>ERZ826764.575-NODE-575-length-51567-cov-4.608926_pt1 | contig 51567 bp, 51 predicted proteins | sample MGYA00519870_ERZ826764 | MGnify/ENA primary metagenome ERZ826764 (study PRJEB31778, sample SAMEA3449239) | human gut metagenome | biome: human gut; feature: human-associated habitat; material: faeces | place: United Kingdom | collected 2010/2012 ... | reverse complement strand
GATATGGAAGGAAATGCGCTTTCATGGTCAAGCGCAGGTTCCCTCGGTTTCAAAGGATCAAGAAAATCCACACCGTTCGCAGCGCAGATGGCAGCAGAAGAAGCAGCTAAAGGCGCTATGGAACACGGTTTAAAAACTGTAGAAGTTTATGTAAAAGGTCCGGGCTCCGGAAGAGAAGCTGCAATCAGAGCGCTTCAGACTGCAGGTCTTGATATCACAATGATAAAGGATATCACACCTATTCCGCATAACGGATGCAGACCGCCAAAGAGAAGAAGAGTCTAAGGGAAAGGAGGAGTAATTTATATGGCAAGATATACAGATGCAAACTGCAAATTGTGCAGAAGAGAAGGTCAAAAGCTTTTCTTGAAAGGCGAAAGATGCTACAGCACTAAGTGTGCTATCGAAAGAAGAAATTACGCTCCTGGACAGCACGGTCAGTCAAGAAAGAAGCAGTCAGACTACGCTATGCAGCTTAGAGAAAAACAGAAAGCTAAGAGATTTTACGGCGTACCTGAAGTTCAGTTCAGAAATCTCTTTGACAAAGCTGCTAAGAAGCAGGGCAAAACAGGTGACAACTTACTTATTTTGCTGGAGACAAGATTGGACAACGTAGTGTTTAGACTTGGCTTTGCTGCTTCAAGAAAAGAAGCAAGACAGCTGGTAACTCACGGACATTTCACTATCAACGGAAAGAAAGCAAACATTCCTTCAATGGAAGTTAAAGCAGGGGACGTTATCAAGGTGAAAGAAAAGAGCACAAGTTCACCTAAGTTCAAAGAAATAAAAGAAATGTCTATCACCGTTCCTTCATGGATGAGCGTAGACGTTGACAAGTTAGAAGGTAAAGTCATTGCTATGCCAAGAAGAGAGGAAATAGATACTCCAATTGCAGAGCACTTGATCGTCGAATTGTACTCCAAGTAATAATGTGTCATAAGAATCGCGCATTGAAACTTGGAATGAAAGGGAGGGTTTTTGAGTGATAGAAATCGAAAAACCAACAATCAATAAGTTTATTGATGAAGATGGACGCTACGGCAAATTTGTGGTAGAACCTTTGGAAAGAGGTTATGGCACAACTTTGGGAAATGCCCTGAGGAGAATCCTTCTCAGCTCCCTTCCGGGCGCAGCTGTCACATCAGTTAAAATCGACGGAATACTTCATGAGTTCTCAACAATACCGGGAGTAAAAGAAGACGTTACAGAGATCATATTAAACTTAAAGAAGCTTGCTGTCAGATTGGAAGGGGAAAACACCAAGAGAGCAATTATAAACGCTGTAGGACCTAAAAACGTCACTGCAGCGGATATAATCGGAGACTCAGACATTGAGATATTCAATCCTGATCTGCATATAGCTACCTTGGAGGAAAACGCGACGCTGGTGATGGAAATCAACCTTGCAAGAGGAAGAGGATACGTTCCGGCAGAGCAGAACAAGACAGAAAGCACACCTATTTCAGTGATTCCTGTTGATTCCATATATACACCTGTGAGAAAAGTAAACTTCACGGTGGAAAATACCAGAGTTGGGCAGGTTACCGATTACGATAGACTGGTGCTGGAAATTTGGACAGACGGCTCCATAACGCCGGAAGAAGGCGTTTCCATCGGAGCGAAGATAATGCAGGAGCATCTCAATCTGTTTATCCAACTTACAGACGCTACCGGCTCGATGGAAATAATGGTTGAAAAGGAAGAAGACCAGAAGGAAAAAGCTCTTGAGATGACTATCGAAGAGCTGGAACTTTCAGTTCGTTCCTTTAACTGCTTGAAGAGAGCAGCAATAAATACAGTAGAAGAGCTGACTCAGAAAACTGAGGAAGATATGATGAAGGTTAGAAACCTCGGTAAAAAGTCTCTGGATGAAGTAAAGGCTAAATTAGAGGAACTGGGACTTGGACTTAAACCCAGCGACGATTAATTCGCATTAATATGCGTCGGCCTTGTATTAATCGGCGCCGATGCGTGTTGGCTTTGCGTTAACTTGCAAGAAAGGAGAATCTTGAAATGCCAGGATATAGAAAACTGGGAAGACCTTCAGCTCACAGAAAATCAATGCTGAGAAACCTTGTAACTGACCTGTTCAGAGAAGGAAGAATCCAGACTACTGATTGCAGAGCTAAGGAAGCCAGAAGAGTAGCAGAAAAAATGATTACGTTGGCAAAGCGTGGCGACCTTCACGCAAGAAGACAGGTTCTTGAATTTGTTTTCGACGAGACGGTCGTTGCAAAATTGTTCGACGAAATTGCGCCGGGCTATGAAGATAGAAACGGCGGATATACAAGAATTCTGAAGCTTGGACCTCGTCAGGGCGACAACGCTGAGGTCGTATTCTTAGAATTAGTATAAAACCTAAACACGAAAGCCGGCCGGCAATTTTGCCGGCCGCCCGAATATAAAGAGAAGCCACTCCCGGCACAGTGATATTTGTTTTGAAATCACTGCGCCCAGGAGTGGCTTTTTTGTCACTAAGCATGATATGATACTTTTTCGGGAAAAATGTGATACTTTGTATCACATTTTTTGTGTTTAGGTATACATTTCGAAAAAAAAGAGGCAAAGAGATGATGATTCAGACAAACGTAGTGATATTTAATGACAATAAAAATATAAATATAAGCATTTTAAAGATTATATAGTTGACAATAGAACACCAATATAGTATATATAAATTGTATACTAAAATTGTGCACAATAAATCTTCGCTAATTCAAGCTTTAATCTAGAAGGAGGATATTGAGAAAGGATGTGATGAAATATGACAATCGAAAAATCCATCGGCGGAAGTTGGTTTGCCAAATATGAGCACAATTGTAAACATGACATAGCAGAAAGTTATGTTGAAGCTTATACGATGGATCAATTGTTGGAATTGTCTGACAACCCAAGCGGCGCAAAGGAAAGATTGCTTAGTCTTAAACTTGGTTACAGTGACCGATTTGGTCTTACGGAACTAAGAGAAGCTTTAAGCTCCATATATGGAGAAAATACCAAGGCAGAAAATATCATTACAGGACATGGTGGGGTTGGGGCGAATCAGATAGCATACAGTACTGTATATGAGCCGGGAGATAATCTGATATGTATAATGCCGACCTATCAACAATTGAATTCTTTACCAAAGTTAATTGGATATGAAGTCAGAGAATATTGGCTTAAACCTGAGAACAATTATGACATAGAGTATGATGCCATAAGAAATATGATGGATGAACATACAAAGATGATTTGTTTGACAAATCCAAATAATCCTTCTGGCAGATTATTTTCGAGAAAAGAATTAGAAATGCTTGGCGATGTAGCAAGAGAAAGAGGTGTTTATATACTTTGCGATGAAGCATATATGGAAATGCCTCATATAGAAGGACAAAAGCAGGAATACATGGCAGATATTTATGAGAAGGGGATAAGCACATGTAGCATATCAAAAGCTTTTTCTTTACCGGGCTTAAGAATAGGATGGACTGTTGCGGATGCCGAATTGATAAAAGAAATGGTTGAATACAGGCATTTTTATACAATGGAGATGGGTACCGTAGAAGAATATCTTGCATCTATAGCGATTAAAAATAGGGATAAGATTTTCGCCCGCAATAAAAAAATTATAGATGAAAATCTTAGACAAGTAGATGAATGGGTTAAAAGCGAAAAACATCTTTCATACCGTAGACCGGATGCTGGAACCGTGGCCATAGTAAAGTACGATTTAGCAATAGGTTCAGTAGAATTTTGTAGAACGTTGGTTGAAAAAACAGGTTTTCTCATAATGCCGGGATTAGCATTTGGAATGGAGAATCATTTCCGCATAGGTTTAGTTTCGCCACCGGAGATTACTGCTGAAGCATTGAAAGCTATTTCTGCACATCTTGAAAGTGCAAAATAGTGAGAAAATGTGTGAAAGGGAGGAAAAGGAAATGTTTGACATAAGAATACTTAATCAAGAACAGATAAAACCCATAGTTTCTGTAAAAGATGCTATAGAAGCAGTTGAACAGGTATATTGTCTTAAAGCAGAAGGGAAGACCAGCATTTGGCCTTTAGTAACATATGATTTTGAAGTAGGAGTGTCAGATATGGATATAAAATCCGGATACATAGGCGGATTAAACATATTTGGCATGAAGTCTGTATCATATTTTTCTAAAAACGTTGATATCGGACTTCCTAACCTAATAGGAATTTTAAGCATATATGATGCTAAGACAGGAGTGCCTCTGGGTATAATGGATGCCAGCTATATTACATGTCTTAGGACAGGCGCTGCCGGCGCTTTAGGAATAAAGCACTTAGCTAGAAAAGATGCAGCCAGGATGACTATGATAGGTGCAGGGAAGCAAGCGTTATTTCAGATGGCAGCGGCGCTCACCGTTAGACCTAATATTGAAAGAATTTCAATTTACGATGGGCTTAGCGATGAAAACGCAGAATACGTAGCAAAAAATGCGGTTAATATGTTATCAGAATTGGGAGTAGATGCTTCATCTGTAACATTTGAGGCGGTAAAAAACCTTGAAAACACTATTAGAGACAGCGATATCATTGTTACAGCAACTCCTTCAAGAAAACCTATAGTAATGAATCAATGGGTAAAGCCGGGAACTCACTTCAGCTGTGTGGGATCAGATGTGGCAGGTAAGCAGGAAATTGATGAAAATATTTTACCTCGTACAAAAATTTATGTTGACGATATAACTCAGTGCATAAATGTAGGTGAAATTGAAATGGGAATTAAAAAAAATGTTATCAGTACTGATGATATTCAGGGTGAAATAGGTGAAGTCATAATTGGCGAAAAAGAAGGGAGGAAATCTGAAGAAGAAATAACATTGTATGATACAACAGGTATAGCTATTCAAGATTTGGTAACAGCTAAAAAAGTGCTTGAAATAGCAGAACAGAATAACATAGGAACCATTGTTGAAATTTGATAAGGTGATTGTTCATGAAAACATTTTATTGTAAAAGTTTTAATTATGGTAGTTCAGGAGGAAATCCAGCCGGTGTGGTGCTCTGTACGAAAGAATCTTTGCAAGAAAAAGAAATGCAAAAGATTGCTAACAATATTGGCTTTTCTGAAACTGCTTTTGTAAAAAAAATAGAAGACGATAATTATAAAGTCAGATTTTTTACACCCACGACTGAAGTAGAATTATGTGGGCATGCCACTATTGCAGCATTTTATTGTTTAGCAGAGATGGAGCTTAAGCAAGGGAAGCGTTTACCTGAAACGGTTTGGCAAGAGACAAAAGCTGGAAGACTTTCTGTCAATCTGCTTTATGAGGGAAACCTGCTCAAGAGCGTTTTAATGGAACAGTCTGAACCCGTCGAATATGGAATTATTGAGGGAGAGCTTAGAGAGAGAATAGCGGATTCGTTATCTTTGTCTAATGCTCAAATGTCCATACCGGGTAAAGAAATCAAACCGCAGATAATATCAACAGGATTAAAGGATATTATAATACCGGTTCAAAGCAGAGAACTATTAAATTCCATGGACTGTAATATTGAAATGATTGCTGATATTTCAAGAGAGCTTGATGTTACAGGATATCATGTGTATACATTAGACAATTCCCAAATATACGCTAGAAATTTTGGACCGGCAGTGGGAATAGATGAAGAGTGCGCAACAGGAACATCTAATGGAGCGCTGAGCTATCTATTATACAGCAGAGGAATTATAGATTCATATGTGGAAATACTGCAGGGTGAATCTATGGGAGAACTTAGCAAAATTTCAGCGAGTGTTACAAAACACGAAGGGAAATATAAAGTAATGGTCGGCGGAACGGCTTTTATAACTGACGAGTTTGATATCTAATATATTAGAAAGGAGAAAAAAATGAAGGAGCATAAAGAATTCAGGCAATGTAATATTCCTGGTGCCATAATAATGGTAGTATTTATGATTGTGGCAGTAATGGTAGGTGTGTCAATACTTAAGATAGATTTAATAGTTGCTATGCTTGCATCCATATTTGTTGCTATTGTTATATTGATGCTTCAGGGTGCTAAGTGGGATATGTTTGAAGAAGCCATCGCAGAAGCCGGAAGAATAGCTACAAGCCCTTCTTTGATTTTGCTGGTAGTGGGATGCCTGATTGCTTCATGGATGGCCTGCGGAACTATTCCATCTATAATCTCATGGGGATTACAGATAATAAGTCCGAAATTCTTTTTAGTAACAGCATTCTTGCTGTGTGCCATAGTTTCTACTATGATAGGAAGTTCAGTATCAACTGTAGCCACTATAGGAATAGCTCTTGTAGGTATGGGAGATGTAATGAACATCAGTGTTGCAATGACAGGCGGAGCTATAGTTTCAGGTGCTTATTTTGGTGACAAGATGAGTCCTATGTCTGACACCACAAACTTGGCCCCTGCAGTGTCAGAAGCTGATATATTTGATCATATAAAAAGTATGTCGTATACAACAGCACCTGCAGCTATTATCTGTGTGATTTTATTTACTATACTTGGATTTGTCGGTGAACATGGGGAATCTACATCAGCAGAAATAGAAGAAATGCTGCTTCTGTTAGATGAGCATTTTAATATTTCGATTATCTGCATAATACCACCTATTTTAATTCTAGCACTTAATTTTTTAAAACTTCCGGCATTGCTTTCCTTAATGATAAATATTTTGATAAGCTCCATAATAGCATGCTTAATACAAGGAGAAACGTTTATGAGTATAATGGGGCTTTTGTATAGTGGACCTGCAGTAGACTATGGTAATGAAGCGGTAAATCGTTTGCTTCAAAGAGGAGGAGCTACCTACATGTTTTGGGTAGTTGTTGTAGGCATTCTTAGTGTAGCTTTTGGCGTAATTTTAGAAAAGGCAGGCGTATTCAAATCATTTATAGAAAAAATAGCCTTTGCTACAAAAACTGAGGGGAGACTGCAATGTACAACTGTGCTATCTTGCATAATAGTAAATGTTCTTACAGGTGAACAGTATATGTCCATAGTTTTGCCAGGAAAGATGTATGTGGAAGAGTACAAGAAAAAACAACTTTTACCTCAAGTTCTTTCAAGAGCCTTAGAAGGTGGGGGAACTGTAGTGGCTCCGCTGATACCATGGAATCAAGGTGGAATAAATTGCACAAGGCTTATGGGTATATCAACATATCAGTATTTCCCATTCGCATTCTTATGCTGGCTAATGCCAATAATAGAGATATTGTGTGGTTTTGCAGGAAAGTTTATGTGGCACACCGGAGATATTCCTTCTAAGAAAACTTATGCGAATAATGAGAACAGATAGTTGCACAAAATAGCAATAAACTATTATTTTTGGAGCTGCGCTTATATATACAATTATATGAAAGTAGCAGCTCCGAATTTAAAATTGATGTTTGTACCGGGAGACAATATGTATTCGGAAATTTTGAATCCGTCTAAAAAAGAGCAAAAGGCGAATGTAATTTGTCTAGTGTCAGCTATTTTGCTATTATTAAGCACACCTTATATATATCAATTCTGTTTGAAAATGCCTGCCGTATTAGGAGAATGTTCAATGGCAATTTTGTATGCCCTGATAATATTGTTGTTTTATAGAGTATATACTCACTTTATATGTGGATATAGATATTCAATAATCTTAGAAGAACAAATTAAAATTCTTCCAAGAAATATGGGGGTCATATCACTAAAGCCAGGCTACATTGTGATAGAAAGAATGTATGGAAGTAAGGTGGCAACTTTTGTTATTATATCACAGGAAGAAATAGAGGAGATAGCACAGTATAAAGATGAAAAATACAATAAAATTCTAAAAAACAAAAAAATTCTTTTTAACAGGAAATTATTTACAAATAGGGGCCGAAAAAACGGATATATCTTAATATACAAAAGAAATAGGAAGAAATATTACTGTCTTATTACTCCTTCAGAGGAATTTAAAAAAAAGGTGAATGACTTTCGCATATTTAGTTAAGTATAACAACATTAAAACTGTGTGCTCAGCTCATTGACTTTATCATTTATGTCATTTATTATATATGGAGAGATATTTAACATGGTGAGGTTACAAATGAGCGACAAGGCTTTTGAAGAATATAATAGAGAAAATGCTGAAAGAATAGCATATCAAAGAATAAAAGATGCGATTAGAAATAAGAGTATTCTACCCGGAAGGAAGTTGTCGGAGGCAGCTCTTGGAAAAGTTCTTGGTATGAGCAGAACGCCGGTCAGAGCAGCTCTTAAGCAGTTGGAATTCCAGGGATATGTAAAAATTATACCGAACAAAGGTGCATATGTTATTGAGCCAAGTATACAGGAAATTGATAATACATATGTTGTGAGGACTGCGATGGAGCAGCTATCGGTAGCATTGCTCATCCAAAACCTTACAGAACAAAAAATAGAGGAATTGGAAGAATGTATTGAAAGTGAACAAAATGCTTATGAAAGCAATGATTATGACGAATATGATATGATAAACCGAAAGTACCATATGAAAATTGCTGAATTAAGTGAAAATTGCGTATTATATAAATATATAAAAGAATTGCTGAATAAAGTTGATGCATATATATTATTATACGATCGCAACGATCCGGAAGTTTCACCAGCGTCAATTAAAGATCATAGAATGATATTAGAGTGTGTTAGAGCTAAAGATGTGAAAGCAGCCCAACAATGCATGGCTGAGCATATACAGCACGCCAAGGCAAGACTGATATTAGATATAAAAAGCCAGAGCCCTATAAAAGACTTTTTATCTTTTTAAATTTTTCTAAATATTAAATAAAAATAATTGCTGTTAAAAGAATTTTAGAAAGAGGTTTAAAATGTATTTAGCAGCAATTTTTTTTATTGGATTTGCAGCCTCAACAATAGGAGCGATATGTGGAATAGGCGGAGGTGTGATTATAAAGCCTGTTATTGATGTACTGAGCCTTACAGATGTAAGCAGTGCAAGTTTTTTGTCATCTTGTACAGTGCTGATGATGACAGCATATTCAGTATTTAACAGCTTCAAAAAGGATGAAACCATAATAGATGTAAGAAATGTTACACCTTTAGCTATAGGCGCAGCATTGGGAGGCATTATGGGAAAGATGGCCTTTGAAACAATAAAAAGCTATCTACCTTTTGCGGATGAAATAGGGGCGTATCAGGCAGCTGCACTTGGAGTGGTAGCTTTGGGAACAATGCTCTATACTGTAAATAAAAGTAAAATAAAAACACATAATTTAAAAAATCAATTTATAAGTGCAATATTTGGTGCTGCTTTAGGATGTATGTCTAGTTTTCTAGGGATAGGCGGAGGACCAATAGATTTAGTCGTTTTATATTATTTTTTTTCTATGGATACTAAAACTGCTGCTCAGAATGCGCTTTTTATAATTTTCATATCACAAATGTTCAGTTTATTATATACGATTTTTACTAGAAATGTCCCAAATGTCAGTACTGCTGAAATATTAATAATGTCAGCAGGCGGAATTATAGGCGGAATACTAGGAAGAAAAATAAATTTCAAAATCAGTAAAAAAACTGTAGACAAATTGTTTGTTGTAGTTCTTATGATTATAGTACTTATAAGTATTTATAATTTTTTCTACTATTCGTGATTAATGTAAAATTGGTGTGAAGTAATACTTTTGCGGGAAAAATGTGATACAAAGTATACAAAAAATCAGAATAAGTATAACGCGAGCATACTTTTTTGAGAAAATGTGATACTTTGTATCACATTTTTTGCGATTAGGTATACAAGCTGCCTTAACTGTGCGATATTCAACGTAATGGAAGCACAAGTGTCGCAGTTAAAACGTCGCGCAGCCCTCTGCTAAAGCAGCACAATCTTTCCACAGAAAACGGAGTATTATTGGTAGCGCGAGATAAATAAAAATGATATAATTGCTTATGAAAACATTAGGCTTCTCTGACACAATCGGACAAGAGCGGAGAACAGAAAGGCATCGCAATGAGTAAAAGCAATAATAAGAAAAAGAAAAAGCTTACCCCAAGGGAATTGGAAAAGAAGCAAGAAAGAAGAGAGGAAGCGGCAAAGCAGAAGAAAAGAGCGCGGATTTACAGCATGATAGCGGTGACCATAGGTTGCGTCGGATCTGCATTTTTATGGCCTAGAGAAAACACAGGCACTTATATTGCGCTTTGTGTAGCCACAGGAGTGATATGGGGCATAGCTTTTGATATTGTTTACGCAAAATACCTAAAAAACAAAATGAAAAAGGGGAAATAACGATAAAATGGATTTACAGCATTTGAATGAACAACAAAGAGAAGCGGCTCTTCACACAGAGGGACCGCTGCTTATTTTGGCGGGGGCAGGCAGCGGCAAGACTGCTACCATGACTCACAGAATAGCGTATCTCATAGAGCAGGGAATAAGCCCGTATAAGATACTGGCCGTAACCTTTACCAATAAAGCGGCAGGAGAAATGCGCCAGCGCGTAGAAAAGCTGGTAGGAAGCTGTCCCGGCATGTGGATACTGACTTTTCATTCCATGAGCCTTAGGATTCTGAGAGAAAATTACGAGGCCATCGGATATGAAAAAAACTTTGTAGTTTACGATACGGTGGACCAAAAAGCGCTGATAAAAAACATCTTAAAAGAGCAGAATATAGACCAGAAGGAATATCCCATCCAATACATATCAGCTATAATAAGCAGGGAAAAAGAAGCAGACCACGGGCCTGAGGAATACATAGAGCTGGAAGGCGAAACACCGAAGACAAAGATAATATACAACATATATAAAGAGTATCAGAAACAGCTTAAAAACAACAATGCGATGGATTTTGACGATCTGCTCAGAAATGCATATCACGTTCTCAGAGATAACTCTGAAATACTGGAGGACTATCAAAACAGATTTGCATATATAATGGTAGACGAATATCAAGATACCAATCACATACAGTATCAAATCGTTAAACTGCTCGCCCAGTCCCACAAAAACCTTTGCGTGGTCGGCGATGACGACCAGTGCATATACGAGTGGAGGGGAGCCGACATAAGAAATATACTTGACTTTGAAAAGGATTTTCCGCAGGCGAAAGTTATAAAGCTTGAGCAGAACTATCGCTCCACAGGGAATATATTGGCTGCAGCTCACTCAGTTATAAAAAATAACAGAGACCGCAAATCAAAGAAACTATGGACCCAGCAGGAAAAGGGGCATAAAATCGTATATTCACGTCTTGCTAACGATAAGGAGGAAGCCGCATATATCGCCAGAGAAATTCAGCTGTTGGAACGTCCGGGAAGAGGTTATGACGATTTCGCTATTCTCTATAGGACCAATGCTCAGTCTAGACTCTTTGAGGATGCACTGAGGAGAGCAGGTATACCTTACCAGATACTTTCAGGATTCAGTTTCTATGAGAGAAAAGAAACAAAAGATATGATTTCCTATATGAGATTGGTAGTCAATCCGAGAGATGAAATGGCTTTTGTGAGAGTAATAAACGAGCCTAAGAGGGGTATAGGAGCCAAAACCATAGACAAACTCAGAGCATTGGCGTATGTCAACGGGCAGTCGATGCTGGATGTTATTTCTGATGAGGAAGTGGTAGAAGGACTGCCTTCAAAGGCCAGAGAATCGGTAAGGCAGATGGCTGAAGCCATAAACCTATGCAGAAGTGAGGAGGCTAATTTAACCGTTTCCGACATCTATGACAACTTGCTGGTTCGCACCGGATATATGAAATCATTAGAAGAGCAGAATACACCGGAAGCTGAAGGCAGGATAGAAAACCTCTTGGATTTCCGGTCTTTCATATATGATTTTGAAAGTGAAAAAAAGGATGCCGGAGAGGAAGCCACCCTGGCAGAATTTCTTGAAAAAGTGGCTACGGACGGAGACGCCGATAAGTACGAATCCGAGTCGGGGAAAGTAACACTGATGACTTTGCACAGCGCTAAAGGATTGGAGTTTCCTGTGGTATTTATGCCGGGGATGGAAGATGGCCTTTTCCCAAGCCATCGCTCCATAGATTCAGAAGAAAAGATGGAAGAAGAGAGAAGACTTTGCTATGTGGGTATGACTAGAGCAAAAGAAAGACTTTTTCTTACTAGCGCCGAATACCGTGTCACATATGGACAGGGGAACTTTACAAGAGAATCTGCGTTTATGAGGGAATTGGACCCGACGCTTTTGGATGGTTCAGGTGATATGGTATATGTTCCTAAGAGGGGTAGCGGTATAGGACTGGGTATTGATACGGGTCATATGGATGGATTTTCTGAGCCGGTTCATAAACCGTATGACCCTCTTAGATATGCAAAAAAGGTGGTTGAATCAAAAACAAGCAAGGGTGACCAAACGTTTTCGGCGGGAGACGAGGTCGAACATAGCAAATTCGGTACAGGGCTTGTAATTGAAGAAGACGACAAGACAGTAACGGTTATGTTTGACAGTGTCGGCAGGAAGAAGCTGGCCAAAGGTATAGCTCAGCTAAAAAAACTTTAGATTTAATTGCTAAGGAGAATTATTATGAGCGAAGATATTACTAAGAACAATCAGATTTCTGAAAAAAATCTTGACAAGATGCGAGAACTGGTAGATGTGCTTAACGATGCGTCAAAAGCATATTATCAAGAAAGCCGGGAGATAATGACAAACCAACAGTATGACGCTCTCTATGACCAGCTTGAAGCATTGGAAAAAGCAACGGGAGTTGTCATGGCCAACAGTCCGACGATTAACGTTGGATATGAGGTGCTTTCAGATCTGATAAAAGAGGCTCATCCGGAAAGAATGCTTTCCTTAGATAAGACAAAAGACCCTGAACAACTGGTTTCATGGCTGGGGAATCAAAAGGGCATCTTATCTTGGAAGCTGGATGGATTGACCATAGTGCTGACTTACAGAGATGGCAAGCTATACAAAGCGGTAACCAGAGGAAATGGACAGGTAGGAGAAGTAGTTACCAATAACGCAAAAACTTTCATTAATCTGCCTCTTAACATTGATTTTAAGGGTGAATTGGTATTGAGAGGCGAAGCTGTGATTTCCTATGATGATTTTGAAAAGATAAACGAGAGTATTGCAGATGAATCGTCTAAGTATAAAAACCCGAGGAACCTTTGTTCAGGCTCTGTAAGACAGCTAAACAATCAGATTACCGCTCAACGCCGAGTCCGGTTCTTTGCATTTAATTTGGTGTCAGCTTCCGGGCAGGAATTTCAACTGAGGAGCCAACAATTTAACTGGCTGAAAGAAAGAGGCTTTCAAGTAGTGGATTATAAGCTGGTAGAGGCAGATACTATTAAAAGTAAGATTGAGGAATTTGAAAAGAGTATAGAAAAAAATCCAATACCTTCAGATGGATTAGTTTTGACTTACGATGATATTAAATATGGAAAATCATTGGGCACTACTTCAAAATTTCCAAGAGATTCGATAGCTTTTAAATGGAAGGACGAGGTGCGGGAAACCGTATTGAGGGAAATTGAATGGAGTGCGTCAAGAACAGGTTTAATAAATCCTATAGCCATTTTTGATCCTGTAGAACTGGAGGGGACTACCGTAAGCAGGGCGTCTGTTCACAATGTCAGCGTGATGAGAGAACTGAAGCTGGGGATCGGAGACAGAATAAATGTATATAAGGCTAATATGATAATACCCCAGATACGTGAAAACCTTACGTGCAGCAATAGCATTCAAATTCCTGAAAATTGCCCTGTTTGCCAAAGTAAAACCAGGATTGACAATGAGAATGGAGTGGAAACGCTGGTATGCCCTAATCCTGAATGCCAGGCCAAGCAAATAAAAAGCTTTACACTGTTTGTTTCCAGGGATGGCATGAATATAGACGGCCTTTCAGAAATGACTTTAGAAAAACTGATAGCAAAAGGTTTAATCAAAGAACCGGCGGATTTGTTCAAAGTAGAGCAGTTCAGGGATGTGATAATCAATATGGAAGGATTTGGCGACAAATCTTTTGAAAATTTGAAAAAGTCGGTAGAGGCAGCACGAAATACCACATGCGAGAGGCTTCTGTACAGCTTGGGGATTCCGGGTATAGGCAAAGCTAATGCCAGGCTTATAGCTAAACATTGCCATAATAAGTGGGATGCCATACAGAACATCACTTTTGATGAACTTTTGACTATAGACGGCATTGGAGACGTAATGGCAGAAAGCTTTTGCCAATATTTTGAAAAAGAAAAGAATAAAAAAAATATTTCAGACCTTTTGGAGCAGGTACACCTTGACGAGAGTGAAGAAATAAGTTACAGTACACTTGGTGGAAAGACATTCGTTATAACAGGAAGCCTTAATGATTTTGAAAACAGAGACGCTTTAAAAAATGAAATTGAAAAAGCAGGTGGAAAAGTATCAGGTTCTGTGAGTGGGAAAACTGATTTTCTTATAAATAATAACACTGCATCTGGTTCTGCAAAAAATAAAAAAGCCAGAGAACTGGGTGTTCCTATTATAGACGAAAATACTATCATAGAATGGCTGAAAAACGGCATTCAGGACTACGGAGGTAAATAATTATGGAAAACAACAGAATTGACATTGACGCTATACCTGGTGAAAGATGGTTCCCTAAGGAAACAACTTTTGAAGAAGACATTAAGGAATATTGGGGCGACTGGGGCGTTTCATCAGAAGTTGAAACTCTAAGGGCTGTACTTATGAGAAGACCCGGAAAGGAAATCGAAAACTTTGATGCCAGAGAAGTTAGATTTTCAGATGAACCTATAGATATAGAGCTCATGAGAAAACAGCACGATGATGTTGTAAAAATTTATAAAGATTTCGGCGTAGATGTTTATTATGTTGAAAATCAAAGAGAAGATAGACCGAATGCCATTTTTTGCAGAGACTTGGTACTGATGACTCCTGAAGGAGCCATTCTCACCAGACCGGGAATGGCAGCAAGAAGAGGAGAGGAGCGTTACATAGGGGAGGCTCTCAGCAAGATAGGAGTTCCGATTGTTAAGACAATTACCGGCGATGGCATGTTTGAGGGAGCTAATGCAATGTGGGTGGACAGACATACTTGTGTTGTATCTACCGGAAGCCGTTGTAATAAAAGCGGATATGAGCAAGTCAAAACAGAGCTTGAGCGAATGGGAGTTGAAGTTTGGCATATGCAGCAGCCTTACAGCAACATACATATAGATGGCCTGATGAATCCTTTGAGCAACGATAAAATTCTTGTGCATGCAGGACAAGTGCCTTATGACATAGTAGATATGCTTAAGAAAAAAGGCTATAAGATCCTTGAGGCACCATCCAGAACAGAAGTAAGGGAAACCTTCGCCTGCAACTTTGTAGCGCTGGAACCAGGTCATATAGTAATGCCTGAGGGAAGCCCTAGAACACAGGAACTTCTTGAAAAAGAGGGGATAAAAGTTCAAACTGTTAATATCTCTGAAATTATGAAAGGCAAAGGCGCTCTTCACTGCATAACAGCATATTTGAAGAGAGGCTAAATTTTAGATTATATTTGATGGGGAGGAGCGATTGCCGCGCTTGCGCGGCCTCCTTCACCCACTAACCTCTGTACGATATCTCCAACTAAACCTACAACGATATTTCCAACTAATCCAAAGCTGTATTGACTTTGAAGAGAAAAAACAATATAATAAATGGGTAACTTAAATTGCCTTTGGAAAGCTTCGCCTGGCATGGTTTGGGTCCTGCGCAATAGGACGCCGTGAACCTTGTCAGGTCCGGAAGGAAGCAGCAATAAGCGGAAGTTTTTATGTGCCGCAGACTAGCCTTCTCCAACGCCAGCGCGGAGCTTTTCAAGGGCAATTTTTATAGAGGAGATTTATGTACACGGCGTTATACAGAGCTCAAAGACCTGAGGTCTTTGAGGAGATTTTAGGACAAGAGCATATAGTAAAAATTTTGAAAAACCAGTTGAATACTGATACAGTGAGTCACGCCTATCTTTTCTGCGGAACCAGGGGGACAGGAAAAACCACTACAGCCAGGATTCTTGCCAAAGGTGTCAATTGCCTTTCCGAAGGTGAGAGACCGTGCGGCAAATGTGCTCATTGTCAGGCCATCAAAGATGGAAGTTTCATGGATGTGATAGAGATAGACGCAGCATCAAATAACGGTGTAGAAAATATAAGGGAATTAAGAGAAAGCGTCAAATATCCGCCGGCTATAGGAAGGAAAAAGGTTTATATCATAGACGAGGTTCATATGCTTTCTACAGGAGCGTTTAATGCTCTTCTAAAGACCCTTGAAGAGCCGCCTGAGCATGTGATGTTTATTCTTGCGACTACTGAGCCGCAGAAGCTTCCCTCAACAATACTTTCACGCTGTATGAGGCTGGATTTCAGAAGAGTTCCTCAGCCGGTCATAGCTGAAAACATGAAAAATATATGTAATGACCGAGGTATTGAACTGACTGAAGATGCAGCCAGACTTTTGGCAAACTGCGCTGATGGGTCTGTCAGAGACGGACTGAGCATTTTAGACCAGGTGTTGGCAGGCGGAGATAAAAAAGTTGACAGAGATAAAGTTTTAGAATACGTGGGCACCACAGGAGAAGATTTTTTTATAGAACTTACTGAACTGGTGTCTTTGAAGAAGTCTGCCGAAGCCATAGTACTTCTCAACGAGGTGCTTCAAGAGGGAAAAGACGTAAGACAGATAATGAAAGATTGGGTTGAGCATTATAGAGGCCTTCTCATAACCAAGTTTGTTAAAGATGCAGAAGATATGCTCAATATGTCTGCCGAAAATTTGAACAGGATTAGGGAGCAGAGCAAGCAGATTTCATTGGAAGAAATAGATTATGCGGTAACCAGATTATCTAAGACTATCAACGATGCCAGGTGGTCGACAAACCCAAGAGTGCTGTTGGAGCTGGCTATAGTAGCGATTTCGGCAGGTGGTCAGCGGGATGAAGTATATAGGCCTGTAAAAAGAAACTTAGCCTCTGCAGTTCAGCAGGTTCAAACTGACACAGACATGACTGAAATCAAAGAAGAACTGCACAAAGATTCAGATGAGTTTATGGTTCCCCAAGGAGAGTATGATAATCTTTGGCATAGAATATTTGAAGAGGGAGAAGGAAGCGCAGGCAGCTTCAACCTCATACGCAGCGGCACAACCCTACAATCTATTAGCGATGACAGTTTTGTAGTGGAAGCGTGCAGCAGTTTTACAAAACGTTATGTTGAGCAAAAGAAGAGCCAGCTGGAAGCATTAATGGAAGCTCAGACCGGCAGAAAACTGCGTTTAAAATGCATATTAAAAGAAGAAAAGAAAGAAACAGAGCCAACTTCTCTTACAGCTGAAGAGCTGGCAGAAGAGGCAGAAAACCTTTTGGGAATAAAAGTAGATATAGAATAAAACAGGAGGATAGAGATGGGAAAAGGAATGAGAGCCGGCAAAAAACCTAGTGCAGGAGGCGGAAGCATGCAAAAGCAGCTTCAGCAGATGCAGGCTATGCAGCGTAAAATGGAAATGATGCAAGCTGAGATAGAAGAAAAAGAAGTTCAAACCACAGCTGGCGGAGGGGCAGTGACAGCTACTGTGAATGGCAAAAAAGAAATTACGAAGCTGGAAATAAAGCCTGAAGTAGTAGATCCGGATGATGTGGAAATGTTGCAAGACCTTATAATGGTAGCTGTAAATGAAGGGCTTCGTCAAATAGATGAGATTTCCAATGCTGAGATGAGCAAAATAACCGGAGGATTGGGAATACCGGGACTTTAGCGGCTGTATATTAAAGATAGGAGTAGGCGCAGTATGAAGCAATATCCGAAACCTCTTGCCAGATTGATAGGAGAACTGTCAAAACTGCCGGGCATAGGCTATAAATCTGCTCAACGTTTAGCGTTTCACATTCTTTCATATGAAGATAGTGAAGCTCAGGCTCTCGCAGATGCTATTATAGAGGCTAAGCATCAGATGACTCATTGCAGCATATGCGGCAATTTGACTGACAGCGATCCATGTGCAATCTGTTCAGACGAGAGCCGCAGAAAAGATGTTATATGTGTGGTGGAGAGCCCTAAAGATGTGGCAGCGATGGAAAGAATAAAGGAATTTGATGGAAAATATCATGTGCTTAACGGTGTAATTTCACCTATGGAAGGAATAGGACCGGAGGATATCAATCTTAAATCGCTTATAAAGAGACTTCAAAATGAAGATGTTAAAGAACTTATAGTAGCTACTAATCCGAATATTGAAGGAGAAGCTACAGCCATGTATATTGCCAGGCTTATAAAGCCTGCGGGAATAAAAGTGACAAGAATCGCACATGGACTTCCTGTAGGAGGAGATCTTGAATACGCTGATGAGGTGACATTGCTTAAGGCTGTTGAAGGCCGTAGAGAATTATAAATAAAGGATTAAAAAATCTCTCTGAGAAAATCTCAGAGAGATAAATTTTTTTCTTTGGCAAGTTTGAGAAGATATGAGTATTTTGCCTTAGCCGCAAGAAGATTGTAAGAAGCGTAATCTATCGCTTTATCATCTGTCAGTTCATTGAATGTGGATACAGCCTGTTCAAGTTCAGAATGCGCAGAAGTGATACAGTTGTATAAAAAATCACTTTCAGAAGCATTAGATTTTAGAGCATTGGCGCCTTTCACTTTTTCACACGCCAGATTGTAACCTTTCAAAAATTTTTCCCGAATAGAGCTGGTCAATGTAATCACACCTTTCTTGCTTATTTAATTCTATTTTATTCCAAGAAGGCATATTTTATACAAGCAAGGTTGGAGGAATAGAAAATGGGACTTGATATAAGTATTTTTCTCACATACATAGGAGCGATTTTGCTTGTATTCATATTTGGAAGGCTTTTTTTATGGCCGTTGAAGATGATATTAAAGCTGATGATAAGCAGCTTGATAGGTGGATTATTGATTTTTGTGTTTAATCTCATAGGGTCAAATTTCGATGTTATAATGCCCCTTAATATTTTCACGGCATTTATAGTTGGTGTGCTGGGATTGCCAGGGGCTGTGCTTCTGCTTATCTTTAACGTTATATAACAGTTAAAGACATAAATTTAATACGGCATTTTGTAAAATCTTCCGCTAACTTGGTCTGTTCGGATTATGTTAATAAAAGCTTTCGGATCTATTTTGTTAATTTCGGATACTAATTTATTTATCTCTTCTCTGCCTACGACAGAATAGAGGATATGCCGTTCGCTTCCTTCATACATTCCTATACCGCGAATCAATGTGGCATCGTGGTGAGTAAGTTCTCTGAGTTTCCCATATATGGCATCCGGTACAGAGGTAATTATCAGCAAGGTATTCTTCTGATAACGTTTAAACAGAAGCTGTATTACTTGGGTGCTGCTATACTGATAAATTATTGAATAAAGCGCTCTGTCAAAACCGAAAAGCAAGCCTGCAGTGACGAGCACTACAATGTTGCCCATAAGTATGTAACTCCATGCATCGACACCTTTTTTCTCGGAAAAAAATATTGAAATAAAATCTGTTCCGCCGCCACTGGCTCCGTTGGTAAGACATACGCTCATGCATGCCCCGTTGATTATGCCTCCGAATATGCTTATCAGTAAGGTATCGTAGGTGATAGTCACAGAAGGAAAAATATCTGTAAGCACACCTGATAGAAAAACCACATAGAATGAATAAAACGTGAATCTTTTACTTATGTACTTGACGCCAATGAAGGCAGGTATCAAATTTAAAGGAAGATATATCACAGAATATGGTATATTTATATCGAAAAATTTTGAGCCTATACCTTGCAAAAGTATAGTGACTCCGCTGAAGCCGCCGGGGAAGAGCCCTCCGGTGTCGACAAAACTTTTCAAGTTAAATGCAATTACAGCTGAAGCCAGAGTCAGACAAAATATCGTTATTATTTCTCTTTTTATTTTGTTTTGCTTTGATGCCATCATTTTGAATCTTTATTTTTCCTCCATTTATCGATAGCCCGTTACTGCTGAGGCGTCGTCATTTTACAAACATCTATCCATTCAAGAGCGTTTGAATATTTAAAAAGCTCATCACATGTAAGTTCTATAGCGCTGTTGGAACTTCCGCAGGCAGGAAACACTGTATCAAATCTTTTCAAGGATATATCACAGAAAATTTTCACTTTGTCTGCCATTTGAGAATCTATACCGAAAGCGCAGACTCCGCCTATAGAATGTCCTGTAAAAGAAACAACTTCTTCAGGAGAAAGCATTTTTGCTTTTTGAGCAAATTTATCTTTGAATTTCCTGTTATCTATTTTCGCATCGCCTGCGGTTTGTATAAGTATACAACCATCATCTCCATCTTTAAAAGAAAGCGTTTTGCATATTCTTGCTCCTTCTACGCCTACAGCTTGAGCCGCTAACTCTACTGTTGCGCTTGAAACATCAAACTCCATTATTCTGTCTTCTATACCAAAATGTTTAAAATATTCGCGTACTTTTTGAATCGACATTGATAAACCTCACTAAATCTAAAATTTTTCCAAAATTTATTGTACCACAAATGATAGGGATGATGAATACATGAAAATCCTATTTATTGACAAAAATAATTTCTTTTGCTAGAGTTAGAGTATTACTGGTTGAAAGTATGTGATGTAGTAAACAATAAAAGCAAAGTTGATAGGAGGGTTTTAAGTGGAACAGATACAAAATGAAAATACACGGGGACAATTTAAATCCAATATAGGATTTTTAATGTCTGCAATAGGCTCCGCAGTTGGCTTGGGAAATTTATGGGGATTTCCATATAAAATGGGAGCCAACGGTGGATTTGGATTTCTGATTCTATATCTTGTACTGGTAATTTTTGTAGGATATGTGATGCTTGTTACAGAACTTTCTTTAGGAAGAAAAACAGGCAAAGGCGTGGTGGGCGCATATAAAGATTTGTCAGAAAAATATGCTTTCATCGGATGGATGGGAGCGATTGCCCCATGGATGATTTTATCATTTTATTGTATGCTTGGAGGATATTGCATTAAATATGCAGTAGCCAATCTGGGAGACTTCTTTGATGCCGGCTGGGGAATAGGTGGACAAGACAGTGCAGAATTTTTCAGCCAGTTCACGACAGATATGGTAGAAACAGTTGCGTTTTCACTTATTTTTGCGTTTCTGACTATATGGATAGTGAGAGGGGGCGTTTCTGAAGGAATAGAAAAGTTCTCGACTATAGCGATGCCGATGCTGTTTGTAATGCTGGTGATAGTGGTTGTGAGAAGTGTTACGCTGCCGGGCGCATCGGAAGGTCTTGAATTTATGTTTAAACCTGACTGGTCTGCCTTTGAGGGCACAGGGTGGATAACAGTGCTGGCTGTTGCAGGGGGACAGATGTTCTTCTCGCTGTCTCTGGGTATGTCCATAATGATAGCATATGGTTCATATTTGCCAAAAAATCAAAACCTGGAAAGGAATGCTCTTGTTATACCGTTGGCGGACACGACAGTGGCTGTATTAGCAGGTCTTGCAACACTTCCTGCAGTATTTTCGGCAGGGCTTGAGCCTACCCAAGGACCGGGGATGTTATTTATAACTCTGCAAACCGTATTCAGTTCAATGGGCGGATTCGGACCGATATTCGGATTTATATTCTACGGACTTGTATTTATTGCGGCAATCACTTCTTCGATTTCGCTGTTGGAAGGCATAGTAGCTGTTGGAGTAGATAGAGCTATAGAAAAAGGGAAAAAACCAAACAGGAAGAGAATAGTTACTATGCTTGGAATAAGTATCGCTATAACATCTACTATAGTTTCGTTGGACGGGCTGGGAGCCAACGGATTCCCTCAATTCTTCGGTCAAAGCTCCTGGCTGGATGCTATAGATTTGATTTCAGAAGGAATACTGATGCCTCTGGGAGCGTGCTATTGCGCCATTGTGATTCCGGTAGAAATGGTAGATGAGGAAGTGAGTCTTAATGGCAACAGGTTCAGAACGAAGAACTTTTATAATTTCTGTGTAAAGTTTATCGCACCGATAATGATGGTAATGGTTTTGTTGGGACAACTGGATACCTTCTTTAAAATTGGAATGTTCAGTTAAGATGACTGGACCTGCGAGCTAAGTTGATGAAAAGGAAGAGAAAATGAACTTTTTAGAAGAGCGGATAATAAAAGACGGAATTGTAAAAGAAGGCAATGTTTTAAAGGTAGACAGTTTTCTCAACCACCAGATGGATATAAAGCTATTTGACATGATGGGAGCTGAGTTTAAAAAACGATTTGCCGGGGAGAAAATAACAAAAATATTGACCATAGAGGCTTCCGGAATAGGTATAGCTTGTGTGGCAGCGCAGCATTTTAACGTGCCTGTGGTCTTCGCTAAAAAATCTAAAAGTATCAATCTCGAAGGCGAAATGTATACTGCAGAGGTCGAGTCGTTTACCCATGGAAATAAGAATCAGATTATAGTTTCTAAGAAATTTCTTTCGGAAGATGATAAAGTACTTATAATAGACGATTTTCTGGCCAACGGCTGTGCTTTGCAGGGACTGATAAAAATAGTCGATGATGCCGGCGCGTCAGTTGCGGGCATCGGAATAGCCATTGAAAAAGGTTTTCAGCCGGGAGGAAAGATCATCAGAAATCTGGGATATCATCTGGAATCCCTGGCTATTGTTGACGATATGGACAGCCATACCGGAGAGATAAAGTTCAGATAAAGAAATAACAAAAAATACCACAGTCCGCCAGCTCGGTCTGTGGTATTTATTTTGTGCAGTTGACTATATCTCCAACTCCCGGAAGCACCAGTCTAGGTCTGTATGGGAAAAGATCGATGTCTGCGCGGGAAGTTACACCCGAAAGGACCAGCACTGTGTCCAAGCCTGTTTCTATGCCGGCGACTATATCGGTATCCATTCGGTCTCCGATCATAGCTGCTTCATCTGAATGGATATCCAGCATTCTGAGACCGGTTCTCATCATTAGCGGATTAGGTTTGCCTATGAAGTAGGCTTTCTTTCCCGTAGCCATTTCGATAGGCGATATCAAAGCTCTGCATGCAGGAGCGATACCGGTAGTAGTGGGTCCTGTCAAGTCGGAATTTGTACCTATGAGTTTGGCTCCGCCCAGAACCAAGGAGACTGCCTTGTTTACCGTTTCATAATTATAAGAAGGGCTTTCTCCCACTATAACGTAGTCCGGTGATTTATCGGTTATAGCGATGCCTTCCTGATATAGGGCTCCGATAAGACCGGAATCTCCTATTACGTAGGCGCTGCACTGAGGCGATTGCTGACTGACAAATTTTGCTGTAGCAAGGGCGCTGGTATAAAAGTGGGTTTCGTCCACATCAAGCCCCATGTTTTTTAATTTCAGCTTAAGTTCCAATGGAGTCTTTCCACTGTTATTGGTCAGAAAAAGGAACTTTTTATCGTTTTTGTAAAGCCAGTCCACGAATTCCTTTACGCCGGGCAGAAGCTTGTCACCGTGATATATGACACCGTCCATATCGCATATAAAACCTCTTTTTGCTCTCAGCTCTTCCATATTTTCACCTCCTTTCCCATTATATTATATACACAGAAGATGAAGTTTGCAATCATAGCATGTAAAATGTATGTAAAATATCGGGCTCAGCTGAAATGCCGAGTCTAAATTTTTTTTGAAAAAAAGGTTGATTTTTACAGCGGTCCGTGTATAATAATTATATTATTTAAATTTTTATGCACAAATTGACGGGAAAACCCGAAGAAATATGCAAAAAATATTAAAAAAATTTATAAAACAGGAGATATAAAAATGGAAAAGGAAAAAGTAATTCTGGCATACTCGGGAGGCCTTGACACATCTGTCATAATGGCATGGCTCAAAGAAAACACGGATTTTGACATAATAGCAGTATGCTGTAACGCAGGACAAAAAGAAGATTTCGACGCTATCGAAAAGAAGGCGTTGGCTACAGGAGCCAGCAAGGCTTACACTATTGACATCAGAGAAGAGTTTATAACCGATTTCATTTGGCCTACGTTGAAGGCCGGCGCTGTTTATGAAGGTCAATATATGCTTGGAACTGCTATGGCAAGACCTTTGATGGCAAAAAAATTGGTGGAAGTGGCAGAGAAGGAAAATGCTTTTTACATAGCTCATGGATGCACCGGCAAGGGAAATGACCAAGTTCGTTTTGAGGTGACTGTTAAAGCGCTGAACCCGGCCATCAAGATAATCGCTCCGTGGAGAATTTGGGATATGCAGTCTCGTGAGGAGCTGATAGAATATGCTCAAAATCACGGCATTCCTATCAACCAGACCATAAAGAAGATATACAGCCGCGATGAGAATATCTGGCATATAAGCCATGAGGGCGGCGAGTTGGAAAACCCTTGGAATGAACATCTCAACAGCATACACGTCCTCAGCGTACCTCCTGAAGAGGCGCCTGATAAGCCGGAGTATGTGGACATTGAGTTCGAAAAGGGTATTCCTGTAGCTGTAAATGGAGAAAAGATGGATTGCATTTCGCTGCTTACCAAGCTCAATGAAATGGGCAGCAGAAATGGAGTAGGCACAGTAGATATAATCGAAAATCGTCTTGTAGGTATGAAATCCAGAGGCGTTTATGAGACTCCCGGCGGCACAATCCTCTTTGCTGCTCACACCGGGCTGGAACAGCTCATATTGGATAGAGACACGACTCAATACAAAAATATTGTAGCTCAAAAGTTCTCTCAGCTGGTTTATGATGGCCTTTGGTATACGCCTCTCAGAGAGGCTATCAGCGCTTTTGTTGACAGCACGCAGCAGCTGGTTACAGGAACAGTCCGCATGAAGCTTTATAAGGGCTCTGCTGTAGTAGCCGGAAGAAAGGCTCCGTACTCTCTGTATAATGAAGAATTCGCTACATTCAGTAAAGACGAAGTATATAATCAGAGCGACGCGGACGGATTTATCAACCTGTTTGCATTGCCGCTGAAGATCCGTGCAATACAGAAAATCACCGTAGAAGGAGGGACAGTACCAAATGAAGCTTTGGAAAGGAAGGTTCTCAAAGGAAGCGACTTCATCCGCTGATGAATTTAATGCTTCGATAGGCTTTGACCAGCGACTTTACCAGGAGGACATAGCTGGAAGTATCGCTCATGCTAAAATGCTCGGCAAACAAGGCATCATATCCGATGATGAAGCAGAGCTCATAATTAAAACTCTTGAGCAGATCAAAGACGACATAGAAGCCGGAAAAGTGGAATTTACCATAGAGTCAGAAGATATTCATATGAATATCGAAACCATACTTACCGAGAGAATCGGGGATGTAGGCAAAAAGTTGCATACGGCCAGGAGCAGGAACGACCAAGTGGCCGTAGACTTCCGCCTTTATCTGAAAAAAGAAACCGGCGAAATTGACAAGACTTTGCAGGCATTGACCGATACGCTGGTAACGCTGGCAAAGAAGCACACGGATACAGTTATGCCGGGATATACTCACCTGCAAAGGGCTCAACCTGTGACTCTGGCTTATCACTTGCTGGCGTATTATCAGATGTTTTCAAGAGACAGAGAACGTTTCGCTGACTGCCTCAAGCGCATAGACAGGCTTCCTCTGGGAAGCGGCGCTTTAGCCGGTACTACATATCAGACTGATAGAGATTTTTTAGCAAAGGAATTGGGCTTTGCTTCGGTTTTGCCTAACGGAATGGACGCAGTGGCAGATAGGGACTTCGCCATAGAATTTGTAGAATGCTGCGCCGTCACCATGATGCATTTATCAAGATTTTGCGAGGAGCTGATACTCTGGAGCAGCGTGGAGTTCAATTTTATAGAAATAGATGACGCATTCTCCACCGGCAGCAGCATCATGCCTCAGAAAAAGAATCCTGACATGGCTGAGCTGATAAGAGGAAAGAGCGGCAGAGTGTATGGCGATCTGATGAACCTTTTGACCATATGCAAAGGCTTGCCTATGGCATACAACAAAGATTTGCAAGAAGACAAACTGCCTGCTTTCGATGCTGCGGACACAGTAAAAGCGTCAGTTTCCATATTTACCGAAATGATTTCCACAATGGAAGTGAAGAAAGACAATATGGAACATGCAGCAAAATACGGCTACATGAATGCTACAGACGCAGCCGATTACTTGGTGTCTAAAGGCATGCCGTTTAGAGACTGCCACGAAGTCATAGGAAAAATTGTGCTTTACTGTATAGGTAAGGGCATAGCTATTGAAGACATGTCCATGGAGGAATTCAAGTCTTTTTCTGACAAATTTGAAGAGGACATATACGACAAGATATCTATAAGAAACTGCATAAAAGCTAAGAAGTCCAAAGGTTCCACATCATTTGAAAGCGTAGCCGCGCAGATTGCTGAGATAGAGGGGTGACTTCCTGCTTATTGAGGTTGCCTTGAAGGCGCATAGCAATATTATGAATGATGTGTTTCTCGCTACTTGATTTTGATATTGGATCGACGGCTGTCTATATAGCCGTGCAGCGAGCTTATAATGGTGCTAACTTTGAAATAAGCAATACTGTAAATGTTTATAAAACGAAAAAGGTGCTGTCTCAAAATGAAATAATCAGAGACAGCATCTATGCTTTCTGCACACTGAATGGCGCGGGATGGAGGCGTAATGTATCAGCATAAGGTTATCATTGTAGAAGAATCTATAGATTATTATTGTTTTAACACACTTGTATAGGTTTGTATGAGTTTGAATAAATATAAATAAATTTTAAACGCAAACTCCACGAATTCTTGAAAATTTTATTGATTCATAGGAGCGACACCTATAAATATGCTAAAATAAGGAAGATTTATAGGTGTAATGGTATTAAGGGACTTTTAAGTTAGCGCATTACAAAACATTTTTAAGTGCATCTGTTGACATATTGCGACAGATTTTCGTACATTTTGACATGATAACCTTAAAATCGACAATTGTACAACCAATAATAGTTCCCTAGCACTTTAAATGTTTATGCATTTATAAAATAAAGTCGTACTCCCTTTAAAAAACTCCTATAAAACTCCTATAAAACTACAAAAAAAACAGCGGTTTATAGGGGCCCATCCTATAAATCATAAAAAAAGGGCTTTTTTATAGGAGCTAGGCATCAGACCTAGCCTGACAAGGCAAGAGCCAAGTAATGGTGGAATTATCAGGTTAAATTAAAAGCAAGAAGGGCAGATGTGGCGAGGCGAAATTCGCCTGACGTGGCGTCTGCTACTAAAAAAGAAGGTTTCTGCGGAAGAGACCTTCTTTTTTTCAGCCTTTTACCGGTTAAAAATGATGTCAGTCATACCGAAAATAAGCTTGATGGTGTAACATAACATCATCCAAAATACCATGATCATCAAAGCCCAACCTCCAATAAGCTTTGTCAATAGGATCGTCTGTTTCGTAAGTAAGGATATAATCACCATAGGTTGATTCAAAGCTATCGTCTGGCTGGCCATATAGATCTAACACGGTTTCCTTAGTAGACCATCCCAGCATCATACCACCGGGAAGACGGAGTTCTGTGCCGGAAAAGTCATAATTTCCATATATTATATGGATACCACCTACAATACTATCAGAAATACTTATCGTGTTTTCTGTAGTGTTAAAGGCACAGACACTGATAATTTGTTCACGGTCATTGGTCAAGGAGATCCACTCCCATTCATATGGCGCATTCGGCTCGTCCGCACCAGCCAGATAAAGGCCCGCGTCATCCTCGGAGATCTTCCATCCATCGTTAATAAAAGTCGTAAGGGGAACTGGCAATGTATAAACATTACTGTTGATTTGAATCGAAAAACTGTTCCAGTTATCCGGAAGGGCAGCAGATGGAGGATATAAATCTGCCGTTGAGGCATCGAGTTTCGTGATAAATTCCAGTGTCATCAATGTTGAGGTATGCGGCAGATAGGAAACTTTAGCAAATAGATTAAATTCGTTTTCCGACCATAACTCACGTCCCTCTTTTAACAGTCTTTCGCTGATATTAAAGGATTGGCGTTCGCCGGTAATGTCCACACCGCGCAAGTAGTATCTGGTCGGATTATCTCCCACCCCCATCTCATCATCAAATTCCAGACGATCTAAATATGTGGTTTCCGGACACTTGAGATAGGATATATCTAAAATAAGTGGGCGAATAAGGAAAAAAGCGGCAATTGTACAAAGTATGATAACCACTGTTCTTCCGAATTTTTGTTTGAATGATGTATCCGGCTGAATCAGCTTTACGACGAAGACCAGGGCAATAATTATCGCCAATAGTCCTAAACAGCCATTGACAATTACAGTTTGAATAAAACCTGTGATTCCGATGGTAAAAGTATCGGAATTCACGAACCAATCCATCGCTCCAAAGATGGCAATCGGTAAAAAAATAACGATTACAAGGAATAAAACGAATAGTTTCATCTCTTTTTTTTCAGATTTGCTGCCTGGTAATCTTTTGCTGGTTTTGTTATCTTTCATATCGTTTGTTTTTCTGTTATTTATCTCTCTTATTTATGAATAAAGCTATAAATTTCATCCAGTTGCTGCCATGTCAATGGGGTAACGTCCTCTACTTATAGTTATAGCGCTTAGCTCGCTCGATGACATGAAAACACGGTAAAACGTTCGTAAATTTTGTGATAAGTTAAAAAAGGTTTGTTAAATCATAATTTCCACAGCAAATCCAATTGACTCTGTCCATGAGTCTTGACGGATAGCTGCTTATTGTAACGGAATTTTATATGGACTTAACTTATCCGCGATAGAAAACAGGCAAGAGTCAAGGCATAATTATACTATATTAGTATATCTAAACAACGCCTGCCGGTATGCGAAAGAGATGTCGAGGCAAACGGACATCATTGTTGCGACAGTGGGCTGAATGGAGTTTCCAAACCCTCAGAAAGGAGAGTGCATTGATGGCTGAAAAACGAGCTGTCCGCTTTGGGAAATGGCTGATCAAGGTTGCGATATCTTATATGGTGTTTATTGGTATTGGCTGGCTGCTCGGGCGGATTCCGGCCGGACGATTCGGCTTGCCCGAAGAAATGTTACTGAATCTGAGAATGTTTCTCATGATTCTGGGTCCCATCTATCTCACACTGATCGTAAAAATTGTTCTGACAATTCTGGCCGCAATAAAACACAGAGAAAAAGATACAGCCGAGCAAAACAGTGGCGTTTTGTTTGCCGTAACCGCCATATTGCTGCTTGTAAATCTGTCCAATGCCCAGACCATAGCTGATTTGAGCAGCGGGCTCATAGAAGGCAAAGGGTTGAAAAGCCTGAACAGGAGCCAACGATATACCTTAAAGGGCAAGCGGTTTTTAAATATTTTTCTTCCCATCGCCTTTTATATGCTTATCTTGGAGATTCTGACCTTGCTGGTCTGCATTGTTACCTTTGAGCCTCTACACGACACGACAAATAGAGCTTTTATTTTTACTATCGCCCTGACAGCCCTGCTTCTGCTGTTGATCCCTATCATCCTCACATTTATCTCCGGGTTTAAAGGGGATAAGGCGGAACATGAAGAAAAGCGGGAAAAGGAACGGCAGGCTGCTGTTGCGTCCGGCGACCTGGTTCTGGAAACTGATCCTATTCGCCGCAGGAAGTATCTACGGCTGCCAAAGCTGCTTGCGCTGCTGGTTTGTCCCGGCGTGTTATTGCTTTCTTTTCTCGTCCTGTTTTTTACTCAAAATGCTCAGGATTATCTGGCGGTCTTTCTGTTGCGCCGGCTGTTCATGGCTCTGGCTGCCGCATCCCTATTCGCTGTAATTCCTCTTTTGATGTACTGGGCAAACTGTTCAGGCACATCTTTGGTACAGCGCGTGTATCTATCGGAAAACAGGCTCTGCTATACCGGTTACAGAGGCAGCATGGATGAACGAGTCGAGTTCGCCTTTGTATTGCTCCGATTAGAAAGCTTTCGTGTAGAAAAACGCTCAATCCGTATCCGAGGAACATTTGCACGAATAACAAAGGATACCTATGGTGTATATAAGAAAAATTGTATTCACAAGACTATATGGATCCCGCGTACTTTTTCGGAAGAGCAGGAGCGCGTTCTTCTGGATTATTTAAAATATTAATAGGTGAAAAAAACCCGCTGTGCTGATATAATGGTTTTATTATGAAACAGAGAAAAGAGATAAAGAAACGCAGCAAAACATCATTGAAGAACCATTACGCTATATTTTTGGCCGCGTGCCTTATAGCGGCTTTTTTAGGCTCTGAATTTTCCAGCTCCCTTAACATTTCATCTGCAGATGATCAGCTTGTTCAGTCAATCGAGACGGAGGAAGATTTTCAAACTAGAGTAAGCGGAATTACATGGACTGACGTATTGGAAATTATAGCTGAAAACGGCACCGATGCAGGACGAGAAGTGACTAAACAGACAGAGGAGGAAGAGATAAGAGAGTCAGAGGACGGAAATCCCATGTTTGAGCGCAGCAGAGGAGTGCTTGCCAATGTGGTCAATCAATTGAGCTCAGGCTCCATAGTGGTTACTCTTGTAGCAGCCATAGCTTCCATTACAGGCTCGGAAAATATGGGAGTACTCATATTAATAATCCTTGGAGCTGCCATTAACTTCGGCTTCTGGTTTTTTGTCATCAACACTTTTAGCGTAGCGATGAGAAGAGTATTTATGGAGGGAATGATATATGAAAAAGTGACGCTTCAGCGCTTTTTATTCCTTATACGGGTGAAAAGGTGGTTTAAGGCGTCTCGCACTATGCTGCTGGAATACATTTTCTATACATTGTGGTGTCTCACCGTGATTGGTGGCATTGTCAAAAGATATTCATATTTCCTTGTGCCTTACATAGTTGCCGAAAACCCCGATATAAAAGCACGCCAAGCCATAACTCTTTCTCGAAAAATGATGAAGGGACATAAATGGGAATGCTTCAAATTGGAGATTTCCTTCGCAGGCTGGTGGCTCCTCGGGGCTGTGACTATGGGTATATTTAATGTGTTATTTACCAACCCTTATAAGATAGCGGCTTTTACAGGATATTACGCTCAGCTAAGAGTTCAGGCAAAGGAAAACCACATCGAGGGAGCCGAGCTTTTGAACGACAGATACCTTTATGAAAAAGCCGATGAAATGCTTATCGCTTCCAAGTATGGAGAAGTAATCAGCGTTATGGAATCGCCTGAAGATGAAAAGGAAGCGCTGACCGGATGGAGAGGATTTTTGGCAAATAATTTCGGCGTAATTGTCATGCGAAGACAACAGGACAGAATGTATGAAAGACATCAAGCAGAATATGTCCGCATACATGAACTGATAGACGATGTGCAGGGACTTGCCTATCCTACAAGGCTTTATCCTATGCCTGAAGAGGAACGCCGTAAGCTGGTACAGTCAATTAACTACATGCGCCATTACACAGTGTGGTCGCTGATGGCAATCTTTTTGGCGATGTCCTTTGTGGGATGGCTGTGGGAAGTAAGCCTTCATCTTATAACTGACGGCGATTTTGTGAACAGGGGAGCGCTTCACGGACCTTGGCTGCCGATATATGGCACGGGCTCCGTTCTCATCCTCACGGTACTCAATCGGCTCAGGCAGAAGCCTATACTGGAATTTACCGCTATCGTGGTGCTATGTGGATTCCTGGAATACATGACTTCACTTATAATGGAAATCGTTACAGACGGCATGAGATGGTGGGATTACAGCGGATATTTTCTTAATTTAAATGGCAGGATATGTGCGGAGGGACTTCTGGTATTCGGCATAGGAGGTCTTGCGATCGTGTATTTTATCGCGCCGGTCATAGATGATATCTTAAGGCGGCTCAATGAAAAAAAGGTAATGACTGTCTGTGCGACATTGATGCTGATATTTGCTGCTGACGCAGTTTATTCTCAGTTTTACCCCAATACGGGAGAGGGAATAACCAACATAGAAAAAAACGATAGTGCAGAGACAGCACAGAAAGGAATAACAGGTAGGTCAGATGAAAGCGCTAGTATATAAAGGAAATGGTATTATCGATATGGAAGACAGGCCAATGCCTGAGCTAAATGATGAAAGAGATGCCATAGTTAGAGTAACTTTGACATCAATATGCTCCAGCGATATACATATAAAACACGGAGCTGTGCCAAAAGCCAGGTCTGGTGTTATATTGGGACATGAGTTTGTCGGCCGTGTGGAAAAAACGGGAAGCATGGTGAAAAAAGTAAAGCCTGGCGACAGGGTGTCAGTCAACGTAGAGACTTTTTGCGGCGAATGCTTTTTCTGCAAAAAAGGATATGTAAATAATTGCACAGACAAAGACGGAGGCTGGGCTCTGGGCTGCCGTATAGACGGCGGACAGGCGGAATACGTAAATGTGCCTGTTGCCGATAACGGACTTACGATTATACCGGACAATATTACAGACGAGCAGGCGCTTTTCAACGGAGATATTTTGTCAACAGGTTTTTGGGCTGCCAGGCTAGGCGAGATTAGGCCAGCTGATACGGTAGCTGTCATAGGAGCTGGACCGACAGGACTTTGCACAATGATGTGTGCCAAACTTTACACGCCGGCGAGGATAATAGCTATAGATATTGATGAACACAGGCTTGCCTTGGCAAAGGAAAAAGGGCTAGCTGACGTTACTTTGACAGCCGGAAAAGACGATATCGAAGCCGCTGTATTTTCATTAACGGAAGACAGGGGCGCTGATGTGGTGTTTGAAGCAGCCGGCGGGCGGGATACATTTCAGACTGCGTGGAAGATAGCAAGGCCTAATGCCACAGCAGTAATCGTGGCTATGTATGAAGAACCGCAGATGCTGCCGCTCCCCGACATGTACGGGAAAAATCTTATCTTCAAAACAGGCGGAGTGGACGGAAGCTTTTGCAGAGAAATAATGGAATTGACAGCGTGTGGCAAATTAGACGCCGGTTTTCTGATCACCCACAGGTACAGGCTGGACGATATAATGGAAGCGTACAGGGTGTTTGAGAACAAAGAAGATAACGTTATTAAGATTGCCGTCAAGCCGTAAGGATAACGAGACAATGCGACGGTGCGGCACACTATGGTGCGACAATGCGAAAATATAAAACTACTATATATAAAAGAAAGGATTGAATCGTGAAATGATAATAACAAGTTTTGAGCAGATAAAGGAAAATATGCATGTGAACACAAAGCGAACTGTGGCTGTGGCATCGGCTGTGGAGGATAAAACTTTGGAAGCCGTAATGCGGGCTCACGATGAGGGATTAGTGGACTACATATTGACAGGTCCCGCGGACGAGATAATCGCCACAGCAGACAAGATAGGACGTGACATTGACAAGGAACGAATAGTGGATACTGCTGATGACCAGGAATCGGCAGCAAAAGCGGTTGAACTGGTGCGAACGGGAGAAGCGGATTTTCTGCAAAAGGGTCTTTTGCATACATCTACGCTGCTTAAAGCTGTTGTAAACAGAGAAAATGGTCTTCGTACAGGGAAAATGATGAACTTTGTGGCAATGTTCCAGACGTCGTCATACCATAAACTGTTTGCTATCACCGACGGAGGGATGCAGATAGCGCCTACGCTGGAACAGAAAAAAGGAATAATAGAAAATACGGTGGAGCTTTTTCACAGCTTTGGAGTCAAAGAACCAAAAGTGGCGTGTATGTGCGCTGTGGAGGAGATCAACCCTAAAATGCAAGAAACCGTAGAGGCGGCGGCTCTTAAAGAGATGAACATAACAGGGGATATAAAAGGCTGTATAGTAGAAGGCCCTATTTCCTTTGACCTTGCCATGATTCCAAAGACAGCAAAAGTTAAGAAGTTTTCCAGCCCGGTGGCAGGAGATGCTGATATAATTTTGGCGCCGGGGATCGCAGCAGGAAATATGCTGATAAAATCCTTGTACACTTTCGGAGGCGCAGTGATGGGAGGAGTTGTGCTGGGCGGCGCTTGCCCTGTCTCCATGACTTCAAGAGACTCCAGCGTAGAAAGTCGCATGTCGTCTCTTTTGCTGAGCTGCAGCATACTTCAGAGAAAATAGGATGAAAAATATCTTCGACTCGGCCGGTTGAAAGTGGATACTGCAGGCAATGGCAGTAGAAAAGGCAAAAACCCACGATTTTGCTTTTCTGTGTTAGAATCGTGGGGCAAAAACCTACGATTTTCAAATTTTTATTCAAATCGTGGGGCTGTGTGCGACAACGAATAGCCGCCAAGCGCCTTAAGAACACTTCTGCTGAGCCTTCATTGTTAAGATATCGATTTTAAATTACTTTTTTCAACACGATTCGATATAAATCGACGAAGTTCGCAGAGCACAGGGACATCAAACTTTATCACTAAAATCACTGAGCTTCAGAGCACCCCCACGATTTTTTCACAAAAAATAAGAATCGTGGGTTTTTGACCCACTTTTTCTATAGAAAAAAAGAAATCGTGGGTTTTTGTTGCATTTGCTACAACATGGTATTCATCGTCTCTATCGCACGGGATATGACGTTTGCGTCAGGCGAACCATCAAAGCTTTTAGCTTTGCTTACGTCCCCCCCCGGTTTATCGCGTGGAACTTCCTGCGTCAAGCCTTTTGCTTTCTTGATTCGGCGATGGAAATGCCTGCTTTCTTCTGAAGCATGATTTTAAAGGACACACCATAGGTTGACAGGTATATTTTCTTATAACTATAATATATCTGTAAGCAAATTCAGATATAATGAATCAAAAAAATAAAAGGGGAAACAGATGAAAAATAAATCGTGGAAGGTTTTTCAGTTAATTCAGTTAGCTGTGTTTGCGGGATTGAGCATTTTCTTATTCGTAAGAACGCTGGATGGAACGGGAGCTGTAGAGACGCCGCAGGCAAAACTCATAGGTTTTGTAGCATGGACAGCATTTTATCTTGCGTTGCTGATTATAGAATGGGGGATATATTTCTTAGTTAAATGGACCAGGCGATAGACGTTTGAAAATGATGGAGGTAAAAATGAAAGTATATATCAGTGCAGACATTGAAGGAGTTACAGGAGTTACTTCTTGGAATGAAACGGAGCTGGGAGATCATGAACATGCGGCGGCAGCGCTGCAAATGACAAGGGAGGTTTTGGCGGCTTGTGAAGCTGCAACTCAGTGCGGAGCCGATGAAATAGTGGTCAAAGACGCTCACGATTCGGCAAGAAACATGATTGCGGAAATGTTTCCTGATAATGTGGTCCTCATCCGAGGATGGACCAATACTCCCGAATCCATGATGGCAGGAATAGATGAAACCTTTGATGCGGCTATCTTTATCGGATATCACAGCGGAGCAGGATATAACGGAAATCCTCTTTCTCACACCATGAACAGAGGCAACAACTATGTTAAAATCAACGGAAAAAAAGCAGCGGAGTTCGACATGAATGCTTATATAGCAGCTTACTACGACGTGCCGGTGGTTTTCGTCAGCGGAGACCAGGAACTTTGTGACCACGCTGTCAAGCTGGTACCGGCTATCAGAACGGCAGGCGTAAAGTACGGTATAGGTAACGCCACCTTCAACATGTCATGCGAAAAGGCGTGCAGATTGATTAAAGATGGAGTAAAAGAAGGTCTTGAGCATCTGAATGATTGCCGCATTAAGTCGCCGGAGAAGTTTGAGATGGAAATAAACTTCAAAGAATGTGTAAGCGCGTTGCGTGCGTCATTTTACCCCGGTGTAAAGCAGCTGGATGCGAAAACCGTAACATATACAGGAAAAGACATTCAGGACATGATGACAGCCAGGATGTTTATACTTTAAGAAAGATTTTTAAGTGTTGGAGTTATAACCTATGAAAGATATGATAGCATACTGCGGGCTGGATTGTGAAAAATGCGATGCGTATATTGCGACTATCAATGATGACCAGCATCTACGTGAGAAGACGGCAAAATTATGGGCTAAATTAAACAACGCCCCGATTCTGCCCGAACACATAAACTGCCAAGGCTGCCGCGCCGGCGGAGTTAAAACTGTCTTTTGTGAGCATATGTGCGAAATTCGGAAATGCGCGTTGAAAAAAGGTGTTGCAACCTGCTGCGAATGTCCAGATATAGAAACGTGCTTAACTATTGAACCGATCATCGCCAATAGCCCTGCGGCTTTGAAAAACCTGAAGGGATAAGCCTTGATAGGATTAAAAAACAGCCTTATACGAGATGGAAAATACACCGAAGCTGTTGAGGAATATGAGGAGACGAAAGAGCGGAATTTAGGAAGGTAATGAATTCAAATTGTAATTTGGTATCATAGCTTCCGGCGGAGCGGTGCTGTTGGCTTTTTGTGATGCATATCTGATTTTGGATTACATAAATCAGAAAAACTGATGTCTAGGCAGGCGAGGTGCCGACAAAAAGCCAACATCGACTGAAAGAAGAGAACATGGTAACCATTGATCAAGTATAATTTGTATGTGCGGACAAAAAATTAAAAATTTTGTAATTTTGTCAGCGATTTTACATAAAATGGAAGTTTTTGAGCATAGTAACCGCCCAAAATGTAAAAAATCATGAAAAAAAGGAAAAAAGTCTGCAAAACAGGTCATTTTGCAGACTTTTTCTCAAAATTTGCGAAAAAAAGTCAGCCGTGACCAGCTTTCGACGAAATTCGACACGAGTTTGGACCCTGTTGATGTAAAAAAATTTGATTTTTTGTTCGCAAGGCTATATGACAAGAATGAATATGACCCACAAACAAATATGGGCGAAAAGAGCAGGAGAGCAAAATATGCAAGAGAAATGAGTAACAGAATATAACGTCGCCAGTTGTCACATTTTTAGAAGTTGCCGCATAAATCCAAATTTTCAAATCAATGTGGTTGCCTCAATCTGTACTGCCGGACCGGGTCCGATTCCTATAAATCAACAAAATTTTTAAGAATTCGTGGAGTTTTCGTCTAAAGTTAATTAAAGCGCTCTCTCAAGCGGTAAAACGACAAGGCTTTGATTATTTATGATATGCTCATCTTGTTTTGACACAGTCCTATTTAAATCCTTAGGGTGCGCACCGCGTTACCTGCCATCTCAACCTCGGTCTCGAGGCTGCCGGCACCGGCCACCGTTGATGCCGTCACACCCCAAAACGTGTGGAATTTCTAAATAACAGGCAGCGATTACACGAAACAGGCGCCGCATATAAGCACCTGCTGATTTTCACAAAAAATACACAAAAAACTTTGTAAATTCTGTTGACATAAAGCTTCAGCAGTAGTATCTTATATATAGTGATTAGCACTCTAACATGGTGAGTGCTAATAAAGGAGAAAAGTTATGGAACTTACAGAACGCAAATTGAAAATTTTACAAGCGATTATCAGCGATTATGTAAAGACAGCTGAACCAGTGGGTTCCAGAACCCTTTCCAAAAAGTATGACTTGGGTATCAGCCCTGCAACCATAAGAAATGAAATGGCGGACTTGGAGGAGATGGGATATCTGACACACCCTCACACTTCCGCAGGAAGAGTGCCTTCTGACATGGCATATAGATTATATGTCAATGCGCTGATGGAAAAAAAAGAACTTAGCAGAGAGGAAAAAAATATAATTTCACAGAGGTTGAAAAGCAATTTGCATGAGTTTGAAAAAACCATAGAGCACGCAGCTTCTGTGCTTTCGGAAATTACCAATCTTACTTCTTTCGCTTTGACGCCGAAAAAAGATGAAGATGCGCTCAAATTCATAAATCTGCTGCCTGTAGATGAAAAAACTATAGTCCTAATGATAGCGGCAGAGAGCGGCAAGATCTCCAACACAGCTCTGAACATTAACTCTCCATATACTGAAGAAAACTTACAGCTGCTTGCTAAAACAATGACTTATAATTATAAGGGCAAGACCATCAGCGAGGCGCTGACTAATAATATAATAGAAAACTTTGAAAATGACATGGCAGCTATGAGCGGTTTGGCTCACGATGTAATGCCTAACTTTATGAAGACATTGGAAGATATGCTTAACGTAAATCTTTACATGGAAGGTTTGTCAAATATTTTCGACATACCGGAGTACAACGATTTGCAGAAAGCCAAGAGCTTTATAGAAATGCTCAGTCAGAAGGATAATTTTACGAGAAAGCTCATAGAGCGTGAAGACGGTGTCATAGTCACCATAGGTGAAGAAAATGCCGATGATATAATGAATGATTGTGCGCTTATTACAGCAAGCTATCATGTAGATGGCAAGCTGGTAGGGAAGATAGGCGTCATAGGTCCTACGAGGATGAAATACGGAGAAGTCACTTCGGTAATCGAGTATATGACAGATAATCTGAGTGACACATTCAAACTTGAAAGCGGAGGTAATGATGGAAATGAGTGAAAACGCAAAAAAAGATGACGTCCTTAAAGAAGAAAAGACTGAAGAAGATCGTTGCGATGAAAAAACTTGTGACGAGAAATCTTGCGATGAAAATTCTTCATCAGAGCAAGATTCGGAAAAAGACGAAAAATCTGAAGATGATAAGAAAGAATCTTCTGAAGATGATAAGAAAGAATCTTCTGAAGATGGTAAAAAGGACGCTGAGGAAGAAGCACTCAATCTTAAATACATGAGATTGATGGCTGATTTCCAAAACTTTAAACGTAGGACTGAAAAAGAAAAGAGTGACATTTATGCATTCGCCAACGAAAAAATAATAAGCGAACTGCTTAATGTGATAGATAATTTTGAAAGAGCGCTGGCCGCAGGAAATGCGGATGACAGCTTTTACAAGGGGATGGAAATGATATTGAAACAGCTCCTTGGAGTAGTTGAAAAAGCAGGTGCCAGTGAAATAGCGGCTTTGGGAGAAGATTTTGACCCTAATTTTCACAATGCCGTCATGACCGAGGATTCTACCGAATATGAAAGCGGAAAGGTTACCGAGGTTTTACAAAAGGGGTACATTTTAAATAATAAAGTGATTAGACCTTCAATGGTAAAGGTCGCTAACTAGGAGGGAAAGAAAATGGCAAAAGTAATAGGTATTGACTTAGGTACAACAAATTCATGCGTCGCAGTATTGGAAGGCGGCGAGCCTACTGTTATAGCAAATTCAGAAGGAATGAGAACCACACCATCTGTAGTGGGATTTAAGAAAGATGGAGAAAGATTAGTAGGAGAAACTGCTAAAAGACAGGCAGTAACCAATCCTGACAGAACCATATCTTCTATTAAGAGACATATGGGAGAAAACTATAAAGTAACTATCGACGGAAAAGATTATACACCACAGGACATTTCAGCTATGATACTTACAAAGCTGAAGAATGACGCCGAAAGCTATTTGGGAGAGAAAGTTACAGAGGCTGTAATTACAGTTCCCGCTTACTTCTCCGACTCTCAGAAACAGGCCACTAAGGATGCAGGAAGAATCGCAGGCCTTGATGTTAAGAGAATAATCAACGAGCCTACAGCTGCATCATTGGCTTATGGCTTGGACAAAGAAGAAGGATCACACAAGATCCTGGTATACGATCTGGGCGGCGGTACATTCGATGTATCCATTTTGGAGCTTGGCGACGGAGTATTTGAAGTTTTGGCAACTAACGGAGATACGCATCTTGGCGGAGATGACTTTGACGAAGTGATAATGAACTACCTGGCAGATAACTTTGCAAAGGAACACGGTGTTGATTTAAGAGCAGACAAGATGGCACTGCAGAGACTGAAAGAAGCTGCCGAAAAGGCTAAGAAGGAACTGTCAAGTTCGCAGACAACCAATATCAACCTGCCGTTTATCACAGTAACATCAGAAGGTCCTCTCCATATGAATGTTGATTTGACAAGAGCAAAATTCGATCAGCTTACGGGACATCTGGTTGAGAGAACTATCGAACCTATGAAAAAGGCTATGGCTGACGCAGGTGTGACTAACTCAGATATTTCTAAAGTAATTCTGGTTGGAGGATCCACAAGAATTCCTGCAGTTCAGGAAGCTGTAAAGAAGGTTACAGGTAAAGAGCCTTTCAAAGGCATCAATCCAGATGAATGCGTAGCTATCGGAGCAGCCATTCAGGCAGGAGTTCTGACCGGCGAAGTTCATGATGTACTGCTTCTGGACGTAACACCGCTGTCGCTTTCCATAGAGACTTTAGGCGGAGTTGCTACAAAACTTATAGAGAGAAATACGACTATTCCTACTAAGAAGAGCCAGATATTCTCCACAGCAGCAGATAACCAGACAGCCGTTGACATTCACGTAATGCAGGGCGAAAGAGAAATGGCAAGAGATAATACAACGTTGGGAAGATTCCAACTCACAGGTATAGCTCCTGCTCCTCGCGGAATTCCTCAAATCGAAGTTACTTTCGATATAGACGCAAACGGTATTGTAAACGTAAGCGCCAAGGATATGGGAACCGGAAAAGAGCAGAGCATAACCATAACATCTTCCACTAACCTTTCAGAAGAGGAAATCAATAAGAAGGTTAAAGAAGCAGAACAATATGCTGAGGAAGATAAGAAGAGAAAAGAAGAAGTTGAGATCAGAAACAGAGCAGAATCTCTGATTTATGAAACTGAAAAATCAGTAAAAGATTTGGGAGATAAGCTGTCAGAGCAGGAGAAAACAGAAATCAATGACGCTAAAGATCAGCTGCAGGCTGTACTGAACAACGGAACTGTAGATCAGATAAAAGAAAAGACTGAAGCTCTGACAGAAAAATTCCATATCATTTCTACTAAATTATATCAGCAGGCTCAGCAGCAAGGAGCCGACCAGTCAGCTGCCGGAAATGCAGGAGCGGGAGCAGCAGGTTTTGACCCTAATCAGTCAGCCGGCGGAGCCCAGTCAGGACCGGCTGGTGATAATGTAGTTGACGCAGATTATGAAGTAGTAGACGACGATAAATAATAATATTTAATAATAATATAATTTGCATAGCAAATATTTCCTGAAGGATGTTTTAAAGATTCAACGACAGCGCAAACATTCCTACATGGAAATATTTGCTTGTGATTGGAAAGGTTATAAATTATGGCAGAAAAACGTGATTATTACGAAGTGCTTGGCTTGAAAAAGGGTGCCAGTGAGGATGAGATAAAAAAGGCCTTCAGAAAGATGGCCATGAAATATCATCCTGACAGAAACCCCGGCGACAAAGAGGCAGAAGAAAAGTTCAAAGAGGTAAATGAAGCTTACAGTGTCCTGTCTGATCCTGATAAGAAAAGCAAGTACGACAGATTCGGCCATGCAGGAGTAGACCCGAGCAGCGGATTTGGCGGCGGTGCCGGCGGATTTGGCGGTTTTGGAGGTTTTGAAGATATTTTCGATATGTTTGGCGGCATGTTCGGCGGCGGTTTCGGCGGCGGACAGCAACAGAGGCGCGCCAATCAGCCGAGAAAAGGCAGAGATCTTCAAAAGGCTATAACTATAACTTTTGAAGAGGCAGCGTTCGGGACCAAGAAAACCATAGAGGTCAACAAGTTTGTTGAGTGCCCTACATGCAAAGGCGAAGGGACCAAACCTGGAACCTCTAAAAAAACATGTCCTAAATGCGGCGGCAGCGGTCAGGTAACCCAATCACAGAAAACTCCTTTCGGACAGTTCCAAAGCGTAACCACCTGCGATAGATGCGGCGGCAGCGGCAAGATAATAGAAGAACACTGCCCGGAATGTAAAGGAACAGGAAAGATAAGAAAAACTGTTAAGCTTTCTATCGAGATACCGGCAGGCGTAGACAATGAAAGCGTTATCCCTATCAGAGGACAGGGAGAACCCGGTGTAAATGGCGGGCCTACCGGAGATTTATATATAGTAATATCCGTTAAACCTCATAAGCTGTTTAAGCGGCAGGGCGATGATCTGTATCTGGAAATGCCTATAAGCTTTGACCAGGCCGCTTTGGGCAGCGAGTTGATAGTCCCTACGTTGGACGGAAAGGTTTCGTATAAGATACCTGCAGGAACACAACCCGGCACTGTATTCAGGCTAAAGGAAAAAGGAGTCAAGCGCCTTCGCCGTGAATCCAAAGGCGACTTGTACGTTAAGGTAAATCTGGAAATACCAACAAAGCTCAATAGCAAGCAGAAAAAAGCAATATCAGAGATGGCTAAAGTCGTTTCAGAGGATTGCTATCAAAAAAAAGGCGGATTTGCTGAAAAGTTGAAAGAAATGTTTAAATAAATAATGCTGACAAAAATCCGGAGGATAGAAAACGCCTTCGGATTTTTAAATTACCGATGTTTTTGCGGGCAGCACTTTGATAAATAATAGATAAACAATTGAAATTTCAACGGGTTTCGGGCTTTTGTATTGCATTTCCTATAATATTCTTTTATAATAAGGACATTCAAATTTTAATCAAGGAGAAAACATGAAGAACAAAGTGATGACTGCACAGGAAGCAGTAAAAAACATCGGCGATGGCGCAACCATTATGGTGGGTGGTTTTATGGCCTGCGGAACGCCGGAGCATCTTATCGACGCGCTGGTAGAGAAGAATGTCAGAAACCTGACCATAATTTGCAACGATGCCGGCTTGCCGGGCAAGGGTGTAGGCAAGCTTTTGAGCAACGGCCAGATTAAGAAACTGATTGCCACACATGTAGGTCTTAATCCTGAGGTAGCTCAGCGCATGAACACCGACGTAGAAGAGGACAAGCTGGAATGTCAGCTTATTCCGCAGGGCACGTTTGCCGAAAGAATTCGTTCCGGTGGAGCTGGACTGGGCGGATTTTTGACGCCGACAGGAGTAGGAACTATCGTTGCGGAAGGCAAGCAAGTGATCAATCTTCACGGCAGAGATTATCTGCTGGAAGAGCCGCTGCGAGCAGAATTTGCCCTGGTCAGAGCTTCTGTGTGCGATGAATTCGGCAACACCCTCTACAACGGCACGACTCAAAATTTCAATCCGCTGATGGCCATGGCAGCCGACTATGTCATTGTTGGTACTTATGAGATCGTGCATACAGGTACCCTTGACCCTAATCAGGTCAAGACGTCAGGCATATTTGTTGATGCAGTAGTAGGAGGTGAGAAGACATGGTAGATCTGAAGGAAAGAATAGCCAGAAGAGTGGCCAGAGAGCTCAATGACGGTGATGTAGTGAATTTGGGTATCGGTCTGCCTACTATGGTAGCGGAATGTCTTCCCGAAGGCGTGGACATCATTTTGCAGTCGGAAAACGGAATCATGGGTATGGGCAGTACGCCTATCCTGCCGGATGAAGACGTAGTCAATGCCGGCGCACAGTATGTTTCTATCCTGCCGGGCGGACAGTATTTTGACAGCGCGACCTCTTTCGCAATCATCCGCGGCGGACATGTGGACGCTACCGTGCTTGGAGCTTTGGAGGTAGACCGCCACGGCAACATTGCCAACTGGATTATTCCGGGCAAGATGGTACCAGGCATGGGCGGCGCCATGGATTTGGTCGTAGGTGCAAAAAAGGTGATCGTAGCTATGATGCATACTCAAAAGGGCAAGCCGAAGATCCTTGAAGAATGTACTCTGCCATACACCGCAATTAATTGCGTGGATATGATTATCACAGAAATGGGTGTGATGCGGGTAACAGACGAAGGCATCGTGCTGGAAGAGCTACATCCGGATTATACGTTGGAAGAAATTAAGGCGGCGACCGGCTGCCAATTGCTCATCTCAGATGAACTGAAAGCGATGGAAGGCTGATTGATTTTTGGGGAGTGAACTGAAGATTCCTGTTGATAAATTAAAAAAAGCGGGATGTCCGACCGGGCATCTCGTTTTTTGAATAAACAGAGCTTTTCAGCTTGACAGCCTTGTAGGAGGGGGGGGTATCATGAAGGCAAGAAGACAGGAGGTATTCCTTATGAAGAAGTGTAAGAAGCAGCTTATAGTCTTTCTGTCTGTGCTGCTGGTGCTGGCGATAGCCGGCGGTGCGGTTCTGCATCGAAAAGAAAAATAAATCTTTTAATAAGACACTATATCTGAACCCTGCTGAACCACTATCTTATGAAGTGTTTGGCAGGGTTTTTTATTAACTGCAGATTCGCTTTTAACAGATCTGCTGCATCTATCAATTTGCCGCTAAACTGGGTAAGCTTCCAAAAAATGCAGAAAATAACAAAAACCTCTTGACTATATACTAACTATATACTTTACAATTTAACATAAGTATAAAAGAGGTGAGAAATGTGAAACTCAGTTTTAAAACAAAGTTATCTTATGGTGTAGGGGCTGTATGCGATAATGCTTTATATATGCTGGCCGGAACATACCTATTGCTGTTCCTTACTACAGTGGCAGGTGTAAACCCTGCTATAGCAGGAACAATTTCGGCAATCGGTTCATTTTGGGAAGCTCTTTGCGCTCCTGTGGTGGGATTTAAATCAGACAGCATCATAACAAGGTTTGGAAGAAGAAAACCGTTTCTTTTGGCAGCTGCATTTCCTGTAGCCATAATAACAAGTCTTTTGTTTACAGCTATAGACGCGTCACAAACAGTAAAAATCATATATTATATAGTGATGGTACTGATGTACTGGACTTGTTTTTCGTCATTTTTCGTGCCGTATCTTGCATGGGGCTCCGATCTGACAGACGATTATAATGAAAGAACAGTGCTTCGCTCTTTTGCTTATGTATTTAATCAGGTAGGCATGTGTGTAGGCATGGTGCTGCCTACGATAGTTGTAGATTATTGTATGAATCTTGGAAAAACTCCGCAGCAGGCTTGGCAGATAGTGGGTATAATGGTAGGCGTATGCGGAGCAGCTGCACTGTTAATATGTGCTTTGACTATTAAAAACGATGACATCAAGAATTTTGTTAAACCAAAAAAAGAGAAAAAACAATCGTTTATTAAAGCAATCCCTTCAATATTGAAGGAATACTGGAATATCTTAAAGCTTAAGCCTATAAGAGTTATCATAGGCGCCAGTCTGGCTTACTTAATAGCTAACATAACCTTCTCATCCGATAGAGTTTTCTTTATGACTTTCAACATGGGACTGGGTGAAGCTACTATTTCTGCAGTTCTTATGATGATAACCCTGGCAGGGGTGGCAACGGTTCCGTTTATTTCCAAGCTGGCTACAAAGGCTGATAAGAAGGATGTTTTTAAGAATGTCTTAGGCATATGCGGTATTCTGATGATAGCATCAAAATTTATTGGAGTAGATTCGATGGCAGTGCTTATAGCTGTTTGTCTGATATACGCTTTAGCTAACGCATGTTATTGGCAGCTTATGCCATCTATGATATATGATGTGTGTGAAGTGGAAGAGCTTATTTCAGGGGAAAAGAGGTCAGGAGCTGTAATTTCTTTACAGGCCCTTTCGGAATCTGTTTCCATAGCTGTTGGTCTGCAGATGTTGGGTATTATCCTGGAAGCAGCGGGATTTGACAGTGATGCAGCTGTCCAGTCCGATACAGCGCTTGCTTGGGTAGAAAATTCTCTTGTGGTTATTCCCGGCGCTGCGATGGTTTGCGTAGCACTTATAATGAGAAAGTTTACTATTACAAAGGAACTCTTCAATAAGGTTAAAGACGCATTGGAGAGAAGAAAGAGAGGAGAAGACGTTTCAATAGATGAATATGTGGAGATTTTTGAATAAAACATATTAATAATAGATCGGTCAGATAGCTTAAACGCATCTTCATAAAAATTCCCAAGGGATTCCCGGAACATCAAGGATTTTGTATAAGCTTTCAATGTGAAAGCAGTTGGATTTGATGAGTTCCGGGAGTCCCTTTGTTATGGGCAAATTTTTATGGATAATTTTACGAGATAATTAAAATAGCCCTCAGTAGAAAGATCGTCGAGAAGGACATCTTCAAAAAAACTTTCCCCTAGCTTGAGATCGTTCTCTTTTGCGTAGTCTATGAGTTTAAGGCAGTTTTGACCTATGTTTTCGTATCCATGCTCATCGTACAAAACGAGATGAGGGCCTCCTGAAGCAATTACAATTTCCTTGAGGCTGGCAGACCCCTCAACGACAGTATAAAATTTAGAGTATTTATATCCGTCGGCAGTGACGCTGGCAGACGGGATAATGCTGCCGATGGGACAGGCATTGTAAAGCCCCAGCTCACTGCAGCGGTCCAAATGATCGCCTATGGCTTGCGTTACGGCTACCGTATCATCTTCACCCAAGTAATCAGATGTTATCATATATCTTTCAGGAAACTCCTGGATTGAAATGATACCGGGTACGGCATTTATTCCCTCGTTAGTTATTTTTATTCTGTTATCTATATATCTTTTAGACCACTGGAGCGCTTTGATCTTGTTGTCTATTTCGGTTTTTTTTGACTCCATAAGCTCTATGAGCGCATGAGGCGACGGATGATTCATGTGAGCTTTTATCTCGCTGATATGCACTCCCAGATCTCTGAGCATAACTATTACTGTAAAAGCTTCAATTTGCGTATATGAATAATAGCGATATCCGTTTTCTCCGGTAAATTCCGGAGAAAATATGCCTTGATTATCATAGAAAAAAAGCGTTTGTTTGCTCACATTACAAATTTTGGCAAATTCGCCTGTAGTAAAATAATTTTTTTTCATAAAAATCCACCACCTGATTTATTTTATCATGCAATTGAATTTAATACAACTCGTGTCAGTCCTTGGCTTTTTGAAAATCCTTTGGTATACTGAGTAACGAAAGATAAGTGAAACGGAGAAAAACATGAAATACATACAGACTGATATACAGATAGAAAAGAATCAAATAGAACCGTTAACGGGCCTGTTGCTGGAAGAGGGAATTTCTGATACTGTAGTATCTGACCCGGATGATTTGGGAGAACTATTGAATAAAAAAGAAGAATATGAGTGGGATTATATAGCACCACAAGTATTGGATTTAGGAGAGATGTCTCCTAAGATAACTTTTTATTTGGAAGATGATGCCTCAAATCGCTGCAAACTTAGGGAAATAAGTGATAAAATTCAAATTATGTTCCCTAATGCTCATGTTGAGATAAGCACAGAAGACGATAGTTCATGGAAAGACCAGTGGAAAAAATATTTTAAGCCTGCACATATTACAGATAAACTTACAGTTAAACCGACGTGGGAACAGTATACACCTCATGGAGAAGAGAAGATAATTGAGATAGACCCGGGTATGGCATTTGGCACCGGTACTCATGAGACTACATCCCTTTGCCTTAAACTTATGGAAGAATATATGGGAGATGGCAAAAAGGTACTGGATATAGGATGCGGATCGGGGATACTGTCTATAGGAGCGGCACTTTTAGGTGCAGAAGAGGTGTTAGCTGTGGATATAGACCCACAGGCCGTGGAAGTTTCCAAAGAAAATGTCGCTTTAAACAGATGTGAAGATAAAATAAAAGTTCAAGTGGGTAATTTGGCGGATGGAATAGATTTTAAAGCGGATATTGTAGTTGCCAATCTTATGGCAGATTTGGTTATGACTCTCAGCGGTCACGTTGAAAGTGTATTGCAGCCGGGAGGAATTTACATTTCTTCCGGAATATTGACGGAAAAGGAAAACCAAGTAGCAGAAGCAATAACAGAGAACGGATTTGAAATTGAAAAAATAAAAGAGGACGGAATGTGGTGCGCCATAGCGGCGCGTCTTCCGAAGGAGAAGATATGAGCAGATTTTTTGTTGAAACGTCCGATATTCAGGGAAACAATATTTATATAACTGATAAAAATGACATCCATCATATAAAGAAAGTTTTAAGGCTCAAACCGGGCAGTGAAGTTGATATATCTGATAAAATGGATTGGGAATACAGAGCCGAGATAGAAAAAATTCAAGATGAGCAAGTTGTGTTATTAATATTAGATAAGCAAAAATTTGCTCGCGAACCTGAGACAAAAATAACGTTGTACCAGGGCATTCCTAAAGGCGGAAAGATGGAGGAAATCATACAAAAATCGGTGGAACTCGGCGTTTATTCAATCGTTCCTGTATTCATGGACAGGACAGTTGTAGTGGATAAAGGCAATTTTGCTAAAAAAATGAACCGCTGGCAAAAAATCAGTGATGAGGCGGTTAAACAGTGCAGAAGAGGAATAATTCCACAAGTTGAAGAACCTGTTGATTTTAAGCAGGCTGTGGACAGATTGGCTAATTACGATATCGTGATTTTTCCATATGAAAATGAAGAGAACAGAACCATAAAAGATTGCTTGAAAAATTATATGCAGACGGAAAAAGGTCATTCTGCTGAGGCAGCTGTGATAATAGGACCGGAGGGCGGCTTTAGCCAGAAGGAAGCAGAAATGCTTGCTGAACAGAACATACTCAGCGTGTCTCTCGGCAAGACTATCCTGCGCACAGAGACAGCCGGACCTGCAACTATAGCGATGATAATGTATGAATTGGAACTGTAATTATCTCATATTGCATTCAGCAACTCGCATAAAAAGGCCTCCTTGCATTAAATTATTTTATGTTGATGCAGGAAGCCCTTTATAGTTTTGCAAATTTGTTTGTTGTTGATTGATTTGACTTGTTTGACGGTTTATTCGTCTTTTTGCCATTGCATAACTTTACGGTAAGTAGCACATCCAAAGATTATTCCTACCACCAATACGCCGGCAATACTTACATTCCTTACAATTTTAGAAACATCCACGTTGACAGTTATGTCTGCTGTTTTTTCTTTTCTTTCTGGTAAATTCATTTTTTATTCACCCCCCCTATGGCGTCATTTTAACAGATAATATTGCCGATGTCAAAATCAGGAGTGCGTAAAAATCTTTTTAATTCTAAAAGACAGTTGGGATTGCCTTTTTCTATGGTATTTGATTTTTGATAACTGGTCACAGATACTCTGAAACCCAATTCCTTCAGGACTTCATCTGCGCTGCCATCATTTGGATAAGCACCATAGGGCCATGCAAACAAAAGCGGAGTTTTTCCGGTCACATCGTAAAGTTTATTCTGAAGCATAGATAAATCGTCCTTTAAAATTTTTTCATATTCTTCCTGACTTTCGCCGGTCTTTTTATCAGCTCCTTTGCGTCCGCCTGATACATCGTGAAGATAATAAGTATGACTCCCTATTTCTATATTTTCGGAAGCCGACAAAAGAGCTATTTCACCCCACGAGAGACTGGAATTTGAAATATTTCTGTACATATCGCCTGAGCTTTCATCAGCCTTTTTACCGATAATAGAGATAACAGCTTTCATATGGTATTTTTCTAAAAGCGGAAGAGCAAAATTATAATTGTTGACATATCCGTCATCAAAGGTTATGAGAACCGGCTTTTCAGGCAGAGCGCTGCCGTTATCTACATAGTTTATAAGTTGCTTTACGGAAATGCTGGTGAATCCATTGTCGCCGAGCCATTTCAGGTCATTCTCAAAGGTCTCTGCTAATATTGTATATTCATCTACTGATGCAGAAACATCAGTTATTCCATGGTACATTAATATGGGCAGTTCTACAGCATCGCGGCTGTCAGACACTACGGGGATGATAGATGAAACTTGTCTCGAAGAACTATTTGAACTGTCTGTGATGCTTAGAACGCCGGCGGAACTCAGATAAGGCAGTGCCGTGGAGAAAGCCATCAATACAATAAGTATTAAGAATAAAAGAATATGTTTTTTGACCATAAAAGATTCCTTCCTTGTGGCAATATTATATTCCGAAGGTAAGCCTTATATGCTATAATACTTAATACAGCACCTTTTATCAGAGATGATACTGAAAGGATAATACCGATGAAATCGGTGGAAAAGTTAAAGGACAGAATATGAAAGCAGCATTTCACACTTTGGGATGCAAAGTCAATCAATATGAGACGGAGGCCATGAGACAGCAGTTTGAAACGGATGGCTTTGATATCGTAGATGAAAATGATTTTGCAGATGTTTATATAATTAATACGTGCACCGTTACAAATATCGCAGACCGCAAATCAAGACAATATATAAGGCGAATGAAGAAGCACAATCCCGATGCTATCATTGCGGTGACCGGCTGCTACGCTCAGGTTAAACCACATGAACTGGCACAGCTGCCGGAAGTAGACATAGTAGCTGGAACAGGGGAAAAGAACAGCTTGCTCAGCTACGTCAAGGAGTTTTTGCAGAAGAAGCGTCCTCAGATGCATATTAAAAGCTATGATGAATTATGCACCTACCAGGACAGAGGAATAATCTGTTCCATGGAGTCGAGAACCAGGGCATACATTAAGATACAGGAAGGGTGCGACAGGTTTTGCGCTTATTGCCTTATTCCCTTTGCAAGAGGACAGGTCAGGAGCAGAAACCCGGAAGAAATAATAAGAGAGGCCAAGGCGCTGATTGACGGAGGATTCAAAGAGCTAATTTTGACAGGAATAAATACCGCCCTTTATGGGACTGAAGAAAGCTTTGCCGAATTATATCCGGACTGGGCCGGGGATGAAGGCATAGAGTCGGTCATAAAGGCGCTCAACGATATCGACGGCAACTTTCGCATAAGGCTCAGTTCCCTTGAGCCTGCAGTGGTAAACGCCCAATACGTAAAACGTCTCATGAAATATGATAAGCTGTGTCATCACCTGCATTTATCCGCTCAAAGCGGAAGCGACCATGTCCTTTCCCTCATGAACAGACCATATACAGCATCTCAATATATGGATATAGTAAAAGTTCTGAGAGAGTGCGACCCATTGTATGGAGTGACCACCGATATAATAGCAGGTTTCCCCGGCGAAACTGATTATGACTTCGAAGAAAGCCTTAGATTGATTAAAGACGCTGAGTTTTGCAAAGTGCATCCTTTCAGGTATTCTAAGCGTGAGGGCACTGCGGCTGCAGAGATGAGAGATCAGATTCGGTCTGAAGTTAAAAACCAGCGCATGGCTGTGCTTACTCAGGCAGGAGAGGCAGCTTCCAAAGAGTTCTTTAAAAAATCTATAGGAGATGTCAGAACAGTATTGTTCGAAGAACAGGAATTTATAGATGAGGGGGACGGCCGTGATGAATGCAGCTGCCGAGGCGAAACGTATATAACAGGTTATACCGATAATTATATAAAGGTATATGTCCCAGGAGGCAGGGAAAATCTAAATAGTTTCAAAGAGGTGAAACTTCTTGAAATATACAAAGACGGAATGAAAGGAGAGATATAAATGTCAGATTGTGTTTTTTGCGGCATAGCACAACATCAAATACCATCTAACATAGTGTACGAAGATGATAAGCTGATATGCTTTCATGACCTGGACCCGCAGGCACCTGTCCACGTTCTGGTAATCCCTAAGAAGCACATATCGTCTCTTGACGATGTGAAAGAAGAAGACAAGGAATTGATGGGCCATATAATGTTCACCATCCACGAAATAGCGGATAAGCTAGGCCTCGATGGCGGTTATAGAGTGGTGAGCAACAATGGAGAAGATGCATTTCAGACAGTCAAACATCTGCACTTTCACATTTTAGGGAAGCGAAAGATGACCTGGCCACCGGGCTAAAGCCGGCAGAACAAATTGTTCTGCTGACTTAAAGTGCAGGGGCAACATGTAACTATCAAAAAACATCTTGCGCCTGACTGTTAAAGATAGTATAATATATCCGTTATCGGTTAGATAGCTGTTCTTGGCTTAGACATTTCAATTTAGTCAGGAGGTGAATCAGGATATGGCACAAGTAATCGTAAGAGAGAACGAAAGCTTGGAGAGCGCTCTTAAAAGATTCAAGAGATCATGCGCCAGAGACGGCGTTATGTCAGAGCTCAGAAAAAGAGAGCACTATGAAAAACCAAGCGTAAAGAGAAAGAAAAAATCTGAAGCTGCAAGAAAAAAGGCTA
>ERZ826764.574-NODE-574-length-51607-cov-45.884001_pt1 | contig 51607 bp, 47 predicted proteins | sample MGYA00519870_ERZ826764 | MGnify/ENA primary metagenome ERZ826764 (study PRJEB31778, sample SAMEA3449239) | human gut metagenome | biome: human gut; feature: human-associated habitat; material: faeces | place: United Kingdom | collected 2010/2012 ... | reverse complement strand
GTAGACCGCAAGGACAGTATCAGCATTGAGAGCCAGATTGATTTCTGCAAGTATGAGTTGAAGGGAGGCAGTTGCCGGGTTTTCAAGGACAAGGGCTATTCGGGAAAGAATACCGACAGGCCCGAGTTCCAAAAGCTCCTTGGCGAGATCCGCAAGGGCAAGGTTCGCCGGGTAGTCGTTTACAAGCTGGACAGAATAAGCCGCTCCATTCTGGACTTCGCAAATATGATGGAGCTGTTTCAGGAATACGATGTGGAGTTTGTTTCCTCCACGGAGAAGTTCGACACCTCGACCCCAATGGGTCGGGCCATGCTGAATATCTGTATCGTGTTCGCCCAGCTTGAACGGGAGACAATTCAGAAGCGTGTTACAGACGCTTACTATTCCCGGTGCCTGAAAGGCTTTCACATGAGCGGCCAAGCCCCCTATGGCTTTGAATTGGAGCCTACGGTGGTAGAGGGTATCCGCACAAAGATGATGGCGGCTGACCCCGTGGCCGCTAACCATGTTCGTCTGATGTTTGAAATGTACGCCGAGCCGGAAACCTCCTTTGGAGACATTACCCGGTATTTTGAGGAACAGGGTATCAAGATTTATGGGAAGTCATTGACACGCCCCTTCTTGTCCCAGCTACTCCGAAACCCGGTCTATGCACAGGCCGATTTGGAAATGTACGAGTTTTTCAAAAGTCAGGGTGCGGTGGTAGTTAATGACGCCGCCGACTTCGCCGGGACAAATGGCTGCTATCTCTATCAGGGCCGGGATGTGAAGGAGGACAAGGACAAGAGCCTGAAAGATCAGATACTTGTGATTGCTCCCCATGAGGGCTTTGTACCCTCCGACATTTGGTTACGGTGCCGCAAGAAGCTGATGACAAACATTACCTTCCAGAACGGGCGCAAGGCCCGGAACACTTGGCTGGCCGGGAAAATCAAATGTGGGAAATGCGGGTACGCTCTCAAAACGACCCATAATCCCTCCGGCTATGAATACCTGCGCTGTTCCAAACGGGCCGACCACAAGGGCTGTCCGGGGTGCGGCACACTCCGCAAGAATGAGTTTGAACAGTTCATTTTCACCGCTATGGGAGAAAAGTTCCGGGAGTTCAAGCTACTCCGGGGCGGCGAAGAAAAGGCCAACCCGAAGATCACCGCCTATCAGGTGGAGCTCGCACAGGTTGAAGCCGAGATTGAAAAACTGCTTGATACGCTGACCGGGGCCAACGCCACCTTGCTTGCCTACGCTAACAAGAAAATCGAGGACTTGGACAACCGCCGCAAAACGCTGTCCAAGGCGATTGCAGACCTGTCCGTTGAAACGCTGTCCTCCCAGCAGATTGAATTGCTGTCCGGGTATCTGGACGATTGGGAAAACATCAGCTTTGAGGACAAAAGGAAAGCCGCTGACGGCCTGATTTCATCAATCAGCGCAACCAGCGACTATGTAAAGATAGAGTGGAAAATATGACCTATTTTCCACTCTATCAAACCACTTGTTTCTTTATACCGCTTGTAGACCCTTGTACACCGTTGCTTCCGTAAAGTGATATCCACAAAGATAATGGATTCCATTCAAAAGAACCTGAACAACAGGCGCAGAAAATAGAGAAAGAGTGACTTTATGTCACTCTTTTTTTCTTTAAAGAACTTCTCCTGTTTCCTTTGATATAAACTGTATTTTCAAATTGCAGTTTAAAGCATTTGCGATTTCCCTCAAATCAGATTCCGTGAAATTGTCTCTTTTCATTTTGTTATGCAAATTCTGAGGACTAATTCCCAATCTGCGTGCTAATTCAGATTCAGATATATTACCACTCTTTACAAGCATAATTCTTATTTGTTCTGTCATTGCCATGATATCACACTCCTTTAGGCAATTATAAACTCATGCGTTTAATTCGTCAATATTTCTTTAAAGAAATAAAGCACAATTTTAAATTGCGTATTGACTTTTTATACTTTTTAGTTTATAATATAGTTAAGAAAGTTGAAAACAGACTTTCAAATAACAATTTAAAGGAGCAACCACAATGTCCAGAAACGAACTTATCGCAAAGATCGAAGCCCTCAACGAATGGGAACGCCTCATCGCCGAAGCACAGGCAGAGGCCGAAGCCATCAAAGACAGCATAAAGGCTGAAATGCTTGAACAGCAGACAGAGGAACTTGAAGCAGGAGCTTACATCATTCGTTGGACTTCAGTCCTCACAAACCGCTTTGACAGCACCGCCTTTAAAAGGGAATACGGCGAACTGTACAAGCGATTCACCAAACAAATTTCAAGCCGCAGGTTTTCCATTGTATAAGAAAAGCCCCTTGCCTACACGCCGACCAAAGCAACAGGCAAAGAGCTAATGACCACTCAAGCGGAGTGGATACCAACATAATAGCGTATCCGCTCCGCAGAATCAAGAAAGGATACGCAAACATGAAACAGCTTACAAGTTACAACAGAGTCGCAGGATACCTCAATAAAATATTCGATCTGCTCAATGCAGAATATTTTGAAAATGAACTTTCAAGGCCTACAATAACCATTCAGTCCACCCCAAAAGCCTATGGACACTTTTCCTTAAAAGATGATACCTGGGTTTCCACAATCGGCAACAGCCACGAAATCAACATAGGCGCAGAAACCCTTGCGCGGCCCATTGAGGAAGTGATAGCAACGCTGCTGCATGAAATGGTGCACTACCTCAATTACAAAAACGGCATTCAGGATTGCAGCCGTGGCAACACCTACCACAACAAGCGCTTCAAGGCGGCAGCGGAAAGCCGCGGATTACAAGTTTTCCACCATGAAAAATACGGCTGGTCGATCACTCAGCCCACAGAACAGCTTATGGACTTTGCCATAAACAACGGCCTGACGGATATCCTAATCAACCGCAACGAAAGCCTTGCAGGATTTGGAATCACAGGCACAGGAACCCACAGCGGCGCGGCTTCCGGCACAGCGGTCAGGCCCTCAAGCAGCAGAAAGTACATCTGCCCCTGCTGCGGCAACTCCGTCAGAGCGACCAAAGCCGTAAGAATCGCTTGCCTCGATTGTGCAAAGCAAATGCTTGAAGCTTAACATTCAAACTCAGGGATACGGCAGCCTCAGCCGCCGCCGTGTCCCATAACTTTTAAGTTATGACACCGCCACAGCAACAACCGTATTTAGGCAAAAAAACGGTGTCAAAACTCAGGTTCAAAAGTAAAGGAGAAATGATGATGATTTATGGATATGCGAGAGTATCGACAGCAACACAGGGCCGCGACGGAAACAGCCTTGAGGAACAGGTTTCCTCCCTTGAGAAATACGGCTGTCAGGAGATAATCACAGAAGCCTTTACCGGCAAGACAATGGAGCGGCCCAAATTTCACAGCCTTTTCAACCGCTTGCAGAGGGATGACACCCTTGTGGTATGCAAGCTTGACCGCTTCGCACGAACCGCCATAGAGGGCGTACAGACTGTCAGAGAGCTATTCGACAGAGGCGTTAAAGTTCACATTCTCAACATGGGCCTGATAGAAAACACCCTCACCGGCAACCTCATCCTCACAGTTATGCTTGCCTTTGCGGAATACGAAAGGGGCATGATTGCAGAGCGCACCCAAACCGGCAAAATGGCAGCTCGGCAGAATCCCAATTTCAAGGACGGCAGACCAAAGAAATTCACGCAGGAGCAGATTGAGCTTGCGCTGGGGCTACTGAGGGATGGGAAGACGTATAGGGAAGTTGAGAGGATGACAGGGATAAGTAAGAGTACGATGGTGAGGGAAAAGGCTTGTCTAGATAACCGTAAATTGATATAAATTGAAAACTATGTATTTTTTAAGGTTTTTTTGAGAATTTTTCGTATTTTCTTGCTTTAAATACTTGCTTTGTTTATAATTGCAACAAGGAGGGGTTGCGTTATGTTAGTCATGTTTCGCTTTAAAAACTATGGCCCATTTAAAGATGAGGTTGTTTTTGATATGCGTCCAGTAAAAGCATATAAAGAACATCCTTATAATCTTATTACCGAAAACAAGGATAATTCTTTATTAAAAGTTGCAGCAATTTATGGTGCAAATGCTAGCGGAAAATCCAATTTTGTAAAAGCATATAAGTGTTTCGTCAATATCGTCCGTAATTCTTTTAAAGAAAATGGCAAAAAGGATTCTGAAACAACAATTTCAGAATGTTATTGTCCATTTTTATTCAATAAAGAATCACCTTCCCACAACACAGAATTTGAAGCTATTTACCATTATTCCGGTTATGAGTATAAATATGGTTACATCTACAATAAACATCGAATCGAATATGAATGGCTTTATAGAAAATCTTTAGATTCAAATAGACAAAGTCTTATTTTTGAACGTAGTCCTGATAATATTAAATTAGGATCTTCGGTAAGAGGAAGCTGTGAAAAGTATATTAATGACATTGATTCAAATGTTCTGGCGCTGTCTTTTTATAGTAGTTTAAAATTACGTTCTCATGTCTTCAGAGATGTGCTTTTTTGTTTAAATGAAATTTTAGTTATTTCTTTCTCATGTAATGCACAATCAGAATACATGATTGATCGCTATTTTAAATTAGATTTTGATGATGCTGAAAAACCAAAATTGCTTGCTTTTTTAAATGCAATTGATGTGGGTATTAAAGATATCGCTTTTGAATCAAGCAATAATAATGAGGATTTTGCTGTATATACCTACCATGCCGATTACAGTGGAAATAAATATCGCATCCCCTTAGAAATTGAATCTGATGGTACTCAAAGAGCTATTGCGCTTTACTCCGTTGTTCGTCTTGCTGCTTTATACAATAGAGGACTGCTCATTGACGAGTTCAATAACCAGCTTCACCCATTACTTCAAAGATATATTATTAGTCTTCTTTATGAAGAAAGTGCCACTGGCCAATTGATCTACACAACGCACGATACCTCGCTTTTAAATAACCAATTTATGCGACGTGATCAAATTTGGTTTACAGAAAAAAACGCCGCTGGTGAAGCGTCTCTTTATTCTTTGGCGGAGTATAAAGTTAGAAATGACAAATCGTTTGTAACCGATTATCTTAGTGGGATTTATGGTGGCATTCCTGATTTAAAAAGTTTTTCTTTCAAGGAGAGCTAATATGGGATCAGATGATCTGTTTAAGAAGAAAAGAGAACGTTTAAAGGCGCGAAAAGAAGGTTTTCGCGAACCTAAGCCAAACTCATTTTTAATTGTTACAGAGGGCACAAAAACTGAACCATTATACTTTGATGGCCTTGCAACATATATTAATAATACATATGGAAAAAGTATACATACTGAGAAACCATTAATAGTCACCCAAGGCGAAGGAAAATGTACAAAAAGCCTTGTAGAAGCAACCGAGAAGTGTGTAGCCAGAGGAACCGTTTTTTACAGCCAAGTGTGGGTTTTATTTGATAAAGACGATTTTACTGATTTTGATGAAGCAATCACCCTTGCAAATCGCAATGGGTTTCATGTGAGTTGGAGTAACCCATCCTTTGAGCTTTGGCTTTATCTTCACTTTAATTATTCCGACGCTGCATTGGATCGATTTAAATTGCTATCAAAACTCGATATGCTATTTAAGACACGCGGAATTAATAAATCTGGATATCAAAAGAATGACCCCACTATATTTGAAACTCTTACACAATCACAGCACAGTAGTTTAAAGGCAGCTGTTAGCAATGCAATACGTTTGGAAAAAACATATGAATTTAATCCACCAAACCCATCTCAACGAATTCCTTGCACAACAGTTCACAACCTAATACTAGCTCTAAAACCTTACTTAAAAGAATTGTTTGAATAGTAAGATTACACCTTTTATGTGTGTATTGTTTGTAATTCAAGTTGCTTATGCCAAAATCCGAAAACCAAAAACTCAAAACCCTCTATGTAGCGAAGTTCTTTCTTGAAAACTCCGATGAAAATCACGCTATTACAGCAAGTGATATCGTAGATTATCTCAGTGAAGAATGTTCCATTGAAGCGGAACGGCGTTCCATCTATCGTGACATTGCAATTCTGCGTGATGAATTCGGCATGGATATCGATGGTGGACAAGGTGGTCGCTATCGCTTGCTGTCTCGTCAGTTTGAATTTGATGATCTGCGTATTCTTGCGGAATGTGTTCATGCAGCAAGATTTATTTCCGCTTCTAAAGCAAAGGAGTTGGTGAGCACAATAGGCGAATTAGGCAGCATGTATCAAGCCGAATCCTTGCAACATGAAGTTTTCCTCATTGATCGTGTTAAAAGCACTCAGAAGGGCACTTTGAACATCATCAGCACCATCAATGCTGCTATGGCTAAAAAGCAGGATGGGAAGCCCCATGAACCTCAGAAGATCAGTTTTAAATACATGAAGCATACCATTGATGATGTTAATTCAATGGTTGAAAAGTATCATGGAAAACTTTATAAGGTAAGTCCCTTTCGCTTGCTCATAAACGATGGAAATTATTATTTGCTAGCGTTTGATGACAAGGCACAGGATATGCGCACCTATCGCATTGACAGGATGAAAGATGTGCGCCTTTTGCCTGAACCGCAGGAAGGCAAAGAAGCCTTTGAAGCAATTGACCTCCAATCCTACACACAGCGTGTTTTCTCTATGTTTGGAGGAGAAAAGCAACTTGTTGCAATGCAGTTTGAGAATCATCTGTTGGATTTTGTAATTGATCGTTTCGGCACAAAGAACGCTTCATATTCAAAGGTTGACGATGAGCATTTCTCCATTTCTGTTGAAGTGGAATTGAGCAATCAGTTTTATTCGTGGTTGCTTCAGTTTGGGGAAAAAGCAAAGATTACGCATCCGAAAGCTGTGGTTAATAAGGTGAGGAATTTTTTGGAGAATATGGTTTTGCAGTATAGCTAAATCTATTGTCTAATGTTGATTCACTAATCGTTTGGAGGTAGATAATATGCCTGGATTACTATATCCTGCCTATCAAAAACTATATAGCGCCTTAAGACCAGCTTAATTCGACACAAATAAAATTGATGTCATGGATTACGTGACATCAATTTTTGTTGCTATTATTTTATCTTACCTCAGCCAATCAGGTATCGATTCTCCAAATACTGCAAATATTAAAGCTATAATTGCAATAACTATTACCCATACTATGTTTTGTACAATACCTTGCAATATTTCAGTCCAAAACGATGGTTTATTATCTTTCGGACAAGTTTCTGTTATTGTCGCATTAACTGTATTGTCTCGCCCTACAACAACACTACTATTAACAGCATTGATACTTATATGTCCTTCAGATTGATCACTCAAAATCGACTTTTCTTTTAATAGAAATGTTTTTAGATCAAGTAATAATAATTTGTCATTACAACTAACATATATATTATCTTCTCTCCATGCTTTGTCGCTTATTCCAAAGTATATTTTGTCGTTATCATGATATACGACCAAATAGCAAGTATATACTATAATCTTTTGCCCAAATGCATGTTTTTTAAATTCATCCACACTATAACAATCATAGGAAATATCTCCCGCTTTAAAACTACACCTAAAGCTATATTCCTCAGATTTTATTTCTATACCACACTTACAAACAGCCTCTTTTATCCAGGAACAAATAGCTAATACGCCTTCACAAGAGTCAGCATCATACGGAGCCGAGACCTTAATAGAAACTTCCGTTTTTTTTTCATCCATGTTACCACCTCAAATCACTGATCGTTCGTATTATAAAAAACATTTTTTCATCATTTATTGTTATTTTATAATAACATATTTTCACTGTGCTTCCAATATATGTCGACCTAACTTTCAGCTTACTTCGATGCTGCTATTTGCTTAATCCAGCACTTTTACCAACAGATAACTTTTTATTCATATCTGCACTTCATTTTAGTGATAAATACTAATAAAATACAAAGAGGACTGTCAAAGTCATTCCTCTTTTTTGAATATTTAGATTCAAAATTGTATAAAAGTTGTTTAATAGTTGATTCAAAGTTGAATAGATATAATTATAAACTTGTCCCAAATTTGATTCACCCCCACCAACACACGAATTTCAGATGTTAGTCGCCCTAAAACTTGCTTTATTATTTTTTATCTGCTATTATCTGAAAAACACCAAGAAACAGAAGGTAACGGATTCGACTAACTCCCCTATAAATCAGTCTCAGGCTTCAGATGTGGCATGTGGCAAAAACGCAGACTATCAGCCTATTGCTGCGCAGCAGCACTAGGCTGAGCAGCCCACCAACGGTGAATTCATAGCCCTGGTTGCTGACAAGCTCATCATGGAGACTGCCCGGGAGAAAAACGGCAGAAGCGAGATTCAGAATGTGATATAGGTGTGCTATAATGAAGAAAAACCTCCGGAGGCGCCCATGCATACCCTCAAGCTTATCCGCCCGACTCAGGAATACGCAGATCAGGTAATGGCATACCGGCAGGAGATGCTGGACAACGGCGACAGTCTGGATGGATGTGCCGCTCTGGAGGATACCAACAGCTACGCCGAATGGGCGGATTTTGAGGGGCGGCTCAGAGAGCGCTACGGCGAAGGCTATGTGCCATCCGATGTGTACCTGGCGGTGCGCAAAAGCGATGACAGGCTGGTTGGCATGATTGACTTCAGGCGGCCGTTGACTGAATTTCTGCTGCGCTTCGGGGGGAATATCGGCTACAGCGTGCGTCCTTCCGAGCGGGGAAAGGGCTACGCAGGCGAGATGCTTTCGCTGCTGCTGCCCAAGTGCCGAGAGGAGGGGGAGAACAGGGTGCTGCTCACATGCGACGCGGACAACGAGGCGTCCCGCCGGACTATAATAAAAAACGGCGGCGTGTTGGAAAACCAGGTTGAGTGTGATGCAGCTCTTAGCCGTTGCGGGATGATACAGAGGTACTGGATAACATTGAAGCCTTAAATCAAGGTGAAAAGGGGAAGCCGGCCGGCTCCCCTTTTTTGTCCCCAAAAAGGGAAACACGGAATTCGTCTTTATGTGTAAAATAGTATCATTTTACTGCCGGCGGCAAAGGGCAGGGCAATAATAAATATACGTCAAGGTTTTATTCTTAACTTGTTGTTAACAATGAAACTGTCTTAAACGCGTTGAAATGTGGATAACTATGTTGATAATGTTAGCAACTCATGTTATTAACGCCCACGCATACTCATCTTTTTATGCAGTATCTTCGTACAAGCGGCCGGAGCAAGAAACATTAAATATTATCACCCGTGTGTTTTTTACCTTCGTTTTTCGGGTGAATGGCCACATAAGCGGCCCTTTTGCATAATTGGCATACTACCCTCGTATGATTATATAACGATAATCTGTGCGAGAGGAGCAGGCATATGGAACTGATCTGGAAAGAGCTTCCGGGGGAGCGGATAATATATACAGGAGTATCTCAGGGAACCGTCGAGGGCGGCATACCGCTGCCGGAGGGCCGCAGCGCAAAGGAGATACTCTCGTATACCGGCGAGGTGGCTATATCTTCATCCAGCGCCAGGGAGGGCGAAATAGCCATAGAGGGAGTTGTGAGAATTGACCTCATCTGCATGGATGACAAGGTGTTTGCCTTCACTTCAAGCGCCCCCTTCACCCACCGCATAGCCGCGGATGGCGTGCGGGAGGGCATGAGGGCCGAGGTGCGCTCGGCGCTGCAATCCCTGGAAATAAACAAGGGGGAGGGCGGAATTACCCTCAACGCGGTAGCGGATATAAACGCAATGGTGACAGCATCAGGTGGGGCAAAGGTACTGGATGGAATAAGCGGCATAGAGGATAGGGAACAGCAGCGGCAGGAGATGACACTCTACGAGCGGGCGGGGGAGAGCCGGGGCAGCTTCCGCCTGCGGGAGGAGATAGAGGCGCCCTTCGCCACCGAGGTGCTGTACAGCGAGGTACATGGGGCGCTGAGGGACGTATCTCCCGGCAAAGACGGAATATGCCTGGAGGGTACGCTGTACATATCGGCGCTGGTACAGAGCCGCACAGGGGCGATGAGCCAGTTAAGCCAGGCAATACCCTTCACTCAGACCGTGGACGGAGAGGCGCTGACTCCCATGTGGGGCGAGGTGAGGGTATCCGGCTGTCAGGTGCGGGGGGCTGAGGATTTTGGCGTAGTGATAGCGGATGTGGAGCTCACATACCGCACATGGGGCCGTGCCGGCGGCCGTTCCGATGCCGTGACGGACACATTTTCCCCTACCGTGCCGTTCGAATGCACACATGGGCTTATACGCACCTCCTCATACTGCGGGCTGAGCACACAGCGGCAGTCCATAAGTGAAAACATAATGATACCCGATGGTATGCCCGAGGCGGCCAGGGTGGTATACGCCACCGCACGGCCCATGGTGACGTCCTACGGCATAGAAAACGGGGTACTCACCGCTGAGGGGCTGCTGTTCACCCGCATATTATACACCGCCGAAAGCGGCTGCATATTCGCTTTCAATGAGGATGTACCCTTCTCTGTGAACATGGAGGCCCAAGGCGCCACAGACGCCATGATATACGGAGTGGCGGCGGCCTCGGCGGCGGGAGGAGGCAGGAGCGTGGAACTGAACTGTACGCTCATACTCATTGCGGATCTGTACTGCACCGGCGGCTTTGAGGCGGTGACGGGCATTGAGGAGTGCCCCCAAAGACCCCCGCATCAGGGCATAACCGTGTACTTTGCCAGCGCCGGAGATACGCTGTACTCCATAGCCCGGGAGTACAATACCAGCCGGGCCAACCTGCTGCGCATGAACGACCTGCCCGAGGTATTACAGGGCGGCGAACGGGTGGCGTTTATGGGGTAAAAGGGGGATATCCATCTTCTTTCTCTTTTCTTTTCATGAGAAAAGAAAAACAGAAAGAAGCAAAGAGAAAAGAAAAGCAAATGGGAAATATATATATAAATAAGACATAGGATTATGCGTATAAGAATATAAGAACAGCCCTGCCGTCTTGTGTACGGCAGGGCTGAGCGCTGTTTTATGTTTTGTTTTAGTTGGTTTTCCTTTGCTTACTTTCCTTTTTTAAAAGGAAAGTAAGAGAAAAAACACTACTTATTCTTGAGATACTCGTCTATAGCCGCAGCGGCCTTCTTGCCCGCACCCATTGCCAGTATTACGGTAGCTGCGCCGGTAACGGCGTCGCCGCCTGCGAATACGCCGGGCTTGGAGGTAGCGCCGGTCTCGGGGTCTGCGGTTATCTCGCCCTTGCGGCCCACGGTGAGGCCGGGGGTGGTGTTCTTGATGAGGGGGTTGGGGCTGTTGCCTATGGCCACGATGACGGTGTCAACGTCCAGAGTGAACTCGCTGCCTTCCTTGGCAATGGGCCTGCGGCGGCCGGAAGCATCGGGCTCGCCCAGCTCCATCTCTATGCACTCCATGGAGGTGACATAGCCGTTCTCGTCGCCGTTTATGCGAACGGGGTTATTGAGCACCTTGAATATGATGCCCTCTTCCTTGGCATGGTGTACTTCCTCGCGGCGGGCGGGCATTTCGGCCTCGCTTCTGCGGTATACGATGTACACGTTCTCGGCGCCCAGGCGCTTTGCGCAGCGGGCGGCGTCCATTGCCACGTTGCCGCCGCCTATTACGGCAGCGTTCTTGCCCACGCGGATGGGGGTATCCGTCTCGGGGAACTCGTATGCCTTCATGAGGTTTATGCGGGTAAGGAACTCGTTGGCGGAGTATACGCCGCAAAGGTTCTCGCCGGGTATCTTCTGGAAGTTGGGCAGTCCTGCGCCGCTGCCTACGAATACGGCGTCAAAGCCCTCTTCCTCCATCAGCTCATCCAGGCTTATGGAGCGGCCGACTACTACGTTGGTCTCTATCTTTACGCCCAGAGCCTCCACATTCTTTATCTCCTCGCGAACCAGCGCCTTGGGGAGACGGAATTCGGGAATGCCGTATACCAGCACGCCGCCGGGGGTATGCAGAGCTTCGAAAATATGTACCTCATAGCCCAGCTTTGCAAGGTCGCCTGCGCAGGTAAGGCCTGCGGGGCCGGAGCCTATCACGGCTACCTTCTTGCCGTTGGGGGCGGGTATCTCGGCGGGGGCGGAGCCCTTTGCCATGGCGTAGTCGGCGGCGAAGCGTTCCAGACGGCCGATGCCTACCGGCTCCCCCTTAATACCACGGACGCACTTGCTCTCACACTGGTTTTCCTGGGGGCATACGCGGCCGCAGATGGCGGGAAGGCTGTTGGTGGTCTTTATGATGGCGTAAGCGCCCTCGTAATCATGAGCGGCGATCTTTGCTATGAATTCCGGAATGCGCACGTTTACAGGGCAGCCGGAAACGCAGGGCATGTTCTTGCAGTTGAGGCAGCGGGAAGCCTCGTTGAGGGCCAGCTCTTCGTCGTAGCCCTGAGAAACTTCCTTAAAGTTCTTGTTGCGGATATTGGGCTCCTGCTCCCGGGCAGGGGTCTTCTGCAAAGTCATATTAGGCATATTATCTCTCCCCTCCTATAAGATGGCAGAAGTGCTTTTCGTCGGAAAGCTTTTCCTCGGCCTTGTACATGCGGCTGCGCATGATGGCCTCGTCAAAGTCTACCAGATGGCCGTCAAAGTCCGGGCCGTCCACGCAGGCGAACTTGGTCTCGCCGTTTACGGTAAGGCGGCAGCCGCCGCACATGCCGGTGCCGTCTATCATTATGGTATTCATGGAGACGGTGGTCTTGATGCCGTATTCCCTGGTGAGGTTGCATACGGCGCGCATCATGGGCATAGGCCCAAGGACGAATACTTCGTCATAGCGCGTGCCGGCCTTCAGCTGCTCCTCCAGGGCGCTGGTAACGAAGCCCTTATGGCCGTTGGAGCCGTCGTCGGTCATTATGTAGAGGTTCTTGCAGGCGCTCTTGAATTCCTCGGTGAGGATATACAGGCTGGTGCTGCGGAAGCCTATGAATGCGTCCACGTCAGCGCCTATGGCGTTAAGGGCCTTAGCCTGAGGGTAAGCTATGGCAACGCCCAGACCGCCCGCTACTACGGCAGCCTTTTTGCCCTTCAGGTGGTCAAACTCGCTGGCCTTGCCGAGAGGGCCTGCAAAGTCCATGAGGTAATCGCCCTCCTCCAGGAGGTCAAGGCGCTTCGTGGTGGCGCCTACCTTCTGGAATATTACGGTTGCCGTACCCTTTTCGCGGTCGTAATCCGCGATGGTGAGGGGTATGCGCTCGCCCTTTTCGTCAATGCGAAGCACAATGAACTGCCCGGGCAGGGCCTTCCTTGCGACGTAGGGCGCTTCGACTTCTATCAAAGACACCGTGTCGTGCAGACGTTCTTTTCTTACTATACGGTACATAGGCTGAACATCGCTCCTTTTAGATTTTTGGACATAGAGGTTGATAATATAATATCACCAATATGATTATAATAACGCAGTATGGCTGTAAAGTCAAAGCAAAACGCTTATTTTAACGTGCAAACCTCAGGCTTCTTCAGAGTGTCAAAAAAAGTGGCTGAACGCCACTTTTCCTACCATCAGTTGACAAGAGCACACAAGCCCTAAAGGCTTGTTTTGGGGTGCTCCTGCGTTCTCGTCGCTTGTATTACATCCAGTAGTACTGCGCTCCTCGGCCTTGGATCGCCCTCAAAACAAGCTCTTTGGGGTCTTTGAGTTTTAGAAGCCAAAGAGTATGGCAGAACAAGGAGGACGAGTGCAGAAATACTGGTTGTATTTCAAATGAGGACGACACAGTTATGCCGTGCTGTTTGGCTCCTAAAACCTTGTGTGCCTTTGTCAACTGATGGTAAGAAATCATCAGGATTTTTTATCCTGTATGTAACGATAGTCGTAGCGGTAGTCCACCTTTATATCCACGCCGAATATATCCTTCATAAGGCTCTTCAGCGCCCTGGTGTCCAGCACGTAGAAGGAGGCGCCGTTATACGCCGTGCCGCTTATGTACTTGCCCTTGAGCGTATGCCGCACAAGGCTTTCCCCCGGCACGAGATCCATGCCGAACACCGCCAGCGCCGCTATCTGCTCCGCCGTAAGGTCGGTATGGATGTAATCCTTTACGCTGAGGTATAATTTCGGTATGGAGGTCAGCCTGCTGCCCTCCCTGAGCTGGGTGAATATGGCGAAGAGCATACGCTGCTGCCTGTCAGCCCTGTCCACGTCGGTGCCGTAGCCCTTGCGGGCGCGGCAGTAGTCCAGCACCTGCTGTCCGTCCAGCCTTTGCACCCCTTTGTGCAGCACCCGGCCGTTGAGCTTTATCTCCCGGTCCACATCGTATTCCACGCCGCCCAGGGCGTTCACCACGGCCTTCAGCCCCTCCATGTTCACCCCTACATAGTGGGATATTGGCACCCCCATGAGGTTTTCCACGGTCTTTATGGCGTATTCGAAGCCGTCGCCCTCGGCGCTGCCCCCCTTGGCAAAGGCTGCGTTTATCTTGTAATGCCCCTTTGTGTTGTATATCTTGGCCATGGTATCCCGGGGAATGGATATGAGGTGGGCGTTGCCCTGCTCAAAATCCACCGCCAGCAGCATCAGCACGTCGCTGCGGAAGTTGTTTTTGCTGTCCCGGTACATCACGCTGTCGCTGTCGTCCCGCTCCGGGCTCTGATCCCAGCCTACCAGCAGTATGTTTACCCTGCTGCGCATGAAATCCGTATCGGCCTGCCGCAAAAGCTGCTCCTCGGGGCTGAGGGTAGGGGAAGGCAGGGGCTGCCCCGCCTGCAAAGGCGAGGGAGAGGGGGACGGCTCGGTAAAGGCGCGCATGGGGTCCCGGGCAATGCCGCTGTAAAACCTGAGCCCCAGGGCCACGCCGCCGCCCAGCAGCAGCAGCGCCCCGCACAGCAGAGCGTATTTCAGCCTTTTTTTCATATAATGAAGCCACCTCCCCTAAAAAGCGTCCTTACCTGTACAGTTTTCCTTAAAAGCGGGGAGGATTATTCATAAAAATACCGCCCGCTCATTGACATGAACGGGCAGCATGGGTATAATACTTATAGGGTAAGACCTAAACGGTCAGCCGTCTACAAATACGTATTTTCCCTAATTAAGGGAGTAACCGTCCTGTGGCAGCAGGGCGGTTATTTATGTCGGAACTTTATGATAGTTATCGTCTCTATTTCATGCTTGAGCGCAAGAATGAGCGCAATAATCAATTCCAGCATACTTCACACCTCCTTTCGGAGAGTGTGCTGACCGCCGCTTGCCCTTGGTATTATACTTGTAAATATTATAATGCTTAGGTAGAAATTTGTCTATATTTAAGGATACCCTTATACCTGCTAACAAAAATAGGAAGTGAAGGGCGGGGGCCCGCCCGCAGGCGGGTCAGTTCCGGCGCGTCTCCCGCGGCGGAACTTCCTCTGTGGTCGAAGCTTATACCAGCCGTCCCCGTTCTTTGGAGCGCTTGCAGCTTATACGGCTGAAAGCAGCTTTCAGCTTTTACGGAATCCCACCACCACGCCTTTATGGTGGGTATAAGCTGCAAACTCTCAGTTCGGCATAGTCGGTCAGCGTCGCGTTCGCTTCTCGACCTCCTTGCCTCACTGGCAAGGCTTTTCGCTTCATCGCCCACCGGGCGCGCTCAAACCCTTGCCCCCTTATGTTCATTCCGGCTTTGGCGACAAGTGCGTCAAAACGGATGAAAACCGAAGGTTTTTGTACTCTGCGGGTTTTGCCGCCCGGGAACGAAGTGAGAGGCAAAACCCGAAAACCCTCGGTGAAGTGGCTTTGCCACTTCACCGAAAGGCGGCAGCCGCCTGATTTGTTACAATTTCGTAACAAAAAACCCTTGACGTCCGTAACAATTGGTGGTAACATAAAGGCGTGCTAAGCGGAAGGGCGCGCAAAACGCGCTTCGCCCAAGGGGGGAAAACCCCCATCACTTGCAAAACACAAAATAATTGAAAGGGATTTAAAGAAATGAAGAAGATTTTCGCAATCGCTCTGGCTCTGGTCATGGTTCTCTCCATGGCTTCCGCCTTTGCAACTCTCCAGTGCGATCCTAAGTGGGATTGGGCTGGCACCACCTATACCTATGACTGCGGCACCGCTCAGATCTTTGTAGACGAGTATGTTCGCGCCAATACCGCCTGCGGCTATGAGCTTGTAGCTAATAGCTGCGCCGCCGCCATTGAGGGTGAGCGCGTATACTATGTTGTACGTCTGGTTGTTCCCGAGAACATCAACGAGGATTGGTATCGTGAAGCTATCAAAAAGAGCCTGAAGGTTTCTTTCACCAATCTGGCATCAGACCTGCAGCTGACCACCAAGCTCGATACACTCTACTTTGGTCTTCCCTCTTGGAATACCGTTAAGGAAGGCGGCACCTTCTATCTGAAGGCAAGTGCAAATGGCACTAATGCTGTTTATCCGGACGCTTATGATGCTGATTGGGCTGATTCCTTCAGCGAAAATGTAGTACGCTACGCTTGGGTAACTCGCTCCTGCGCTAAGGTCTGTGCACAGATCAGCTCCAAGAGCAACGGCCAGAAAGTTCAGGCTTACGGCTGGACGATAGAGTATGTAACTGATAATACTACTGGACTCAAGAAGCTCGTTTTCAGCAAGGACGGTACTTATGTTGCTCTCTATCTGAAGAATGATAAGGTCAATTACGTCAAGGCTGCAAAGGGTGGCAACACTATCGTAGTTAACGGTTACCGCAGCGGCGATATGACCACCCTCACTGGTTACCAGGAAGGCACTAATGCTACCCCCGGTTCTTGGGGTTCCGCCTGTGACGATCTGGCTAAGGCCGTTCTTGAAATCTTCAAGACCTTCAACCTTGGCTTCGATACCCCTGTAACTGAGAAGGGCATCAAGAAGAACTTCGGTTGGGAAGACACCGTAAAGGATTGCACCGATTACAAGGCTGGCGGCACTGCTATCGTTGACCCCAGCTGCAAGGTCGAGATCCCCAAGACCGGTGACGCATCCGTCGTCGCTTACGCCGTAATGGCTCTCGTAGCCGCTGCCGGCGCTATGGGTCTCAAGAAGTAATTAAAGCAAAACAAGCAATGGGGCGGCTCCGCCGCCCCTAAACTTGACTTCCGCGGGCGTTAGCACAGTCCCCCCCATGTGGGGGGCTTTTTTTTGTTTCGCAGAAATGGCAAGTGCTCCAAAGGAATGGGACAAGCTGGTATAAGCTTCGACCACAGAGGAAGTTCCGGCGCGGGATACGCGCCGGAACCGACCCGCCTGCGGGCGGGCCGCCGCCACGCCTTAAAGCGAGGTTGGTGGGATTCCGAAAAAGGCAAAAGCTGCTTCAGCATATAAAAAAATCCCCCCGATCCGTTGACACGGAAAGGGGGGAACGGGGGCCGCCCGCAGGCGGTCAGTTCCTCCCCGTGTCCCGGGGAGGAACTTCCTCTGTGGTCGAAATTAAGAAAATTCCTCCCTTCGGTTGACACCGAAAGGAGGAACGGGTATAATACCTATAGGGTAAGACCGAAACGGTCAGCCACAAGTTGGTTTCAGTTTCTTCCCTTATTCAGGGAATAACCGTCCTGATTGCAGCAGGGCGGTTATTTATGTCGGAACTTTATGATCGTTATCGACTCTATTTCATGCTTGAACGCAAGAATGAGCGCAATAATCCATTCTAACATACTTCACACCTCCTTTCGGATGGTGTGCTGACCGCCGATTGCCCTTGGTATTATACTTGTAAATATTATAATGCTTATGTAGAAATTTGTCTATATTGAGAAAATTCCCCCAATCCGTTGACACGGAAAGGGGGAACGGGTATAATACTTATAGGGTAAGACCGAAACGGTCAGCCAACATTTGAACGATTTTCTAAGACGATAACCGTCCTGTGCCAGCAGGGCGGTTATTTATGTCGGAACTTTATGATCGTTATCGACTCTATTTCATGCTTGAGCGCAAGAATGAGCGCAATAATCAATTCCAGCATACTTCACACCTCCTTTCGGAGAATGTGCTGACCGCCGCTTGCCCTTGGTATTATACCTGTAAATATTATAATGCTTATGTATAAATTTGTCTATATTACAAATTTCACCCCCCGTTCACCCTTTTTCCCCCGAAATAGGGTATAATATTGCCTGTGGCGTAAATATGCCGTTAAAATTGAAGAACCAAGGAGAAGAACATGGAAATAAAGCTCACTGTGGAAAACTTTGAAAGCGTGACGAATACCGGCAAGCCGGTGCTCATAGACTTCTGGGCAACGTGGTGCGGCCCCTGTCGCATGATCGCCCCCGTGATAGAGGAAATAGCCAACGAGCGTGAGGACATACTGGTCTGCAAGTGCAATGTGGACGAGGAGGTGCCGCTGGCGGTGCAGTTCGGCGTGAACGTCATACCCACGCTGGTGGTGCTGAAAAACGGCCGCGTAGCCGCCCGTACAGAGGGCCTCGCCGGGAAGCAGAACATAATAAGGCTGGTGGAAAACGCCATATGAAGATAAGGCTTAATGAGGACGAGCAGATAGTGAAGCTGATAAAGCAGGGCCTCAGCGAGCGCAACGGCCATTGCCCCTGCGTGCGGGAGATAAGCGAGGATACCAAGTGCATGTGCAAGCAGTTCCGGGAGCAGATAGCCGACCCCGACTTTGAGGGGTACTGCCACTGCATGCTTTACTATAAGGAAAAATAGGGCGGAGAAATATAACGCCGCCCCTTCTTTCTCATTTTTTTCGGGCGAAAAGAAAAGCAGAAAAAAGCAAAGAGAAAAGAAAAGCCCGACGATATTTGTAAATTTAAAGGCTGTGGGAAAGTGGTCTTTAGCCACTTTTCCGATAGTATACTGGGAAAGCCCTTGCAAATATGCCGGGCCATGTATTATGCTTAGTGTAACGGTAAATTAACACTAGGAGCGCTGGATACATAATGGAAAAGAAGGACAACAATAACGGCAATAAGCTTTCCGCCAAGACCGTGCTGAGCTGCGGCCTTGCGCTGCTGATGTTTTTCCTGCTGCTGGGCGGGCTGATATTCGGCTATGTATACTTTGTAAAGCTGGGAAAGTGACGCCGGGAAAGGGCGCTGTATGGAGCCTGTATCAAAGGAAGAATTCCTGCTGAAGCTTGGGCAGGCGCGCAAATGCCGCACCGGCCTTGAATCCCTGTGCCTTCACGATGCGGACATATCCGGCGCCGATTTTTCCGGGCTGGACTGCCAGTGGTGGGACATGAAGAACGTATGCCTGGACGGGTGCGATTTCGAGGGCGCGAGCATTGCAAACGGCAAGTTCGAAAACTGCACCTTTGTGGGGGCGAACTTCAGGAACGCCGGCCTTCAGGGGGCAGACCTCCGCAATGCCGACCTTACCGGCATTGACCTTCGGGGAGGCAACGTATACAGCGCATGGCTTGAGGGGGCCAGGCTGGACGGCATAATACAGGACGAAAGCACCAGGTATTTCCGGCTGCGCTGCCCCGAAAAGGGGGCCTTTATAGGCTATAAGAAGTGCTATGAGGACAGGGTGGTAATGCTGCTCATCCCAGCGGAGGCAAAGCGGGTCTCCGCCACCAACAACGCCTGCCGCTGCGATAAGGCCAAGGTGCTGACCATAACCAGCTTTGACTTTACGCAAAGCTACGACTGGGCGGTGTCCCTTGTTGACGAGAACTTCGTATATAAAAAGGGGGAATGGATGTACCCCGACAGGTTCACCGAGGACAGGTGGGTAGAGTCCACCTACGGAATACATTTCTGGATGAGCCGCGAGGAGGCCATAGCCTACTGATAAAACTTTGATTTTCTGCGCATACTCTGCCTATGAAAAGGGCGGAGTATTTTTTTGCATATTTTAATAAGAATAATATCAATAAGCTGCTGGCGGGGCTGCTGTCAGGGCTGTGCAACGGGCTTTTCGGCTCCGGCGGCGGGGCTGTGGCAGTAGTGGCTCTGGAGCGGATGTGCGGCTTTGCGTCAAAGGACGCCCATGCCACGGCCATAAGCATAATGCTGCCCCTTACCTTTGCCAGCGCGGCTGTGTATTGCGCAGGCGGCGGGGTGGATTGGCATACCCTGCTTTTCGCGGCGCCGGGGGCCATACTGGGCAGCATTGCCGGGGCGAAGCTGACCGGCAGGATAAAGTCAGCCGCGCTGGATAAGCTGTTCGCCGCAGTGATGTTCTGTGCAGGGGTGTGGATGCTGCTGTGAGGGAGCTGCTGCTTTTTGTCATAGGCGCCGCCGCAGGGGTGATCTCCGGCATGGGAATGGGGGGCGGCACGCTGCTCATACCTGCGCTTACGCTGCTGATGGGCATATCGCAGAGGCAGGCCCAGGGGGTCAACATGCTGTCCTTCCTGCCCGCCGCAGCCGTTGCGCTGTATATACACAAAAAAGAGGGAAGGCTGGAGCTTAAAAGCAGCCTGCCCGTAATAGCCGCGGGCATTGTTGGCGCTCTCGCAGGGGCGCTGGCCGCCGGCTGGCTCAAGGAGGAATGGCTGAAAAAAGCCTTCGGATTATTTTTAACAATCTTGTCTATTATTCAGTATATAGGAAGATCGCCAAAGGGCCGGGTTTGATAGAAAATAATCAGACATTATCGAGAAAAAAACACTTCGAGAGGAAATATTTATACTGATTTTCCGAAACTTATATGCTATAATGATTTCTGGTCACAAATAGTTAGTCATAGCTGCGTATCGTCTGTGCTACAGTATATTTTTATAAGGCATATTCTTGGCGGATCTGTTATGTGGCTTGTAAAACTGTTGAAAAATATGAAAGGCAGGTGTTGGCTTTGCCAAAGCATTCCTTCAAGGGCGGCGTGCATCCTCTGCACGATCAGCATGAGGGCAAGACATCAACGAGCGGTCTTCCCATACGAGAGTATATCCCGGACAGCGTGGATATCCCCATGTCAATGAGCATAGGCGCTCCCGCGGCGCCCTGCGTAAAGGTGGGGGATCACGTCAAGCTGGGCCAGAAGATCGCAGACGCTACCGGTTTTGTCAGTTTACCGGTTCATGCCAGCGTTTCGGGAGAGGTTACGGCCATAGGCACCAAGGTGCTTCTGCTGGGAGGACCCACCACCATCATCACCATCAGGAACGATTTCCAGGACGAGTGGACAGAGCTTGAGCCGCTGGGCGGCGTGGAGGAGTGCGACCCCGCTAAGATAGTTCCCGCGGTACAGGCGGCAGGCATCTGCGGTATGGGCGGCGCGACCTTCCCCACCCACGTAAAGCTTACCGTGGGCGAGGGTAAGTACTGCGACACCATTATCCTCAACGGCGCAGAGTGCGAGACCCACGTTACCTGCGACCACCGCCTCATGATCGAGGAATCCGGGCGCATAGTGGACGGACTCAGGGCCGCGATGCGGGCTCTCGGCGTAAAGCGGGGCGTTATCGGTATCGAGGATAACAAGCCCGACGCCATAGCCGCAATGCAGCGTGCGGCGGAGGGCCGCGAGGGGGTAGAGGTCATGCCCCTTTTCACCAAATATCCTCAGGGATCTGAAAAACAGCTGATCTACTCCGTCACCGGCAGGGAAGTTCCAAGCAAGAAGCTGCCTCTGGACGCTCACGTCATAGTTATAAACGTCGGCACCGCAAAGGCCATAGCCGATGCAGTGATAGAGGGTAAGCCTCTCATCAGCCGCGTCACCACCGTAAAGGGCTGCGTAAAGGAGCCCGCCAATCTGCGCCTTCGCATGGGAACCATAGTTGCCGACGCCATAGGCGAATGCGGCGGCTATACCGACGAGGCCGGCAAGATAGTAATGGGCGGCTGCATGACAGGCCTTTGCGCCCCAAACGACCAGGTAGTGGTCATGAAGGGCACAAACGGCATACTGGTATTCAACGAAAAGGACGCAAGAAGCTATGAGGAGAGCCCCTGCATACGCTGCGGCCGCTGCGTGGAGGCCTGCCCCATAGGCCTTAACCCCTACCTTATGAAGCACCTTTGCGACAAGGGCGATCTCAAGGGCGCCGAAGCCAATAACGTGATGGAGTGCATAGTCTGCGGAAGCTGCTCCTATGTGTGTCCCGCAAAGCGCTGGCTTACCGCCTCCTTCAAGAATACTAAAGACGCTATCATGCGGGAAGCAAGGAGGGCAAAGAAGTAATGAGTCTTCACGTTTCAAGCGCACCACATGTCCACAGCAAGGACAGCACCCAGACCATAATGCGGGACGTGCTCATAGCCATGCTCCCCACCACCGTAATGGGCGTATACTGCTTCGGCTTCAACGCGGCGCTTCTGTGCGTCCTCGGCGTGGCGGCCGCGGTATTGGCCGAGTACGGCTACCAGAAGATGACCCGCCAGAGGGTACGCATAGGCGACCTCTCCGCCGCCGTTACCGGCCTTCTCGTGGCGCTCAACTTGCCCGGCAACGCCCCCTGGTGGATGCCCGTGGTAGGCAGCTTCATAGCCATAGTGCTGGTCAAGCAGCTCTTCGGCGGCATAGGCGATAACTTTATGAACCCCGCCCTTACCGCCCGCGGCATAATGCTTGCCTCCTGGCCCGTAAGGATGACCGCATGGTATCTGCCCACCTTCTGCAAGGGAGTGGACGCGGTATCCTCCGCAACGGTGTTGGGCGGATACGAGGCCTCCACCTATGATATGTTCATGGGCTTCATACCCGGAACCATAGGCGAGGTAAGCAAGATAGCCATACTCATAGGCTTTATATACCTGCTTATCCGCAAGGTGATAAGCTGGCGCATCCCCGTTGTGTTCGTCGGAACCTTTGCCGTACTTGCCGCCATCTTCAGGATGGATCAGGACGTGCTGACCTCCGTGCTTTCAGGCGGATTGCTCTTTGGCGCCGTGTTCATGGCGACAGACTACACCACCAGCCCCATGACAGAGGTCGGTCAGTACATATATGCCTTCGGCTGCGGCCTCATACTGGCGGTCATACGCAAGTGGGGAAGCTATACCGAGGGCGTTACCTACGCCATACTGATAATGAACGTGGCTACTCCCCTCATAGACAAGTTCGTCAAGATAAGGGTATATGGCCAGGAAAAGCCAAAGAAGGAGGTAAAGGCAAATGTCTAAGAGCGATAAGCCTAAGCTCACGAGCGTATTCCTTAACGGCATAATCACGGAGAACCCCACCTTCCGCCTGGTTCTCGGCACCTGCCCCACCATAGCGACCACCACCAGCGTCATAAACGCGGTGGGCATGGGCGCGGCGGCGTCCTTCGTGCTGATAGGCTCCAACTTCGTTATTTCACTGCTCAGGAACTTTATTCCCGACAAGGTGCGCATACCTTGCTTCATAGTGGTCATATGCACCTTTGTTACCATAGTACAGCTCCTGCTGCAGGCATTCGTTCAAAGCCTTTATGCGAGCCTGGGCATGTTTATACCGCTGATAGTGGTAAACTGCATAATACTTGCCCGCGCGGAAGCCTTCGCCAGCAAAAACGGGCCTCTGGCCTCTGCGGTGGACGGCCTTGGCATGGGCCTGGGCTTCACCCTGGCTATCTCCATCATCGCCTGCGTCCGCGAGCTTCTGGGTACCGGCTGCATCGCCGGCATCAACCTCCTCGGCGCTGGCTATGAGCCTATGCTCATATCCACCATGGCTCCCGGCGGCTTTATGATATTCGGCCTCACCCTCGGCGTGGCCAACATCATAATGAAGAGCATCGAAAAGAAAAAGAAAGCAAAGGAGGCCGCATAAATGACTCCTGTAATGCAAACCAACAGCTGCGGCAACGTGCTGCTCTTCTTCGTGAGCTGTGTGCTGAGCCATAACTTCATCTTTTCCCGCTTCCTCGGCTGCTGCCCCTTCCTGGGTGTATCAAATAAGGTCGAGACCGCTGCGGGCATGGGCCTTGCGGTTACCTTTGTCATGGGCCTTGCATCCCTGTTCACCTCCGCAGTCTATCAGTATGTGCTGTATCCCCTCCAGCTTACTTATCTGGATACTATAAGCTTCATACTGATAATCGCGGGCCTGGTTCAGTTCGTGGAGATGTTCCTGAAGAAGTCCAGCCCTGCGCTGTACAAATCCCTGGGCATCTACCTCCCGCTGATAACCACCAACTGCGCGGTTCTGGGCGTTGCAACGCTCAATACCAGCGCGCAGTACGACATACTCTCCGCCGTTCTCAACGGCGTGTTCGGCGCACTGGGCTTCCTGCTTGCCATAACCCTTATGGCCGGCGTGCGCGAGCGTCTGGAAACCTCACATATACCAGACCAGTTCAAGGGCTTCCCGATAGGCCTCTTCATGGCTGGCCTGATGTCCGTGGCCTTCATGGGCTTCAACGGCCTCGTATAATATAGAAAGGAGAAAACAGATGAACGTTACTGCTATACTTCTTTCTGCCGGCGTTATGGTCGTGCTGGGTGTGCTGTTTGGCGTTATACTTACCATTGCCGATAAAAAATTTAAGGTAGAAGTGGATCCCCGCGTTGAGGCCGTGCGTGCATGCCTGGGCGGTGCTAATTGCGGCGCCTGCGGTTACGCTGGCTGCGATGCCTTCGCTGATGCCGTAGTGGCCGGCAAGGCCCCCGTAAACGGGTGTTCCCCCTCCGGCGCTAAGGGCGCCGAGGCCATAGCCGCCATAATGGGCGTTTCTGCCGAAGCAGAGGAGCGCAAGGTCGCCCGTGTCATCTGCCAGGGAGACTGCGGCGTAGCAAAGGAGCGCTATAACTATGATGGATATACCAGCTGCGCTACCGCAGCCGGTCTTGCCGGCGGCCCCAAGATGTGCCGTTTTGCCTGTATTGGCTTAGGGGACTGCGCCCAGGCCTGCGCATTCGGAGCAATAAAGATCGCTGACGGCTTGGCACATATCGACGAGGAGAAGTGCGTTGCCTGCGGACAGTGTGCAAATATCTGTCCCCGGGGCGTAATAGCTCTCAAGCCGGTGAACGAGACCGTGATCGTCTCCTGCCGCAATACCGACAGCGGGCGCGAAGCCAGGGCAGCCTGCATGAAGGCCTGTATCGCCTGCGGCCGCTGCACCAAAGAATGCCCCAACGACGCCATACACGTTGAGGGCGGCGTAGCCAAGATAGACGAGGCAAAGTGCACCCGCTGCGGCGCCTGCGCAAAGGTATGCCCCTGTAAGTGCATCGTGGACTATCTGGACAGCATCGAATAAGCACAGCACATAATACATAAAAGAGCCGTCAAATGACGGCTCTTACTTTGCCCAAAAACCTCAGGGTTGTTAAGAGGCCGCAGTCCCTTAAGTTTATTCCGGCTTTGACGGCGACAAGGTGAATTGACCCGAAGGGGCAAGAGAAGGCCCCCTGGGGGGGTACGTCAAAACGGATAAAAACCGGAGGTTTTTCTTCTCTGCGGGTTTTGCCGCCCGGAGGCCCGCCGCAGCGGGTCAGTTCCGGCCCGTTTCCCGGGGTGGAACCTCATGTTTTTTGCGAGAGGCAAAACACGAAAAGAACTCGCAAAAGTGGTCTTTAGCCACTTTTGCGAAATCCGAAAGGATAAAAGTAATTTACCAAAAAATATTGACATGGGTGCCGGAAATGGTGTATACTAATCCTCGCAGTCTTAAATGACGCGCAGACGGGAGCATAGCTCAGCTGGGAGAGCACTTGCCTTACAAGCAAGGGGTCACAGGTTCGAGCCCTGTTGCTCCCACCATTTGGTCCGGTAGTTCAGTTGGTTAGAATGCCAGCCTGTCACGCTGGAGGTCAGGGGTTCGAGCCCCCTCCGGATCGCCATTGATGCCTCGGTAGCTCAGTTGGTAGAGCAAGGGACTGAAAATCCCTGTGTCGGTGGTTCAAGTCCACTCTGAGGCACCAATCCTGCGGGAATAGCTCATTTGGTAGAGCGCCGCCTTGCCAAGGCGGAGGTGGCGGGTTCGAGCCCCGTTTCCCGCTCCACATCGGCACCATAGCCAAGCGGTAAGGCAGAGGTCTGCAAAACCTTCATCCCCGGTTCGATTCCGGGTGGTGCCTCCAACCTTCCCGGCCTATTTGGATGCAGGGACAAAAGCCCAGACAATGTCTGGGCTTTTTGTTGCGCTTTAATGGGCGAAGGAGCTTTTTTAAAGCTCTATCACACCGTTTTTGTATTCTGGGACTATATCCGCAAGATCCCGGGTCAGGCAGAAGCTTGCGTCGCCCTCAAGGCCGAGGGATACGAGGCGCTTATAGTGCGCCGTCCTGGAAAGCTCGGCGCTGTCGAGCCTTTCCGTTACCGATCTGACCTCGCGGCCGGAGGACGCGGGAAGCGAGGATATGGCGCTCATAAACGCGTCCTTCGCCCCGCTGAGCTTATATCTTTCGGGGGCGTGTACATTGTCGCCGTCAATTTCAAAAACCGAATCGCGGTCCACCAGCAGCGTCAGGGGCATAGGCCAGAACTCGAAGTCATTTTTATAAATCAGTAATTTCCGGAACCGGCGCGCTTTTTTTGCGGCCTGGCCTGATTTAATAATATCGGAGGGACGATAAAGTTTGCGTTAAACCCGGCTTTTTGGGCCGTAAAAATCAGGGCAGGGGAAAAGGTGAGGAGGGAAGCGCGCTGCCGGACAATTCCGCAAGCAGCCCCCGGCACCCCTCCAGAACGTCCCGCCACGTCGCTTCAAAGTCATCCGTATACCACGGGTCCGCCACGCTGCCGGGGCGGGCGGTGTGATCCATTAAAAGGGACATCTTGCCTTCCGGGTCGCCGCCGCAGATGCGGTGCATAGCCCGCAGATTGCCGCTGTCCATGCCGATGAGAAGGTCGTATTCGCCGTAGTCCTGCGGGGTGAGCTGCCGCGCAGAATGGCCGCCGCAGGATATGCCGTGCTTGGCCAGCTCCCGCCGCGCCGGCGGGTATACCGGGCTGCCTATCTCCTCCCGGCTGACAGCCGCCGATCCGATATGGAACCGGCCGGACAGCCCCGCTTTCCCCACCAGGTCCTTCATCACGAGCTCGGCCATGGGGCTGCGGCAGATATTACCGTGGCAGATAAAAAGCACTTTTATCATAATCTCCATATTCCTCCATAAGCCTCGAAAACGCTGATGCTGCCGTGTCCTTCGAGCTATCGGGTTTTATTATATATCAAACGGGCAGATAAATAAAAGTGGTTTTTTGCGTTGGGGCGCGCCATAAACGATGGGGAAGGCTTAAGGCTTCGCGGCCGCGCGGCTGCTTTTTTGACATGAAATAACCCCCCGTTTCCCAAACAGTATGCTTTACTGTCTGGTAAACGGGGGGCAGGTCTTCTCTTTGTTAAAACAAGCGTCAGATAAGGAATACGCCTTTATCTATTACGAGCTTTTCGTCCAGGTAAAGGGTGGGCTTCAGTATTACGCCGTCCATGTGAACATCCGCCTTGTTTGTGCCGCCGAAGGAGGTGTTCGTTCCGAATGCTATATGTACGGTACCATATACCTTTTCATCCTCGAGTATCAATCCGGTCAGCCGGGCGGCGGTATTGGTACCTATGCCAAGCTCTCCCACGGTGGCGTTTCTCTCGTTTTTGAGCAGTATATCCAGCTTCTCGCTGCCTTCGCCCTGGATGCTTTGCAGCTTGCCATCCTTTATTTTTACCAGGAGCGGCGAATCCAGCTTGCCTATACCTACCATGGAGCCGTCTATTATCATGTCTCCGCATGTTCCGTCTTCGAGGGGAGCGATATATCCCTCGCCTGAAGGCAGGTTTCCGCATTGACCCGGCTCGCGGTATATTCCCGAGCTGGATATGCCGGGCCTGCCGGCTAAATTCAGCGTGAGCCTATGCCCGTCTTTTTCTATAACCGCTACGGATGCCTCGCTTAGCAGTGCTACCACCTTTTTCGTGAGCGCTTCCACGGCGTTGTAGTCCGCGGTCATAGCTCCGTTGAGGAACATATCGGCGGTTATACCCGGCATTGTAGCAACTCTGGCGCCGTTTTTTACTGCCTCTATCCTGGCGTTCGTATGCGTGAGGGATTTTGCAGTCGGGCAGATCACTATATCAGCAGACTTCATGGCCTGCGCTACGATTTCGGGCGGCTCCTGGCCGTTCACCTTGAGCTCCGCCATGGTCATCATAACAGCCTCGCACCCCAGATCTTTTCCGCTCTCATACAGGGCGCCGGCTATATCGCCGCATGTATTATCCGTTACTATTAGCAATACCTCTCCCGGCTTTGCGCCAAGACAATTTTTCAGGACTTTTTCTGCTGTTTTCTTAATCTGCTCCATATACACCTCGTTAAAATCATAGAATCTTATTCAGCACCGCTTTGCGCCTTTGGCCTTATAGCAGCACGAAAGGTGACGGCCGCACTGCGCGCACGGGAAGCTGCATTCTACCATGCTTTTTTCCTCTCCGCTCGTCTGCCGTCCGTAGCACTTTTCCAGCACCGCCTCCAGCTTAGCTACTTCGGCTTCGCTGCCGCAGGCTTGGAACAAGCAGCCGCCCTCGGCCCCGTCTATGCCGCCTCTGCCTATCAGCGTCGCTTCGACGTCGGCTATGAGCTTGATTGCGGAAAGCTCCGTGACCAGCTCGCCGACGACGGGAAACAGCCCGCAGGCCATGCCTCGGGAAGCATCCACGCCCTTTCGCTGTGCCGCCCTTATGCTGTCCCATACGGACCCCGGAATGAGTTTTTCCATTCCGGCTGCAATTATCGTCTTGCCGCCCTCTACGGACATAGCGGATACTCCTCTGCCGCAGTTATTGCCGGCCGGGCTCCCCGCTAACATCGCGGCGCCGCCAAAATTGTCTATTATGTTGGCTCCGATAATTATCACATCATTTGGGCCGAGCTGCAACAGTGCGGTATCAAAATCCGGATCCAGACCGGTTATCTCGCCGTTGCTGTACATTATGCTGTGCTGGGCGCTGTCTGTGAACTTCGATGAAACCGCGCCGCGTTTGGAGATACGTCCGCATATCCTAAGCGGCGTTCCGGTAATAAGCTCTGATACGCATGATACGGTCGTGCCGCCTTTGAGCACTATCCTTCCGCCGGCGATCGCGTCGCGTACCTCCTTCATATCTGCAATGGCATGTGCTATAAGCCACTTACCCTCGCTTACAGTAAGCGAAAACTGTATTCTCCTCATGCGGCGCCTACCTTTCCTATCGTTATAGCATTTCGCCTACGACGCGCGCTACCAGCGTGCGCGGCAATATTACCGGCACTCCCATAAGCTCCGCCATCTTCTCCTTGATCGCTATGGTAAAGCCCATGCAATCCAGGACTACGACCTCCGCGCCGTTTTCCTTCAGGTACTGCGCGGCCTTGTCAGGGGCGTTGCTCTTATCATACGGGTTCAGGGCCGCTACGACGATATTGTCGCTCACCTTTTGCCATCTCTCGTAGTTCTGCTCGGTTTGCTTGGGGTCAGGGCTGATGATACCCAGCTTCCTGCCGCCGGCAAGTATGGGTACTATGCTGTATAGCAGCTTTTGCGGGTATATGACGGGCACGGACGCTACTAATTCCTTAGAGAACATCCCCGTGCACAGCAATACTATAAGGGATACGCCGCGGCGGCACAGCTCGTCCGTCCTTTCCTGCAGAAGGGAGATGATCTTGCTCTCCGCCATTAAAGCCCACGAATCATCCTTGAGCTTTGACACAAGGATCTCGTCGTCGCCGGACGGCGCGAGATCGGCTATCTGCTCTTTGGAAAGCCCGTCCAAAGCGCCGAGCTGTATGATCTCTGCCCCTTTGAAAAATGCTTCTATCTCCGGAATCAGGTCATTGCGCGGAGATTGGCCTATGGTTAACGCACCAATCTTCATATCACATTATCACCTTTCCTTTTTTTGCAGGTGGCGCATTGAGCCGTATTTTTGCTCGATAAGCCCGAATTCTTCTTCATCGTAGAATTTGCAGGCCCCTGCGCCGTATGCCTTTGCTACCTCTATTGCAAACCTTGCGGCATTGTCCAACGACATCATGTTGGTAGCGCCGGTGGCGCAGCCGGGGACTATCGTTTCAGAGGTTATAGCCACTCCGACTACCGGCGCGCTGGTGGAGGTACACGGCTGGAGTATGCTGTTGATATGATACAGCCCGTTTCCATAAGGAGTTATATCCTGCATGGTTATCGGGAAGGTGCGCGGCAGCTCACCGCTTGCTATTTGCATGATGTCCAGAAGGTCGTCGCTTACGCGCAGTATGTAGCCTTCCTTTACGGTCGGGGAAATGGCGTAGCCGTTATTGTTTATTAAACGGTTGCCGCGAGTGGTGTCTATTGAGAGGACAGCCTCCATTTCGGGGCAAACCTCCATCTCGTTCATCACTGCCATATCGATGGGAGAACCCATGAAGGGCACGGGAATGTGAGGCGCGGTGGGCGCATGGGGGCATACATGGGTGCAGATGTAAACGTCACCAGGAAGGAAATCCTTCTTGCTGTTCATATCCAGAATTTTAGCGGCTGCCGCCAAGGCAGTCAAGGCTCCGTCGCCGTCTGATACAAAGCCGATGCGCTCGGGACGGGCGCCTATGCCGCCGAGACGTCCAATGATGCCCAAGCTGGGGGCATTGCCGCCCTTCAGCCTGCCGTTGCTGCCCGGTATTACGACCTTTACGAAATCAGTGCTTTTGCCGTCTTTTTCCCGCTTGACTACCTCGACGTTGGTTGCGCCCTTGGATTCCAGATACTCCTTTACCTTTAGGCCGGATGCATCGGCGCTGTCCAGGGTGTCAAAAACCTCTATCAGTTGCTTTACTATCATCGTGTTATACCTCTTTGAAAATTTCTATTTGCTAAGGCATTCGTAATATGCCATGAGTCCTTCCGCCGTTACGGGGTCTATCACAGGTAAGCCGGTCTTTTTTGCCAGGGGCTTTGCCACCCCGGCAGTGCTCATACCGGTACATGCAAGGGCTATGGCGCCGGCGCCATAACCCTTCAGCCGCATGGCCAACTTCTCCACGGCCTTGAAACCCGGTTCCGTCACGAGGTCAAGCGTGGTCTCCACGCCGTCCGGCTTCCCGAGATTTATAAGGTCATCGCCGAGTATCTCCGGATATGGCTGCGGCGCATAATCGGTTATTCCAAGTATACCCACCTTGGTGCCGAACCGCCGCGCTATGGCGGCTACGCTGCTGCCGGCCCCTATGACCGGTACGTTTACGATATTTTTGAGCTCCGGCACTGCAGGATCGTCGGCACAGCTTACTATCAATACGTCTATATCCTTAAAAGACTGTGCCACCTCGATGATCTTAGGTATAGCCGCGTTTTTCGACTCTACGCTATAAAGTCCGTCCGGCTGATCCGGTATGCATTTCGTCTCCACCGTCATATTGGGAAACATTTCCATTATAAGCCTGCCGTGAATACCGGCAGCCTCGGCGTCCGGAAGTGTGATGACCCGGATAAGCCCGGCCTTATAACAGCTCTTCATCTTCACGTCCTCCTGCTGACCGCAGCTATTTGGCGTTCAAATAATCAACGATGGCGCAAACGTATATCTTTGTTGCGTTGACAACGTCCTGCACGTCTACTGTTTCATTATAGGCATGTATTCCCTCCAGATTGGCAGGGCCGTACTGAATAGTAGGAATACCCGCATATCTGAAAATGCGCGCGTCGCTGCTTGCCCACTGATATGTGCGGCTGAGCTTTTCGCCCCATACTTCCTCTACGCCCTGAGCAATGAGGTTTACTATCTCGGCGTTTTCAGGCGTGCTGTTAGGCTCGGATTTCCACGCAAGGGTGTAAGTAATGCCCTCGAGCCCGACCTCGTGCAGGATCCTGATAAGCCGCTCCTCGACCATATCGCAGCTCACGCCGAGAGGCAGGCGGACGTCTATTTCAGCCTCGGCATAATCAGGCACCATATTCACCTTTGTGCCGCCGCTTATCTTGCCGATATTTACCGTGCAATGGTTGAGCACCTGCTGCGCGCCATGCGCCTTGATGAGCCTCTTGGCCAGCTCGCGGGACTGCTCCATCACCCTTGCGGTCTCATCGTCCATAACGGGAACTATGTCACGTATGCAGTCTACCTTGTTCAGCACCGCGAGGAGCTTGCATATTGCATTATCTCCTATAAACGGCGCAAGGCTGCCGTGGGCGGGCGTGCCGTGGGCCATGAGCTTTATGGAGCAGGTGCCCTTCTGGCCGATCTCGCAGTTATAATAGCCTGTCGGCTCTGCGATAAGGCATGCGTCGCCGGTTACCGTTCCGCTTTCTACCAGCCACTTTGTTCCGCCCTGGCCGAATGCTTCCTCGTCAGGAACAACGGTAAGGAGAACCTCACCGTTTAGATCTATATTATTATCGGCCAGCAGCCCCATTGCGAAAAGCAGGCCTGTAAGGCCGCCCTTCATGTCGGAGGTTCCGCGTCCAAGTATTTTCCCATCCTTTATATCGCCGCAGAAGGGATCGAAGTCCCACCTATCCAGGTTGCCCACAGGCACTACGTCGCAATGCCCGTTGAGTATCAGCACCCTGCCGCCCTTTTTGCCTAAACGCGCAAGTATATTCTTGGTCTTACCGTCGCCCGAGGCGATCTCATACTCAATGTTATGGGATTTCAGGTAATCGCATATAAACTGTACCATTTCATCCGTGTCTCCCGGAGGATTCACGCTGGGTATGCGGATTATGTCGCTGCAAAGATTCAGCAGGTCGTCCTTTTTGATTTCAACTAATGAGCGCAATTCATCGTGTGTCATATATAAATCTCCTCTCTTTTTATTATGTGCAGATAGGCGGTAAAACCAATTGATAGTTAATATGGTAATACGCCTATCTGCATCTCGTTACAGTATTTTTTATAGTCGCGCCAAATGATGAGGAATACTTAAAAGCAGCTATGCCTTTGCCGAAGCCTTTTTCTTCTTGTTAGTGCGCCATCCGAACAAACCGGGGAATGCCTTTACGATAGCGCCGAAGATCACGAATTGGAAAATCGAGTAGACCACCGAATACCAACCCAGTGTGATAGGCCAAGTGGGGTAGAAGTCATACAGCTTGAGTATGAAGGTGTTGCCTGCCACGCACAGGGGCTGCTCTACGAAGAACCCGAGCAGGAATGTCAGCACGCCAAATACTACCCAGCGCTTCTTCTCGTTGTCTATCTTTATTATCTGCTTCCAAACAAAGTACCAATAAATACCCTTGATCGGCTGCACCAGAAGGTCTACGGCAGGCGTTCCGGAAGGGATACCGCGTGCAATACCGACTATGATTCCCACAACGGGGCCGCCGCACATACCCGCCAGGCAGGGCATAAGAGCTCCGGGGTCCATGACGAGGGGGGGACCATAGGTATAGCGATGCCCAGTGCGCGGAATGCGAATGCAGCGCCGCCGAAAGCCGCGGCCAGGCCGATCTGGTTTGAAGTGAGCAGAGGCTTCTTTTGTGTAAGATCCGCGTCGCTTTCAACCTTCTTGTCATCGTCGCCGTGCTTCTTTGCCCAGAGGAAATACCAAATCAGCAGTCCGACTATGATTACAAGGGCAACATAATTCCACGGATACATATCCGCGAGAAGCTTGGCGCCTTTCTGATAGAACACTCGGAAAGCCACGAACGCAGCGATCATGACTGCCAGTCCAATAATACCGATTTTTTGCTTTTTGTTTATTTTGAGCTCCTTTCCATCTTTTCACTTTTTATATTCCTCATATATTTGCGCTTTTTTTATTTGCGCTTTTGCCAACTGCCGATCCGGAAAATGTGGCCGGCCGCCTGCTTATGGGCGGCATCACTTGCCGAACAAGCTGAGAATAAAGGTAACGCCGAACCATCCGCGGGAATGCTTCAAATACAATACTGCTATCGTGAGCAATATTGACAGCGTGATGATCACATAGTCTCTGGTCCTGAGCTTTATGGTCTTTCTGTATGTCCTCTTCTCCGGGTTATATGTAAAACCGCGCGCTTCTATAGTCCTCGCGATCTCACGGCCCTTAAGTATCGAGATGAAAAGGCCAGGGACTATGACCGGAATGTAGGCTTTTATCTTCTTAAAGGGATTCTTGCTCTCAAAGCTGGCGCCTCTGGATTTCTGAGCCTCTATTACGTGCCCGATCTCGTTCTTGAGCACCGGTATGTATGAGAAGGCTATGCCTATTGCTATGGAGGCCTCAGGAGGGAGCTTGGCCTTGTTCATGGTAAGCACTATGTCGCCTGTCGGCGTTGCGCTCGTTATAAGGTCTGCGATCCAAATGAAGAAGATAAACCTTATGGCGCTTGCAAAACCGCTGGAAATGGTAGCGACCGTTACCGGGCACTTATTTCCGGGGAAGAGGTAAGCGAACACCCGCTCTCCCTCCAGCGGCTTGGCAAAGGGGAAATTCAATATAAAGAACAGGAAAAACGCCAGTAACAGGGGCTTTGTAATGCCCCAAACCTGCTTGGCGGTATATCCGCTGGTCCTGTAGAGAACATAGACCAAGGCCATCATCACCATGGTAACTATACATAAACCTCGGGCTCCATGGCTAAAACGGAAGCGTATGCGACGGACTGCTGCTGCCCGCCCGAAAGCGCCTGCGGCGAGCGGTCAAGATACTCCTCCATGTGGACGTATCCCACATACTCATCTATGAGCTCCTCGATTTTCTTCACCGGAACGCCCTTGTTTTCAGGCCCGAAGGCGACCTCGTCGGCCACGGTGGGGTTTATAAGCTGGCCGCTGGGATCCTGGAAAAGCATTCCCGCCTTAAAAGCCATCTTGCCGATGCTGTACTTGGATATGTTTTCGCCCCTGAAGCATATCTCGCCGCTCAGCTCGCCCTCGTAAGCCTCGGGCACTATGCGGTTCAAGGTAGAACAGAGCGTGGTCTTTCCTGCACCCGAAGGGCCGGTAACAAGAATAATCTCACCTTCTTTGATCGTCAGGTTGATATTCTTGATCGCTGGGGTCTCTGTGCCCGGATAAGAATACGTCACGTCCTTAAAGCTAATAACTAACATTCTCTTTTTCTGCCACTTTGCTGACCTCCTCTTAAAATACGAAATACGTCAAAAACCATGCCTAAAATATGAAAAGCTACTCCTTAAAACAAGTACAATTATCACATTATTTTGCACTATTTTCTATATGCACAATGCACAATTATTATCGATACTTATGGTATATAATGACCACTAAATTGTTGATTTTTTGTTTTTTGATACATGTTGTACCATTACGTCATTGATGATATAGTAATAGCACGATACTATTTGTACAAGGTGGGGAGGATATGCCGTTTTCGATTGAAAATATGCTGCAGCTACGTGAGTTTAAAGACTGCACCGTCATTGCAGGTCACAAGGGTATAAACAGGGTTATACAATGCGTCGATACGATGGAGGTGCCGGACATCACCCCGTGGCTGCAATGCGGGGAATTATTGATCACCACCGGCTATTCCCTGGAGGGCCACCTGGAAAGGCTTATCCCTCTGCTTGACGCCATGTACAATAACGATTCCGCCGGCCTGATGATAAAAACCCGTATTATTGGGCCCATACCTCAAATGATCATCGACTTTGCCGATTCAAAGGGCATACCTCTTATCGTAATACCAGATGACACGCCGTTCATCCCCATGGTAAATACGATAATAAATTGTATTTCAGATGAGCTGAACCATTCCTTCACGCGCTTTTTTTCCATGTCCAAGGACATTAAGATGATACAGGGGACCCCTTCGTTCTTGAACGACCTGGCGGATATCATCTATACCTACTTTCAGTTTCCAACCATAATAACCGATTATCTGCTTGACGTATGCGCCTCCTGCCCCGGGTACATTCAACTGCCTGCGTTTATAACCAATGATAAATTGCTTCACCGCATGAGGTCTACCGAAAGGTCCTCTCTGTTTATTTCAGATACCTCGGAGGACGCTCACTTCCTCATCCAGCAAATAAGGATAGATAAGCTCATAGCCGGATATATCATACTAATCATACCGGCCGATCAGCATTACATCAAAAACGATGGCGACGCCATGATCCTTAATTATGCCGCGAACATTATTTCCGCAAACTTTAAGCAGGAAAACTTTCTCAACGCGCAGGTACAGAGGAAAAACCTTTCCCTCTATTCAAACCTTGTAGGCAATCTTAATGGGGTTGATGTTCAGGAGAGCATGAAGGAAGCCCCGTGGCCGCTGCCGCCGTTCTTACTCATAACCGTTGAGACGGAATTTGACGAACAATTTAATATGTCCGATACCCTTCTTATGCAGCTTATGTACTCCATACGCACGCTCTTTAAAAAATACGGAATAAGCAACATGACAGTGCCCTGGAACAACACCATACGCTGCATCGTTCCCTTCAACAGCCAGGCTGTCAACCGCAGTATTTTATCCACGATAAAGGACAGGGTCAGCAGCCTGTTTGACAGGCGCATACGCATGACGGTATCGGGCAGGCTCGATGGCTACGACCAGATAAAATCGGCTCATTTTGAGGCGTACGACCTGCTTTCCATAAGCCGGAACATGAATCTTTCCATAGCGTTCGCCGACGACCTGCTCTATGAGATCGCAATGCTGCAGACGCTCCGCAACAGCCACATGCGGACATTTGCTTTTAAGCTGCTGAGCACTCTGGAGGATTACGACGCGCAGCATGGCTCTGAGCTTATCCACACGCTGCAAGTCCTGATAGAGAATCGGGGCATACAGACAAAAACGGCCAACGACCTTTTCCTCCACCGCAATACCTTATTATATCGGATGCGGAAAATAGAATCCCTTACCGGCCTGGATCTTTCGGACAGCGGCGATCTGCACAAAGCATACATGGCGCTTTATGTGCACAATTTCGCACAATAGCAGCCGGCGGAGCTAACTGCGCCGCGGGCGGGCATGAAACGGGCGCGGCAAATTTTTGCAATAATAAACATCCCACGGCGAATGGGGGTATTTTTATTGGTAACAGTAAACGAGGGACTCGAAGCCGCGACCCGAAGGGGAAAATCGCGCCGGTGACGCGATTTTAGCGGCCGGGAAATCGAGTCAGGCCGGGCTGTGCGGCGCGGAGCGCAAGCAGGCCGATGCCGATGACCGATTTCGAGTCCCATTTGTGCTGTTGCAGCAGCGGGGGTGGGGCTCGAAGGGAACGTCCCTATGCCTCGGATATGTCTGCTATGAGCACGTCTTCAAAGGCAAATTCGTAAAGCCTTGCGCAGGCTACACCGTCCGATCCGGTTTCAATAAGCCCAATAAGGCGGCCGCTGCGGTCTGACAGGGGCGGGCGGCAGCAGTCAAAATTTCCCAGGAAATTTCTTATTTCGTCAATGGAAAAGTCCATCTTGAGGGATACTGTCATATATGACGCCGCCTCAACGTCAAAGCCTTCACGGACTGCTTCGCAGAAGGCTATGACCAGCTTTTGCCTGTCAGCTGGGTATTTATACTCACGGGTGAAAAAACCGGCTTCCGGGCAGTCGGCCGAAAAGCCGCCCCCCTGATATCTGTAGCGGGTTCGGCGCTGGTGGCCCAGCAGGGTGCCCAGCGGCTCTATGAGCGATACGCCGCCTTCCTCCAGCAATATGCTTTCGCCGCAAAGCTCAAGCAGCGAGTTCATGTTGTCGTCCAGCATGAGAAGCCTCTGCCGTCCGCCTTCAAATGTGGATACAGCTACCAGCTGCCGCCCGGCTACGCCGTAAAGCGTTAGGGAACCGTACTCGCCGGGGCCTATGGAAATGCAGCTGGACGACCTCCCATCTTCCTCTATGAGCAGCTTCAGGCCGTTCTCGCGGAAAAGCGTAAGGTTGCGGCGGCTGCGGCCCTGCATATAGCCAAGCTGATCCAGCTCCCTGGGGAAGTCGGCGGGCTGTACGGGAAAATCGGCCGATGGGCCGAAATACATTTCATATACCCCGCCGGGCCAACGGCAGAGGGAAACATCGGGTCCCTGTGTGGGCAGAGCTTCTCCGTCGCACAGGGACAGCTTCCGGGTGATGGGATACCTCCATGGGCCGAAGGAAAGGGGTATGGCGGAAATAAAGTAATCCCCGTTATCACCGGCGGGCATGGCTATGTGGGAATCCGAGCGGCATTCCCCGAGTATCTGCCCGTTGACCTCTATGAGGGAGGGAGCGGCGGAGCGTATCACTATCAGCGGCACTGGAGACTGATACATGGCGAATTTATCCTCCGTAAGGTAGTGGACGTACTGTCATTTCAAATATTTATTCCGGCGGAGGCAAAAATATCCCTGCTGCCTTGCAAAAGCATGTGACCGGGGATATAATGAAGGGCAAGCTTTATTTATGTAAAGTGAAAAAAGCGAAACATTTGGAGGTATTCTCATGATCAGACTGTGTGAACTGAACAAGGATCCCGCTAAGTACGCGGGCGAAGTTGAAATTGCCGGCTGGGTGCGCACCGTGCGCGACAGCAAGAATATTGGCTTTATAGAGCTGTCCGACGGCTCCTGCTTCAGGAACGTACAGGTGGTTTATGAGAATAATATACCCAACGATATAATAAAACAAATAAATACCGGCTGTGCAATAAGCGTAGTTGGCGACCTCGTGCTCACTCCGGATGCAAAGCAGCCCTTTGAGGTGAAGGCGAGGGAAATAAAGATAGAGGGCCTCTGCGCCAGCGATTATCCCATGCAGAAGAAACGGCACAGCCTTGAGTATCTTCGCACCATGCAGCACCTCAGGCCGCGAACCAACACCTTCCAGGCCACCTTCAGGGTTCGCAACGTAGTTGCCCAGGCCATACACCGCTTCTTTGACGAGAGGGGCTTTTTGTATGTGCATACCCCGCTCATCACCGCCAGCGACTGCGAGGGCGCGGGCGAGATGTTCAGGGTAACTACCCTCGACCTTGAAAACGTGCCCAAGACCCCGGACGGCAAGGTGGACTACTCCAAGGATTTCTTCGGCACCAGCGCAAACCTGACCGTCAGCGGCCAGCTTTACGGCGAGGCCTTCGCCCTTGCCTTCAGGGATATATACACCTTCGGCCCCACCTTCCGCGCCGAGCAGAGCTACACCGCCCGCCACGCCGCGGAATTCTGGATGATAGAGCCGGAGATGGCCTTCTGCGACCTGAAGGGGTATCTTGATACCGCCGAGGACATGGTAAAATACATAATCCGTACCGTAATGGAGCGCTGCCCGGACGAGCTGAGCTTCTTCAACAGCTTCGTGGATAAGGGACTCATAGACAGGCTGAACAACGTGGCGAACAATGACTTTGCCCGCATAACCTACACCGAGGCCGTGGAAATACTCAAAAACAGCGGCGCTCAGTTTGAGTACCCGGTAGAGTGGGGGGTAGACCTCCAGACCGAGCACGAAAGGTATCTGACCGAACAGGTATATAAAAAGCCGGTGTTCGTTACCGATTACCCCAAGGATATCAAGGCCTTCTATATGCGCCTTAATGACGACGGAAAGACCGTGGCGGCGGCAGACCTGCTGGTCCCCGGCGTAGGCGAGATAATAGGCGGCAGCCAGCGTGAGGAGCGCCTTGAGGTGCTGGAGAGCCGCATTAAGGAGATGGGCATGAGGGTAGAGGATTACGACTGGTATCTCGACCTGCGCAAATACGGCGGCGTTAAGCACGCGGGCTACGGGCTGGGCTTTGAGCGCATGGTAATGTATGTAACCGGCATGGCCAACATACGCGACGTGCTGCCCTTCCCCCGCACCACTGGAAGCCTCGAAATGTAAGGAGCTGCCGCAGGGATAATATCCCGGCTTAAAACCGCATATAAATTGACAGAAACCAAAGCTGATAGTGACGCTTTGGTTTTTGTTATTTTATGTATGTACTGCGAAAACCTGGGAAATAATAGCAGCAACAAACATTGACGGAGGTAATTTTATATGGCCGATATACAGCGTGGCCGCACAGGCTGGAAAAAGGAGGAGGACACACTGCTCTTTGCGGAGATAGAAAAGAGCGTGGGCAGAGGGACCCCGCTTAAAAGCGTGTTTGAGGCGGTGGCGGAACAGACGGGGCGAAAGCCAAACAGCGTAAGAAACTATTACTATGCCCGCATAAAGGAAAAGGACCTGAGCACCACGGCGCTCCACGCGGGGGCCTTCGTGCCTTTTACCGAGGAGGAGATACATTCCCTGCTCCGTACGGTGCTCAGCGCCCAGGCAAACGGCATATCCGTCCGCTGCTGCACCATGAGCATGGGCGGCGGGGACAACAGGGCAATGCTGCGCTACCAGAATAAATACCGGGCGCTGCTGAAGAACCGGCCGGCATTGGTTAGGCAGGTAGCCGAGGAGCTGAAGGCCGAGGGGGTGGACTTTGACCCGTACTGCACCCCAAAGCAGAGCGAAGGACGCGGAAAGGCGGCAGGCAGCGTTGCGGCACGTATAAACAGGATTAAGGGAATGGACGGCGCGGCGTTCATGGAGGGGCTTGACTACATCACCTCAATAGCCGAGGAAGCCGAAAAGAAGGAGGAGACGTACCGCCGTACCGAAAGCGAGCTTCGGGAGCGCATACGCCGTCAGGAAGAGGAAATCAACGCCCAGCAGGGCAGATTCCACGCGCTGCTTCTGATGTACCGCCGGCTTGTCAGCGCCAACCGTGACTTTATAGGCATGGCCGGCAGGGAGACGGGGCCGGTATCGGAATACGCAAGGCAGCTTGCCCGCAGCGTTGCGGACTGCGAAAAGGCGCTCACTGAATATCAGGCGTAACTTACATTAAGCCTTGGGGTTGTTAAGGGGCCACAGCCCCTTATGGCTTTATTCGGATTTGGCGACACAAGGTAAATTGCCCCGTAGGGGCAAGAGAAGGCCGCCCCCTGGGGGGTGTGCGGCAAATCCGCAAAAAGCGCTTGCGCAGCAAGGCTTTCCCTGCATTCGGTGCTGGCCGCGCAATAGGCGCAAGCACCGGATGAAAAAAACTCGAAAAAGTGGTTTTTAACCACTTTTTCGAAAGCTTTAACTGTGCCGCTTGCCATGGTATAATTTACTGTAAGGTAAATTACAGCAAAGGAAAGGTAAGCGGCATGGATCTTTTTTCGGCCGGCATGGATAAGCACGCGCCGCTGGCGGACAGGATGCGCCCAAGGACGCTGGACGAATTTGTGGGCCAGCAGCATATAGTGGGCAAGGGAAAGCTTTTAAGGAGGGCCATAGAGACGGATTCCCTCCAGTCCAGCATATTCTTCGGCCCTCCGGGCTGCGGAAAGACCACCCTCGCCTCAATAGTGGCCAACACCACGGGATCGGATTTTGTAAAGCTCAACGCCGTTACCTCCGGCGTAAAGGACGTGCGCGAGGTGATAGCGGCGGCGGAGGATAACCTTAAGCTCTACGGCAGGGAGACGTACCTCCTGCTCGATGAATGCCACCGCTGGAGCAAGGCCCAGAGCGACAGCATACTGCCCGCCCTGGAGCGCGGGATAATAAAATTCATAGGCTCCACCACGGAAAACCCCATGGTGTCCATGACGGGGGCTATTGTTTCCCGGTGCCGCGCCTTTCAGTTTTACCCGCTGACCGAGGAGGACGTAAAGAAGTGCATCAAGGCCGCCGTGGCCGATAAGGAACGGGGCATGGGCAACTATGATACGGAGATAGACGAAGGGGCGTACGACCACATCGCCCGCATAGCCAACGGCGACGTGAGGACGGCTCTTAACGCCATAGAGCTGGCCATACTCACCACCGAGGCGGACGGGAATGGGGTGATACACGTAACGGAGGATATCGCCGCCGAGAGCATACAGCAGAAGCTTATAAACTGCGACGATCAGCAGTTTTACGATATGCTCTCCGCCTTCTGCAAGAGCCTTCGGGGCGGGGACAGCGATGCTGCAATAGCGTGGTTCGCCCGGCTCATATACGCGGGCATAGACCCGCGGATAATATGCCGCAGGCTTATAGCCCACGCCTCGGAGGACGTTGGTCTCGCCAACCCCCAGGCCATGGTGCAGGCGGTGGCGGCGGCTCAGGCGCTGGAGTTTGTAGGAATGCCTGAGGCAGGGCTGTCCATCACGCAGGCCATAATATTCATCTGCGAGAGCCCGAAATCCAACTCGGTAGTCATCGCAAAGGATACGGCCTTCGCCGAGGCAAAGAGCATACCCGACCAGCCGGTGCCCATACACCTCAGGGATACGAGCTACCCCGGTGCGTCAAAGCTGGGCCACGGCAGGGGGTATAAGTATCCCCACGACTATCCCGGCCACGTGGTGGCTCAGGAGTACATGCCTCCCAGCGTGAAGGGCCATAAGTACTACATACCCGGCGAGCTGGGCAGCGAAGGGAAGATACGCCAGAACCATATCAATCAGGGAAGGATAAAGGAAAAATGATAAGCAGGACATCGGCTGAAAGGGTGCTCAACGCGGCCCTGGCAACAGGGGGAGACTTCGCGGAGCTTTACATGGAGGACGGGGAGAGCCACAGCATATCCATGCTGGACGGCGTGGTGGAGAATGCCGCCTACAGCCGCGCCCGGGGCGCGGGGGTGCGCATACTTTCTGGTACCCGTTCCGCCTACGCCTATACGGTGGATATATCCGAGTCCGCCCTTGTGGAGACGGCGAAAAGGGCCTCGGCCATAATAAAGGGCGAGGGGGGTGGCGTGCTGCCCTTCACGGATATACGCGACGGCAACTACAGGTGCAGGATACCATTCTCGGCGGTGGATAACGCAAGGCGGGTGCACCTGTTAAAGCTTGGAACAGACGCGGCGAAGGCCGAGTCCGGCGAGATAACCAAGGTCAATGCCGCATATATGGATACGGATAAAAAGGTGCTGGTCTGCAACACCGAGGGGGTATGGGCGGAGGACAGGCGTCCGCGCACCCGCCTCGCCTTTACCGCGGTGGCAAGCGACGGCATGGAATTCCAGACCGGGCAGGAGATACCTGCCTTCGGCATGGGCTTTGAGGCTTATGAGCTGATAGACCCCGAAAAGGATGGGCGTACCGCCGCCCGGACTGCCGTTACAATGCTTCACGGAGTGGATTGCCCGGCGGGATATATGCCGGTAGTCATAGACGGCGGCTTCGGCGGAGTCATACTCCACGAGGCCTGCGTGCATTCATTGGAGGCTACCTCCGTCGCCCGCGGCAATTCCGAATTCTGCGGAAAGCTGGGCCAGAAGATAGCCAGCGATATAGTTACCGCCATAGACGACGGCACACTCCCCGGCGAATGGGGCAGCATACGCTACGACGACGAGGGAAACCCATCCCAGTGCAACGTACTCATACAAAACGGTATGCTTAAGAGCTATCTTGTGGACAGGCTGGGCAGCCGGATAATGAACCAGCCCATGACAGGCTCCGCCAGGCGGCAGAGCTACGAGTTCGCACCCACCTCCAGAATGACCAACACCTTCTTCGCCCCCGGCTACGATGACGAGGAGGAGATGATAAGGACCATGGGAGAGGGGCTTTTTGCGGCTAAGATGGGCGGAGGCTCGGTGAACCCGCTGACAGGCGAATTTAACTTCTCGGTGCTGGAAGGCTACTGGGTAAAGGACGGCAAGATACACTGCCCGGTACGGGGCGCAGCCCTCATAGGCCGGGGGGCGGAGGTGCTTATGAAGATAGACCGAATAGGCATGAATATGTGGTTTGGCCACGGCATGTGCGGCTCACGCTCCGGCAGTGTGCCTACAAACGTGGGACAGCCCAGGATAAGGGTGAGCGGCATAACCGTTGGCGGAAAGGGAGGCAGACTGTGATGCATAACGGGCTTGACAGGGAGCATAAGGCCGGGATAAAAGCGGACGAGAAAATAAAGGAATACGCCCACAGGCTCATGACCATTGCCATGGACAGGGGCTGCGACGGTGCAGAGGTATGCGTAAACGAGTCCGACGAGTTCTCGGTAGGTGTACTGGAGGACGAGGTGGACGACTATACCGTAAGCTCCTCCTTCGGTTTAGGCATAAGGGTGCAAAAGGACGGAAGGAACGGCTACGCCTATACCGAAGCTATGGATGACCCGGAGGGCTTTGTGGAGGAGGCCATAGATAACGCGGAAACGGTAAAGAGCGAGGATGTACACCCCATGGCGAAGCCTGCGGAATATCCCGAAATACAAAAAAAGACCGATGCCCTGAAGGACATGGATGAATCGGAAAAGATAGAGCTCTGCAAGGCGCTGGAACGGGAGACAAAGCGGTGCGACGGCCGGGTAAAGCGGGTGGCCTGCTGCAAGGTAGTCACCGCAGGCGGCAGGTTCTGCATATACAACACTCTGGGCCTCAGGGCCGAAAGGAGCGACAGGGTATCCTGCTGCTATGTGGAGCCGGTGCTGGAGGATAAGGGCCAGATGCGGGACGGCTTTGCATTCCGGGCAGACGGTGAGGCGCTGGACATAGCGGGCTGCGCGCGGGAGGCCGTCGATGAGGCCATAGCCGCCATGGATCCCGCGCCCGTAGCGCCCGGTAAGTACGATATAATACTCCGCAACGACGCTATGGCAAGCATATTGGGTGCTTTTGCAGGCATGTTTTCTGCCGACGCCGCCCAGAAGGGCCTTTCGCCCCTGGCGGGCAGGGAGGGCGAGGATATGGCGGCAGAGTGCGTCACGCTGATGGACGACCCTCTTTACCCCATCAATCCAAGTCCCTTTGACGACGAGGGCACTCCTTCCGTAGCCAAGGCGGTGATAAAGGACGGAAAGCTGGAGACGCTGCTGCACAACCTCAAGACCGCCAAGAAGGCGGGGGTAAAGTCCACCTCAAACGGCGGCAGGAGCAGCGCCGGCTCGCCGGTAGGCGTGAGAATAACCAATTTTTACATAGCGCCAAAGGAAGGTACGCTGGGGCAGCTCATAAGCGAGCTGGGGGACGGCCTGCTCATCACTGACTTTTCCGGCCTCCACGCCGGGGTGAACCCGGTGAGCGGCAAGTTCTCGGTGCTGTGCAAAGGGCGGCTCATAAAGGACGGCAGGGACGTCCGTGCCGTAAACGAGATAACGCTGAGCGGAGATTTTACAGAGCTGCTCAGATCCATAGTAAGGGTGGGCGGCGACCTGCGCTTCTCAATGCCCGGAGGCAGCTGCGTCGGCAGCCCCTCGGTAATGGTACGGGGCGCCATGATATCAGGCCGGGGCGATGGCGGCCAATAACCGGAAAAAACAGGAAAACAGGGCATTTTGTTTGACAAGGGGCCGTAAGGAAGTGTATAGTTAATATATGATGTGGAAGGATACACCCATTTTTCGGACAGGCCTTCCGAAGCACACATGAACGGAGAACAGGAGGAAAAGGTGTTCGATGTAGGCGACAGCGTGTTTTATCCCATGCATGGGGTGGGTATCGTGGAAAGCGTTGAGGAAAAGGATATGCTTGGCGAAAGGGCCAAGTATTATATCCTGCGCTTCATTACATCGAAGCTTACGGCAATGGTGCCGGTAGCCTCGGCCGACAGCGTTGGCCTGAGACCTGTGATAGACTCTTCGGAGTGCGAGAAGATCTTTGAATACCTTGACGCGGCGGCAGTGTGTGCCGAAAGCGAAAACTGGAACCAGCGCTACAGGGACAACCTGGCAAAGCTCAAGGGCGGCGACATATACGACGTCGCCGACGTTATAAAGTGCCTCAAAAGGCGGGATTCCCTCAAGGGCCTCTCCGCAGGGGACAGAAAGATGCTCATAACCGCCCGGCAGGTGCTCTCTGCCGAGCTTTCGGCTGCCAGTGGCAGGGATATAGACGAAATCCGAGATATTATCGGGTAATATCAAAATAAGGCCAAGGGCCGTTAAACGAAAGGAGTTAAGAATTGGCTAAAAAAGTCGCAAGACTATTGCTCACCCTGGCGGGAGCCGCGGTGGGTGTGGGGCTTGTAGCGCTTGCCAACAGGGTTATCACCTTCCCGGAAGGGCTTACGCTGTATCAGCGCATGCTTCCATGGGGACTGGCGCTTGTGTTTGTGGGTTCGGGTACTATTATTGCAATCATTTTTAATCTTTTATTTGCCGAACCGCTTACCGCTGCCATAAGCTATGCCGAGGCCGGTATGTCAGCAATGCCAGCGGGGCAGCTGATCTACTGCGTTTGCGGTCTGATCGCCGGGCTCGTTGTTGCATTTTTGGCGAGCACTCTGGTGGCGCGCTTCAAGCCTGCGTGGGTAGTTCTGGTCATAGACGTAATACTGTACATCGCCTTCGGATACCTTGGGTGGAGCGCCATGAGCAGGCGGAAGGGGCAGTTCCCCATACCCGCCGCGGGTGGCCACGGCAAGGCTCACGGCTCGGCACGGCCCAAGCTTCTGGATACCTCCGTCATAATCGACGGACGCATCGCGGAAATATGTGATACCGGCATAATTGAGGGCGAAATAATAGTGCCGAGCTTTGTGCTCAGGGAGCTTCAGCATATCGCGGACAGCTCCGATGGCCTCAGGCGCAACAGGGGCAGGCGGGGGCTGGACATACTCAAGGGCATGCAGGATAAAAAGTCCGTCCCCATCACCGTAGTCAGCACTGACTATAAGGATGTGGACGAGGTGGACGCCAAGCTGATACTCATGGCATCGGAGCTTGGCGGCGTGGTTGTAACCAACGATTATAACCTTAACAAGGTGGCGGCTGTGCGCAAGGTACCCGTGTTCAATATAAACGAGCTGGCAAACGCCCTCAAGCCCATCGCAATGCCCGGCGAGGAAATGAGCGTGTTCGTGGTCAAGGAGGGCAAGGAGGCCGGACAGGGTATAGGCTATATGGATGACGGCACGATGATAGTAATAGAAAACGGCAGGCGCTTAGTGGGGGAGACGGTGGACGTCACGGTTACAAGCGTATTGCAGACCTCGGCAGGCAGAATGATATTCGCCAGAGTGAAGCAGGCATAGAAAAAAGCAGGGCCGATTGCCCGGAGTTAAACCAAATATAAAAAATATTAAGAAAGGCCATTATTCTCGTTGACAACCTTGACACGCGGTGTTACAATAATATACTGCGTTAGCATGGTAAATTGCGGGGATTGGCCTTTTTACAGTTGATTTTTCCCACAAAAATCATGCTGGGTATCCTATGCCCACAAAATGGAAATGCTCATATGGAGTGACGCGCCGATAATATAATCCATGGTTATATGGTAATAACAAAGTATAAGGAGTGAACGCGATGGTGCATGAGGTTTACATGGGCAAGAAAAAGCGCATGAGCTTTTCCCGTATCAATGAAGTTCTTGATATGCCCGACCTGATAGAGGTTCAGAAAAATTCCTATCAGCGCTTTGTGGAGGAGGATCTCAAGGAAGTTCTTGACGACATTTCGCCCATTACAGACTATTCCGAAAAGCTCGTCCTTGAGTTTGTAGATTACTCCATAGATTTCGACCATCCGAAATACTCGGTGGAGGAGTGCAAGGAAAGGGACGTAAACTACTGCGCCCCGCTTCGCGTTACAGTTCGCCTTATAAATAAAGAGACCGGCGAGGTCAAGGAACAGCCCGTGTTCATGGGCGACTTCCCTCTTATGACCGAGCAGGGCACGTTCATCATAAACGGTGCAGAGCGGGTAATAGTCTCTCAGCTGGTCCGCTCACCCGGCGTATACTATTCCGAATCTATAGATAAAGTCGGCAAGCACCTCTTTGCCTCTCAGGTGATACCTAACCGCGGCGCCTGGCTTGAGTACGAGACCGACAGCAACGAGATAATGTACGTAAAGATCGACCGCCAGAGGAAGGTCTTTATAACTGCGCTGCTGCGTGCCCTGGGCTACAGCTCAGACGGCGAGATACTGGAGCTTTTGGGCGAAGACGAGCGCCTGAAGATAACCCTCGAGAAGGATACAACCAAAAACACCGAGGAAGGCCTGATAGAGATATACAAGCGCCAGCGCCCCGGCGAGCCTCCTACAGAGGAATCCGCGCGCAGCCTGCTGAACGCCCTGTTCTTTGACAAGCGCTACGACCTTGCCAGAGTGGGCCGCTATAAGTTTAATAAGAAACTCTCCATCGCCTCGCGCCTCCACGGCCTTACTGCGGCGGAAAACGTCATAGCTCCCGGCACCGGCGAGATACTTGCCACTGAGGGAGAAATAATAAGCCGCGAGGCCGCCGAGGCCATCGAAAACGCCGGCGTACACGGCGTATACGTCGTAGCGCCGGACGGCGCCAGGGTAAAGATACTCGGCAACCTGTTCGTGGACGCCAGGTGCTACCTGAAGTTCGATCCCGAAGAGGCCGGTCTGAACGAGAAGGTACATTACCCCACCTTCATGAAGCTTCTGGAGGAAGCGGGAGACATGGAAGAGGAGGAGCTCAAGAAGTTCCTGAAGGCCCGGGTGTACGACCTTATACCCCGCCATATCATCACCGACGATATAACCGCCTCCATAAGCTATCTTCTCGGCATGAGCCACGGCATAGGCCGCACCGACGATATCGACCATCTGGGCAACCGCCGCATAAGAAGTGTGGGCGAATTGCTCCAGAACCAGATCCGCGTCGGCATGACTCGCCTCGAGCGCGTGGTGCGGGAGCGCATGTCCATACAGGACACCGAGACCGCCATGCCCTCCAACCTCATAAATATCCGCCCCGTGACGGCCGCCATAAAGGAGTTCTTCGGTTCATCTCAGCTGTCCCAGTTTATGGACCAGACAAACCCCCTTGCGGAGCTTACCCATAAGCGCAGGCTGTCCGCTCTGGGCCCCGGAGGCCTGAACCGTGAGCGCGCCACCTTCGAGGTTCGAGACGTTCACTATTCCCATTACGGCCGCATGTGTCCCATAGAGACCCCTGAAGGCCCTAACATAGGCCTTATAAACTCCCTTTCCACCTATGCCCGCATAAACCGCTACGGCTTTATTGAGGCGCCCTACCGCAGGGTGGACGGGAAGAACAAGAGCATAAGCAACGAGATAGTTTACCTCACCGCCGACGAGGAGGACGACTACATAGTGGCTCAGGCAAACGAGCCTACCGTTACCGACGAGAACGGCAGGGTGTGGTTTGCAAAGGACAGGGTCGTTGCAAGAAGGCTGGACGAGATAATCGAAGTAAAGGCCACCGAGACCGACTACATGGACGTATCCCCCAAGCAGCTGGTGTCCGTCGCTACCGCAATGATACCATTCCTGGAGAACGACGACGCTAACCGCGCGCTGATGGGCTCCAATATGCAGCGTCAGGCAGTGCCCCTCCTCAAGCCCGAGGCTCCCGTGGTGGGCACAGGCATGGAGTACAAGGCTGCACACGACTCAGGCGTCGTGGTGCTTTCCCGCCAGCACGGCACGGTAAAGCACGTTGACGCGAGCCGTATAGTGATAGCCGGCGATGACGGCAACGACAGAACCTACAACATAATCAAGTTTAAACGCTCCAACCAGGGCACCTGCATCAACCAGCGTCCCATAGTGGTAAAGGGCGAACGGGTAATACCCGGGCAGGTGATAGCGGACGGCGCCTCCACCGATCAGGGAGAGATAGCGCTGGGACGCAATATCCTCATAGGCTTTATGACCTGGGAGGGCTATAACTACGAGGACGCCGTACTGATAAGCGAAAAGCTCGTCAAGGAAGACGTCTATACCTCCATACATATCGAGGAGCACGAGACCGAAGCCCGCGATACCAAGCTGGGCGAGGAGGAGATAACCCGCGATATCCCCAACGTGGGCGAGGACGCGCTGGCCAATCTGGACGACCGCGGCATTATCCGCATCGGCGCAGAGGTGCAGAGCGGCGACATACTGGTCGGCAAGGTAACGCCCAAGGGCGAGACTGAGCTCACCGCCGAGGAGCGGCTGCTCCGCGCCATATTCGGCGAGAAGGCAAGAGAGGTCAGGGATACCTCCCTACGCGTGCCTCATGGCGAAGGCGGAGTCATAGTAGACGTAAAGGTCTTCACGAGAGCAAACAAGGACGAGCTGCCTCCGGGAGTAAACGAGCTGGTTCGCGTATACATAGCGCAGAAGCGCAAGATATCCGTAGGCGATAAGATGGCGGGCCGCCACGGCAACAAGGGTGTTGTATCCAGGATACTTCCCGAGGAGGATATGCCCTTCCTGCCCGACGGCACTCCCTTGCAGATAGTCCTGAACCCTCTGGGCGTTCCTTCCCGAATGAATATAGGTCAGGTGCTTGAGCTGCATCTGGGCATGGCCGCCAAGACCCTTGGCTGGAACATCGCTACCCCCGTATTCGATGGCGCTACCGAGGAGGACATAAAGTCCATGCTGGTAAAGGCAGGCAAGGACTGGGACGGCAAGACGGTGCTTTATGACGGCCGCACCGGCGAGCCCTTCGAGAACAGAATATCCGTAGGCTATATGTACTACCTGAAGCTGCATCACCTGGTAGACGACAAGATACATGCCCGTTCCACCGGCCCCTACAGCCTGGTTACTCAGCAGCCTCTGGGCGGCAAGGCCCAGTTTGGCGGCCAGCGCTTCGGCGAAATGGAGGTCTGGGCACTGGAGGCCTATGGCGCCGCCAATACCCTTCAGGAGATCCTCACCGTCAAGTCCGATGATGTCGTGGGCCGCGTAAAGACCTATGAGGCCATAGTCAAGGGCGAGAATGTGCCTGAGCCGGGCGTGCCCGAATCCTTCAAGGTGCTCATAAAGGAGCTTCAGTCTCTGGGCCTCGATATAAAGGTGCTCAACGAGACAAAGGAAGAGATAAAGATCGGCGAGATGATAGACGACGAGGATGTGGCGCCTATGGACGTCAACATGGCGGGCCTTGAGGATACACCGGACCAGTATGCAAACGACAGCGACTTTGCCGAGTTTGACGAATTCGATTTTGACGATGCAGCCGACGACGGAGATGACTTCGATATTTCCGCAGACGGCGATGATACAGACGACTTGAACTAAATAAGGCCGAAGGGAGATTAAGAAATTGTTTGAGCTTACCAATTTCGACGCTATACAGATTGGCCTTGCCTCACCTGAAAAGATCCGCGAATGGTCCCACGGCGAGGTAAAGAAACCCGAAACCATAAACTACCGTACCCTGAAGCCCGAGCGCGACGGCCTGTTCTGTGAGCGCATATTCGGGCCCACCAAGGACTGGGAGTGCCATTGCGGACGCTATAAGCGGGTGCGCTACAAGGGCGTTGTCTGCGACAAGTGCGGCGTAGAGGTAACGAGGGCAAAGGTGCGCCGCGAGCGCATGGGCCACATAGAGCTGGCCGCCCCCGTATCCCATATATGGTATTTTAAGGGCATTCCCTGCCGCATGAAGATGCTGCTGGATATGTCCCCCCGCTCCCTCGAAAAGGTGCTGTACTTCGCGGCCTTTGTAGTGCTGGATCCGGGCACCACCCCCCTCATGTACAAGCAGGTGCTCTCCGATAAGGAATACCGGGACGCTCAGGCCGAGTACGGGCCGAAATCCTTCCGCGCAGGTATGGGCGCAGAGGCCATAAAGGAGCTTTTGCAGGCGCTGGACCTTGAAAAGCTGGAAGAAGAGCTCCGCAGGGAGATAGACAACTCCTCCGGCCAGAAGCGCAGCAATGCCATCAAGCGCCTGGAGGTAGTGGAAGCCTTTATAAAGAGCGGCAACAAGCCCGAGTGGATAATCATGGACGCAGTGCCGGTGCTGCCCCCCGAGCTTCGCCCTATGGTACAGCTTGACGGCGGCAGGTTCGCCACCTCCGACCTGAACGACCTGTACCGCAGAGTTATAAACAGAAACAACCGCCTCAAGAGACTGTTGGAGCTGCGCGCGCCGGATATCATAGTCCGCAACGAAAAGCGTATGCTTCAGGAGGCGGTGGACGCGCTCATAGATAACGGCAGGCGCGGCCGCCCCGTTACCGGCCCCGGCAACAGGCCCCTCAAGTCTCTGTCCGACATGCTGCGGGGCAAGCAGGGACGCTTCCGCCAGAACCTGCTGGGCAAGCGCGTGGACTATTCCGGCCGTTCCGTTAT
>ERZ826764.560-NODE-560-length-52291-cov-3.703327_pt1 | contig 52291 bp, 40 predicted proteins | sample MGYA00519870_ERZ826764 | MGnify/ENA primary metagenome ERZ826764 (study PRJEB31778, sample SAMEA3449239) | human gut metagenome | biome: human gut; feature: human-associated habitat; material: faeces | place: United Kingdom | collected 2010/2012 ... | reverse complement strand
CCATCAGGGATGTCCCGCCGGTGCCCAGGATCAGAACGCCCTTGCCTTCAAAGTCGATTCCTGCACGCGATGCCGCGTACAGGAATCCTTCATAATCCGTGTTGTGACCCACCAGGATCTTATCTTCCGGGCTGATACTTTCCGAGGATCCGGTCCCTGAAGCGTTTTTCCAGAACAAAGTATTTACAGCCCCGATCCCGCGAGCCAGATCTGTGACTTCATCGCAAAGAGGGATCACATCCTTCTTATAAGGAATGGTAACATTGAGCCCGCGAAAATCGCGGGCATTGATAAAGTCGGGCATCTCATCTTCGGCGAGGCTGAAAAGCTGATATTGATATCGTCCCAGAGCCTCGTGGATCTCTTTGGAATAACTGTGAACCAGAGTCTTGCCGATGAGTCCGTATTTCTCGTTCGTCATTTAGATGACCTCCGTGTAACAGCCGAGGAATACGAATGTCTCCGGCTGGCTTTCCATTTCGGAGAGAAGATTGATCAGTTCAGGCGAGTAGACCGATGCATCCAGATCGAAGTAAAACATGAACTCGAAATCGCTGCCTGGGATCGGACGGGATTCCAGCTTGGTCAGATTGATGCCCAGCGCTGCGAACTTGGAAATAGCCAGATACAGGGATCTCGGTGTGTGGGGCAGGGAAAGGATCAGGCTGATCTTATTGGAACCCGGATAGATCTCCATCTTCTTGGAAATGCAGATGAAGCGAGTGTAGTTGTTGTCAGAAAGCTGGATCTGCTTTTTCAGCACGTCCAGGCCATAAAGGTCAGCGCATTCCTTGGAGCAGATAGCAGCCACATCCTCGCGATCGCTTTCCGCAACCATCTTTGCAGCAATGGCCGTGTTTTCAACGACAGTCACTTTCACATCCTTCAGTTCTTTCAGGAAGTCGCCACACTGTCCGAGCGCCTGTTCGTGGGAGAAGATCTCCTTGACATCGGAGAGGGTAGTTCCCGGCTTTGCCATCAGATTGTGGCTGATGCGCAGACGGATGCCTTTGGCGATATGGAAGTTGTAGTTCTGCATCAGGTCGTAAACGGCACCGACGGAACCGTAAGAGCTGTTTTCGATGGGCAGGATCCCGTACTGGCAAAGGCCTTTTTCAACAGCATTGAATACGCCCTCAAAGCTGTTGAAATACATGATGCTCGGCACTTCAAAGAGTTTCTCGCAGGCAGCCTGAGAGTAGGATCCTGCAACGCCCTGGCAGGCAACGACTGCCTTTTTCGGGAAGAGGTTCGGTGTTTCTTTCAGTGCTTCTTCGATGCGGTCAGCCAGGTCGGATCTCTTAGCCATATAGTTGTTCTGGCAGGAACGGCTGGCGTCAAAAATCGTATTGAACAGCAGCCGTGCATATCCGTCGAAAGGTTCACCGATCTGTTCGGATACTTTATGCAAAATTTCTTTCTCGCGCTTGTCAGAGAAGACGGGTACTTTGTGGTCTTTCTTGTACTTGGCGATTTCCAGGGATTTTTCCATTCTTTCTTTGAACAGGTCGGTCAGCTTTCCATCTATATTGTCTATGTCCTGTCTCATCTGATCTAAATTGATGTCTGTCATTTTGTTACCTCCATAATACAGTCTAAAATACCAAGAGCCAGAGCGGCTTCTGTGATAGGAACGGCTCTGACGGCGACGCAAGGGTCGTGCCTGCCCTTGACGACGAGAGTTTCGTTTTTATGTGCTTCCAGATCCACCGAATCCTGCTTCCTGCTGATGGATGGAGTCGGCTTGAAAGCGAGTCGGGCCAGAAGCGGCATGCCGGTGGTGATGCCTCCCAGGATCCCGCCGTGATAGTTGGTCCTGGTTTTTACCTGCCCGTGATTGTCGTAATAAAAAGGATCATTGTTTTCGGAGCCACGAAGCTCTGCCGCGTGAAATCCTGCGCCGAATTCGACGCCTTTTACGGCCGGTATGCCGAAGAAGATCGGTGCCAGATAGCTTTCCAGGCCATCGTACATAGCTCCGCCGATGCCTCCGGGCAGTCCTGTCGCACACACTTCTACGATGCCGCCCACGGAATCCAGGTCGTTTTTGGCCTGCAAAATGGCTTGCGCCATTTTTTCGCCGGCTGTTTCGGACAGAACGGGAAACTCCATTTTCTGCAGTTTCACCAGGGTTTCTGCGCTGACGCTGACCGGATCCAGAGGGGTATCTTCGATGCCTGCAATGGCGTAAAGATGTGCTCCGATTTCGATGTTTTTTTCTTTTAGCATCTGCAAAGCGATCCCGCCTGCGATGCAGAGGGGCGCTGTCATACGTGCTGAGAAAGGTCCGCCGCCTGCCATGTTCAGTGTGTCTCCATAGCGAAGCCGTGCTGTGTAGTCAGCGTGACCTGGCCTTGGCACTGCCCGCAGTCCTTTGTAGTCCCCGGAGCGGGTATCGGTGTTGCGGATCTCAAAGGAGATGAGAGGCGCGGTCGTGATAATAGCCGGCGCCTCCGCAAGGGCGCCTGGATCGCCTGCGACCCGGGTGGAATTGCTCGAAGCGAGATTTCCTGTACCGGAATCCGCTTGCCCTGGATCGCCCGCCTGTTCTGGCGGCGTTCCGCCGCCCCAGGCTGCGATCCCAGCAACAGGGATCGGCAGATCCGGTTCTTTGCGCTTGGTGGCAAAGGGGCTGTTTCCTGGTGCGCGTCGCTTGAGAAAAGCCCGCAGCTGGTTCATATCGATACGCGTTCCGACCGGGATCCCTTCGATATCGACTCCTATGGCCGGTTCGTGAGATCCGCCCCAAATGGAAACGCGGATGTTTTTTCCGAAAGTTGATTGCATGTAGTTGCTCCTCTATAAGTAGTTGAGTGGAAGGCTGCGGCAAGGCTGCCGCAGCCAGTTTGGCGGCAGGGAAGCTGCGCCAATTTGCAGCCGGCTACCGTGCCAATTTTGCAGCCGGCCTGCAGCAGCCGGTTTCACGAGCGGCCGTGTCGCGATCTGCATGAGGCCGACTTGCTATGCTTTACATGACGGCAGAGCTGCCGCCTGAGCGATCCGGCACAAATGCCATATTGCCGGACCGCTGATCCGGGACAATGATGGTTATCTGCCCGGATACTGCCGGGCGGTCTTGATCCTAGTCTTCTAAAATCTCGATCTTACCGCCCAGTTTGGTGAAGTCGGTGAAAAAATCCGGGTAGGATTTTTTCACAGCTTCTGCACCGGTAATGATGACCGGGCCGTCGGCTCTGCAAGAGGCGACGGCAGCTGCCATCGCGATGCGATGGTCATTATGGCTGCTGACTGTCCCGCCGCAAAGGGATGGGGCGGGGCAGTGGGCAGCAGACCCGGAGGGGACGGTGCGGTCATTGTTTTTGTCAATGACAAGTCCGTCTTTTGTTTGTCTGATATCGGTTCCAAGAATGGTCAAAAAGTCACAGACCGTTGCCAGCCGATCGGATTCCTTGATGCGAAGCCTTTGTGCATCGGCAATAGTCGATGTGCCGCTTGCCCCAGTCATTGCAACGGCCATGACCGGCACCAGATCTGGAAATTGTGCTGCACTTACTGTTTCGCCATGGAGTGGGACTCCATTTCCGGCGATGTGATAGCTTGTATTTTTTCTTTCGATTTTAGCTCCCATTTTTTCCAGCACGGTGATGATCTCCTTATCTCTCTGTGTGGAATCTGGATCGAGGCCGGTGCAGGTGATATCGCCGCCAAGTGCTCCTGCCACCAGCCAGAAAGCAGCGTTGGACCAGTCTCCTTCGACTTTCAGTCCGGCTGGTTCCCGATAAATCTGGTTGCCCGGGATCTCATAGCGAATCAAGTAGTTTTCGGAACTCGTATCGGGAGTATCGCTCGATTCAGATGGTGCCGCTTCTTTACATTTTTGAAAGGCGGTTTCTTCCGCTTCGGCGATTTTTTCTCTGACTTCACGGATCTTGATCCCGAACTTTCGTAAAACCTGCAGCGTCAGATCCACATAACCCGCCGATTCCAGTTTTGTGGTCAGCTGCAGACTGCTGTCGCCATCAAGAAGCGGCAGGGCAAACAACAGTCCAGTAATAAACTGGGAGCTGATATTTCCAGCCAGCCGATATTCACCCGGCTGCAGTCTGCCCTGGATCCGGCAGATTTTCGAAGTGATCCCTCGCCCCGAAGCCGGATCGACGGTATTGCCAAAGCAGCCTGTGTTTGCCGTATCGACAGCATTCGCTGAAGGCTTTGCAGTCTCTTGTGCCGATGCCGTCAGCATCTCAAATTTGCAGCCGTGCCGCTCCATTTCTTCTTTCAAGGGAGAAAGCGGTCGCTGTGGAAGTTTCCCTGATCCGGTGAAGACGGCTTCGTCCTTCAATGCCATGGCAACCGGGATCATAAAGCGGATCGTCGATCCACTTTCCCGGCAATCAAAACAGGGAAGTTTTTGATCCAGCTGCGCCAGGCAGCCTTTCGTAGCATCGATGTCTTCTGAAAAAGTCAGGATCACCAGAGGTATCTCTTGCCCGCATCCCTGCAGAGACGCCAGCTTCTGTGCGATCAAAAGCCGGTGAGCGTGGGATTTAGACGGAATTGCCTCGATAGTACCATTCAATTGTTGTGGTGTGATTTTTATCTTCATAATAGTATTCCATCCATGCATGGGAATATTATCCAATGTGCAGGATCGCGGGATTTTCGATCCCAAAACAGAAAATCATCGTTCTGGCATTACGATTTTCAAGGTTTTACCGGGGATATGGCCGTAAAAAGCCGGTAAAACATGAAAAAGTCAATCAAGTTGCTGTGAAAAAAGCTGCAATTCCACACGAATTTGCTGTCGGATCGTTGTAAACTTCCGATTTATTGACAAATCCTGCCAACCAGGCGTTTTCTGACCAAAGTTTTTCTGTAAAAGGCACGTGTAAACTGCGGTTGCAGCAGAAAATCGTGCCGGAAACCTCGCCCGCAAAACTAGAAACCTCGAACCTGTAAAACCGGAAACCTCAGCCTACAACCCATACGATATAAACTGCTCCAGTTTATTTACCGAAATCGTCTTTAGTCTGCATTTACCGATTCTAGCCGGTACGACCAGGGTGATATTGCCTCCGCGGATCTTCTTGTCCTGCATCGCCGCATTAGCCAGTTCCCATGCACTGTACGGACAGCGAAGCGGGAATTTGAACCGTTCCAGGATCTCTAAAATATCTTCGGAACAATTCTCCACCGTCCAGCCCAGTCGATCAGAAGCAATGGCAACGATTTTCATTCCCATGGCAACTGCGTGACCGTGACTGATTTTGTATCGACTGCACTTTTCGATGGCATGAGCCAGCGTATGTCCTAAATTGAGGAGCTGACGGCTGCCATTATCCCGTTCATCTTCCTCGACGACTTTCCGCTTGACCTCGATGGCCAAAGATGCCAGATTCATAAGAAAATCCGGGTCGTCTAAAGTACGCTTCATTTTTATAGAATCCAGGATCAGCGGCTCCGCGATGATACCGGCTTTGATGGCCTCTGCGATCCCGTCCAGCTTGATATCATAGGAAAGAGTATCTAAAAACTCCGAATCAAAGAGCACCAGGCTTGGCTGCCAGAATGCCCCGGCAAGATTTTTTCCAGCCTTAAGATTGACGCCCGTCTTGCCGCCTACCGACGAATCCACGATAGCCAGAAGCGTGGTCGGAACCTGGATGAATTCAATGCCACGCAGGTATGTCGCTGCCGCAAAACCTGTCACATCCCCGACGATCCCGCCGCCCAGCGCCAGCAGCACATCCGTGCGCGTAAAGCGCTTTGCAGCAAGAAACTCCAGCAGTTCCTCGATCGTCTCCATATTTTTGCTGTCTTCGCCGCCTGGGAACACATACTTGTGCACTTCGAAACCGGTCAACGTCAGAGACCTCCAAAGCGTCTGGTTTTCACGTCCGTAAAGCGGATCCACCGTTTCATCAGTAACGATGCAGATTTTCTTGTTTTTCAGTTTCCCTGTGATCGGATCGTCCTGCAGGCCAAGGGCATCCTTGACATACATTCCTGTCATCGAAAGGATCCCCTTGTTGAGGATCACATCATACTGCCGTGAAGCAGCAACATGGATTTTGATCATACTCTCTCCTTCTTATCATTAAAAGATTTCTCTGTCGATAATAGCTTTCTTTTCTCTGCCGTCCTTTAATAATTGACGCAGTGTCTCGCTGTCATTCTCCCGGATCGCCCAGCTGTACTCCTGTAGATTTTCGATCAGTGTGTCGATCTCATCTGCCAGGTTGTCCGGATTTTCCAGGAACAGCTCAGTCCACATATCCTCGTTGAGCTTGGCTACGCGGGTCAGATCTTTGTAACTGCCTGCAGAAAATCCCATGTGCTCCTGAGCAGTTGGACTTTTTATGTAGGCGTTGGATACCACGTGAGCCAGCTGAGAGGTGAAGGCGATCTTGCGGTCGTGTTCTTCCGGCGTTGCGATTTCGATGTTGGTGAAACCTATTGAAGTAAACAGTTTCTTCAGTTTTTCCATGCTTTCGATCGGGCCTTTGGTCGGAGTGAAGATCATGGAAGCATTGTTGAAGAGCGACTTCTTTGCATAAGTAAACCCTGAGTGTTCCCGTCCTGCCATCGGATGACCGCCTACAAAGAGGAAGCCTTTTTCTTCCGCAAGAGGGATCAGCTGCTCGCAGACCATGCGTTTGACGCCGCTGCAGTCGCAGACGATACTGCCCTTCTTAAAAAGATCGGCATGGCTTGTCACGTAGTCGACGGTATCCTGCGGATACAGGGCAACGATGACAATGTCACACTGAGACAGGAGCTTGTCTGTCAGCGGCTGCTCAATGGCATCTACGAGCATGGCTTTGTGTACCACCGGCTTGGAAATATCGAAGCCGTAAACAGTATTATCGGTATTCTGACTGATTGCCTTGGCCAGGGAGCCTCCAATGAGTCCCAGACCTACAATTCCTATTTCCATGATACCACCTCTACCCTCTGTATGCCAGTGGTCTGATCTGATTTACCACATCCATTACATCTTTAAACGCAGCCGGAGTCAGAGACTGTGCACCGTCGCAAAGCGCTGCAGGTGGATTGTTATGTACTTCGATCATCAGACCATCAGCACCAGCTGCGGTAGCTGCCATTGCCATCGGCTTGACAAGTCCTGCGATACCTGTTGCATGGCTTGGATCGACGATGATCGGCAGGTGAGTCATAGTTTTCAGAAGCGGAATAGATGCCAGATCCAGCGTATTTCTCGTGGCAGTTTCGAAGGTCCGGATGCCTCTTTCGCAAAGGATCACATTTTCATTTCCGCCAGCCATGATGTATTCTGCGCTCATCAGCAGTTCCTTCAAAGTATTTGCAAGACCTCTCTTTAACAGGATCGGTTTTCTCAGACGGCCGACTTCTTTCAGAAGTTCGAAGTTCTGCATGTTACGGGCGCCTATCTGGATCACGTCCACATTTTCAAAAAGCGGCAGCTGAGAAATGTCCATGACTTCCGTTACGATCGGAAGTCCGGTTTTTTCCTTAGCTTCCAGCAGCAGGTCGATGCCCTGTGCTCTCATACCCTGGAATGCATATGGCGAAGTTCTAGGCTTGAACGCACCGCCTCGCAGCATGCCTGCGCCTGCATTCTTGACCTCTTCTGCCACCAGGCAGATCTGCTCTTCGGATTCTACTGAACAAGGCCCTGCGATGACCTGAAAGTTTCCTCCGCCGATCTTTACGCCAGGGAGGACTTCCACCACTGTGTCTTCCGGGTGGAATTTACGGTTTACATTCTTGTAAGGCTCCTGAACACGCTTTACGGTTTCGACGATATCCAGGGCGTTGATCAAGTCGATATCAACAGCGGCTGTGTCGCCGATCAGTCCCATGATGGTGGCGGACTGGCCTTTACTCATATGGATGTCCAGCCCCATGCTTTTCAGCCAGGAGACTAAGTTTTCAAGTTGTTTCTGATCCGGGTTGTCTTTTAATACGATAATCATTGTGTTTCCCTCTTTCTACTTTCGCTATAAAAAAACTCCACAGGTGAATTTCACCTGCGGAGTAACCTTCCATCGCTCTATTGATCAGTGTGGGATGTTTAACTCATTGCAGCGAAATTCACCTTACCTCTAAAGAAAGTAAAGTAAAAGTAAAAATATACAGCTGCAAAAGTTCTGTTTAACATTTTTGTTGTCCCTTTCTGAATCATTTGCTTGCATTGTAGCACTTTCCATGTATGCTGTAAAGAGTTTTTTCCCAAAAAAGTTTGATGGGTCATCTTGACGGGTCTTGATGGGACGCCCTATACGGACTGTCCCATTTTTTCTGCTTTTTGTAAAGCGTCAGTATTCAGGATCTCGCCTTTGCCGCTGACGCCGGTCACTGTCAGCTTGCCTCTGTCGTGCCATTTGCAGTAATCGGTGATAAGTTCGTAGGAGCGAAGCACTCCATCGTAGCTATGGTTGTCGGTATCTTCTGCACAAATCAGCAGAAAGGCTTCTTTGCCGGCAATATTACGCTCTCCGATGATGAAGGAATACATCTTGTCGATCGCGGCTTTCAGCTGGGCCGGGAACGTAAACCAGTACAGCGGCGTCGCCAGAACGATGACGTCAGCTTCTTCGATCAGCGGTGCCAGCTCGTTGCTAAACCGATCATCCCAGACGCAGGCTTTTCCATTTGAAAAGCAGGACTCGCAGGCCCGGCATGGCAGGATCGCATTGCGTCCGGCCTCATAGCGAAGCACTTTATGGCCAGCAGATTCTGCACCCTTCTGAAATGCATCTGCCATTAGATCACTGTTGCCGCCAACTCGCGGACTTCCCGTTAAAATCAAAATATTCTTCATGTTCCTTACCTCCCTCTGTAGATCTATTATACCGCAACTGCAGGGCAGATTGCCAGGGATTTGTTGTATGGGCTATTAAAATGCCTCTTTTCCCACGATATCCTTATCTTCCACCGTCAGCAGATAGCCGTGCCCCGGGTCCGGCAGCCACTGGTAAAAGTTTTCTTTTTCGTCAGGGAAGGCGTTCTGCAAAATCGCCGCAATGGGTCCGCCGTGGCAAACGGCGATGGTCAGCAGTTTTCCGTCCGGGGGATTTGACCGGCTTGGGGAATCAGCAATGCTTGATATCAAACGTTTCTCCTGTTCCTGCAAAAGTTCAGTAAAACCTTTCAGCACACGCATTTGAAAGTCGCACGCACTTTCACCGCCGGGAGGCGGCAGAGTTCCCGTGGTGTCTCCGATCCAGGTCTGGTAATCGGGATCGTCCTTTAGTTCGCCATAACTTTTCATTTCAAAGTCGCCGAAATCGATTTCGCGAAAAGGGAAGAATGCCTCGTGCTCCCGGTTGCCGTAGATCAGAGAAAAAGTCTGTTCCGTGCGCAACATGCCGCTGGTATAATACTTTGCATCAGTATCATCCGGGTAGATTTCCTGCGCAGAAAGACTTCGGAGCATTTCGATCCCTTCTTCCGCAAGAGGTATGTCGGATGATCCGTAATAAAGCCTTTTCTGATTTCCTTCGGTGATCCCGTGCCGGATCAGGCAGATTTTTGTTTTCATTTATTTCACTCGCTTTCCAATTCCGCAAAACACCCGATGTACTTCGCTGGCTTCCGTTGCCAGCCGGAGCATGAGCCTGCCGTTCATTTCCCGAAAGACTCGTAACGCTGGGTCCGTGGGAACGATTCCCTGTGACACATCAGTCATGATGAGAACTTTATCCTGCCAGGCTTTACGTCTCTCGGAAAACCAGTCCGCTGCTTCCAGTGGGGGAAGGACTGATTCCTGAGATTGTCGTTTCACAAATCCTTCGATCCCATAGATCGCATCGGCTGCAAAGTCGGGCACTGCACCGTCGCTGCAGTCACACACTGTCTTTATATCAAAATTTTTCTGCGCATAGTCCAGCTTTCCCTGGTATGCGCCGCCGAAAATCAAAATCATAGTTGTTTATCCTCCTAAAGCGCGATCGCACCGCCAACCAGCGCCAGCAGTAGTATCCCGGTCAGTTCGCCGGTGACGATCATGTAGCCGGAAACGTCCCCGCTCATGCCGCCCAGCTGCTTTCTCATGCGTCTGCCGATAAGGCTTTCCAGAGAAGCCTGTGCCAGCAGGATCCACAGCAGAACGATCAGCCGCAGTACCGAAAAATCACCAAAAAGCCCGCCGCCCGGGAGCACCACCAGTATCAGGCAGATCACAATAGTCATGATCACCCCTGACCATCCCTGTTCGTTATAATAATGTGATGACAGCCCGCGATACTGGCTGGTCTGCATCGGTGTCCGGTTGATGATGTTGTAGGCGGAAAGTTCCCGCGATATAGTAAAAACAGCACACAGCATGGCCGCTTTCGCCAGAGTGAAATCCTCTGCTAAAGTCGCCATAGATGCGAAAAACAGCAGCATCATAAACCCGAGAGAGATCACAGCGAATGCTCCTACGCGGGAGTCCTTTAAGATCCGCTGCCGGTCAGCCAGTGGCCTGCGGGAAAGCACCGCATCGCTGCAGTCCATAAACCCGTCCAGGTGAATAAATCCCGTCATCCAGAAATAGCTGAAGGTCAGCAGTGCACCAGTCAATAAACTGCTGACGCCCAGCAGGGACAGCAGCCACCAAATAACGCCTGCCAGCACTCCCAGAGCCGTTCCGATCAGGGGAAACATATTGAGCATGGCGTATCGATTATCTTCCTCCCAGCCACGATACGGGCATGGGATCCGGCAAAAACAACCCCAGGCCATCAAATTTTGGCTCGTCCAGATTTTCTGCCATGCAGAACTGATCCAGTTCAAGGCCGCTTTGTGTTTTTTTGACCCAGCGGGCGAAGTCCTCGCCGATGGTCGCGATGTGAAGATTTTTCATAGGGTTTATTATATTCATAGGACTCCATTATAGCATATAATAATTATATAGGAGGGCTTGTCTATCTATCAGGACAGCAGCCAGTCAATCAAATAAAGGGATTTGATACCGTCATAGGAAGTGATATAATCCCGATCCATTGATAATACGATTTTTTCATAGTTATCAGGTATCATACGCAGTGGACGGAGTTCGCGTTCACGGGTTTCAGGAGACAACATGCTTTCTGTCACCTGGATATAAAGTTTATCGTTGGGTTTTTCTGCTACAAAGTCGATTTCTGTTTCTCCAAATTTGCCAATATGCACACGATAGTCGCGGCGGATCAGTTCCAGGAATACGATGTTTTCGATGATATGACCTCTATCCGCATCACGATATCCCAGCAGCATATTGCGGAAGCCCATATCGATAATATAGTTTTTCCCTAATGTTTTTAGCAGCTGTTTGCCCTTCACATCATATCTTCCAACGGAGAAAAAGATAAAGGCATTGTGAAGCATGGTAATGTACTTATTCACGGTTTTACCTGCGATGTTTTTTCCTTTTACAGCTTGAATATCACCTTCATGGGATAAGACATTGCCGATATTGTTAGGCGAAGTGATGCTGCCGATGTTAGAGCAAAGGAACAGTATGATTCTTTGCAGCATGTTCTGATCTGCCTGTTTGTTTTGCTGCAGGATATCCCGCAGTACGACAGTGGAGTAGATGCCCTCCAGCGCCTGATTGATTCTAGCTTCATTAAACTGGTACTCTCGCAGAACAGGCATACCGCCAAACTGCAAGTATCTCTGGAACTTTTCTTCTGTTGTTACAGAAGGACTAAACTCATAGAAGGTTAGAAATTCCTTAAAAGACAGGGGCAGCATACGGATTTCTACATATCTGCCGGCAAGCAATGTAGAAAATTCCGTGGAAAGCAAATAAGCGTTGGATCCGGTAATATAGATATCTACATCAAAATCAAGCCGGAATGATTCGATTGCTTTCTCCCAATGTTTAACGGCCTGCAGCTCGTCAAATATTAAATAAGTTTTGCCTTGCTTCGGTATACGTTCACTGACATAATCATAGAAATGCAGGTAATCGGAAAGGTTTCGATAACGAAGAGATTCCAGATTCATGTGAATGATGTTGGCGTCGATCACACCGCTATCGGAAAGGTATTGATGGAACAAATCCAGCAATGAGGATTTCCCGCATCTGCGAATACCTGTAACGATCTTGACAAGATCTACATCTTTGTTTTCAATGAGTTGATTTAAATATTCCGGGCGATTGATAAGTTCAGCCATGAGGCACCTCCTGATGTTCTTGCTTATAGTATACCCCAAAAATCAGTTATGGTCAAAAAGTTTCGGAATTACAAGTTGAAAACTTCGCAAAAGTATATAGTTTTCGACTTTGAACATCAAAATTACCCTAAAAATCGAACGTAAAATAAATACGGTTGATTGCGCGAGCGATAAAATATCACAAAGCATGATTATTGTGCTGTAGAATATGCTAAAACCACAGAAATGGGGATTCTTATCTTGACAGAGTACCACTTATTTCATATGATAACATTGATTAAATTTAATATCGTGAGCGGGCACTTCGGAAGCCGGTGCGAGTCCGGCACTGTGTCTCAGCAACCGTGATATCTGCGGAGGAACATGCGAGGTTTGCTGCAAAGCATCCTGCAGTCACTGGGGAGCGGGCTTTATTTCTGCAAAGTTTATAAGCCGGCGAAACTCTCTGGGAAGGCGTTCTGACGGTCAAGGATTAAGTCGGGAGACCTGCACGCTTAAAACAAAAGTCTTCTGAGGTAGGACGACGTTTAAACATACGGTCGGTCAGACCGTAGTTTTGTGTACGTTTTTTTTGGCATCTCGGAAGAGATGTCAATTTTATTATGGGAAGGGGAAGCGATGAATCAGGAGAGAAACATGCAGACGCAGCAGCAGAAAAAGAAACAAAAAAAGCTGTTTAACATCCTAATGATCGCCATGATCACCGTGATTGCCTTTTGTTCAGTCATGGCGGTCGGTCATATCAGGGGATGGTTCGGCAGTGGTGATTCCAGCTCCGCGGTGGTCACGAAGGAAATCAGCGGAGTTGCCAATATTGAGCGAAGCGGCGTAGGGTACAGCTTAAAAGAAAAAGTACCTTTGAAGGCCGGAGATATCATAGAGACCGAAACAGGTTCCACGGTGGCGGCGAAAGTAAGTGGCCACAACGCGCTTACCTTAAATGAAAATGCGGAACTGTCCGTAAAAAACAGCGAGAAGAACGACGTGGCCTTTACGCTGAATGAAGGCGAAATCTTTGCAGATGGGAAAGATCCGGGGAAAACATTTGATGTGGCGCTGGACAAAAACACCGTGCATGCGGCAAAATCCGGGGACGCAGTAACCTTTGCAGCCTCGCAGCAAAAGGGAAGCGCAACGGTCAGCGTTATGAGAGGAAGCCTCAGCGTAAGCATCGAGGACGGAACGGAAAAAGATGTGAAAGCCGGAGAATCCCTGCTGATCGCCCACGATAACGAAGGGCATCTGAGTGCAGAGATCGCGACTCTCAAGGCTGAATCCTTCGATGATTTCGTGCTGACACAGGCATCAAAATGCGACAGTAAAGACGAGCTTTGCTTTACGGCCAAGGATCTGAAAAAAGTGCGGGATACACGGACTGCGGAGAAGCAGAAAGCACAGGAGGCGGCAGCGAAAGAAGACGCTCTGTATAAAGAGATCATGTCGTCCGACGGCAGTCAGTCCGGAAGTTCATCGGTGTCCGGCAGCAAATCCGGAAAAAGCGGCAGCTCTTCTAAAGTCAAGACCTGCACCATTCAGATCCGCTGCGATTCCATCCTGAAACACATGGGGGATCTAAAGGAAGGCAAGAACAAATACGTGCCGGCAAACGGCGTGATCCTGGCCACCAGCAAGGTGGAATTTGCCGACGGAGAGACGGTTTTCGACGTGCTGAAACGAGCCTGCTCCTACACGGGGATCCAGCTGGAATATTCCTATACGCCGATGTACGGCAGCTATTATGTGGAAGGGATCAATCATCTGTATGAATTCGACTGCGGCAGCCAGTCAGGCTGGATGTACAAGGTCAACGGATGGTTCCCGAATTACGGATGCTCCAGCTATAAGCTAAAGGATGGCGATGCGATCGTCTGGAGCTATACCTGCACGGGAATGTAAAGGGGAACAAGGAGAAAAAGCATGAAACGAAGTAAAAAAGCATTAAGTATTATAGTGATGCTCCTGATGGTGGCGACGACGCTGGCGCCTACCTGGGCCTTCGGAACGGAGGCGGCTCCGGCAGCGCAGAGCGGTGCACAGGAGAGCCAGGCTGCGGCAGAGCCGGTTCTGGCAAAGCTCTCTGTCAAGGCATATCAGTATGCAGCAGGTGATTCTGCAAAGCCGCTGAAAGCGGAGGCTTCTGCTTCCGACGGCGGAACGCTGACCTATCAGTGGCAGAGCAGCAAAGACGGGAAAAACTTTACGGATATTAAAGACGCAACCAAGGCGGAATACACCCCGCAGACCGGGGAAACGGGCACGGTATATTACCGCGTGCTGGTAACCAATACTACGGGCGGATCTGCGTCCACAGCTGCCGGTGAAACCATCACGGTCACGGTAGCGGAAAACGAGATTGCAGTTCAGGCGGCAGATACCAGTGCGGAACCGTCCGGAAGCGGTACGGCAGCCGATCCATATCAGATCGGGAACGCCGATCAGCTCATGTGGTTTGCCGCAAAGGTCAATGGCAGCACGAAAAAGAGTACATCCAATTTGTGTGCAAAACTGACATCTGATATTGACCTGACGGGGAAAGACTGGACGCCGATCGGATATTACAACGGCTATAGTGACTGTGTTTATTATGGTGGCACGTTTGATGGGGACGGACATATGGTGTCTGGGCTCAAAATTAATAGTAATAAAAGTTACCAAGCCTTTATTGGGTATGCAAAGGGCGCTTTTGTAAAAGGCTTAACGGTGGAAGGAAGTGTTAAAGCTGGTTCGTATGCTGCAGGAATAGTAGCGTATACGTATTATTCTTCTAAAGTGTTCATAGAAAACTGTACAAATAAAGTGGATATTGTATCAACAGGAAGTACTGTGGGGGGAATAACTGGTAATGCTCCAACAGGAAGTTCGATAAAAGACTGCACCAATAAAGCATCTATTACAGGCGCTGGTGATGCAGTCGGGGGTATTGTCGGGTCATCTGCAGGGACAACGATCTCTAGATGTTTTAATACAGGTGCTGTGAGCAATACTAAAGTATCTACTTCATATTATAATACAGGAGGAATTGCAGGATCTCATGCGAGCGGTACGATATCATCCTGCGTTAATACAGGGACTGTCAGTAGTTCTCTGAAAAGGACGGGAGGAATTGCTGGAGTACTTGGTGGAAAGGTAGAGGCAAGTTGCAATACGGGAATAATTAACGGAACATATGGTGTTGGAGGTATTGCAGGGGAAATAACGAATAAAAGTGCAGAGATATACAACTGCTACAATAGGGGAAGTATTACAGGAACAGGTATCAATAATTCGGATACTTCTTCTAATTTTGGAGTTGGAGGTGTTGTCGGGGGCCTTGGTAGCATATCTGCGAATTGTACAATCTCAGTACAAAATTGTTATAGCACGGGAACTGTCAGTGCAGAAATAACAGGCCTATATACGGGAGGCATTGTTGGAAACGGACAGTTAAAAAAAGGCAGCTACACTGCAAGTATAATTGCGGAAAACTGCTGGTATTTGAATACATCTGCATCGAATGGCGATGGAGGCGATGAAGAAGCAGATGGAATAACAGCGTTAACTGAGCAACAGATAAAAAATAAGGAATTCGATAAAGTATATGGAGAAGATGGCTGGTCCATTGGAGAAGATGGATATCCATATTTCACCTGGCAAGATCCCAACGCAACCTATAAAGTCACGTTTAATGTAAAACCGGAAGACGCCAAGATCGTAGTCAAGGATTCTTCCAATAAAACGGTGGATCCGGAAAGTGATGGAACCTATAGACTGAAAAACGGTACATATACCTATGAAGTGACGGCGGACGAGTACAAGACGAAGACGGGAAACTTTACGGTGGCTTACAGTGGACAGAACATCAGCGTGTCTCTGGATATCAAGAAATATGATTATGTATTTACCACAGATCCAGAGAACGCAAAACTGACTGTAAAGTCCGGCGATGAAGTGCAGAAGCCTTTGGCGGACGGCAGAACCTATCAGCTTGCAAAAAAAGGCAATCCGTATCGTTATACAGTAGAAAAATTCGGATATGAAACCAAGAGCGGTACGCTGTATGTCAAGGGTAATGCGGACAATGATAAGAAGAGCGTGACCCTGAAAAAGCTACCGGTCTATAAAGTAAACTTTACAGTAGAAAAAGCAGCGGGCGGACAGGATTCCACGCCGGTCATCACGGTGACCAGCAAGGGTGACAAGGATGCCGATCTGGAAGCGGATGAGGACGGCGACTACCACTTGCCGGACGGCGACTATTCCTATAGCGTTTCCTGTTCTGGATACAAGACGGTTCAAGGCGAGTTTACAGTTTCCGGGAAAGATCTGACTGTAGATGGCATCCAGCTTGAGATCCAGACTTCCTGGGACGGGGAATCCTATACAGAACCTGCTAAGAACGGTCAGGGGGTTTACCTGATTTCCAGTCCGGACGAGCTGATGTGGTTCGATAAAAACGCCAAGATGACCGATTCAGCGAAACTGCTAGCAGATATTACCATCAATGAAGATGTGTCCGGTTCTGATGCGACTTCACAGAAGTACAAGTGGACACCGATCGGAACAGACAGCAGCAAATATACAGGAACATTTGACGGAAATGGACATACTATTTCGGGATTATACATCAACAGTACGGCTGCCAATACGGGTATGTTTGGACGTATCGGCAGCAGTGCCGTTGTGAAGAATCTTACGCTGGCAGATAGTGTGATTCGCTCTACAAAGAATTATACGGGCGCGATCACAGGATACATCGATGATGCAGCTTCCGTTACAAACTGTCATACAAAGAACAGCGTACAGGTATCTGCAGCAGTATATACAGGGGGAATAACAGGGTATCAGGACGATACCAGTACGCTCACAAGATGCTCAAATGCTGCAGAGGTAACCGGGGCGAATAACGTGGGTGGAATTTCCGGTTATAACTGGAGTAAGTCGTCTGCATCATTAACGGATTCCTACAATCGGGGGAGTGTCAGTGGAAGCAATCTGGTTGGCGGTATTTGTGCACAGATCTATATTGGCGGAACGGTCAGTGATGTATATAATTTGGGAACAGTGCAGGCAACCGGCACGGCAGGGACGCCGACGGCAGGAGGTATCACAGGCGTATTCCGGTGGGGAACTATTAAATCCGCGTACAATGCAGGGATCGTGAAAGCAACAGCAAAGGGCGGTGTGGCAGGACGGCTGGAAGCTTCGAGCAGCAGCAGAACCGTGCAAAACGTATTCTATTCCGACGAATACGAGGCTGTTGGCAATCTGAATGGCTGCACGATTCAAAACGGCACCGCGACCGCCAAAACTTCCGACGGGCTGAAAGCTCTCACCAGCGAAGACCTGGGCGACGGCTTTGCAGCAGATACCAATGGGATCAACAGCGGATATCCGGTGCTGGCATGGCAGAACGGGACTGTGAAATCCGACGATCCGGAAAAGGACGACAACGGATGGCAGGGCGAAGCGGCCAAGGATGCGCCGCAGCAGAAGGACGGCGTATATCAGATCGGAACGCCGGCAGAACTGGCATGGTTTGCCGAAAAAGCTGCACAGGATTCCACTGATCTGAAAGCTGTTTTGACAGCAGATCTGGATCTCAACAACAACGTTTGGACCGGCATCGGCGGACAGACTGCAGATACGGGCTTTGCAGGAACTCTGGACGGTGCGGGACACACCATTAAAAACCTTTACCTGAAAAACGGTAAGGGCCTGATCCCGTACAACAAGGGAACGGTGAAGAACCTTACCCTGGCAGGTATCCTCAAGGGCGGAGATGAAACAGCCGCATTGACAGGAACCAATGCGGGAACGCTGGAGGAGATCACTTCCAACGTGACGGTAACGGGTGGAAACAAAATTGCCGGGATCGCCGGAAACAACACCAAGGATGGCGTCATCAAAGACTGTCACAATACGGGTGCAGTGACCGGGGAATCCTATGCGGCAGGTATCGTGGCATATAACGAAGGTTCTGTGTCGGGATGCAGCAACACGGCTGTGATCACTGCCGGAAGCACCTTTGCAGGAGGTATCGCGGCGGCTAATACCAATGCTGTAAAGAGTGAAGCAGCAAACGTGAGCAAGTCTGCCAACAGCGGACATGTGATCGTTAGCTCGTCAGCAGAAAGAGCTTATGCGGGCGGCGTCGTTGGCTGGAACAACGCCAGTGTCAGCAGCCTTTACAATACAGGAAACGTAGTCAGCCGAGGAGGCTATGTAGGCGGATGTCTGGGCTGCAATACGACGGGTTCTACGGCCAAAAGCCTGTATAACCTGGGGGATGTAGCCGGTTCTTATGCCGATACGGAGACGGGAGAAGTCTTCAATGTAGGCGGTGTCATAGGCGGAGGTGTGACAGGAACAGACTGCTGGTATCTCAGCTCCCTGACTATCGCAGATGCGGACAGCTCCAGCGCCAATAAAGCCGACGCAGGAACCATTAGAAACAAGGCAGGAAATCTGGCTTCGCTGGCAGGCTGCAAAGAAGCGCTAACGGGAACCGTGACCCTGCCGGAAGACGTTCAGGCGGGAGAAACTATCAAGGCCTCCTACACTGACGGTAACGGCCAGGATCCGATGTTCGTCTGGTACAGAGACTGGGGCGGAGAGGAACAGGTCCTGGGCTTTGGAGAAAGCTTTACCGTTCCGAACGATATGGTCGGCGTCAAGGTTTACGTCAAGTGCATGGACGGGGATCACTACGGCATCAAGATGGCAGAGTCCGGCAAGGTGCAGGGCATGTCGGGAACGGTCAAGATCCAGGGACAGGAAGTCGCGGGACACACCTTGACGGCTGTTTACAAGGGCAGCGAAAAAACCCCGAAATACCAGTGGTATCGTGGATCGAAGGCAATCGATGGTGCGACTAATGAAACATATAAACTGACCGACGATGATCTGGGCAGGGAAATTTCCGTTCGCGTGACCGGAAGTCTGGCAGGCTATGTTGAAGCGAAGACAGGCACCATCAAGGATGGCGCGTCGGCAGGCATCTGGCCGGAGGATCAGTGCAGCGAACCGGCAGTGAAATCCGGTGTGTACCAGATCTCCAGTGAGAAGGAACTGAAGTGGTTCGTCAACGCCGTCAACGGTGGCAATACTGCGATTAACGGAGCGCTGACGACAGATATTACCTTGAGTACTGCTGATGGAGCTGCCGGCAACTGGTACCCGATCGGCAATGATAAGAACTCCTACAAGGGAACTTTCGACGGACAGAATCACAGAGTCACAGGCATGGTGATCCGCGGAGAAAAGAACGAGCAGGGATTCTTTGGAAATATAGACGGCAAGGGAACTGTTAAAAACTTGAAGATTTCCGGAGATATTAACGTGACAGGCGATAGTCTCTCCACCGGTGGTATCGCTGGATATCTGGAAGGTAAGATCATCTACTGTGAATACAGTGGATCGGTTTCCGGGGGTATGTACGTTGGCGGTATCACAGGTCAGACCGGGCTCAACGCCAAGGTGACGGAATGTCGCAATACAGCATCGGTAGCTGGTACACAGAGTATCGGTGGTATCACAGGCGCTGTATCCTATGGAACTATCAGCAAGTGTATCAATACGGGAAGCGTCGGAACGGAGGACAAGAGCCAGCAGGCTGGCGGCATCGTAGGACTGATGTCCAACTACGCAGTCGTGGAAGGCTGCTACAATACGGGAACCGTAATCGGTAAAAAGAATCTGGGCGGACTGGCAGGTGAAGCGACGGTCTGCGCCGTGCCGCAGGGCTGCTACAATATCGGAAGCGTAGCGTCCGGTATCAACACAGGCGGTTCGGTAGGCAGCTATACAGGATCTGCCTATATCAGTCAGACAACGGGAAGCTTCTACCTGGCTGAATCCCAGGCAGCGGCAACGGATAAAACAGCGACAGGCGCTTCTTCGGCAACCATGAAGAAAGCTGCTTTTGTGACAAAGCTGAATCAGCAGATCGGTACGGAGTTCTTTGCAGAAGATACGGAAAAGCTGAATGACGGATATCCGATTTTAAAATGGCAGACAGAAGGCTCTTCTGAAGGAGGAAATACGACGACGCCGGAAGATCCGGACAAGACCGAAATCAGCGTAAGCTTTGGATTAACAGGAGATACAGTTCACGGTGAGAACGGAAAGCATACAGGCGACGTGACCTGGATCGATTCGACATCCTATAAGATGAAGAAGGGTGCAACGGCACAGGATCTCTTCGAAAAAGCCCTGGGAGATGCCGGCCTGGACTATGAAATGTCTGGAAATAGCTACGTATCGTCCATTAGCAATGCAAAAGAAAAAGTTACGTTAAGCGAGCTGTCCAACGGACCGTACAGCGGATGGATGTACACCATCAACGGTAAATTCGTGGACTACATGAGCGCTGTTACATTAAATGACGGCGATGTGATGCAGTTCTTCTACGTGGATGATTATCGCACGATCGACTGGGCGGGCAACAAGACTCCTCAGGAAGCTGCGGATGAAGTTGCGGCCATGATCGAAGCTCTTCCGGATGTGGATAAGCTGTCGCTGGACGATGCGGCGGCTGTAGGCCGGGCACAGAGCGCCTATAATGCACTTTCCGATGAAGCTAAAGCTCTGATTTCCAAGAACCTGAAGGCGAAGCTGGATGCGGCCGTGGCCAAGATCGCGCAGCTGCAGAAGACTAACCAGAAAGAATTCGATAAGATCTATCAGGAGACGGGAAGCAGTCAGGCAGCTCTGGCATCCAGGGCAGGGCTGACGGCAGGAACATCCGGCGGTGAATGGGTCGCACTGGGACTGGCACGTTCCGGATCCATCAGTGACACGCTGGCGGAGCAGTACGCACAGGCAGCATATCAGTATGTGAAGAAAAAAGGTTCTTCCACCATCAGCGACAGCAAGTCTACGGAGAACTCCCGTATGATCCTTGCGCTGACGTCCATCGGCAAAGATCCGAGTGACGTTGCTGGATATGATCTGCTGGAACCATTAGCCGATCTGGACTACGTGAAGAGCCAGGGAATCAACGGACCGATCTTTGCACTGATCGCTCTGGATTCTCATGATTACGAGATCCCGAAGGCGGTGGCAGGTAAGACGCAGACTACGCGGGAAGCTCTCATCGACGCCATCCTGGCGGCACAGTTGAGCGACGGAGGCTGGAATGTCAATGGAAATGGTGCTGACGCAGATATGACGGCCATGGCGATCCAGGCACTGGCTCCATATTATAGCAGTAATGCGAAAGTAAAATCGGCAGTAGATGATGCATTGAAGCGGTTGTCCAAGATGCAGGAAGTTAACGGCGGATATACATCGTGGGGCACTGCTAATGCGGAATCGGTGGCACAGGTCATCGTTGCACTGACAAGCCTGGGCATCGATCCGGCGTCCGACGGCCGGTTCATCAAGAACGGCTACAGCACCTTGGATGCGTTGGCGACCTTCTATAATGATAAGGGCGGCTTCAAGCACAGCCAGAGCGATATGACAGCTTCCAACGGACTGGCTACAGAGCAGGCCTACTATGCGCTGGCATCCTGGTATCGGCTGAAGGCTGGGAAGACGTCTCTGTACGATATGAGCGACGTAACGACGATGTCTAAGATCATAGAAAAAACCGTGGTAAACGGTGGAGATTCTGCAAAGGATCCGAAGAAGGATACCCTGGCTTCCGGCAGCTCTCTGACAGCTTCCGGCACGACCCGGTCCATCACGAAGAAAGCCACGATAAAGCTTGGCAAGATGACGGAAGCTGCAAAGGCGGCGCTCGACAGGCTGGATGCTGTCGTCAATGCGAAACTCCCGCAGAACGCGAAGGAATATACCGACGATCAGATCAAGCAGATCCTGGATGCGTATAAAGCCTACAATGCACTTTCCGTATCGGAAAAGAAAGCCATCGAGGCGACAGATACCTGGACTGCCTTTACAGAGATCACACAGAACCTGGGCAGCATGTATCATTACGATGAAGCGACCGGTATCGATGTGAGAGCTACCAATGCAGAAAATCTGCCGTGGTACATCAAGCTGGTGGCAACGCCGAAGACGGCATACGAGATACAAAAGACTAAGGTGCAGGACGCGCTGGGCGACAACAGCGAACTGTTCACCCTGTACGATATCCACTTCATCAACACGCTGGATAACAGCGAGTGGCATCCGAGCGGTCTGATCCGCGTCAAGATGCCGATGGTCAGCATAGGAGACTATAAAACGCCGGTCATCGTGCATATCGCTGACAGCGGCAAGATCCGTCTCATCGAGGGTCACGTGGATTCGGCAGGAGGCACCATCGAATTCGAAGTATCCGATTTCTCCCTGTATGGGATCGCAGGATCCGATCAGTCCATTGATTCCCTGCTGGGAGCACAGGCAGCCCGTGACGTGATGCCGTGGATCATCGCAGGAGCTATCGCAGCGGCGATCCTGATCGCTATTATCGTCATGAGAAAGCGGAGAACCAAGAGGGGATTTTATGAGTAATGAAACCAGCGGATATGAACCGCCTAAAACAGAGAATTTCAAGTTTTTCAGTCACAGACAATGCGAATACTTCCCGTGTCACCAGCTGAAAGGCGGTATGGCGGAAGAAGACTTCAACTGCCTTTTCTGCTACTGCCCTCTCTACGCTCTGGGCGAGGACTGCGGCGGTAATTTTACCTACTATAAAGGGGTCAAAGACTGCACCGATTGTCTGATCCCTCACAGTCGCAATGCCTACGATTATATCACTTCACGCTTCGGTGAACTGGTGGTGCTGGCGCAGGAAAAGGAGCCGGTAGACAGTCCGGAAAAAATCTGATAGGATGGATCCATGAACAGACAGGATGCATTTTCGGGGTACAGCCCGCAAGTCAATTTCATATTTTACATCGGCACCGTATTTTTTACGGTGCTGATTGTGCATCCGGCGTTTTTGATATGTTCCCTGGTGCTTGCGGCCGTGTATTATCTGCAGGTACGAGGGCGGCAGGGGCTTCGGACGATCGTTGGCATGATCCCGGTCTTCGTAGTGGTCAGTGCAATCAATCCGCTTCTCAACACCGGAGGCGACAGGGCCTTGTTCTATCTGGGACAGCGGCCTTACACGCTGGAAGCCCTGTATTACGGCATGGCGCTGGGATGTATGTTCACAGCGGTGATCCTGTGGTTCGCATCTTATACCAGAACCATGACAAGCGATAAATTCATGTTCGTATTCGGGCGAAAAAGTCCCGTGATCTCCATGATCCTTACTATGGTGTTTCGGATGGTGCCGGGATTTCAGCGAAAGGCGCGTCAGATCACAACGGCCCGCAGGTGTATCGGACGGATGGAAACTGGATCTTCGCTGCAAAGCAAACTCCTGCCGTCGTTTGCGGTGGTTTCGGCTTTGACGTCCTGGGCACTGGAAGGGGGAGTGATCACGGCGGACAGTATGCAGAGCAGGGGCTATGGAAGCGGAAAGCGAAGCGCGTTTTCCATCTATTCCTTTGTGAAGCGGGACAGACTGACGGTTTGCCTGATGGTCCTGCTTATGGCGGGGATCCTTGCGGCTGTACTCCGAGGCGGGACACGTGCATCCTACACACCGGAGCTGCTGGTGTCAGGATACGATGATCCGTGGCTTTGGATCGGGAGCATCTGCTGGTTTGTATTTTTAAGTATTCCGGTCGCAGTTGATGTAGTGGAGGAAATGCGATGGCATGTTTTGAGATCAAAAGTTTAAGTTTTTCTTATCCGGGAGCACCGGGCGGAGCATCCGAAGGCGATCGGGAGCACTCCGGCGCGTCGGGATATTTTGATACGCCGAAGGCTTTGCAGGATATCGATCTGAGGGTAGAGGACGGGGAATATGTTTTGCTGTGCGGCAAAAGCGGCTGCGGCAAAACGACTCTTTTGCGACACTGCAAGACGGTTCTGACGCCTCATGGAAAACGAGAAGGGAAAATACTGTTTCATGGCAAACCCCTTGAGAAATCCGATCAGCGGACGCAGGCGGCCAGGATCGGCTACGTCATGCAGGATCCGGACGCTCAGATCGTGACCGATAAGGTGTGGCATGAACTGGCTTTCGGACTGGAAAGCCTGGGGATGGATCAGAAGGCCATGCGGCTTCGAGTGGCGGAAATGGCCAGCTATTTCGGGATACAGGACTGGTTTTATAAAGATGTGGGTCAGCTTTCCGGCGGGCAGAAACAGCTGCTGAATTTAGCATCCATCATGGCCATGCAGCCGGACGTACTGATACTGGATGAGCCTACAAGCCAGCTGGATCCCATTGCGGCGGCGGACTTTCTCAACACTGTCCGCAAGATCAACCTGGAGCTGGGAACGACTATACTGATCACGGAGCACCGACTTGAAGATATCTATCATGCGGCTGACCGGGTGGTCGTCATGGATCAGGGGCAGATCCTGACGGATGGTACGCCGAGACAGGTCTGCGATTTTCTGCAAAGACGGGAGCACGAGATGTTTACGGCCATGCCGGCGCCGGTGCAGGTGTATTATGGGATCGATGTCGGAACGGCAGAAAACTGCCCTCTTACCGTGAGAGAAGGCCGCAGCTTTTTAAGCGGTTTCTTTGCTGGACGAGATCCGGAGTCGCTGGCGCAGGAGATCGAAGTTTCAGATCGTCATAAATCAGAGGGAGAGCTGGAAAATTCCCCATTATCCATCGTCATGAAGGAAGTCTGGTTCCGCTATGAAAAGGATACGCCGGACGTGCTGCGAGGCGTGGATCTTGAGATCCCCCAGGGCAGCATCTTTGCAGTAGTTGGAGGGAACGGTACGGGGAAATCCACTATGCTGAAGAGTATCTGCGGTGTTTGCAGACCGTACCGCGGCAAGATCTGGATCGAAGGGAAACGTCTGGATAAATATAAAGGCGGAGAACTTTTTGCTGGAACTTTGGCCATGTTGCCTCAGGATCCGAAAAGCGTATTCGTGAAGAAGACGGTGAGAGAGGAACTGCTGGAAATGTGTGACGAAGAAGAGCAGATTCTGAAGATTGCGGAACTCTGTGAAATCGACGACCTGCTGGATCGTCATCCTTATGATCTTTCCGGCGGGGAACAGCAGAGGACAGCCCTTGCCAAGGTTATGCTGACGGAACCGAAGATCTTATTGCTGGATGAACCGACCAAGGGTATGGACAGCTTCTTTAAACAGAAATTTGCGAGAGTGTTAAAGCGTTTGCAGACAGAGGGCGTAACCGTCGTTATGGTATCTCACGATGTGGAATTCTGCGCACGGTATGCGGATCTGACGGGGATGTTCTTTGACGGGAGTATCGTGACGGTCAACACACCGGAGAAATTCTTTGCACGCAACAGCTTTTACACGACGGCGGCAAACCGCATGAGCCGTCACATATTTCAGAATGCGGTCAATGTAGAGGATGTGATCGAGCTATGCAGGAAAAATCGATAAAAGAGAATAGGGCGGGGCGCAGATCTGTGAAACAGTGGATCGCGCTGGGACTTGTGATCGTCGGGATCCCGGCAGTGCTGCTGCTTTCCTGGCAGATGGGTGATCGAAAATATTATCTTACCAGTATGCTGGTTTTGTTGTGCGCCGTTGCGGCATTCTGGCTCAGTTTCGAGAGGCGCAGACCTAAGACGAGGGAAATGGTGCTGATCGCTGTGATGTGCGCGATCGCTGTGGCTTCGCGGGCAGCGTTTATTATGTTTCCGCAGTTCAAACCTATTGTGGGGATCGTCATGATCTGCGGTATGGCTCTGGGTCCGCAGGCCGGTTTTATGACCGGCAGCATCAGTGCTTTTGTCAGCAATTTCATATTCGGACAGGGAGCGTGGACGCCGTGGCAGATGTTTGCCTTCGGGCTGGCAGGGCTTTTGGCGGGATACCTTTGCAGAGCGGGCGTGATGACCAGCGGAAAGCGGCTTGTGACAGCACTCATCGGCGGCGGGATGATCCTGGTTCTCATTGGACCCATCCTGGACACGTGTACATTGTTTACCATGAGTTCTGTGATCAATACAGAGGCGGTGGGAGCGGTGTATCTGTCGGGGCTGCCGTTCAATGCCGTGCACGGGGCGGCGGTATTTCTGACCCTGCTTATTCTGGCGCATCCGATGATCGAAAAACTGGATCGCATCAAAGTCAAGTATGGACTTATGGAAGCGGAGTAGATTATGAAATTCAGCAGTTATCATCCTGTGATCAATTTGATATATTTTGCGGCAGCGCTGACAGGGATCATTCTGTTTCGTCATCCGGTTTTCCTGGCTATTTCGTTTGCGGCGTCCTTTGCCTGGTCGGTGAAGCTGCGAGGAAAGCGCGGATTGATCTTCGATCTGTGCCTGGTGCCTCTGATCCTGCTGTATGCCGGGGTGTATGCGTCTTATAATCACTTTGGTGTGACGGATCTTGCGACCGATTTTATCGGTAACGAAATCACTTTGGAATCCATCGTCTACGGGCTGGTGCTGGGGACGACGGCGGCGGCTTTCTTGATGATGTTCAGCTGTTTTCTGGCGGTATTTTCCGTGGATAAGATCGTTTATCTTTTTGGAAAGATCTCTCCGCGGCTTTCTCTCATGCTGTCGGTGGCATTGCGGATGTTCGGTCGGGTGCGAGTGCGAGCGTCTCAGATCGAAACGGCCCGGCGGGGATTGGGTAAAGGCGTGCACCAGGGAAGCATCTGGCAGCGAATGAAAAATAGAGTACGGGAGTTGTCGATCCTGATCACCTGGATGCTGGAAAGTTTTATCGAAAGCGGATTTTCCATGAAGAGCCGGGGATGTGGTCTTAGAGGGCGGACGGCGTATTCCATCTATCGGTTCGACAACCGGGATCGCAGCCTGGTCGTAGTGCTGGTTGCCTGTCTTGGCGGACTGGCAGCGGCTTTGATGCTGGATCAGACACGGGTCTACTACGACCCGGAGATCATCTGGAACCGGGTGACCTTCTGGTCCTATGTGTTCTACGGCATCTATGGAGCGTTCCTGCTTCTGCCCATGGGACTGGAACTGTCAGGGAAGTGGCGGTTTCGGAGAGAGAGGAAGAATATTTAGTTTCGATTGATTTTCTGTGAGAATCGTTTTATAATAATGATACAGAAGGGATGCCGGGAGTCTGACGGTCAGGTCAGACTAGGAACGGGCGCTCCCTGTTGAGTGTGCAAAACACCCGTCGGGGCATATGGACGGGTGTTTTACTTTATGGTAAAACTAATACATCATAGCAGCGATACCTTTTGGAGTATTCCCGGGGCTTCGCTGTTTTTTATTTTTTGCACATTTTACAAATATTTAACATGGTAACCGGCTTTGACTTAACATAGCTTCTTTATACTGAATGAAGTTAAAGAGAAGGAAGGACGCATTTATGGAAGTAAAGAAACAGCGAAAATATCTGGTTGTTATTGCAATTCTTACTATGCTGGCAGTTGTGTTATCGGCCTGTCGAAGTGGAACTGACAATACAGAAAAACCGGATAAGGATGCGTTAAAACCGCTGGGTAAGATCCAGGTCATTGCCAGAGAAGACGGATCCGGTACACGGGCAGTATTCGCGCAGATGACAGGACTGGAACAAAAGGAAAGCACTAAAAACGCCGGTGATATGACACGTACAGACGCAGAAATACAAGATTCAGGAGAAGCTGTGCTGGAAGTAGTTGAAAATTCTCAATCGGCGATAGGCTATGTGTCTATGGGTCTGCTGGGAGATACGACGGAAGTCAAGGCGCTTTCTGTCGATGGAGTTGCGCCGGAGACAGAACAGATAAAAAAAGAAAATTATCCGCTCAGCAGGACTTTTTACCTGGCATACAGCGGAGAGCTTTCAGAACTGGAACAGGATTTTCTGTCCTATGTGAACGGAGCAGGTCAGAAAATCGTCAGCAAAAACTTTGTATCCGTGAAAAAGAAACCTGCAGACAGTTTCCTGTCTGGAAAACAGTCAGGCAGTATCAAGATCAGCGGATCCACATCGGTCGCGCCGCTTTTGCAGCAGCTGGCAGATGAGTATGAGAAATACAACCCTAATGCGAAGATCGAAATAGAAGAAACCGACTCTACACAGGGGCTGACGGCAGCGATGGAAGGAACGTGTGATCTGGCCATGTCGTCCCGTGATCTTAAAAGCTACGAAGCGGAACTGCTGGAGCCGGTAGAGATCGCAAAAGACGGGATCCTGATCCTGGTCGGAGAAAAGAATCCTTTGCAGAACATTACTATGGATCAGCTCGCTAAGATCTATCGAGGCGACATTTCTCAGTGGAGCGATCTTGCTGAATAGGCAGACAGCTGCACGCGAAAACATACAACAAACGACGGAACAATACTATGGAAATGAGGACGGAATAATATGAATGAAGCATTTCAGGTGATCTTCGGACTTCTGGGAGGTCTTTCGATCTTCTTGTTCGGCATGAACATGATGAGTGAATCTCTGCAGAAGGCGGCCGGAGAGAAAATGAAGAAAATCCTGGGGATTCTAACAGTGAATCCTATTATGGGAGTACTTGCAGGAGCTTTAGCAACGGCGGTGCTCCAAAGCAGCAGCGCAACGACGGTTATGATCATCGGCTTTGTCAGTGCGGGACTTATGACACTGAAGCAGGGCATTTCCGTGCTGCTGGGGGCCAACATTGGAACGACAATGACAGCACAGCTGCTGGCATTTCACATCAGCGATTACATTTATGTGATCATCTTTGTGGGGTTCTTCCTTTCGTTCCTGTTTAAAGATGAAAAAATCAAAAATGTTGGACTGACTTTCTTTTCCTTCGGTCTGCTGTTCGAGGGAATCGAAATCATGGGTGGCGTAATGAAACCGCTTGCGGCAAGTCCGGTATTCTTGTCTATGATCGCTCACGTCTCCGATATCCCGGTGCTGGGAGTAGCGGTAGGAACACTTATGACGTTGGTAGTGCAAAGCAGCAGCGCGACCATTGCGGTCCTTCAGAATTTCGCCTCGCAGGCTGGGCCGGATGGTGTGTCCAGCATCATGGGCCTGGCCGGAGCGATCCCTGTTTTACTGGGGGATAACATTGGAACGACGATCACGGCACTGTTGGCTTGTATCGGTCAGAGCCGTGATGCAAAGCGGACTGCGCTGGCTCACTGCACGTTTAATGTATCTGGAGCATTACTGTTCATATGGTTTGTAAAACCATATGCGTATTTCATTCAGATGATTTCAACGAAAGGACCGGAAGTAGAGGTCATCGCAAGGCAGATCGCAAATGCGCACACGATATTCAATGTTACGATGACATTGATATGGCTTCCGCTGATCTGGCTCATGGTCAAGATCGTGACAAAACTTGTGCCGGACACAACGAAAATCCAGAACCTGCCTGAAGATCCGGTCTATCTGGACTTCAAAATGGTGGGACAGCCTGCGGCTGCTCTGGAAATGGTAGCGCGGGAGATCCTGCGGTGTGGTGCTATGGCAGGCGATGTCATCGGCAGACTGGAACAGGCTGTAAAAAAACAGGATCTGAAAGTGATCTTAAAAGTTGGCGAAGAAGGCATGGTGGTGCGGAAGCTTTACGACCGTATCCTGGAATTTCTGGCGAGCCTGTTCTCCTCCGGCGTCCTCACGGAGGAGCAGGCGACGCAGACAGCAGGTATGATGTACGTGCTGGGAGATATGGAGAGAACCGATGCTCTTTGCATGGAAGCAGCGGACGCTTTGCAGAATATAGCGGCGAAAAATCATAAGCTGTCAGAGGATGCTGTAAAGGATCTGCGAAGCAGTCTTGATACTATTGGAAGCATGTACGATACGGCATTGCAGGCCATTCAGTCTGAAGATGGTGAAGGTGCAGAAAAGGTAGTGCGGAAGAAAGATAAAATTCTGGATCTCACGATAAAGCTGCGGAAGAACCACATGAAAAGAGTCAAGAAGGGCTCCTGTAATGTGGATATGACCCGGGATTTCATGCAGATCCTCCACAGTATCGACCGTGTCGGAAACTCCTGTGCAGACATTGCAGAAGCTTCTCTGACCGGAGTAAACTTCAAGACCGTTCTGAATCATGGGGAAGAGCAGACTTTGCCAGAAGTAGAGTAAAAGCATAAACTCTCATAAAATGTGCAGGTACCTGCTGTAAAACCCTCGTAAAATGTGCAAGCACAGCAAAAAAACGCTCATAAAACGTGACGGGGCGTTTTTTTTGCGTTATAATACAGATAATAAAGGGAGAAATGAAATGCTGCTATCGGGAGGGATTCTATGTATTTGAAACGAAAAGCAGATGCCTATTTAAAAAACTGGAAACAGGATATCCATAAAAAACCGCTGATCATAAAAGGCGCTCGACAAATAGGAAAGACGGAGACCGTTTTACGGTTTGCAGAGGAAAATTATGCGAATGTTGTCTATATCAATTTTGCATTGGAACCTAAATTTAAGATGATCACGGCACAGGGATACGATGTCGCTGGCATTACAAAAGAGATTTCCTTTCTGGATCCGGGAAAGTCGTTTGTGGAAAATGAAACACTGATCATTTTTGATGAGATCCAGGATCATCCGGAGATCGCAACTGCTTTGAAATCCTTTCATATGGATGGTCGGTTTGATGTGATTTGCAGTGGGTCGCTTCTGGGAATCCACTATCGCCGGATCGAGAGCAACAGCGTAGGATATAAAATGGACTATACCATGTACTCCATGGATTTTGAAGAATTCCTGTGGGCTAAGGGGTATGATGAAGAACGTATTGCAGATATGCTGAGGCATATGGAAAATATGGAACCTTTCCGTGATATAGAGATGGAGGTCTATAAAAGTTTGTTCTTAGATTACTGCGTGCTGGGCGGTATGCCGGAAGTGGTGCGTGAGTATATCGTGACAGGAACTTTTTCGGGCTCATTGGCCATTCAGACGCAGCTGCGGATGGACTACGAGGAGGATATCCGCAAGTATGCAGAAGGGCTGGATCAGACGAAGATTTTATCAGTTTATCGTCATGTTCCGGCTCAGCTGGCGAAAGAAAACAAAAAGTTTCAGTATTCCAGAATCGAAAAATCAGCTAGAGCACGAAATTATAGGGGTTGCATCGAATGGCTGGCGGATGCAGGAGTCATCAATACATGCTATTGTCTGAGGTATCCGGAATTGCCATTACGAGGTAATTATGATGAGTCAAAATTCAAGCTGTACTTTGCAGATACAGGTCTACTGATTTCTTCGCTGGATGACGAGGCGCAGGAGGACCTGCGTGTCAATAAAAATCTGGGTGTCTACAAAGGAGCTTTGTACGAAAACTTTGTGGCGGAAGCTTTGAAAAAGCAAGGATATGATCTCTATTATTATAAAAAAGACAACTCAACTCTGGAAGAGGACTTTTTCCTGAGGACGCAGGACGAACTGATTCCGGTAGAAGTAAAATCCAACACGAAAGGTTCCAAGTCCCTGGCGGCTATGATCAAAAATGGGAATTACAGCGACATTTCCCATGGTATCAAATTAACTGCAGGGAATATCGGATATGCCGATGGGATCTACACGTTTCCGTACTTCTGTACATTTCTGCTGAAAAGGTATCTGAAAAACTGCAAGTGGTAAGTGTGGCAAGCCGACAGCTTCTGATCAATCTTAACCCACCCTTAACATTACCTTTAAACTTAATATCGAATTAACAGGGCTGTTAAACGTAAGTTAACACAGCCCTTTTATAATAAAAGCAATAAAAATAGATAATTAAGATCAGAAGGAGAAACTAATGAACGACGCTTTTCAGATCACATTCGGCCTGCTGGGCGGGCTGGCAATTTTTATTTTCGGCATGAACATGATGAGTGAGTCGCTGCAAAAGGCGGCCGGGGAAAAGATGAAGAAGATCCTGGGGATCCTTACGGTGAATCCGGTGATGGGGGTCCTGGCAGGAACCATTGCAACGGCGGTGATGCAGAGCAGCAGTGCCACGACGGTCATGGTAATCGGGTTCGTCAGTGCAGGGCTGATGACTTTGAAGCAGGGCATTTCCGTTATTCTGGGAGCCAATATCGGGACCACGATGACAGCACAGCTTCTGGCATTTGACATCAGTGATTATATTTTCGTCATTATTTTCGTGGGCTTTATCGTGTCTTTCGTCTTTAAATCAGAAAAAATCAAGAGCATCGGGCAGACGATCTTCGCATTCGGGCTGCTGTTTGAGGGAATACAGATCATGAGCAGCGTGATGAAACCGCTGGCGGCAAGTCCGGTTTTCGTCAATATGATCGATCACGTTTCCGGAATGCCGGTGCTTGGCGTACTGGTGGGAACGCTGATGACTCTGGTGGTGCAAAGCAGCAGCGCGACCATTGCGGTTCTGCAGAACTTTGCAGCACAGGCAGGCCCGGATGGCGTTTCCAGCATCATCGGTCTGGCAGGTGCCATTCCTGTTCTTCTGGGGGATAACATAGGAACGACGATCACGGCACTGTTAGCGTGTATCGGTCAGAGTCGTGATGCAAAGCGCACGGCGCTGGCTCATTGTACCTTCAATATAACAGGAGCTTTTCTGTTCATCTGGTTCGTGAAGCCGTATGCTCATTTTATCCAGGCGATCTCTACGAAGGGTCCGGAAGTTGAAGTCATTGCAAGGCAGATCGCTAACGCTCATACGATCTTTAACATCACCATGACACTGATCTGGCTGCCTCTGATCTGGCTGCTTGTTAAAATCGTGGTAAAGATCCTGCCGTACAAGGAGAAGAACAGCAAGCAGAAAGAAGTTCCGGTTTTCCTGGATCCGCGTCTGGTCTCACAGCCGGCTGCTGCTATGGAAATGGTGGCGCGTGAGATCCTGCGGTGCAGCGGTATGGTGGAGCAAATGATCCATCGTCTGAACCACGCCATCGAGAGACAGGATCTGCGCCGTGTGGATTCTATCCTGAGACAGGCAGTCGTTGTAAGAAAGCTTTACGACAATATCGTATCGTATCTTTCCAGTCTTTTTTCTTCCGGTTCTATGACGGAAGAGCAGGCGACTCAGACTGCGGGCATGATGTACATATTGAGCGATATCGAGAGGACAGACGCCCTTTGCACAGAAGCGACGGAGTCTTTGCAGAGTATCCTGGAAAAGAAGCACAAGCTTTCGCCGGAGGCTGTGGAAGATCTGTGCCGGGGATTGCAGATCATAGAAGATATGTATCAGAATGTGCTGGAAGTTATTCGGACGGGGAATGGTGAGGATGCGCGGAAGATCGTTCATAAAAAGGATAACGTGCTGGATCTGACTCTGAAACTGCGTAAAAATCACATGAAGCGTGTAAAACAGGGAGCATGTGACGCGGAGATGACAAGTGACTTTACGAGGATCCTTCACAGCTTCGATCGAATCGGCAATTCCTGTGCAAACATTGCGGATGCTGCACTGACAGGAGTCAGCTTTGAGTCGGTTTTGAAATAAAAGGATAGAATTTATCTCGGAATCTGTGATATACTAAAACAACTTGGAAATTCAATAGATGAAGAGAGGGTTTTTATGGAACAGAAGAAACGAAAAAAGGGAATGATCATCGGAGGTATCATAGCAGCAGTTGTGGTGATCGCTCTTCTGGTGTGCTGGCTGATGGGTCTTTTTGGTGGGATCAGCAGCGTGAAGGCGGAGGAGATCGCCAGAGACGATGCAGGGCTTGGCGATGCACAGTATTCCATCGCAGTGGACAAGACTTTCGATGACGGCTGTATGAAATACGATGTGACCATCGTCAGCGATGGCATTCTGTACAACTATCAGATAAATGTACGCAATGGCAAGATCACCGGCAGAGAAAAGCAGGATACTAATTACGGACTGGATGATTCTGGTCAGCAGGCGGTGCAGACGACGGATATCGGCATCGAAAAAGCGGCAGAGATCGCATTGGAGAATGTTCCTGGAGCAGATGCGGACTGCATCATGGAGATGGATGTAGATACGGAATACGGGGCGATCGTGTATGAGATCGAGATCAAATACGATGGTTCGAAGCACGAGTTTGAAATCGATGGCGCGACGGGCAAGATCTTAAAGCGCAGCGACGAAGGCGTAGCGAATTAAGAGCGACTTTAAAAGGAACGGAAGACTGGCAATATGGAATCATTAAGAGAATTATTTAAAATAGGAAAGGGACCGTCCTCGTCTCACACCATGGGACCGGAGAGAGCAGCGAACATCATAAAAAAGAGATTCGGAGAGAATGCTGAATATGTTGTGGATCTTTATGGCTCTCTTTCTATGACGGGGAAAGGACATCTGACGGATTACATCATCCATGAAACGCTGGGAGAAAACTGCCAGGTGAATTTCTGCGAAGAAACTCTGCCGTTTCATCCCAACGGTATGGTGTTTCACATCTATCAAGACGGCGAGCTAAAAGATGATATTACGGCATATTCTGTCGGCGGAGGTTCCATCGTCTGGGAGGGTGAGGATGATTTTAGCCTGTCAAGAAAAAATGTATATCGTGAAAAGAATTTAAAAGAGATCCTGGAAACTCTGGATCGAAATGCTTATTCTTTTTACGATTATGTGATGGAGCATGAAAATGCTCTCTTTGTTGATTATCTGTATGAAATACTGGATACGATGTTTGATTCTGTGGAGCGAGGTCTGAAGCGGGAAGGGACGATCCCCGGCAAGCTCCAGCTCCCTCGTGTGGCCAAGCAGATGTATACGCAGGCCATCAATCTGCCTGCAGGAAGTGAGCGAGAAACGCTGATCCTCAGTAGTTATGCCTATGCGGTCGCAGAAGAAAATGCTTCAGGGCAGACCATCGTTACCGCACCGACTTGCGGTTCCAGCGGGGTCCTTCCGGCCATCTTGTATTACTGCTACAAGCAGCTGAATGTGGAGAAACCTCGGCTTATCAAAGCTCTTGCTGTTGCCGGTGTTTTTGGCAATGTGATCAAGAACAACGCCAGCATTTCCGGGGCTGATGCAGGATGTCAGGCGGAGATCGGAAGTGCCTGTGCTATGGGTGCTGCACTGTATGCCTGGATCCTGGGGCTCAACAACAGTCTGATCGAATACGCCGCAGAAATGGGGCTGGAACACAACCTGGGGCTTACCTGCGATCCGGTTGGCGGCTATGTTCAGATCCCGTGCATCGAGCGAAACGGCTACGCAGCACTTCGAGCCATCGACTGTGCGATCTACGCCAAGAACCTGGGATACGTCCGTAAAAACAAAGTATCCTTTGATGCCGTAGTGAACGTAATGAAAAACACCGGTCACGATCTGAACAAAGCCTATAAAGAAACTTCTCTGGGCGGACTGGCTCTGGAGTTTGATTTATAGGAGTGCCTACTCCTCCCAAAACAGCTCATCCAGAGTCTTATCCAGCACCTTGCAGATCGCGATACATAACTTAAGAGTCGGATTATAGTCGCCCTTTTCGATGGCATTGATGGTCTGGCGGGAAACGCCCACCAGATTAGCCAGAGCCTGCTGAGAGAGATCTTTGGCAGCACGGGCGGCTTTTAATTTTAGATTTTTCATTGGTTAGTTTGCCTCCTTGTCATCACGAATGTAGCACTATCTGACCATATTGCAATCCGCAGTCCTTTCGTGTAAAATAAAATCTGTAGTTTTAAAAGCGGTAAATTGGGGACACCACCTTGTGCCGCTATATAAAAGCCGGATCGGCAGAACTCTTTGCAGTTTTATGCAAAGGATCCTGCTTGAGTTCCGGAGATCTTCGGGTTATCCCGGAGAAGGCGTCGGCAAGAAAAACGGGAAGCCTGCGGCTTTCCGGAAATGACAGCAGCTCTTACTGCTGTCTGTTTTGCTAACGTCTGATTCCTATAGTTTTGATCATGTGAAGAAAGAATGGAGGCAAAACAAATGAGAAACTATACGACGCAGATGGATGCAGCACGAAAAGGGATCCTGACACCGGAAATCAAGACGGTGGCGGAGAAAGAACATATGGATGAAGATAAGCTGATGAAGCTGGTGGCAGAGGGCAAAGTTGCGATCTGTGCCAACAAAAATCACACCTGCCTGAGCGCAGAAGGCGTAGGCAGTATGCTTCGCACCAAGATCAACGTCAATCTGGGTGTTTCCCGTGACTGCAAGGATTATGATGTAGAAATGAAAAAAGTGATGAGTGCGGTGAATCTGGGCGCGGAGGCCATCATGGATCTTTCCAGCCATGGAGATACCCAGCCGTTCCGTCGCAAGCTGACCAGCGAATGTCCTGCCATGATCGGCACCGTGCCGGTATACGACAGCGTGATCCATTACCAGAGAGATCTGGCAACTCTGTCTGCACAGGATTTTATAGATGTGATAAGAATGCACGCAGAAGATGGCGTGGACTTTGTTACGCTTCACTGCGGGATCACACAGAAAACCATCGAACAGATCAAGAAACACAAGAGAAAGATGAATATCGTCAGCCGCGGCGGAAGCCTGGTATTTGCCTGGATGAGCATGACTGGCGAGGAAAATCCGTTCTATGAACATTATGACGAGATCCTTGATATCTGTGAGGAATACGATGTGACCATTTCCCTGGGAGACGCATGTCGTCCGGGATGTCTGGCTGATGCTACCGATGTTTGTCAGATCGAAGAACTGGTCCGCCTGGGTGAGCTGACGAAACGAGCATGGGATCACAACGTTCAGGTCATGGTAGAAGGCCCTGGACATGTGCCTCTCGACCAGGTGGCAGCTAACATGAAAGTGCAGCAGAGCATCTGCATGGGAGCACCGTTCTACGTGCTGGGACCGATCGTAACAGATATCGCACCGGGATATGACCACATCACATCTGCCATCGGCGGAGCGGTAGCCGCAATGAGCGGAGCATCATTCCTGTGCTATGTCACGCCGGCGGAGCACCTTGCGCTGCCTGACGTTGAGGACACGAAACAGGGTATCATCGCATCCAAGATCGCAGCTCACGCAGCGGATATTGCCAAGGGCGTTCCGGGAGCACGCGACATCGATGACCGCATGGCGGACGCACGGCAGAAACTGGACTGGGAAGCTCAGTATGAATGTGCACTGGATCCGGAAACGGCGAAAGCTATCCGCGACAGCAGAGCACCCGAGGAAGATCACGGAGATACCTGTAGCATGTGTGGCAAGTTCTGTGCAGTGCGCAGCATGAACAAAGCCCTGGCAGGAGAATATATCGATATTTTATAAAAGAAATATCTCTTTTTAATGAGGAAAGGTTGGTAGTAACATGAGCTATTCGGAACTGGTAAAGGAATTAAAACTGGAAAACCGGCTGATGGCAGTCACAAGAGTGCACGCGAAAGACGAGAAGGTGAACGATATCTTTGGATGTGTCTATAAACGGTTTGAAAGAGTGCTGAACGGGGAGACTCTTGTATTAAAGGAAGGTTCCTGCAGCTGCGGGGGTTTCGATCATAACAGCGGTCTCAACGACGAAAAACCGAAGATCCCCGGTGGGTTTGGCGTATTTCTGTCCTATGGTTCCGACCAGCAGTGGACGCCGCCCGGCGAAAAATTCAAGTGCGATCCACAAACGGCAGATGCTATGTTCCAGCAGCTTCCTAAAGACGTGATGGATGGTTTCGATGCCATCAGATTCGAGCCATACAAGGAAGGTATGAAGCCGGATCTGGTCGTTGCGTTCGTGGATCCGGATCAGCTGTCCGGTATGCTGGTGCTTCATGGCTATAACAAGTCGGCTTACGATACCGCTATCGCCACGACAGTCTCAGGATGTGCGTCCATGCTGCGGATCCCGTTCGCAGAGATGAAGAAGGATCAGCCGCGTGCGGTCATAACAGGAACTGACCTGGCGCAGCGTCATCTGATCGATGAAAATCTGGTAGCGCTTTCTATCGCCGGATGGGAGTTTGACCAGATTTTAGATATCACGCAGGAGTGTTACTTCCACTCGCCAGTCTTCAAAAAGATCCGCCTGCGGATCCATAAGGACGACGCTGTTCCTGAAAAGAAATATACATCATTAGCATAGCAAAGGAGCTGACATCATGGACTTGACGATCATAGCCGGCCCTCTGATCGGGGCAGTTATCGGCTATTTCACCAATTATCTGGCAGTCAAAATGCTGTTCCGTCCGAGAAGAGAAATCAAGATCGGCAGCAAAACACTGCCCTTCACACCGGGAGTCATCCCGAAAGGAAAGCCGCGGCTGGCACGGGTGATCGGGCGGACGGTCGCAGACACCCTGGTCACAGGCGAGGATATCAGAAAGAGCCTGCTGTCGGACTCTATGCAGGAGGCTGTGGCAGATAAGGCAGAGTCCATCCTGCAAAGCAGACTGCAGACAGCAGTCTGTCGTCTGACCCGCTGGGATGACAAGGAGTACGAGGCGACAAAAGAAAAAGTGTGCGATAAGCTGAGCCAGGAAATCTACGAAACCGTACTGCAGATGCCTTTGCAGGAAAAAATCTCGGAATCCATGCTCCGGTACGCTCAGGAAAAACTGGCGGAAATGGGCGGAGACGGCATGATGGGCGGCATGATCGCCATGATGCTCCCGCCGGAACGTCTGGCATCGATCATCGAGCCTGCAGGAGAGAAAATGCAGAAGTATGTGAAAGACCACGGACTGGAATACATCCGCCCGGCTCTGGAACAGAAAGTCGATGAGATGGGAGAAAAATCCGGAGTTCAGATGCTGTATGACTTTTCCATCAGCAAGGATATGGTGCGGAGTACCGTGAAGTCTTTTTATGCCCATGCAGTGGAAGATCATATGGACGGATTCATGCAGAAGATCGATCTGGCGTCGCTCATCGAGGACAAGATCAACGCCATGGATGTCATGGAACTGGAGAACATGGTGCTTTCGGTCATGAAAAAAGAGCTCAATACTATCGTCAATCTTGGCGCGCTGATTGGATTTGTGATCGGCATTCTGAATATTTTTATTTAAGTGCGACTCTTGAAACATGGTAAAAAATAAGGAATAAAGGATATGAACGAATCAAATTATCAATTCCGGGGAACGGACGATTACATTATCAGCGATGATCTGATGCTGACGGCAAATATCGCCATCAGAATGAACAAGCCTCTGCTGGTCAAAGGCGAACCGGGCACAGGCAAGACGGCACTGGCAGAATCCATTGCCAAGGCCCTCGGAAGGAAGCTGATCGTCTGGAGCATCAAATCCACCACGAAAGCGCAGGACGGGCTGTATCAGTACGATGTGGTCCGGCGGCTCTATGACAGTGAGCTGGGCAATGAAGGTGTGGATGACGTCAGCAGATATATCAAAATGGGCAAGATCGGCGAGGCGTTTTGCGCTGATGAACAGTGCGTCCTGCTCATCGATGAGATCGACAAAGCGGATCTGGAATTCCCCAACGACCTTTTATGGGAATTGGACCGTATGGAATTTTATATCCCGGAAACCGACGAGACCATAAAGGCGAAGCATTCACCCATCGTTATCATCACATCCAATGCGGAGAAAGAACTGCCGGATGCTTTCCTGCGCCGGTGTGCCTTCCATTTCATCGAGTTCCCGGACGAAAAGCTGATGCGGGACATCATCCTGGCGCATTATCCGGACATTGAGACGGAACTGATGGATCAGGTGCTGGACGCCTTTTTCTACGTGCGGGAGTACTTCGAGCTGAAGAAAAAACCGAGCACCAGCGAGGTGCTGGACTGGATCGGCGCACTGAAACTTTCGGGAATACCGACGGATAAACTGAGATCCGACCTGCCGCTTTTAAGCTTCCTTATCAAAAAGGATGAGGATCTGGAAACGGTAAAACAGAGCACCGGCGGCCTTCGCGGAGGACTGCGGTAATGTTCCTGGGATTTTTGCTGTTCCTGCGAAGCGGCGGACTCAAAGTGACGCTTCACGACTGGATGTCTCTTATCGAGGGACTGCACCAGGGGCTTCACGGTCAGAGCTTCCACGGGTTTTATATCCTTTGCAGGACGCTGCTTGTCAAGACGGAGAGCGATCTGGACAAGTTCGACGAGATGTTTCACCGATATTTCGAGGCTGTAGATCCTGTAAAGATCTCGCAGGAGATCCGGGAGCTTGCGGCGCAGCCTGATGTTGCTGCAAAGGTATTTGCCGGGTATTTTCAGAAGAATGACATGCCCCTTGGTGAAGCGATGCTGCAGATAGAAGAACGTCTGGCAGAGGCCAGAGAACTTTTATCTGCACCGGTGGCGGTAAATGCTGCAGCTGCATTCGGCAATGCGCCTGGCGGGACAGGAGCAGGCCCGGGAACAGGTAATGGTGCCATGATGCAGGGAGCAGGTGGAAAGAGTATCGTTCATGCGCGTGGAGACAGACGGTTTCGCGACTGGCGGACCGACTGCACCATCGAATCAAGACAGTTTCAGATGGCGTTCCGACTGCTGAGGGAACTGTCACGCAAGCTGGAAACCAGCGAGGAAGAGCTGAATATTCGCGGCACGATAGATCATACCTGCAGACGGGGCGGGATCCTGGACATCCGGATGCAGCCACCGCGAAAGAACCGGCTGAAGGTCATGATCCTCATCGATTCAGGCGGATCTATGCGGCCTTACGAGCAGCTTTGCAGTCTGCTGTTTCAGTCGCTGCATAAGGCAAATACTTTTTCTGATCTGAAGATCTATTATTTCCATAACTGCCTGGAGCAGCGGGTCTATGAAGACCCGGAAGTGGATCCGGCGAAAAGCATTAAAACCGACTGGATCCTGCGGAATATTTCCAGCGAGTACAAGGTCATCTTCGTGGGAGATGCGGATATGGCGATCCATGAACTGATGGATGGTTCCGGCAGCAGCTGGTCGACAGCTTCCGACGATGGCATCACCTGGTTCCGAAGATTTCGGGAGAAATATCCTCATTCCATCTGGCTCCATCCCCAGGAGCGGGAGCAGGAGCTGGCGTGGATGCCGGAATCTTTCGTTGAGATCGAAAAAGTTTTTCCCATGTTCTGGCTTTCCATCGACGGACTGAAAGACGGGATGTACAAGCTGATGCGAGGGAACTAATGAGACGATTTCCCCGCTCCGGACGACCGGAGCATTATTTTATTTATCTGCGGGAGGTATAAAAATGATCAAGACATGCATGGACAACGTGCGGGAAAAGGCACCGCTGGTCCACAACATTACAAATTACGTTACTGTAAACGACGTCGCTAACGTCCTGCTGGCATGCGGAGGAAGTCCCATCATGTCAGATGAACCGGACGACGTGGAGGATATCACATCCATCTGCGTAGGACTTAATATCAATATCGGAACACTGAACAAGAGAACCATCGAGAGCATGTTCCTGGCCGGTAAAAAATCCAAAGCGCTGGGGCACGTACTGCTGCTGGATCCAGTAGGCGCAGGGGCAAGCAAGCTGCGGACGGAAACGGCCGTGAAGATTTTAGACGAATTGAAACCGGACGTGATCCGCGGGAATATTTCCGAGATCAAGACGCTGGCTTTGGGAAGCGGCACCACCAAGGGCGTGGACGCCGATGTAGCTGACGCCGTGACGGAAAGCACCCTGGACAACGCCGTAGCCTTTGCAAAAAACTTTGCAGCGAAAACCGGCAGCATCATCGCCATCACCGGAGCTATCGATCTTGTTGCAGACGCGGAAAACTGTTACGTTATCCGAAACGGCAGAGCTGAAATGGGGCGTATCACCGGAACGGGATGCCAGCTTTCAGGCATGATGACGGCGTTCCTTGCAGCAAACCCGGAAAACAAGCTGGCTGCGGCAGCTGCAGCGGTGTGCGCTATGGGACTTGCCGGAGAGATCGGCTGGAGCCGCATGGCAGAAGGAGATGGGAATTCAACGTATCGTAACCGGATCATCGATGCGATCTTTAACATGGATGGTGAAACCCTGAAAAGAGGAGCAAAATATGAAGTGCGCTAAAAAAGATCTATTATTATACGCTGTGACTGACCGGCGGTGGCTGGCAGACGGTGAGACATTATATCAGGTAGTGGAACAGGCTATCGACGGTGGAGTGACTTTCGTGCAGCTTAGGGAAAAAGAACTGGCAAAAGACTTGTTCCTGGAGGAAGCCAAGGAGATCAAGAAGCTCTGCAATGCCCGGAAGATCCCGTTCGTCATCAACGACAGCGTGGACATCGCATTAGCCATGGATGCCGACGGCGTCCACGTGGGACAGAGCGATATGGAGGCCGGAGACGTTCGGGAGAAATTAGGTCCGGACAAGATCATCGGCGTGTCAGCACAGACTGTGGAGCAGGCGAAGCTGGCTGAGGCTCACGGAGCGGACTATCTGGGTGTGGGAGCGGTATTTGCGACTGGCTCCAAGGATGACGCAGTGGAGGTCGGTCCCCAGACGCTTCGGGATATCTGTCAGGCGGTCAGCATACCAGTTATCGCCATCGGCGGCATCAGCAAAAATAACGTCTCTCAGCTGACAGGAAGCGGGATCTGCGGCATCGCGGTCATCAGCGCGATCTTTGCACAAAAAGACGTGAAGGCAGCATCGAAAGAACTTCACGACCTGACGGCAGAAATGGTGGCAGCACCCGCGGAGGCTTTGCAGGAATAAAGGATATAAGGAGCGAGAATGAACGACAAGACAAAAAAACGATGTATCCGGGGAGCGATCTTCGATGTGGACGGAACGCTGCTGGACTCCATGAAAATCTGGGACAATGCGGGAGAACGCTATTTGCAAAGCCGGGGCAGGCAGGCAGAACCGGGGCTTTCCCGGATCCTGTTTTCCATGAGCCTGGCAGACGGCGCGACCTATTTAAAAGAAACCTATGAGCTGCCGGAGACTACCGGCGAGATCCATCAGGGGATCCTGGATATCGTGGATGCGTTTTACCACGACGAGGCACAGGCCAAGGCAGGTGTGCGGGAGTTGCTGGAAGCCCTTTCTGCAAAGGGCGTTGCCATGACCATCGCCACGTCCAGTGATAAGCGGCAGATCCGCAGTGCGCTGGACCGCCTTGATATGGCAAAGTATTTTCAGGAGATCTTCACCTGCGGTGAAGTGGGCGTCAGTAAAAATGAGCCGGTGATATTTCACCAGGCGGCTGCACTCATGGGGACTACACCGGAAGATACCTGTGTCGTGGAGGATGGATTGTATGCTGTCAGAACGGCCAATAAAGCGGGGTATTTCACCGTAGGTGTGTACGACGCTTCCAGCCGTGACGACTGGCAGGATCTGCAGAAGGAGGCGGATCTGGCACTGGAATCTCTGGAAGATGTGCAGAGGATTATCAAAGAACTCGCAGTATGATTTATAGACAGAAAAGGAGAGGTTATGAAAACAGCATTAACGATCGCTGGCAGTGATTCCAGCGGAGGCGCCGGTATCCAGGCGGATATCAAGACCATGGCTGCCAATGGCGTGTATGCTATGAGTGCGATCACTGCCCTGACCGCACAGAATACGACTGGTGTATCGGATATCATGGAAGTGACGCCGAAGTTTCTGGGAGAACAGATCGATTCTGTTTTTACAGATATCCGACCCGGCGCCGTGAAGATCGGCATGGTGGCATCTGCGCAGCTCATCAGCAAGATCGCTGAGAAGTTAAAGGAATACGATGCGAAAAACGTGGTGGTGGATCCGGTGATGGTAGCGACCAGCGGGGCGAAGCTCATCAGCGATGATGCCATCGAAACGTTGAAAACCGAGCTCATGCCTCTGGCGGATCTTCTGACTCCAAACATCCCGGAGGCAGAAGTGCTTGCTGATATGAAGATCGGAAGTGAAGCGGAGATGGAGGCGGCGGCAGGGATCATCAGCCGGAAATACGGCTGCGCCGTTCTCTGCAAGGGCGGACACAAGGTGAGCGATGCCAGCGATCTGCTGTGCACAGATTCGCAGCGCATCTGGTTTCGGGGCGAGCGGATCGACAATCCCAATACCCACGGCACGGGATGCACCCTTTCCAGCGCTATTGCATCGAATCTCGCTAAAGGCTTTTCCATGGAGAACTCCATTGAGCGCGCCAAGGCGTATATCACAGGAGCTCTGTCCGCCCGGCTCGATCTGGGACAGGGCAGCGGGCCGATGGATCATACATTTGATATCAAAAGTGCTTTTACGGAAGAGGCTGCTGAATAAGGAGATGCAGACCTGCGGGTTTGAAGATCTGCGGGTTTGAAGACCCGATCTGGGGGAGTTTAGGATCATGAATTCCCATATTTGATTTTTTCGAAGCTATATGGGAACTGCAAAGCGGAAAATAGTTAAAAATTCGTATACAGTACATGTTATAGTTCCCAAAATGACGTAAAAATTTATTACCTGGGAACTGCCATTTTTTATCATGTAAATATATTACAAAAAACTTCCCATCTTGATGTTTGTTTTTGCAAAACGGGAATCCAAAGAGGAGCATGTTGCTCGCAAACAGCAAAAAATCCAAATCAAGGCTCATTTTTTTGGGGATATGGGAATTCATGATTTGTTGTGAGGATAGAGCGTGCAGTACCCTCAGAGATAGTGATACCGTCATTTTTTTCAAGGAGTTCAGTAAAATGGCGGATATTCGTATCAAAATACTTGTTTTCGTAAAGCAGGAGTATCTGCTGTCTGATATCGTCAGGTCTGGTATGTGCAGGAGCTCTGCCTTTGTTGCCATGGGAAAAGGCTGCTTTTCCACGTTCACGATATGCTTTGATGAGTCGGTCGACAGTACGTCTTGTGATCCGAGCTCTATTGCAGCTCTGTCCTTGTTGCCGTTGGTATCGACCAGTTTTTTGATCACTTCGTATTTTTTCTGTTCATTCATTGTTAGCATAACCTTTCTGATAATGTCCACCTCGCTTTCACGAGATAGTATACTATGTTTGTCCTGTTGAGACATTTTCTTTTGCGATACATTAAGACCTTATCATATGCGAAACATAAAGGAAAAAGTAGAAGTGAAACAAACCTTGACACTGGAGAAAAGAGATATTATAATAGCACATAGTTAGTGACGACTAACTAACAATCAAAAAACAAACACTATAAGCATAAAACCACTGCAGTGCTTGATAACAAATTAGTGCATACAGTATCGGGGCCGGATGCTGTATGTCAATTTAAAAGATTACAAAGGAGGCAGGCTTGATTTTAAATTTAAAAAGCAGGGTCGCATATGTTTTAGCGGTCGTCCTTGTGGTGCTCTTGGGAATTACACAGGTTGCGCCAGCATATGCGGGAACGGAGAGTGGTACAGACGGTCAGGAATTCGTTATAGAAAATGGTATTTTGAAATCATATACAGGAACAGACAGCAAAGTAACAATACCTGATTCAGTTACAGAAATAGGAGAAAACGCTTTGAAAAACTCAACATGTACAAGCGTTACAATACCGAATTCTGTAACAAAGATAGGCAAGAATGCATTTTTTAATTCACAGATAACTGAGATCGACATACCGTCGTCGGTTAAAACGATTGACAGTATGGCGTTTTATGCAGCAAGGATCAAAGCGGTAACTTTTCATGAAGGTCTTGAAAGTATAGGGTCCGGAGCTTTCAGTGAAGTATATTTCCCGGCGGGGACAACGATCGAAATCCCGGCAAGTGTATCCAGCATAGGCGGTGATGCGTTCGATAGTCTTGGGCTCAGCAAAAACGAATCATCTACAATCAAAGTCAAGGGAAATGATACGACTCTTGGAAGCGGATTTGTAGCTTACTATAACAATGTCAAGGTATATGGACATAAGAATTCGACTGCTGACACATATGTAAGCTTGTTAAAGACCTCAAAAGGGGATAAGTGCACACTCGAATTTGTAGATATAGACAGTGTTTTGGATATTGCTGTTGAATCGGTGACAGTCACTCCGAAAAATATTGGACTTTCAACAGGCGGTGAGACCACCCTTTCGGCAAAGGTGCTGCCTGAAAATGCAACAAATAAAAAAATAACCTGGAGCTCATCGGATAATAATATCGCTACTGTTGATCAGAATGGTAAAGTAACTGCCGCAGCGGCAGGAACTGCAAAGATAACGGCAGCAGCGGGAGATAAAACAGGCGAATGCGTTGTTACAGTGAGCGATCCAGATGATTTTGAGATCACAGATGGTGTCCTCACCGCTTATAACGGCAGTGATACGAAAGTAATAATCCCTTCCGGTGTTAAGGAAATTGCCGCAAATGCATTTTCTAAAGGGACAAAAATCACAGAACTTACGGTTCCGGAAGGCGTTACTAAAATCGCAACGAAGGCGTTTTACGGTATGAATGCTCTGGAGACACTTAATCTCCCGGCATCGCTTACAACGGCAGGCGGTTCGGAGGAATCGTGGTTCGGAGAACTGTTTGTCAGCGTATCTAACACAGGGACCCCGCAGGGAATTCCAGTAAAGCTTGCGTCGATCAACGTGGCAGAAGGTGGCAAAACTTATTCTTCAAAAGATGGCGTGGTTTACAGTGCGGACGGAACGACACTCTTATACTGTCCCGCAGAAAAGACTTCTATCAGCTTTGATAAAAACACAACGACTTTTGGGAAATATGCGTTTTACAAGAGTAAAATAAATTCTATGGAACTTCCGGAAAAGCTTGAGACCATAGGAGATGCAGCGTTTTACTCTTCATCGGTTAAATATCTGAAATTCCCGGATACTGTCAGAAAAATAGGGAAAAATGCATTTTTCAATGCAGCAATACAGTCTGTAAGTCTTAACGAAGGACTGGAGACGATTGGCGGACACGCTTTTTCGGCAGCTCACATAGGAGGAATAACGATTCCGGCATCTGTAAAGAGTATCGGCGAGTGGAATTTCGATTATGACTACGGAACGGATAAATATATTGTAATAAAAGGATCAGATACAACGATCGGCACATCTGCAATTCCATCCTGGTATGCTGTTGATGTGTACGCTCCATCGGGTTCTAAAGCGGAAGAGTATGTAAATAACGCAAAAGCGTCAGGCAGCAGCAAACTGAAATTTCACCCGATCGATGAATTTGTGGCTGCAACTGAGCTGAAAATCAGCGACTCTTCATTGACCCTTAGCAGGCAGGAAGAGAAAGCGCTCTTGGCTTCTGCAAATCCGGAAGGTTCCCATATGCCGATCGTATCATGGAGCAGCAGTGATACCAAAGTGGCAACTGTGAACAGCAAGGGAACTGTAACGGGAGTTCAGCCGGGAACGGCGGTGATTACTGCCAGAGCAGGTGATCTGACCGCTCAGTGCCAGATAAAGGTTGTCAAAGAGGCCGAAGAGAGCGACTTTACCATTTCGAAGGACGGACTGATTACAGGATATCTGGGAACTGACATGAGCAGGCTGCAGATCCCGGAGGAAGTGAACGGGACTAAGGTAAAAGGAATTGCAGAAGGTGCATTCAAGGATCAGACGGCAATAAAAGAAGTCGTTCTGCCGAATGTTTCAATGTCTATAGAAAAAGAAGCTTTTCGCGGTTGTACGAATTTAACTGCTGTGAATTTTGACAAAGTGACCAAGATGGGAGAAGCTGCCTTTGCAGAAACGGGTCTTAAAAGCATCAAACTGGGCGAAGGACTTACATCAATTCCGAAAAAAGCCTTCCTGTCATGCAGAGCGCTGACTGATGTTATCCTTTCAAAGACAGTGGAATCCATCGGAGAAAGTGCATTTTCCAATTGTAAAGCGCTGACAAAAATAACGCTCAATGAAGGACTGAAAACCATCGGACAGGAAGCACTTTACATGACTCACATTTCAACACTGCATCTGCCATCTACATTTGAAGATATGGGTGGATCCTATATGGGAGATGTGTTCGAGGTTGCGGGAAAGAGTCCTGCGGACACGGCGATGAAGACTATCACGGTTTCTGATGATAACCCTCTTTACAGCAGCCATGATGGTATACTTTATAATAAAAATGCCACTAAAGTGGTGTTCTGCCCGAGAGGCGTGACAAGTGCAAAAGTACTTGACGGAGTTACGGAAATCGGAGACATGGCGTTCTTTATGTGTTTCGATCTGGAGTCCGTAAAGCTGCCGGATACGTTGAAAGTGGTTGGAAAAGGTGCATTCCAGTATGATGAAACACTTACGGAGTGTGAACTACCGAAGGGCCTTGAGACGGTGAAGGATTCTGCTTTCTTCGGTGCAGAAAACTGGACTGGTGTTGATAGAATTCCATCAACGGTAAAAACAATAGGTGCATATGGTTTTGCAGAATGCAAAGGCAGCAAGCTGACAATTCCGGAAGGCATCACAAAAATCGAAGAATTCTCCTTCTGGGGATATGAAGAAGGTCTGGAGGAAATCAATCTGCCGTCAACACTCAAGATTATCGGAAACTCAGCATTTTCATGGGCCAAGGATGTGAAAAAGCTGGTGATTCCGGAAGGGGTCACTTCGATAGGTGCAGAGGCGTTTGCAAGACTGGATTCGCTGGAGAGTCTGACATTGCCATCCATGTTGCAGGAAATCGGATCGAAGGCGTTTATGGGCAAGGAAGGGAGCAATATGCTGAAAAGTGTGTACATCCCTTCCTCAGTAACTAGCATTGCAGATGATGCATTTCTTAATCGTGAGGACACTGTGATTATGACGGACAGCAAGGATAGTGCTGCAGCAGCCTTTGCAGAAGCGAACGGATTTGAGCTGAAAATTGTTTCGAACCCGGAACCGGTCAACCCTGACAAATCTGAAAAACCGTCGAGCGGTAGTGATCTGAATCATGGAAATGGTGCAGACAAGAATTCCGCAGGTCAATCAACCGGAAAGGCAGCTGATAAATCGGTTTCAACAGGTGATTCCACTGATCTGGCATTATGGATTGCCCTCATGCTGGCAGGGACTGCAGGATTAGCAGGGACAGCAGCATACGGTCGCCGGAGAAAAATGAATCGCTAGCACAAATCGTCTTGTATATACTGAATAAAAAGGGGGCGGATTGCAGAATGTGCAGCCGCTCCCTTTGCAGTAGTGTGCCGGGCATGGCACAGTTCTGGCGGGTGAAAGTCCCGTCACGGGTATTTCCCGCCAAGTGTAGCGAACCATAAGCCGAAAGCAGCAATGCCAATGGGGAGGAAGTGGTGTAGCAAAGCCGGCGAGCCTACGAACAGAAATCTGCTGATATAAAAAGTGCTTTCACGGAAGAGGCTGCTGAATAAGGAGCGGCGGACCTGCGGGTTTGAAGATCTGCGGGTTTGAAGACCTGATCTGGGGAGTTTAGAATCATGAATTCCCATATTTGATTTTTTCGAAGCTATATGGGAACTGCAAAGCGGAAAATAGTTAAAAATTCGTATACAGTACATGTTATAGTTCCCAAAATGACGTAAAAATTTATTACCTGGGAACTGCCATTTTTTATCATGTAAATATATTACAAAAAACTTCCCATCTTGATGTTTGTTTTTGCAAAACGGGAATCCAAAGAGGAGCATGTTGCTCGCAAACAGCAAAAAATCCAAATCAAGGCTGATTTTTTTGGGATATGGGAATTCATGATTTGTTGTGCGTGAGGATCCGCCCGACCTGCCAGGATCCGGATTTATCCAACCTGCTAGACCCCGGATCCGCCCGACCTGCCCAACTATCCGTGAGCGCATTGACCTTACAGCAAATATATGGTACGATAAACGGAGCTTGTGCTTTTGGCACAGGCTCTACTCATTTATGGAAGCAACACGTTTCCGGAGGATGGAGAATCAAACAAAAACACGAAAGGACGGGGAGACCATGCCGGTAACCGATTTACTTGAAAGAAACCATAAGCTTTACAGCGATGAAGTCGCTCTCGTAGAGCTGAACCCAATGATGAAAGATCACAGAAAGACCACCTGGAAGGAGTACGATCTGGTACAGCAGACATCCTCGACCCCTTATCGAAGAGAAATCACATGGAGCATCTTTGATGAAAAGGCTAATAGAGTTGCTAATATGCTTCTTTCCAGAGGGATCAAGAAGGGTGACCGAGTAGCGATCCTCATGTTCAACTGCCTGGAATGGCTGCCGATTTATTTCGGGATCCTGAAGACAGGTGCCATCGCCGTACCGTTCAATTTCCGGTTTTCGGCGGATGAAATCAAATACTGCGCTGATCTGGCAGAGGTGCATATCCTCATGTTCGGTCCGGAATTTATCGGACGTATAGAATCTATCGAAGAAGACCTGAGCAAGGGCAGACTGCTGATTTACGTTGGGGACGGATGCCCTACCTTCGCGGAAAGCTATCGTGAACTGGTGGCAGACTGCTCAAGCCAGCCGCCACTGGTGCGTCTTGATGATGATGACGATGCAGCGATCTATTTCTCTTCGGGAACAACTGGATTCCCCAAGGCAATTTTACATAATCACGAAAGTCTGATGCAGGCTGCACAGATGGAACAGAAGCATCACGAAACGAGTCGAGACGATGTGTTCCTGTGCATCCCGCCTCTTTATCACACCGGTGCGAAATTCCACTGGATGGGAAGCCTGTGTGCAGGCAGCAGGGCTGTGCTCCTTAAAGGAACGACACCGGAGATCATCCTGGATGCCGTTTCCAAGGAACACTGCACGATTGTGTGGCTGCTGGTTCCATGGGCTCAGGATATCCTCGACAGCCTGGATCGCGGCGATATCAAGCTGGAAGACTACAATCTGGATCAGTGGAGACTTATGCATATCGGTGCACAGCCGGTACCACCATCATTGATCACCCACTGGAAAGAATACTTCCCGAATCATAAATACGACACCAACTACGGCCTGTCGGAATCCACCGGACCGGGATGCGTTCACCTGGGTATGGAAAACATCCACAAAGTCGGTGCCATCGGCGTGCCGGGCTATCGCTGGAAGTGCAGGATCGTGGACGAAAACGGCGTGGAAGTGCCGCAGGGAGACGTAGGGGAACTCTGCGTCAAGGGACCTGGCGTCATGACTTGCTACTACAACGACCCGGAAGCTACAGCCAAGGCTCTGAAGGACGGATGGTTGTATACCGGCGATATGGCCATGCAGGACGAGGACGGATTCATTTTCCTGGTAGACAGAAAGAAGGACGTTATCGTCAGCGGTGGAGAAAATATCTATCCGGTACAGATCGAAAACTTCCTCAGCGCTTACGACAAGGTGAAAGACGTTGCAGTCATCGGTCTTCCGGACAAGCGTCTGGGAGAGATCACCGGTGCCATCATCGAAGTCAAAGACGGTATGGAATGCACCGAAGAAGAGATCGAGGATTACTGCAAAGAGCTGCCGCGCTATAAGCGTCCGAAGAAGATCATCTTCGCAGAAGTGCCGCGTAATGCGACCGGCAAGATCGAAAAACCGGCTCTCCGTAAAAAATACGGTGCAGATAAGCTGGTAGAACAGCAGAACAGAAGCTAGAAGAAAATACATAAAAAAGGTGATAGCTTAGAATGCCAATACCACATAAGGATGTTTTAATTTAATGCCTATACGGTGCAATAGTGATTTTCCGCGGCGGGAAGCTATCCCGCAGTGCAAGAACCAAGCAGTTCGGTATGGTGATGCAGGATGTCAACCATCAGCTTTTTTCGGACAGTGTGAAAAACGAGTGCTTGTCGGTCAATCCGAATGCCACCAATCAGGAGATTGAGAATCTGCTGAACAGCTTTGACCTGCTTGACTGCATCGACCGGCATCCGCTTACCCTGTCGGGCGGACAGCGGCAGCGACTTGCCATCTGTCAGGCAATTATGGCCAAAAAGAAATTTTTGATTTTTGACGAGCCGACAAGCGGATTGGACTTCCGCCATATGTGACAGGTGACCGAAAGGTTGAAGCAATTGTCACAGCACGGTTATATTCTGTTTGTCGTCACGCACGATTATGAATTTTTGAACCGGGCGTGTAACTGCTATGTCCGGATAGAGAAGATAAATTGATTGGAAAAATGAAAAAGCAGCGACTTTGAACGGTCAAATTTGCTTTCAGATCTTCAACAGCAACAGCAACCCCCACACCGATCGCCTGACCGGTGTGGGGGTTGCTGCGCTTATTATGTCTTATATCTGCATTTGATTCCTGAGCTTTTCAAGCACCAGGATTTTGTCCCCATCATACCAATCGTCGCAGTAGCTTAGCGCTTCGGTCTGCGTTCGGATAAGCCTTGCATGCATAATTTCAGCAAGGGAACGGTCAGCTTTCGCTGATGCCGTTGCCGCTTTACTTTCTTCCCACCAGCAATGTTGAACCGCGAAGCATCAGGCGTCCGGCTTCCTTGTATGCTGCATCCGGTGCAAGCGCAGTCACCACCGGAATGCGGCTGACCGAGGTGCGGGGCGAAAATTTGTCCTTGATCCGCAGTCCGTTCTTCCTGATTTCCTCTGCCCATTTTCCCCGGGCAAGCAGGGTCACGTCCTTTCCAGCACGAAACAGATTCCTTGCCAGATTGCACCCTAAAACACCTGCACCATATACCAGAAT
>ERZ826764.553-NODE-553-length-52502-cov-8.272389_pt1 | contig 52502 bp, 40 predicted proteins | sample MGYA00519870_ERZ826764 | MGnify/ENA primary metagenome ERZ826764 (study PRJEB31778, sample SAMEA3449239) | human gut metagenome | biome: human gut; feature: human-associated habitat; material: faeces | place: United Kingdom | collected 2010/2012 ... | reverse complement strand
GACCTTTTTCTTTTTCACGAATTTGGTCTCACATCATTGACTAATGTACATTTTTTAGACGGAATGGTGCTCTGATTGCGGTGTGACGGCGCTGCGATGGCGGTCGGACGGCGCTGCGATGGCGGTCGGACGGCTCTGCGATGGCGGTCGGACGGCTCTGCGGGCTGCTCTTTGGCCGCCTGTCGATGCGTGTACCGACAGGCGGCCTTGTGGCTGATTTTTCAGAAGGAACAATATCTGTAGCTGGCGGCGGCAGGTGCGCAGCACTGGTCTATGCTGTGCCTAGCTCTGCATTAGGCAAGGGTGTCTACACCCAAAACCTGTGTTTTCTTCGATTGAGGGGGGCGGGTCCCCCCTAAAACTGATCTTTTTACCACTCAGGGGGATGCTTTCCCCCTTATTTCTTTAAATCAATGATTCCAGGGGGAATAAAGAAAGGGAGTGAGGTCCATTTTTTGTCGGATTTTTGCCATTTTGACAATTTAACTTGTCAAAATGAACCCGTTAAAGCTACCCTCACTCCCCCTAAAATCGCCTTAAAGCAATACTTGGGTGTAGTCCGTCCCCCTGAATCCGTTTTTTTCTCACTTTCAGGTGTAGTTCATCTCAGTTTAGCCTGCATTTTCTTGATCAGTTCCAGATATGTATGACTCCGGACGGGCTACCTTGCCTGCCACCGCCGTTTTCTCCAGAGGGCTGCCTTGCCTGCCATCGCCGTTTTCTCCGGACGGGCTGTCTTGCCTGCCACCGCCGTTTTCTCCAGATGGTGGCCTTGCCTGCCATCGCCGTTTTCTCCAGAGGATGGCCTTGCCTGCCACCGCCGCTTCCAACGGCGGACGGCCCTGCTCCTGGGAACAGCCATGGCGGCTGTCTATTTTTTAGCCAGCTCTGCGTATCTCTTGATCTTCATGGTGCTGGTCTTTTCAAATTCGTCGGTCTTGATCTCCAGTTTCTTGATCGTCTTGTAGTTGCTTAGCTTGCGGTTGACCTTTTTTATCTGCTCCCAGATCACCTTGTAGACCTCATCTTCGCTGAGATCTGCGCCGTGGAGTTCCTCTATCCTCTCATAGTCCGGGATGACCCTTGCGGTTATTATGAGTTCCTTTTCCCCGGCCACTTCCTTGCCGTAGACCATGCATTCTTTTATCTCTTCCACTTTGGAAAGAAGAGTCTCGATCTCTTCCGGATAAATGTTCTTTCCGTTCTGGGTTACTATGACATTTTTGCTCCTGCCGGTTATATAGATGAAACCGTCCTCATCCATATAGCCTATATCTCCGGAATTGAACCATCCGTCCCCATCTATTGCGGCGGCGGTAGCTTCTGCATCCTCGTAATATCCCAGCATGACCGTCTTTCCTCTGATGAGTATCTCGCCTTCTCCGTTTTCATTTGGATCCTTGATCTTTATTTCATCACATACCACGGATTTTCCTGCGGAACCCACCCTTGTATCATAATCCGGTGTCAGAGCTGCGATAGGAGCAGTTTCCGTAAGGCCATATCCCTGAAGGAATATCACGCCGATGTCCTCAAGCCACTTGCCGACTTTGGCATCTATAGGAGCAGCGGCAGATACTACGATCCTGAGCCTGCCGCCGAGATTGGCGTATATGTCCTTAAACACCTTGCGTTTGATGTCAACACCCAGATTCTTGAGGCCATTGGTCAGGGTTATCATATATTTTACCATCTGAGCCTTGCCGCTCTTTTCTATGCCCTGGTTGATCTTTTTGTACAGCGCCTCTATGAGCAGAGGCACGGCAATTATGGCCGTAGGCTCGGTCTCTTTCATATCACTGGCTATATGTTTGAGTCCCTGGCAAACTGCTATGGAAGCGCCTATTGCCATAGGCAGCAGGAATCCGATGGTCGACTCATAGGTATGATGGAGCGGCAGCACAGAAAACAGCCTGTCATCCGGAGTCAGATATACATAAGGGGTCACGGCATTTACATTGTAAGCCAGGTTCGTATTGGAGATCATTACCCCTTTGGATGCGGAAGTGGTCCCGCTGGTGAATATGAGCAGGGCAAAAGCATCCGGGTCTATCTCTATGTCCATGTACTCTTCATAACCCATGCCTCTGAGGAATTTTCCTTCTTCCATCACATAGTCAAGGCCCACGAACCTGCCATTAAGTTTTTCATCAGAATACATTTCCATGAAAAATCTGACACCTGGGCAGTGATTGGCCACCTTTTTTATCTGGTCTCTCTTTCTGGGTGAGTAGATTATGGCAGCAGCATCCGAACGTTTGATGATATTTTCCAGCTCGTTATCCGGCAGTTCCTTGTCCGTCGGCACCGCTATACCTGCTCCGCAGAGCATTGCCATGTACGATACATACCATTCATAGGTTGTCTCGCCTATTATCATCACCTTTTCGCCTCTCAGCTTGAAGGTCCTGATAAGGCCTGTGCCGAGATTTTTCACATCCTCGCCAAAACGGCCGTATGTCCTTTCCTCAAAGGCGCCTTTCCGGTTGAACTTTTCCAGCACAAATGGCCTGTCTTTGTACTTTTCTATATTCCTTACAAATATTTCCTTGATCGTCCTGTAATCAGTTCCCGGATAGCCTTCAGCCTTTTTTTCGCCTTTTTTATCGAGGTTTTTGATAAATTCATCTGTATAATCAACTTTTAATTCTTCTATCTCGTCTATATCCCTCATCTTATACTTGGGGAGTTTAAAATTAGGGACTTTTTTCAGAATCCTTGCCATATTTTCTCCTCCTAAAAAAGATAGTAGGACTATTATATCACTTTTCCGTACGGAAAAGCAATCTTTTTAGCGCTTTCCACTTAAAAGGGATCAGCGGATACAGGTATGAATCCCCCGACAAAGTCTTTGTTGTGGCAAGGAACATGAGGGCCACGGCAGCACCCGCCAGAAATCCCCATATGCCCAGGAGTCCGGCTCCAAGGATCATTATTATCCTGGCATACTTTATCCCGTAGCTCAGTTCGATGCTGGGCTGCGTAAAGCTGGCCAGGGCCACCACCGCCATGCACAGTATTGTCTGGGGTATGAACCATCCGGAACTGATGCTGAATTCTCCCATTATCAAGGCGCCGATGACAGAAAGGGACATGCCCAGGGATTCGGGCGTGTTGAGAGACGCAAGCTTTAGGCCGTCTATCGCTATTTCCAGCAGTATGAACTGCAGCAGGATCGGAACGGCGAAGTTTTCTTCCGGCACGAAAAACCGCAGAGTCTCAGGCGTAAATTCTTCGTACTCGATTATGAGCATGTATATGGGCGTCAGGAACAGGATGACCATGAAATTTATGGTCCTCAGCAGGCGGAAATAATTACCGGTTATCTGGGGAAAATAATAGTCGTCTATATCCTGCAGAAAATCAAATATTCCTACCGGCAGCAGCATGACCGTCGGAGAATTGTCTACTATGATCGCGATCTTTCCCTCGGCTATGTGAGCTGAGATTATGTCAGGTCTCTGGGAGTATCTGACCTTGGGAAAAGGGTTGACCTTGCTGTAGGCTCCTACGGATTTCATCAGCCTTTCAAGAAGGCTCTGGTCTCCTACAGTAAGGTTTTCTGCGTCAAGATTTTTTAGCTGTTTTTCAAGGCGCGCCAGCAGTTCTTTGTCCACTTTGTCTTTCATATAGCTTATGGCCACATCGGTCTTGCTCATGCTCCCGATATAGTTGTGCCTGAAGATCAGGTTGTTGTCCCGTATGCGGCGCCTTATCATGCTTATGTTTTCCATCATGTTTTCTGTAAACCCGTCTTTGGCGCCCCTGAGGGATTTTTCTTTTTCCGGTTCGCTTACAGAGCGGCCCGGATACTCCCTCATATCCATTATTATGATCTTGTCGGTACCTTCGACCACAAGAGGCGTAAGGCCGGAATACATCTTTTCTTCCGCCTGAGAGCAGCAGTCCTGTATCATGGCCTGGCTCCACTCATGGGGTCTTTCCTTTTCATATTGAGAAGCGCTCTTGGGGTCCACCAGCGTACTGTCAAGAAAAGGCACATGTTCTTCCATGAGCTGCGCGCTGGTTGTTATATGCCGGGTAGCTTCCGGCCTGACCCGCATAAAATAGCTGAGGGCTATCTGGGTCTTGACCCCGTCTGTGAGCCCGTCAGTAAAAAAGATGGAAGCTTTTCTGCTGCCTATCATGAATTTCCTTTCGAGGATATCGAAACTTTCACCTATCGGCAGATCTTTTCTCAATATTTCCAAATATTTTTCGTACATGCTCGGCTCTCCTTTCGCTGTTTTTTATTCTCCCAAAATCTTGCCATTTAATACTTTTCCATATATAATAAATTAGTTGAAAACGCTATGGAGGTTTACATAAATGGACTATCGAGCTTTAGGGGAGCTTCTTTTTCCTGATGTGGAAAAGACTCCTGAGGAATATGAAAAAATGTTTCCGCCGCGCCAGCTTCCGCCGCAGGCCAAAGTCACCCGTCTCGGACCCAGCCCTACAGGATTCATCCACCTGGGTAACCTTTTTGGAGCCTTTGCCGATGAAAGGCTGGCCCATCAGTCCGGAGGCATATTCTATCTGCGCATAGAGGACACGGATGACAAAAGATATGTGGATGGTGCGGTTGACATCATCATAAACTCCCTGCACTTTTTTGGCATAAATTTTGATGAAGGCGCCGGTCCTGACGGAGAAACCGGAGTTTACGGAAGCTATACCCAGAGCCGCCGTGGTCCAATATATCAGTGTTTTGCAAAAAAGCTCGTCGCAGAGGGCAAAGCCTATCCATGTTTTCTGACTGAAGATGAGATAGCTGCCATCAGGGCTGAGCAGGAAGCGCATAAACTTACACCCGGAATTTACGGAAAATGGGCACGCTCAAGAAATCTGACGCTGGACGAGATCCGGGAAAAACTCAGCAGCGGTATGCCATATGTCATAAGGCTCCGCTCGGACGGCGACATGTCCCTGCCGGAAGAGCAGATAAAGAGATTTGAGATAGACGACGCCATAAGAGGCAAGATCAGTATGCCGGTCAACGATCAGGACACAGTCCTCCTCAAGGCCAACGGCATCCCTACTTATCACTTTGCCCATGTGGTGGACGACCATCTGATGAGGACGACCCATGTGGTAAGAGGTGCAGAATGGCTGCCGTCCCTGCCCATACACATCGAGCTCTTTGAAAAGCTGGGCTGGGAGCCGCCTGTCTATTGCCACACGGCTCAGCTGATGAAACTGGACGAGGATGGCAACAAGCGCAAGCTCTCAAAGCGCAAGGACCCGGAGCTTTCTCTGGACTTTTACCGCAAGATGGGCTACCATCCGGCAGCAGTCAGGGAATATCTCATGACCATCCTGAACTCCAACTTTGAAGAATGGCGCATAGCCAATCCGCAGGCCGATATAGACGAGTTTGAGTTCACCACGGAAAAGATGAGCAATTCGGGAGCCCTCTTTGACCTGAACAAATTAAATGATGTGAGCAAGGATGTATTGCTGCGCATACCGGCAACGGACCTGTTCGATTTCCTGAAAGGCTGGTCTGACGAGTTCAGGCCTGACTTTGCGTCCGTATTCGAGGACAGGCAATATCTCGAAAGGATACTGGACATAGGCAGGAGCGGCCAAAAACCTCGTAAAGACCATGTTTATGCTGAACAGATCATTGAAAACATCAGCTATTTCTTCGATGACATGTTCAGGAGAGAAGATCATCTCCCTTCAGAAGCTGAGGCTGACGCAAAAGAGATAATAAGCCGTTACCTTGCTTCATACTGCCATGATGATGACCAGGAAACCTGGTTCGGCAAGATAAGAGAAATAGCCTCAGAGCTGGGCTATGCTGCCAAGCCTAAGGATTACAAGAAACATCCGGAGGACTATAAAGGCCATGTGGGGCATGTGAGCACAGTCATCAGGATAGCCCTTATGGGCCGCAGCCAGTCTCCTGATGTATGGGAGATACAGCAGATCCTCGGTGAAGCCAGGACCCGCAGCAGACTCGGACAATATGCAGATGAACTTTGATCTCCGGTAGAAAGATGGAGGCAAATCCTGCATGTCTCACATACCGGCCGATCATGTATCAGCGGCGAAAAAAAAGGATATAGCCTGTGTTAATATAACAAAGGTTATATCCTCTTTCTTTAGTCATCGTCGTCTTCGCCTCTGACTACGCCAACAGCCTGCATTCTGGTGCTGACCCCAAGTTTCCGGTATAGATTGGATGTATGTACTTTTATCGTATTTGATGACAGGAAAAGCATATCCGCTATCTCGTTATTGGTCTTGCCTTTGTACAGCAGGAATGCAATCTCCCTTTCCCTGGAACTAAGTCCTCTCTCGCTGGCAAGCCGGTCAATCCGCTCTTCCACGGTCTCAGCTCTGTTCTCGCCTGTTTTGTTTGTCTTGCAGGAAGTCCATACGAGCACCATGTTCATGGCATTGAGAGCTATCCAGAATATCACATATATCTCCTTGTCCTTGCGGAAAGGATTGAATGCTGTCCTCGAACCAACTATGCTCAGCGTTACGATTATGCACAGGACTGCCAGAAAAACAGTGCATAATGTGAGATACATGGCAACCTTCTTGTTCTCTGCTTTCGCCAATATGCTTTTCATGGACCGGAAGCAGAAATACGATACTACTGTCAGCAGGGCTGCATTGAGTGACACTATCAATACCAGATGCAGGTAGACATTGACATTTATCCTGTCAGAAGTATAAGTCATGTCCGCCCACAGTATCAGCATTGCTATCACCAGGAAAAATACCGATACCCAGTTTCTTCGCTTTTCTCCGGCATAGTCTCTTTCCATGCAGACCAGCGAATAGGCAATGGCAACGCTGAGCAGATTCTCCAATATGAACATCCGCTCTATGCTGCCGTTCTCCAACTGACCGTAAAAGATCACGGTCATGAAATCCAGGAAGTTAAATAATAAGATAAGTCCTAAAAAAACCGTGGTGCTCTTGCTTTTGACCATATTGTTGTCAACGCAAAGGTTTTTTACAGATGTCATTACCTGTATACCGAAAGCTGCGGCACCGATCATCATGGCTGTCATGTACGCCATTTGTATGATCTGGAGCATTTACCTTCATCCTTTTTCAGTTTTCATACACACTACATTTTTTTCATTATAACACATTTTACCGTTTTTTTATTTTTTAACGAAAATTCAGCACTATTTTAGCGGTTTATTAACAATTTATTAGCATATTTTTAGCTCTACTGTCCGGAAGCAATGTGTTCTAAAACTGCAGACAGGCGTCATGACAGACACAAAAAACCGGACCTTGCAGTCCGGTTTTTTGCGATTCTATTTGTCATTTCGCCTGATATTAAGGAGAATATCCAGCCTATGCTTCCATTGCCTTCATGGCTGCAGCCTTTTCGGCTTCTCTTTCGGCAAGTACTTTCTGATACTCTTCTTCCGTCATCTTCGTCATCGTTATGCCTGTGAATCCGAATATTACTGATACTATCGGGTTCACCCAGTTGAGGATGGCAAACGGGATGTATGCGCTGTTCACTCCGAGGAACTGCCTCATTGTAGCTCCGCAGGTATTCCAAGGGAAGAAGTTCGATGTTATGGTTCCGCAGTCCTCCAGACACCTTGACAGGTTCTTCGGTGCAAGTCTTCTGTCCTCGAAAGCTTCCTTGAACATCCTGCCCGGCAGTACGAGGGCCAGATACTGGTCGCAGCATACCGCGTTTACTACGAGACAGGTGATCTCAGTAGCGAGAACGAGTCCGCCCGTTCCCTTAGCAACCTTGAGCAGCGTTCCGGCCAGGGAGGCCATCATTCCGGTGGCGTCCATTACGCCTCCGAAGCACATGGCGCAGATTATGATGGATATGGTCCACATGAATCCCTGCATGCCGTTGGCCGTCAGCAGACCTGACAGTTCGTTGATTATGTCTGAAGCGCCTTCAGGCACATTGCCCATGGCGATACCGTTGTTGAGGATGTAGAAAATGTTGTTGATGAGTCCGGAACCCAGAGGCAGGTCACCGGCTCTTTCTATGGCAGCTTCCACATGGGCCTGGTTGAGGAACATGAATGGTATGCCTATCAGCACGCCGCCTATGAGGCCAGGTATCGCAGGCAGTTTAAATGCTACCATCAGGATTACGAATAAAGGCGGGATAAGTGCCCATACGCTTATGTTGGTGGATCCTTCGATAAATTCTGTGATCTCCTGTACGACACTCATGTCAACTTCATTATCGGAAGCATACATGAAGCCCATTACAGCATAAGCTACCAAAGCGATTATCATTGATACGCCGGTGGTATAGATCATATGCTTGATATGATCGAAGAGTGTTGCGCCTGCCATTGCAGGGGCCAGATTGGTGGTGTCGGACAGTGGTGACATCTTGTCTCCGAAATATGCTCCGGATACTACGGCTCCGGCAGTCATCGCCGTAGGGAATCCCAGTGCGGTTCCTACTCCTATAAGGGCTACACCCATGGAACCTGCTGTGGACCAAGATGATCCTGTCGCCAGTGATACGATGGAACAGAGAATACATGCTGTTACCAGGAACACTGATGGGCTGATGACCTTAATACCATAATACATCATTGAAGGTATGGTGCCTGCTGCCATCCATGAAGCTATCAGACATCCCAGGATGCCCAGGATGAGGATCGCCTGCATGGATCTGTTGATGGATGCCAGGATACCCTGTTCAAGATATGCCCATTTCCATCCGTTGATTTTCGCTACTACAGTAGCTACTGCTGCTGCTAAGATCAGCGCGATGTGAGGTTCTCCGCCGTTATCCATCAATATGGACCACATCAGGAGACCGATCATCGCCAGCATGACAATCAGACATTGCCATAATGGTACTTTTCTACCCATAAATAAGTCCTCCTTCTTTATAAATGAAGCGTCACACTGTGAGTTTTTCCCCGGCAGGTTTTTGTGCCAGGTGTGCCTCACTTGTTAAAAAATATACTTTATTTTTCTCCTCCTGACAATTACCCGGCGGTATAGAACTGCCTAAACTTTAGTATTAAAAGACAAATTCCGGTCTTGCCCCTATATAGCCGGAAAGCCGCCTGACTCAACGGTCAGGCGGCTTTTTGCCGTCTCTGCGGGCTTAGATTGCCGCATGCACATTAGGTATTACCGATCTTTAGTTATAGCAGTTGCAGAAAATGATGACCAGCAACAGGAAAAAGAACAGTAAACTGGTATCTACTCCGCCTTCGCCTAAAAGACCACAATTATTTGACATATGATTCACCTGCTTCTTTCAAATTTTGTATTTGTACCTTATTCGGTCGTAGTATACAATATGAATCCGGCAGGTTTTTTGTTACCGTCTTTCCAAAACTTTTATCTCGGTATGTCTCCTCCGGAAAGTTTCTCATCATATATGGCCCTCGAACCGCCGATAAATTTTGGTCTGGTCCTTGCGCAGGCAAGATGGGCTTTTCCGATATTCTTTATGGAAAGCCTTACAGGCACCGCCACTTTTTTTAGCTGCATTCCTATCAGAGTATCGCCTATATCCATGCCGGCATCAGCTTTGATCTCCTCAACGGCTACAGGGCATCTGGCCCTGTGATACATGGTGGTGGCAAATGATCCCCCGGCCTTTGGCTGAGGCACCACATTGACTATCTCGGTTCCCGGAAGCAGCGCATCTTTTTCAACGATCACAGCCCTGTTAAGATGTTCGCAGCACTGGGCAGCAAGATATATGCCCTTTGGCTCCAGAACGCCCATTATGCCCTCATAAACGGCTTCTGCCGCATTGATGTCCGAACCCTTGCCTATGCGCTGTCCCATGATCTCGCTGGAACTGCATCCTACGGCGAGGATATCTCCCTTTTTCAGCTTTGCGGTTTCCACCAGCTCCTGGCAGGCCTTTGAAGCCTGTGCTTTTATTTCTTCATAAGAGATTTCCATATGATCGCCTCCCGTAATATTTCTTTCTCTTATCTGTCTTATATCTGCCAGCTGTTCAGATAAGCTTCCTGTTCAGGGGTCAGGCTGTCTATCTCGATCCCCCATGCAGCCAGCTTTCTGCGGGCAATGATATTGTCCATTTCTCTGGACACATTTATGACTTTGTTGTCCAGTTCCTTATGGTGATCCCTTATATAGGCCGCTGACATGGCCTGCACGGCAAAGCTCAGATCCATGATCTCTGCCGGATGTCCGTCGGCTGCGGCTATATTGACAAGCCTTCCCTCGCCGATAACATTTACCCATCTGCCGTTTGGCAGTTTATAGCCCATGATGTTGTTACGCCTTTCTTTCTTTTCCACGGCAAAAGCCTCAAGGGCCTCCATGTCGATCTCACAGTTGAAATGCCCGGCGTTTGCAAGGATGGCTCCGTCTTTCATGCTCATCATATGTTCTGTTGTTATGGTCTTGCAGCAGCCTGTTGCTGTTACAAATATATCTCCAAAATGGGCGGCCTTTGCCATAGGCATTACCGAAAATCCGTCCATCTTTGCCTCAATGGCCTTGACCGGATCTATCTCCGTCACTATTACCTGTGCTCCAAGTGCATCGGCTCTCATGGCTATTCCTCTTGAGCACCATCCGTATCCCACAACCACCACTTTTTTTGCCGCAACTATGAGGTTGGTGTTCCTCATTATGCTGTCCCAGGTGGACTGGCCTGTACCATACCTGTTATCGAACAGATGCTTGCAGTCGGCGTCGTTTACGGCCACCATAGGGAATCTGAGAACCCCTTCTCTTTCCATGGCCTTGAGCCTGATTATGCCGGTCGTAGTCTCTTCGCAGCCGCCCCATACCTCTTCAGCCAGATCAGGCCGCTTTTCATGAATAAAGCTGACCAGATCGGCTCCATCGTCTATGATGATATTCGGCTTATGGGAAAGGCACATTTCTATATGCCTGTCATATTCTTCCTGAGTGGCCCCGTGATATGCAAAGACTTTCATACCGCTGTCGGCCAGAGCCGCCGCCACATCATCCTGCGTGCTGAGCACATTGCTGCCGGTCACAGACATATCCGCCCCGCCTGCGGCCAGTACCATGCAAAGATACGCCGTCTTTGCCTCCAGGTGTACCGAAAGGGAGATCTTTATCCCTTCAAAAGGCCTGGTCTTTGTGTATTCTTCTTCCAGACCTCTGAGAAGCGGCATATTGTCCCTTACCCACTGGATCTTTCTGTGTCCTGATGGTGCAAGGGCAATATCTCTTACTTGGTATTTTTCCATTTTGTCACCTCATTATCCCGGCGCCGACATATATATGCCGGCGCCGTAATCTTGCTACTCTACTGTTACTGATTTTGCCAGATTCTTTGGCTTGTCTATATTACATCCCCGCTCTTTGGCCACATAGTAGGCGAAAAGCTGGAGCGGTACCACGCTCAGCAGAGGCGTTATCTCATCTCTGCACCAAGGTATATATATCATCTTATCGCTGTGATCCGCTATGGAAGTGTTGCCTTCCTTGGCCATGGCCATCACATAGGCGCCTCTGGCCTTGATCTCCTGGATATTTGATACCATCTTTTCATATAGAAAATCCTGGCAGGCCAGGGCTATCACCAGCGTCCCCGGTTCCATCAGGGCGATGGTCCCATGTTTAAGTTCCCCTGCGGCAATGGCGAAAGAGTTGATATACGATATTTCTTTAAGCTTGAGGGAACCCTCGTAGGACACGGCTGAATCCAGGCCTCTTCCTATGAAGAACACCTGCTCCTTGTTATAAAGCTGCTTGGCAACAGTCTCAATGTCCGGCGCCTGCTTCAGCAGTTCCTCCAGTTTTGACGGGATGGCTTTGAGATCTGCGATATATCCGTCATAAACCTCCCTTGTGACAGTGCCTTTTTCCAGTCCCATATAAAGGGCCAGCATGTACATGCACATTAGCTGGGTCGTATATGCCTTGGTCGAGGCCACGGCGATCTCAGGCCCAGCCCATGTATAGAATACATCATCCGATTCTCTTGCAACGGAGCTTCCCACCACATTTACCACGCTCAGTACTCTTGCGCCTTTTCTTTTGGCTTCTCTGAGCGCTGCGAGAGTGTCCAGCGTCTCTCCTGACTGGCTTATGGCAATGAACAATGTATTTTCGTCAATGAGCGGATCTCTGTATCGGAATTCAGAAGCCACATCAACTTCTACCGGTATCTTTACAAGTTTTTCTATGATATATTTGCCTACAAGGCCGGCGTGATATGCCGTACCACAGGCAACGATGTATATCTTTCTGAATTTTTCTATATCTTCTCTTGTAAGAGTGATACCTTCAAGGGTTATCTTTCCTGACGGATCAAGCCGACGGCAGAGAGTTTCGGAAAGGCCCTTTGGCTGCTCATATATCTCCTTGAGCATAAAATGCTCATATCCTTCTTTTTCTGCGGCATCTGCATCCCATGTCACATGAAAGACTTCCCTGTCCACTTTGTTCCTGTTTTCATCAAAAATAGAAACACTATCTGCAGTCACCAGAACGGTCTCGTTGTTCTCTATAAGATAGACTTCCTTCACATATTTGAGCAGGGCCGGTATATCCGATGCGATAAAATTGCTGCCGTTACCCAAGCCTACTATCATAGGGGCATCTTTTCTGACAGCTACCAGCCTGTCAGGCTCATCTTCGGCCATGGCCACTACCGCATAAGCCCCCCTCATCATATCTACTGCCTCAAATACTGATTCCAGCAAATCCTTTTTCTCCCGGTAGATAACGCCTATGAGCTGGGCGATGACTTCCGAGTCTGTTTCGGTCTTGAAACTGATCCCGTGTTTTTCTATCAGATCCTGTTTAAGTTCGTGATAGTTTTCGATTATGCCGTTATGGATTATGGCGATCTTGCCGTCCTGGCTCACATGGGGATGAGCATTGGCATCAGATGGAGCTCCATGGGTGGCCCACCTGGTATGGCCGATGCCTATATGGCTTGTCATAGGATCATCACCGATGAGTTTTTCAAGGTTGGCGATCTCTCCCACATGCTTTTTCACTTCCAGCTTGCCGTTCCTTATCACAGCTATGCCGGCAGAGTCATATCCTCTGTACTCCAGTTTTTTCAGTCCGTCTAAGATCACATCTTTAGCGTTGCCGCTTCCTACATATCCTACGATTCCACACATTTTCTTTCTCCTACATGAATTTTTCTTCTATCAAATCTGCCAGACCGCGGGCCATCTGATCCAGCACAACCTCGTCGTCTCCTTCTATCATTACCCTGACGAGAGGTTCGGTGCCTGAAGGCCTGATAAGTACACGGCCGTTTCCTTCCATCTTTTTTTCTATTTCTTCGATGGCCGCAGCTATCTGCGGGTCATTGGAATATTTCTTCTTGTTTTCGTTTTTTACTCTGGCATTGACAAGTACCTGCGGAAAGATCTGTATTTCCGATGCCATTTCTGAGATCTTCCTGCCTGAAGCAAGAACAGCTTCCATAAATTGCAGGGAAGAAAGAATACCGTCACCGGTGGTGGTATATTCCCTGAAAATAATGTGTCCTGACTGCTCTCCTCCTATGACGCAGCCGCTCTTGAGCATCTGTTCCAGCACATATCTGTCTCCCACCCCGGTCACATCCACATCTATGCCTGATTCCTCCATGGCCTTGTGGAAGCCTATGTTGCTCATGACTGTTACGGTAGCCTTGTTTTCTGCCAGCCTGCCTTGTTCTTTGAGCATGCGGGCACATATGGCGATGACCCTGTCTCCGTCAATAACATTGCCCTTTTCGTCAACTACTATGAGTCTGTCTGCGTCGCCGTCAAAGGCCAGGCCCACATGGGCTCCTGTCTTTTGGACCAGTACCGACAGTTTTTCTGGGTGGGTTGAGCCGCATCCGTCATTGATATTTATACCGTTGGGCTCATTTCCGGTTACGATCACCTCTGCTCCGAGAGCTTCATAAACCTTTGGAGCTATACGATATGATGCGCCATTGGCGCAGTCCAGGGCCACCTTTATGCCATCCAGCCTGAAATCAACTGTTTCCAGCAGATGAGCCGCATACAGCTCTGCGGCATCTTCAGAGGCATCAAGGCATCTTCCTATAAGCTCTCCCGTTATATGACTGTTTACATCTATGCTGCTTATGATGATATCTTCAATCTCTTCTTCTATATCGTCATCCAGCTTATATCCTTCTCCGTTGAAAAACTTTATCCCGTTGTATTCAAATGTGTTGTGGGAAGCGCTTATTACGATCCCCGCATCGGCCTTATAATATTTTGCCAGATAGGCTATGGCCGGAGTCGGTATGACTCCCGCTCTTATGACATTTCCTCCGACCGCAAGTATCCCGGCAGTAAGAGCACTTTCAAGCATATCTCCGGAAATTCTTGTATCTTTTCCGATAACTACCACAGGGCGCTCATTATCTTTTTTGAGCACATGAGTCCCTGCTTTCCCCAGATTAAAAGCCAGTTCCGGCGTCAGTTCCTTGTTGGCCACTCCCCTTACGCCATCAGTTCCGAACAATCTTCCCATCATTTCCCTCCTGAAATCATTCTATCGTAATCTCAACTCTGCTTACAGATGATTCTATGACCTGCACGCCTTTGTCGCATGTCACGACCACAGGCACCGTTGAAGTACCCGTCTCCAGATCTGCCGCATCCACCGTCAGCGTAAGGTCTCCTTTCTGAAGCCCCTCTATGACGCTTTCTGTTCCTGTCACATTGACGGTTATTTCCACCGGCGATATGGTATATGTCAGGCTGCTGTCTCTGTTTATTATCTGTATATCACCTTCGTCAAATGTGAAGGTTGCAGAGCTCAGCGGCTTAACGGTAACTGAAGCAGACAGCCCTTCCGACTCGCTGCTTACCTGGATGCCTTCAGGAAGTACAGGGGTCAGCCTGACTTCGGTGTCCTCCGTGATCCCGGCCAGATCAACAGTCTCGCATGATATGCTGTCAACGGCCGCCAGATCCTCTTCGGTTCCTTTGATGACTATGGTCTTAGGAACATCGACAGTTCTTTCAAATCCACCTGCGTTTTGATTTGTGACCGGGACATCCAGTGCAACTGTCTTTTTGGTCATCATGACGATGGTGACATTTATCCTGGACTGGCTGAGGGCGACATTTTCAACAGTGCTGCCCTGTTCGTCCACAGGCACCAGTTCCAGTGTCAAAGTCCTCATCTCGTCTGTAACGGACCCAACATCTACAATGGCGTTTACACTGGTTATACGGTCTATCAGCGTAGCTGCGCCGGTGACCTGCACGGTATCGCTGCTGGTCTCGACCACATATGGCTCCTGATCTGCACTCACTTCTCCGCTCATCACCACTTCTATGTTCTTTTCTGCCGTTACCAGTTCATCTACGGTCACTGTTATCTTTTCTTCGCTGATCCGGTCTATGGTTACCGTATCAGGCCCTGTGACTGTCAGTCTGACCGTGCTTTCACCTTCCTGGAGGCCTTCCACATCGCAGATGACCGTAAAGTCGCCTGCTTCTACACGGTTCACATCGTTACGGTTTCCGGAAATGTGTATATTGACTGCCTGAGCGCTGGTCTGCAATATCGTAAGCCCTTCTGCTTCCAGCATATCTTCATTTGCGAATGTTATAGGCACTCCTCTGATGGTATCGCTTGTATTGGGGTTTACCTCCCCCAGTACATATGCCCACAGGACTACAGCAGCTAAGATCGCCAGCACTATATTGAATTTCTTACTTTTTAGCATGCTTATCACCTCTGCCCAGCACTTTGCCTATCTTTCCTGTAAGAGGACTTTTGGAATCCTCCTGAAGATAAAGATCCAGCAAAGTCTTTTCTATTTTTTTCCCTTCGAGGAACCTTGTCAGCTCTCCGTTCTGTGCCAGAGAGATCACTCCTGTTTCTTCGGACACTATTATGACAAGCGCATCTGAGTTTTCTGTTATGCCGATACCTGCCCTGTGCCTTGTGCCCAATTCTTTGCTCAGCTCCTTATTCTGGGTCAGTGGCAGAACGCACCCGGCCGCATAGAGCCTGTCTCCACGCAAAATCAGGGCCCCGTCGTGGAGCGGTGCCCCTTCGTAAAAAATGTTCCCTATCATTTCTGCTGAAATATATGCGTCGATTACTGTTCCTGTCTCTACTATGTCGTTGAGTGTGATCTCCTTTTCTATGACCATGAGCGCACCTGTCCTGGATGCAGACATGCTCTCTACGGCCCTTACTATTTCGGTCACCATCCGTTTGGCTTCTTCTTTGTCTATATCGCTCATTATATTTGCAAACCTGCTTCTTCCAAGATGTTCGAGAGCACGGCGCAGTTCAGGCTGGAAGATAACGACAATAGCTATGAGCCCCACCGAGACTACGCCCGAAAGGAGCCAATGGAGGGTGTAGAGTTTAAGGAAATCTGACAGCAAAGTACAGATGACCAGTACCACCAGTCCCTTTGCAAGCTGCTCCGCCCTGGTTTCTCTGATAAACCCCAGGACTTTATATACCAGGAAAGCTACTATAGCTATATCTAACACATCGTTCAGCCCTATGCTGGATACTATATTATTAAAAAAATTTTCCATAATAAAAATTTCCTTTTTAATGTGGTTATTTTCATTATACTTTGAAAATGTGACGGTTTCAAGTAGATATTGTATTTACAGACATGCATTAGACGCGACAAGACCCTCCCAAGAAAACATATGGGTAATGCAGACCGGACCGGAGCAAAGCCCACATAAAAAAAGTCTCACTATCTGCCTGAGGCCAGGCAAACAGCGAGACTTTCCATCTCATACAATATGTAAATAGTCAGATGTCATTGCAGGAGCATGTTTTTATTTTTCGCTTTTCCTGCGCTTAGCCATCATCCCCGCACATGCAGCAGATGAAACTATCATCATAGCTGCCCAAAGGATGATATTGTTTTCGTCGCTTGTCTTTGGAACATCATCAGAACCGGTGGCAGGTATCGTTTCTGTTACAGTGTATCCGCATACCTGACATACTTTTTCACGGCTTCCCTGTTCCGAAGCGGTTGCTTCTTTAGTAACGACCCACTGTCCAAACTCATGGGCGGCCAAGTTGGCTTTTTCACCGCATTGGCACTCCTGCCAGTGATCTTCTTCATCGTTTTTCCATTGATCGCCATATTGATGAGGCTCGACTGTGCATGCTGTTCCGGCGCTTTCAGCAGCCTCTGAAGTCAGGGTAACATCTCCGTCTGTCTTGGTCGCGGTAACTTTCACTGTATATATACCGCTTTCAGTCACTTTGAGGGTTTTGGTACTTTCCCCTGCGATCAGGATACCATCTTTGTACCATGCATAGGAATAAGTGACTCCCTGTTCTTCGTGATCAGCCACGGCTGTCAGAGTTATCGTCTCTCCGGCATGAACAGAAGTCTTGTCCGCAGCCACAGTAACCTCAGGAGCGGCAAGTTCAGAACCGGAGACCAGTTCATATGTCTTGCTGCCGTCAGCATTGACAGTCTCTTTGACGATCATTCCGTCAACATCGGAGTTGACATCAAGTTCAACACCCTTTGCGGTTGTCAGTTTCACATTCTGGTTCTTCAGGGCCTCGCTGTCTACCTGGCTGTCACCCAGTACATATATGTTTACCGGATCTGCTGCCGCAGCTTCATTGGCATTGAGGGCATCGTTCACATCAGCATAGTAAGATACCTGCCCGTTGCTGTCAACGGCCGCGAGAGCAGCATCTGACGATACAGTTACTTTTGTTTTTGATCTTGAAGCCACAAAAGAATTGTCTTCAGTTCCCTGTACCAGCTGAGTCTCATTGGCGCCTTTTTCCGCTATGACTTTCACGCCGGCTTTGTTGTCAGCCGCGATCAGTTCTCCTCCTGTCACATTGATCTGGGCAGTCTGTTCTTCGGTATCTTCTGTATTATATACAGTAACCGCATTGCCATTGGTTCCTGTCAGCGTACCGCTTGTGATGTTCACGGTAAGGCCAGGGCTCTTGATGTATTGTCCTTCACTGGCTCCATACATCTGAGCAGATGCCAGGACAGCTGAACCTTCTGCCTGAGATCCGCCTCCCTCCGGAATGCCTTCAAGATATTCTCCTGTTCCTGTTACCGTGGCATTATCTTTGATGGTTATGTTACCCATCTTGGCCTCTATGCCGGTACCGCCTTCAACAACGGCATTTCCGCCTATTGTCAGTTCTCCCTCCATAGGCCAGTAGATTCCGGTACTTTCAGCTGTGCTCGTGAGAGTACCTCCGGTTATTTCTGCGGTGCTCATGGCGGACAACAGGTTATTTCCTGACAGGGCAAAGCCATATGTAGCTTCAACGGTGCCGCCGGTCATGGTCAAATGCGAATGAGAAGCATCTGCAGTATTTTCTCCAGGACTGTTGAAAAGCATCACTCCGAATTTGCCTGTCAGATATGCGTTTTCTGAAATGGTGATGTCTCCGCCGTTGGATCTCACTGCCGTATTATATCCAATGAGACGGGCGTTCCCGGAAATGGTCGTGATAGATCCTGCACCGGTGTATACTGCAGAGTCCTCTTCATTTGACGCAGTTTCAGTGTTTGTTATGGTCCCGCCAAGAACATTCAATGTCCCGCTGATATTTCTGATACCGTTGCCGCTGGCAACTATATCCCCGGAAACAACAGTAACCTGGCCGCTTTTGTTTTCAATACCGATAAACGGATTTGACCCTTCAGTGGCATCCATGGTCCCCTGGCCTGTTACGGTCAGCGTCCCCCTGTTTTCAAAGAGCATTGAATAACCGCCAAAAAAACCTCCGTCGCTCTTTACTGTATATCCGTTCATATCCAGCGTGATGCTCTTGCCCTGACTGATAAGGACCCTGGTATTAAGCTCCACATCTGCAACCAGTTCTACAGTTCCTTCTCCGTCTATGGCCTTTATGGCCTCGCTCAGCGTGTCGTAATATGTGCCATCCACGCAGGCGACAGAGCTTTCAGTCTGTACTGTACTGCCCGACTGTGCGGCAGCAACCCCCGGCAATGATAGCACCATCGCAAGGCACAGCACGACCGAAAAAATCTTTTTCAGTCTCTTCATTTTTTTCACCTTTCTGTTCTGCTAGCTGTATCTTTTCTATATCGTACCCCCCCGCAGTGCTTGTCAAGTTAAAATGATATATGTAAAATAATTATAATGATCATGTAACATATATATCAACAACCGTCCGGTTCCGGTCTTTTTTACATCAGACCCTGTGATTTATCCCGGCCGTTGCGCCTGCAAAACAAAACTGCCGGCATCGATGCCGGCAGTTTTGCGGAATTAGGTTTATTATATAATGCGGCCACGGGCCGTCTTAACGATCAATATGTGGTTTCCAGCAGTCCATAGTTGTCATCCTGTCTCTTGTAGACTACATTTACGCTGTCAGTCTCAAGATTGAGGAAAACGAAAAAGTTATGCTGGAGCAGCTCCATTTGCAGGATGGCTTCATCCACTGTCATCGGGGCAAGCTGGAATTTCTTTGTCTTTACTACCTTCCCTTCCTCATGCTCTTCCTCGATCTCAGGTATCAGCTCAAATCTGACAGAATCATTGGATTTGTGTTTTTTAAGCATCTTACCTTTGTACTTGGACATCTGGCTCTGAAGTTTATCCGCCACGATATCGATACAGTCAAAAATATCTTGGGACACATCCTCAGCCCTGAAAATAGCCCCCTTGGTCGTGATGGTAGCTTCCATCTTTACTTTGGCCTTTTCCGGGTGCATCACTACAGTCGCCTTGATGTCGTCAGCAAAATACTTTCCCAGCTTCTCAAACTTTTTGTCGATAGCCGCCTGGATCTTGTCGGTCACGGATATGTTTTTGCCTGTTACGATGATCTTCATACTGATCACCTCCTGTGCTTTTTCTTTATTATAGCACACCAGATATGAAAACAAAATGTATTTTGTGTAAAAAATCACAGACTTTGTGTAAAAAATCACAGACTATTTTTCTTAGCGCTGTCTTGCCGCCCGGCTGACCTGGTCTTTGACCCCACACCTGCCTTTGCCCGCTTTGCGGAGGACTTACTTCTAAGGTACGCCATGATCACCGGCCTGTCTCCGGCCGGCTTACGTGGGTCCTTTTGCCCGTACCTGGCCTGGACTTTCAACCACAGACCCGGGCGGCTCTTCTTATTTTATCATCTGGCGGATAATATGCAAGCTGATTTCGCAGATTTAATACAGCGCAGCTGATACGACAGCCTGTATCCCGGAACCTGCGGCTTACCCTGCAGATGGACCGTTGCGGCCAGACGGTTGACAAAAAACCCAAAACTGATTAAAATTACTGACAAATCGGATCTGTACCATGATCCGGATATCAGGAGAAAGCCATGTATGAAAATGTAAGAAACGACAAGGCGGCGGGATTTGAACCGGCAGATCTCGTTACAGTTTCAGGCAGCATAGAAACAAAAAACAGCGTGCATTCGCAGTTAAAAGAATATTTGCCCGAAGGAGCCTCTTTTATCAGCTATTCATTTGAGGACGGCATCCCGGAAAAAATATATGCCCGCGTACTGCTCCTCACAGGAGAGTCCTTTGAGAAAAGGCTCCGCAGCGCCAACGCCATCTGGGAAAAAAGCCATCTGGTCATAGCCAAACGAGCCGTAAATGTTGAATGTATCCACAAACTGGTTTCTCTTGGTGTCAGCAAAAAAGTCCTCGTCGTCAACGACTCCCTTGCTTCCGCCATGGACGCCATAGAATCCATACAGGGCATCGGATTCACCCAACTGGATTATGTGCCTTACAGTCCGGAAGTACCTCTATCTGAAATCTGCCCGGACCAGATAGACTGCACTCTATGCGTGGGCGAACCGCGTCTTGTGCCGCCAGGATTCGGCCCGGTCTACGATATCGGGACCAGGATAATTTCTGCTGAGACCATCGCAGAAGTCTGGGGATATCTGGGCTGGCCCCTGGAAGTCGTGGAAAAATATCTCAGCAAATATATGGAACGGGTGATCTCCATGACGCAAAAGGCATACAGCCTCAATGAGCGGATGGACGAAACAAACAAGAATCTCCTTTCCCTCATCAACTCCATCAATGACGGAATGATGGTATATGGTCAGGAAAGCGGCAGGATCTCGGTATTTAACAACCAGCTCCGCAAACTTTCCGGGATCACAGAAGATGTGATAGGCAAAAAGTTTTACAAAGTTTTCAGCAGCCAGCAGATGATAGAATTTCTGTCTGACCGCACAGGCCTCAAGTCCGAGGCTCTGCTGGATCTCCACGGTCAGAAGATCATGGCATCTCGTTTCTCTGTGGAGACAGACAAAGTGGTCTGCACCTTCAAAAGTGTCGAGACGATCCAGACGGAAAACAGCAAGCTCGCAAAAAAGCTCGTAGAACAGGGGTTTTATTCAAAGTATTCATTCGATGACATATATGGGACATCCGATATCATCCGGCAGACAAAATCCCGCGCTTTCCGTCTGGCCCAGACAGATCTCAACATCCTTATAGAAGGAGAAAGCGGAACGGGAAAAGAGTTGTTTGCCTCGGCTATACATCGTGCGTCAAAACGCAGTGACAAACCTTACATAGCCATCAACTTCAGTTCTCTTAATGACTCTCTGATGGAAAGCGAGCTTTTCGGATATGAGGAAGGCGCTTTCACAGGGGCCAGGCGCGGAGGCAAAGCCGGCGTATTTGAAATGGCCAACGGAGGGACAATATTTCTTGACGAGATAGGCGACATCTCCCAAAAGATGCAGGTGGGGCTGCTGCGTGTGCTGCAGGAAAAAGAGGTGATGCGTATTGCAGGCGAGCGTATCCGCTATGTGGATGTCCGGATCATCGCAGCTACCAATCAGAACCTTCTTGAAAAAGTCCGCCAGGGGCTTTTCAGGGAAGACCTGTATTACAGATTGAAGATCGGTTATCTTTATATACCTCCCCTCAGAAAAAGAAAGGAAGATGTTCCCTATCTTGCACAGAAACTCCTGCTGCAAAACGGCGGCAGCGGCGTATCCATGACGCCGGAGCTGCTGCGCTGGATGGAAAAGCAGCCATGGAACGGCAATGTCCGTGAGCTGAAAAACCTGATAATATATATGAATGCCCTGCGTACCGGAAACCTTCTGGATATGGAGGACATACCTGAAGGCGAATATGTACATCCGCCCGAAATATCCTGTAACGGGACTCCTCCCCACGATCCCGGAGACCAGCTGCTTGTCCTGATAGAAACTCTTCTTTCCCAAAACGGGCTTCTTGGCAGGAGGCAATTATTGGAAGAAGCAAAGGCAAGCGGGATCTGCATGACGGAGTATCGGCTCAGAAAAACCCTGAAAATGCTGGAAGAGGACGGCAAGATCATCATGGGCAAAGGAAAAGTTGGAATCCGGCTGAGATAAACAGCCGGATTCCTTTTTTAATGGATCTGCAGCAACTGGAGGTATTATTCTGCAATCCTTACAAATGAAGTTATGTCATCCATCGGCGCATCAGTCAGCTGGCCGGCAACTGCGTCCCAAAAATAAGAACCGTTGTCGCTGTTGGTAAATACAGCAAGAGCATCCCCAGTTTTCCAGTCCAGGAGCGATAAGCTCTCAAATCCGTCGTTATCACCCCAGTGCCAGAGAATACCGTCATCTTTCAGGCAAAGCCCCCATCCCAGGCCCCATGGTATCTGGCTGGATGCCATGATCTGCGGCGTGTGCATCAGGGCAAAGGTTTCATCCTTCAGCCCTCCATGCTCATTTATGATATACCGCTGGAATAGAGCCATATCAAAGGCATTGGAATAGAGCGACCAGGCTGCGCAAGGTTCCGGCGCATGCCCCGCAGTGCGGCGCTTGTCCCTGATCTTTACGACATTTCCCGCCTTGTCAAACCCACAGGAAAAGGATGCATAAATTTCAGGAGTCCATGTGGCGGATGAATGTTCCATACCAAGGGGATCCAGAAAATATTCATGGAAAAGACTATTTAGATCTTTTCCCATGATCTGCTCCGTCATTCGCTGGAGCAGAAAATATCCCTCACCGGAATAACTGAACCTGCTGCCGGGATCGAAGATCATTTCCATCGGCTTATCCTGCCAGTTGGGAAGCCCGCAGCTATGGCTCAGGCAATGGCGCGGAGTGATATTTATGAATCTTTTGTCATACGACCATGGTTCACCTTTGTAGACATCCATCACCGGGCGGTCGGGATCGATCTTTCCTTCGTCTATGAGGCGCATGATAAGTGTCCCGAACAGCGTCTTGGTCAGTGAGGCAGATTCATTCAATGTGCTTTCTGTCACCGGGTCTCCTTCAGGGTTCTTTGTTCCCAGCGCCTTTTGGAAGATGATCTCTCCGTTATGTATCATGGATGCGCTGGCACCTTTTATCCCCCAGTGTTCCATTTCTTTCAAGAGCAGCTCTGCGACAAGTTCATGGTCATAAAGATACTTTTCTTTTATTTTCATTGCTACAGTCCTATCATCAGGAATACAGATACAAGGATCATTTCTACTACGAACAATATCCCTACCAGCGGCATTACCCACTTCAGCCATGTGCCATATTTGATATCAGACAGGCCGCATACGATCACTATGTTGGATACCGGATATATCAGGTCGGTAAGTCCCGAAGCCAGCTGATAGATCAGGCAGACGCCGTCGCGGGAAATGTTCAGCGCATCTCCCAGAGGAGCCATTATAGGCATTGTTACGGCAGCCTGGCCTGTAGATGAACATATAGGCAGGTTTATCAGGGTCTGCACTACCAGCATCAGCTGAGCAGAAATCTGATTTGGAGCATTCTGGAGCAGATCAGCCAGGAAGTGGATGATGGTATCTATGATCTTTGCATCGTTCATGACCACCATGATGCCTCCTGCAATACCTGCTATAAGAGCTCCCCACGCCATACCTTTGACGCCTTCCACAAACTCGGCCACATATTTATCACCGCTCCAGCCCATTATCAGAGCTGCCACAATGGACATGGCGATAAACAGTCCGCACAGCTGTGCGTTGCCCCATCCCTGAGTAAGCAGTCCCCATGCCAGTATCACCAGTACCACTGCCAGGTCCAGAAGCACCAGGACCGTCTTTTTGTCCATCTTGTGCTCTTTCATATTATCATTGGAAAATGAATGCATGTTCTTGATACCGTAGACGATGGATTTGGTCGGGTCTTTTTTGATCCGCGCGCCATACCAGAGCACATAAAGGATACATGTGCCGATCATGACCGCAAAGCACACCCAGCGGAATCCCAGGTTTGAAAAAGTCTCCACCTGAGCTATTCCCTGTGATATCATCACATTATAAGGATTCAGCGTACCGGCGGCAAATCCCACATAAGCACCCAGGGCAAGCACTGCCATTCCCAGCATGGCGTCGTAGCCCAGTGCGATGGCAAGGCCTACTATGAGCGGATAGAATCCGAAAAGCTCGGACAGCATACCGAATACAGAGCCGCAGAGGCCGAAGATGATCATCATGACGATTATAAGCAGCGGTCCGGACTTGCCCAGCTTTTTCAGGGCAACATTGATCCCGGTATGGAATGCTCCGGTCTGTACCATTATGCGGAAGGTAGCGCAGCAGGTCAGTACCATGAATATGGTGCTGGCAGTTTCAACACAGCCTCTGTACAGGGCAGAAAATACTCCAAGAGGTCCGGTCGGCGTTCCTGCATCTTCTTCCAGATACTCAAAGGAACCTTCGATGGCAAGATTGCGCATCGTGCCGTTCACCTCAACCTCTTCGTACTCATAAGATCCCGGAGGTATGATCCACGATAAGACTGCTACGATGACTACCATGAAAAATACCACGATCCAGGTGTCAGGCATTTTAAATTTTTTCTTTGTCTTTTCCTTGACAGGCATGATAAGTCCTCCTTTCTATATATCCAAGCGCCAAAGGTCTTGTCCGGCCCTGCCGCTTTAGAAAACATGTTCCGTTAAAGCTCAAAATTTGCATGTACCTGCATTTTTCCGTCCCTGAGCATGCATTTACCCATTGCATACACGCTGTTTATCTCCAATTCTTCATCCAGAAGCACTATATCTGCATCGGAGCCGGCAGCCAATATCCCCTTTGCAGGATATAGGTTAAGGGCTTTTGCCACATTTTCAGTCGCAGGTCTGATGGCCTTTTCCAGCGGACATCCATGGAACTTGACCATTGCCTTGATGGTTTCATGGAGGGTCCTGATACTTGCCGCCGATATGCCGATCATTTCGTTTTTCTCGTTCCATACCGGCAGACTTCCGTTACTGTCGGTGCTTATGGTCATCAGGCCTTCAGGCACCTGATCCAGCGCTCTGCAAAACAGGCCCGAACGGTTATACATGTCGTCCTGATCGCAGGTAAAGTCCACATATCCGCCTCTTTGGGCAAACTTCAGCGCTTCCTCGTATTTTGGAGCCAGATGGGTCGGCCTGAAATTCGCTATCGGCACTTCACTGTTTTCCAAAACATCAAATATGATCCTCAGCGGATCTTTTCCGCTTCCAGTATGAAGATGTACTATGCCGGGCTTGCCGGAAAGCATTCCGCCTACCCGTGCGTCAGACGCCAGTTTTGTCAAATCCTCTGCGGTCATATTGGATGATCTGTGGTCAGCGATGGCGATCTTGACGCCGATGATCTCCTCAACAAAGACAATGTCGTCCTTGACACTTCCGGTCAGTGTAGGAGACGGATAGCCATAATTCCCCGTAAGGCAATAGGCAGTCAGTCCGAACTCTCTGAAGGCCTTTGTCTTTGCCACCAGATTGGCCACGCTCCTTGTGGTGCCGTCAGTACCAAGAAGTCCTACAAGCGTTGTCACCCCCGCCCTCACAGGTTCACTGAATTTCAGCGGCGGAACTTGTGTTATGAAGCTTCCTTCTCCTCCTCCGCCGCATATATGCACATGCTGGTCTATATATCCGGGTATTGCGGTCATGCCTTTCCCATCTGTGACCTTCAGGTCCTCAAATCCGCACGGGATATTGTCTGCTATCTTCTCGATCTTATGGCCGGCAGTCAGTATCTCGCTGTTTTTCCACTGGCCATCGCGAAAGACTTTTACATTTTTTATTAAATGGATCACTTGTTTTCCTCCTGTATCTCCAACAGTCCGTACCAAAGACAAACTGCTCTGGAAACGAGCTCTTTAATGTGTCGCAAAAGAAATATGCAAAATAAATGCCATAAAGTTAAAGATCAGTCTTTTTTTGACCTATAACTTTATGGCATAAATTGATCCCGTTTGAAATTTCAACAAAAACCAGTATTTAAGATCATTTCGGAAATGATGCTGCATGTGTCTGCCCCGGCCTGCTCTCCTGCGATCCCGCAAAACATACCAGTCATGATATATGCTAATGGATGTTTTCTTCGGATAATGGGTGATGGACGGGCGTCTAATGGGCGACCAGATCACGCATAGCTGTCCGGCTGCTGGTGATGGCGGTTTGCCGCATTGAGAAGCGCCGCAAAATACAGCTCGCTCACGCCTGCTTCCCGGAGCGCCCTGCCGCATTCTGAAGCAGTAGCCCCTGTGGTAAATATATCGTCTATCAGCAATACTCTTTTACCCTGGACCGCCGCCCGTTTATCCGGCGCCGCACAAAAGGCGCCCGCCATGTTTTCCCGCCTCTCATCAGGGGACAGAGCCCTTTGGGCCTTCGTATCCTTTATGCGCAAAAGGACTTTCTTTTCATGTTTTATACCGCACATGGCTCCAAGATGAGCTGCTATCTTCTCAGCCTGGTTGAAGCCCCTTTCTCTTGCACGCTGTGAGCTTATCGGCACTTCTGTTATGATGTCCGCTCTGAGGAGCGGACAGGATATGTCATCTATGGTCATGTGGATGATGGCATCCCGTATGAGTTCTGCTGCTGTTACAGCAACATATGTATTACCGTCATATTTCAGGGAAAAGATCATGCGTCTCTCATATGTCCCGTACCCCATGGCTGCTGCAGCCCAGTCAAAGCCTTCTATACGGAGAGGAAGAGCCTTGAAGTTCATCCTTTCCATGCAATGGCTGCAAAGGGAATATCGGCTCCCCGGACCTGTATATTTACCGCAGCAGAGGCAATATATATCCGGAGGGAACAGCAGATCTGAGATTGTTTTTGTTATCAGCAATATACCCTATCCTTTCTTCATCCTCATATATTTTCGTACATTCCTGCCAGCCTGTCTCTAAGTCCTGAATTTCTCCTGCCTGTCTGATTGTTGTCGACCATGGAATTTACATACCTTTCAGTCCCTACTATTATCACCTGGCGCTGTCCCCTTGTCACTGCCGTATACAGCAGATTTCTTGTGGCCAGAGCCGGCGGGAACCAGCTTGCCGGCATTATGACCACAGGGAATTCGCTTCCCTGGCTTTTGTGTACCGTTACGGCATATGCCAGTTCTATCTCGTCCATCTGTACATAAGGATATTCCACCCATCTGTCGTCGTCATAGCAAACAGTTATTTTCCGGTCATCTGTATGGACTGCTGCTATTATGCCGGTTTCGCCGTTAAAGATCCCTTTTCCCGTGCTGCCGTCTTTTCTTTTAAACTCCAGCCTGTAGTTGTTTTTTATCTGCATGACACGGTCTCCCTGCCGGTATATCTTGCTCCCAAATGCAAGCTCAGGGCAGTCAGGCCGGGGCGGGTTGAAAATCTGCTGCAAATGTTCATTGATGCTGGCGCTTCCCAAGATCCCTTTTTTTACGGGAGTCAGCACCTGCACCTTGTCAGGTGGCCATTTGGCAGCCAGATCCGTTATCTTTCCGAGTATATCCTTTTGCTTGTCTGCCTCGACCAGCAGAAAATCCTTTCCGTATTTGGGATACGATCCTTGGTTTATCCTGTGGGCATTGAGGACTATCCCGCTTTCCTCAGCCTGGCGGAAGATTTCCGAAAGCCGCGATGTATAAACATATCCGCTGTTTATGAGGTCCTCAAGGACATTCCCGGCTCCCACCGGAGGCAGCTGATCTGCATCTCCTGTCAGGATCAGCCGGCAGTCATCCCTCAGCGCCCTGCAAAGGGCTCCCATCAGCATGAGATCCATCATCGATGCCTCATCTATGATGACTGCACCATAGTCAAGGGGATTGTCCTGATTCCTGCCGAAAGCCATATGTCTGGCTTCCTCATCATAGTAATACTCAAGCAGCCGGTGTACCGTCATCGCACCTTTGCCGCTGGTCTGTGTTATCCTCTTTGCCGCCCTTCCTGTTGGCGCCGCTACGGCCACATCAAGCCCGCTCTGCTCCATGATCTTTATGAGGGTATTTATGATAGTTGTCTTTCCTGTCCCCGGTCCTCCTGTTATGATGGAAACGCTGTGTCCAAGGGACTTTTCAACAGCCTCGCGCTGGCTCTGTGTGAGTTTTATGCCGCTCTGGCTTTCTGCCTTTGATATGACTGCGCTGATATTGGCTCCGACGGGCTTTGGGGTGTTTTCCGCCATTCTTGCGATCTTTCCGGCCACCTGGCATTCTGTCCTGTAGTATCCGTAAAAATACAGAACCTCCGTTCCTGCAAGAGTAGAAAGCTGAAGATCGCCCACCAAAGCCATATCCTCAACCACATCCTCTACCTCATCCCTGGTCAGATCGAGAAATCCGCTTATCTGCTGGCAAAATTCACGGGCAGGCACAAATGTATTTCCCCGGTTCACATAAAGGGCCAATCCGTGGCGTACGGCAGCTCTTATACGAAAAGGGCTGTTTTTGGCGATCCCCATGGTATCTGCGATCTTATCTGCCGTATCAAATCTCATGCCCTGAAATTCGTCCAGCAGCCAGTAAGGATCATCTTCTGTCAAGCCTATGGCAGCATCTCCCACCAGGGCAAAGATCTTGATTATATAATAGTCAGACAGTCCCAGTTTGCGTAAAAATAAGGTCACCTCCGGGGTGACCTGGCTTATTTTTGTTATGGTTGCTTCGTTGTCTTTTGTATCCATTATTTTACCTTATCCAGTGTATCCCGCGAAGGGCGGCGGCCACTTTATTTTTGCTGTAAAGCTTGGCCAGCTTCATAAGCTCTTCCCTGGTGTTTTTACGCGGATGGGTGTGAAGTTCTTCAGTCATCATCCTCAGCACTTTTTCTGCGTTTTCCGCTTTACATATGCCTGCTTCGATCAGATCTTCAGCGTCAACTTTCAGATCTTCCGGAAAGATAGGCTCTTTGAATCTTTGTATTTCGTCAAGCATATACATCTTGCTCTTTATCTTAGTCTCAGTGTGATAGTCAAACACTATCCTCTGGGCCTTTTCCATGTTTAACAGATATTCATAGCGGTCCATGCCATGCTGATATATGAATTTTTTCAAAGCCGGCTTGGTGGCGGCAAAGTACAGCTTTGGCATATCAGTAATGGCATCTATCAGGTGCTGTTCTGTCTCCGGATCGAAATTCAGCCTTTCGATGGCAGGTCTTATCTTTTTCTTGTCTATACAGGTGAAAAACAGGCCCAGCCTTCTTGCTTCAACCGGTTTGGAGCGGTCGATGTTCTGGCTGAGCAAAAGAAGGTCGTTCACTTCGCGCTTGGAAAGCCGGTCAACCACATCCTGCCCTATCACGGCAGCGACCATTCCTGTTTCCAGCAGTATTCCAAGGCCTTTTCCCGCTGTCCCAGGCGCAGACAGGAGCATGGTAAATTCTTCTCTGATCCTGTCCACATTGGCGCCCTTCAGCAGTTCTTTGTTTTTCAATATCGCCTCATATACGGGCCTGTCAAGATCAAACCCGCACTCGGATGCCAGCCTGGCCGCTTTCAGCATCAGGATAGGCTGTTTTTTGAATAAGCTGTCCGGATCCCCAATGGTCCGGATGAGTTTTTTCTTTATATCATCCCTGCCTCCGAATGGATCGACGATCTCGTTCTGGTTCTCGGCTATGGCATCAATGGTAAATCCTTTTGCTGCCAGCTGGGTTTTAATTGCCGTCTCCCCCGGATCTGTGCGGTCCTGCGCCCCGCCTGCAGGCATCGTTGTCCTGTATCTGCCCAGATCTATTATAATGCCGCTTTCTTCGGTCTCTCCGTCTTTCCCCGGCATCTCCTCTATATATTCAAACCTCAGTATCTGATATTTCTCGCTGAGTACCATCGCTTCCGGAAACAGCTCCTTCATTTGGTCTATTCCCGCATCAGTTATAAGGTCCCAGCCATAAGGACTGCGTCCCATTACAGACTCTCTGATGCACTCTCCCTCTATGTACACCTCAAATCCGGCATTTTGCAGTTCTGTCATGATCTTTCGGACTTCTTTGGGCAGTTTTACTAACATTATTTTTCATCCTCCGCATCTGCAGTTTTGTAGATCCTCCTGTTGTCCAGAGCCCAGATCCGCTCGCTGAAAGTTCCCGGTTCCGTAGATACAAGGGCGTCCTCCATATCAAACATCCTCGCGTCAAGTATATCCAGATAGTGGAGAACTTCTGCCTCCGGAAACAGCGGCTTCTTTGGGCTTCCGAATTCAGGCTCATAATGATGTGCCAAGATCATGTGCTCCAGCATAATTGCTTTTTCCCTTGGGAATCCCAGTTCCAGAGTAAGCCTGTCAATGGTCTTGACTCCTTGTATTATGTGGCCCAGCATCTGTCCCTCAAAGGAGTATCCGGTGGCTATACCGTCAGGTCCGGCCATGATCTCGTTGAGTTTTTCAATATCATGTACGATCACCCCCGCACACACCAGATCCCGGTTGAGGTTTGTATAGATCCTGCACACGCATTCCCCGGTCATCAGCATCCGCTTCATATGATACAAAAGCCCGCCCAGCTCCGCATGGTGGTTTTTCTGTGCGGCCGGGTAATACATGAGCCTGTCTTTGTTCACTGTCAGGAGTTTTAGGCAGAGTTCCCTCAGATCCCGGTCCTTCATGGACTGCGCGATCTGATATATGTAGTCGTACATGGCCTGCGGTTCTTCCGGCGCAGCTTTGACAAAGTCTTTCATCTGCTGGCCGTCCGCCTCATCAGCCTGCCTTATGCGCTGTATCCTCAGCTGCAGCTGCCCTGCCCATTCGGTGACCAGGCCTTTTATCTTTACTATGGACTTATCCGGTATGGCCTTTAATGTTGGATACTCGCTGTCGCTCACATCCCATTTTTTCGCAGAAATTTCTCCTGTCTTGTCGCCCAGTGTGATGTCCAGATATTGCTTGCCATTGGAACCGACTTTTATCATCAGGGTTTTGGCCATGAAAAATTCCGTCAGTTCCTGATCTTTTTTCAGATCTTTTATGTATATGCTTTTCATCTATATGATGCCGTCCTTTATGTGAAGTTATTGTCTATTATATAATAAAAACCCTCCGGCCGCAAGCCGGGAAGTAAGTTCTTTGACAATGCCCCTGAGTTCTTTGATGATGCCTGCATATTCTGACGCTGACCTGCTTTTCTTTCTTCAGGAAATCGTATATAATAACAGATGACAGGAGGACTTGCCATGGAATACAAAAAAGAATTTGATGCAAAAAAAGTAAAGGAAGATGTGATCGCCTGGATCAGGAACTGGTTTGACCTTAACGGTCCCGGATGCAATGCCATCGTCGCCATTTCCGGAGGAAAGGACAGCTCTGTTGTTGCGGCGCTCTGCACCGAAGCCTTGGGAAAAGACCGGGTTATCGGAGTCCTGCTGCCCAAGGGCCAGCAGTTTGACATAGATGTTTCCAGGTCTCTGGTTTCCCATCTGGGCATAAGATCTTATGAGATCAATATAGCTGATTGCTTCGACGCTCTTATGGGGCAGCTCAGTTCAAGTCTGCCTGAAATAGCTGTACAGACGGTGACAAACCTGCCGCCACGGCTCCGTATGGCAGCCACTTATGCTGTATCCCAGTCATGTAACGGCAGGGTAGCAAACACCTGCAATCTCAGCGAAGACTGGGTGGGTTACGCCACCCGATACGGCGACGGCGCCGGAGATTTCAGCCCTCTGAGCCGCCTGACTGTCCAGGAAGTCAAGGCCATAGGAAGGGAGCTGGGACTGCCTTCCATGTTCGTTGACAAGACGCCTATCGATGGACTACAGCCCAAAACCGATGAAGAAAACTTGGGCTTTACCTATGAAGTTCTGGACAGATACATCAGGACCGGCCAGATAGACGACATGGCCACAAAAGAACGGATAGACAAGCTCCACAGGGCCAATCAGTTTAAGCTGCGGTTCATGGACTGTTTTGAGTACCGGCCGTAGATAGTCCAAGCACGGCAGAGGCCAGTCTTTTTTGCGTATTTTTTCATACAAAAGCCCGGACGCAAGCATCCGGGCTTCTTCAATTCTCTGCCTTTTTCATCATGACCGCTGCTTTGAACAGGTCGCCGTCTATGGAGATCTCAAATATCCCTTCCATGAGTTTTACCAGATCTTTTGCTATGGCCAGCCCAAGTCCGCTGCCCTCAGTGTTGCGGGATTCATCTCCGCGCTTGAACCTTTCCATAAGCTCCTCTGCCGGTATGTTAAGAGGGTCTTGGGAAATATTCTTTATTTCCAGCAGGATCATAGGCTCTGCGCCGTTGTTCTTTGGTTCCACATTTCTCACTTCAACATACACGCGGCTTTTTGGCATGGCGTATTTTGAAATGTTGCCAAACAGGTTTTCAAGAACACGCCACATGAGATTGCCATCAGCCATTATCCGCGCTTCATCACATGCACAATGTATCTGGATGTCCAGTTCCTTTGCAGAAAGTTTTTCTTCCAGTTCTGCCAGAGTCTGGGTCAGCAGCGATGACAGGTCGATGGGTTCCAGATTGACCGGTATTGCCCCCGAAGACGCCTTGGCTGCTTCAAACAGGTTTTCTGTCAGGACCTTGAGCCTTTGAGTCTTCTGGTTGATGATCTCCAGATACTCCGGAGCATTGGGGCTGTCAAGGCCTTCCTGCTTCAGCAGATCTATGTAAGAGATCATGGATGTGAGGGGGGTCTTTAAATCGTGGGAAACATTTGATATCAGATCCGTTTTCATCCTTTGCGTTTTCAGCTCATTTTGTATGGCGATATTGGACGCCTGAGATATATCGTTGATGTCAGCAGCCAGCCTGTCAAATTCCCCCATGACGCCTTTGGCGTCTTTTTCTACAGGTATCTTGTATGTCAGATTTCCGTTCTTTACTTCTTCCACACCTGTTTTTATGGCAGCAAATTTTTTCACCATCTTAGGCACAAACACCAGTATCAGGACCAGTACTACAGGCAGCAATATCCATACCGCTGATAAAAATGCTCCAGCCATGAGGACCACCAGCACCTTAACCAAAGTCTTGTCGCTGCCTTTGATACTTCTGTATATTGCCAGAAACGCTCCCCCTAAGAGGGATTTTTCCCAAAACTGGCTGAGTTTGATCTTTTTCATCAGAGACAAGAAGCACGCCAGCGTTACAAAACAGTTGACCAGCAGTACCGTCAGGCCGTAAGTCATCTCGATCTGAGGAGTGAGCATCCCGGAATTATAGAGCTGGTCCCCCATGTTTTCCCATATGCCAAGCCACTGGCCGCCCATCCAGATTTCGTAGCATCCCCTCACCGTGTCTGCGATCCATATAATGCTCAGGACGGCGACAGCTATATGAGCCTCGCTCCATATCTTGTCGAACCATGTGAGCTGCGGTTTTCCCTCTTCGTCCCGGCAGCCCCTTCCAGCCAGGACTATGAGAAATACCAGCAGAGCTGCAAATATGGCTGCACCTATGACAAAGCCTATGCCGGTAAGATTTTGCAGCCAGTCAAACTTTTCCTGGTCCGAAATAACCCCCTTGTACCAGAAATATCCGTCATCAATGCCGCTCCTGGTCTCCTCGTCAACCCATACCATGGTGCTCATGGCAGAAAATATAGACCCTGCTATGAGCAGTCCTACCGCAAGCAGCGACTCTGCTGTCATGCCGGCTCCCAACAGCACCGGCCTGCGTCTATAGTTTTTCAATCTTGTATCCAATACCCCACACCACCTTCAAATATCGAGGATTCTTCGGGTCTATCTCAATTTTCTCCCTTATCCTCCTTATATGGACTGCTACGGTGTTTTCCGGGCTGTAAGCCGGCTCGTTCCAGACAGATTCATAAATCTGTTCTATGCTGTATACGCGGCCCGCATTTTCCGTCAGCAGTTTTAATATGCCAAACTCAATGGGTGTCACGACTACCTGTTCTCCGTCCAAAGTCACCCTTTTTTCGTTGTCGTCTACGATCAATCCCCCTGATTTGTAGACACCCGTTTGAGTAGGCCGTCCCGCCATGCTTCCCAGATTGGCATACCGTCTGAGCTGTGCCTTTACTCTGGCGATCAGTTCCAGCGGATTAAAAGGCTTTGTCACATAGTCGTCGGCTCCTACATTTAGACCCGTGATCTTATCGTAGTCCTCCGACTTGGCGGAAAGCATGATGATAGGAATGTTCTTTTCTTCTCTTATCTTCATGGTGGCCTGGATGCCGTCCATTTTTGGCATCATCACATCCATTATGATAAGGTGCAGCGTCTGCTTCCGGGCTATATCGAGGGCTTCTACCCCATTAAAAGCCTTAAAAACGCAATATCCTTCGTTTCGGAGATAAATCTCGATGGCCCCCGCTATTTCCTTATCGTCGTCACACACCAAGATATTGAATTTATGGTTTTCCATTTTATCATGCTCTCCTTTCGCCTTACAACCATATATTAAGGGCCCTTTTTTACAAAGGGGCCCATCTGATTCTTACAAAATTCTTAATTGAAGCCCTCTGGACCGAAGACAGCCTCCGGCCGGTCCGGCAGCAGATGAAAGGACTGTCCGGCCCGCGGCGCTCACCTCCGCTGCCTACTGGGCGACAATGGCCTGAAGTACAGTGTTGGCTATAGGCCCGGCCACGCTGGAACCATATCCGCCATTTTCCACACACACCACAAAAGCATAATCCCCCGAATATCCGCAGAACCATGCGTCAGGCCGTTCTCCTCTCGCTCCTTCGGCAGTCCCGGACTTGGCATGGAGCTCCAATCCAGGGAAATTGCTGTCACCGTAGTTGGTCAGCACATTGTTCCTCATCATTTCCTGAAGCCTTCTCGCTGTGTCAGCCTCAAGCAGATTGACATTATCTGCATCAGTACCCATTATCAGGCAAGGGGAAGCAGCCTGGCCGCCCCCTGCTATGGCACCCATATATACCATCATTGACATAGGGTTCACCTGGTCTTCAAACTGCCCGACGCCTGCCCATGCCAGGTTTATATTGTAAGTGTCAAAGTTAAACGATCCCGGCGTGGTCTTTATGCCGTTTATATCATATGATCCTGTCAGCCCCAGGTCCTCAACAGCCTGGTTCATTGCATCAGCACCGATCTCCAGTGTCAGAGCGCCGAAAGCGCAGTTGCAGGAGTCCGAAAGGGCTTCATCAAGATCAACGCTGCCATGCGCCCTCTGGCATGTTACTTTTTCTCCATCTACAACATAGCTGCCTGTGCAGGTAAATGTCCAGTTGTCTATATCCGGTATATTTTCAAGGGCCGCCTTGGTGGTCACAAGCTTGAATGTTGATCCCGGAGTTGCAGCTCCTGAGATGACCTTATTGATGAAAGTTCCTGACTCCGCTTCTGAAGATGACGGCGGATCTGCCGGATCAAAGCCGGGATTGCTTACCATGCAGATTATCTCTCCTGTGCGCCAGTTATATACGCCCACAAAACCATCTCTGCCGTTTAAGGCATTATAGGCTGTTTTGGATATTTCGGCATCTATGGTCAGATCCAGCTCCCTGTTATCGCCCAGCAGAAAGCCGTTGGTCCCGGTTATAAAATTGTATCCTATTATCTGACTTTTGAAAACATAATTGACTGCTGTGGAAACATTCATATTTTCATCGCCCACAACATGTGCGGTTCCCCGCCTTATGCCGCTGTCATCATTGTAGTGGGGGCCTTCTCCGTCATTTTGGAGCAGCACCACACCGTTCCTGTCGTACACTGAACCTACTGCCAGTTTTCCTTCATAATAAACATGCTGATTGGCATAAAAGGAAGCCCACTGGTCTCCATCTGCCGCAAGCCTTACGATAAAAAACACCAGCCCTATCATCAGCGCCGCCGCCAGTATCAGGCACAAAACGGCGCGTCCTTCCATTTTTTTCATATCTTGCCACCTGCCTTCACTGCAATACTTGCACGCTCTCTGGTGTCTGCAGCTTTAAGGAATGCCAGCAGGGCCCAGGATACCATCATGCTTGTTCCGCCATTGGACACGAACGGGAAGGTTACTCCCGTAAACGGCAGTATATCCACGCATCCAAAGACATTGAGACATGTCTGGAAGATGAACATGGACATGGCTCCGCATGCCGCAATCGTATAGAAAGTTGACCGTCCGGCAAATATGGACCTGTATGCGTACACAGACAGTGTGACTATGGAAAGCACAGCCAGCACTGCGATGATCAGGCCCCATTCCTCGATGAGCATGCCGAATACCATATCCGTGTCGGCCGCAGGCACGCCTTCGAGCCAGCCTTTTCCTGCGCCAACCCCAACCAGTCCGCCGCTGGCAGCAGCGCTCATGGTGCGGGTCTGCTGAAAACCGGCCCCGTCCACAATGCCCGGGTCCCACACATGTCCCCACGAAGCGAACCTGTCCGCTATATACGGCCTGAACCTGAGTATCATAAAGCCTCCCGCCGCGGCGGCGCCCACCATGAGCACCAGCTTTGAAAAATCGCCGCTTCGCAGGAAAGATATGATCAGGAATGTGACAAAGAATATTATGGCCGTTCCGAAGTCACCCATGAGCCCGAGGCACCCGAAACAGTATATGGAAAACAGTATGAACACTGTAAGGTTCTTTTTCTGAAAAAGTTCATCCAGGGTAGCCGCCCCTATCCATACGAAGGCCACTTTAACCAGCTCTGACGGCTGAAAAGAGAAACCTCCTATCTCTATCCAGTTTTTCGCGCCATAGCTGAACGTACCTATGGCCAGGTTTGCCAGCAGCAGCACCGCCGCGCCCGCCAGAAGCCCCCACCGCAAGGTCTTGGTCCTCTCGAGGCTCCTCAGGATGAGGCATATCACCACGAAAGCCGCCACGCCCAGAACCACGGCTATGAACTGTTTGAACATGCTCTCCGGAGCCGACGAACCGACGACCGCCAGGCTCAATGTGGAAAGAAAGAAAGCTATGGTCTCCATCTCGAAGGAGGTATTCCCCAGGCTCTTCATAACGCCCACATATATCCACATCAGTATCATCAGACCGAAAATAGCTATGTAAACGCCGGCCATGTGCTCCGGCCCAAGAGCGATCCCCAGCTGAAAAGCAGTCAGCAGCTGAAGCAATGTCAATGCAGCCAGAGACGGGCCGGCGGACATGAGCTTGGTGTCCGACCGCCTCATGGCGATATTATTATTCTTTTCCTCGAGGCTTATGGGCATCAGTACCATTTCAGTCATGCCGGCTCTGAGCACATCTCCGTACTCTATGGCAACGGCCTTGCCCATGTTTATGTTATCGCGATTCTTTTTGGCGCTCCTGCTGCCGCGTCCCCTGCCTATCTCTTCGTCATTGAGATATGTCCCGTTTTTAGAGCCCAGATCTCTGTAAGTCCATTCACCGCCGGTATCTCTCATCAGGATGCCGTGATTTCTTGACAAGGTCGGGTCCTCTATGGTAATATCGCAGTTCTTCGCCCTGCCTATGACATTTTCCCAGTGAGTCACAGGCACGCTGATCTCGTCTACACTCACCTGGCTGCCGCTCTCATCGGTCTTGATGGTCCTCAGGTTCATGTAAGCCCAGACTTCCGCCGGGTTCTTGGTCCTGAGCAGGGACCTTATGGACCGTACGATGATGTAGATGCCCAGCAGGACGAACACCCATCTGACGGCGGCAGTAAACAGGTCTGTCAGTTCTATGCCGTCTAAAAAGTCGAAATTCATAGTACCACCTTTCTGAAAATAATCTCAATCCAATGTAAATTCCCTGTCTATATATGATGATTTTACCACAATATATCAAAAAACAAAAGGCAAAGAGTTGTAAAGTACATCTCTTTGCCCTGTATTCCATATTCAGTGATTGCAGTTGTGGCCGCCGTGGTTTCCGCAGCTGTGGCCGCCTTCGCCGTGACCGCCGCAGGAATGGCCTTCGCCGTGACTGTGATGGTCGCATTTTACATCAGGGTTGAACTGAAGCTCGCCCTTGAGGAAAGCTTCCACGGCCCCGTCGGCGCTCCCGCTGACGCCTCCGTATAACTGTATTCCAGCCTCAGCCAGAGCGTTGATGGCGCCTGCACCGATACCGCCGCAGATGAGAGTCTCAACTCCCTTTTCCTTCAGGAAGCCTGCCAGAGCCCCGTGCCCGCTGTCTCCTGTGTTTATGACCTCGGAGCCTGTGACGGCGCCGTCCTGAGTGTCATACAACTTGAACTGCTCTGTGTGTCCGAAATGCTGGAACACCTGTCCGTTTTCGTAAGTTACCGCTATCTTCATAATCTACCTCCCGATCATTATTATATACTCTGTGATCTGTTTGATTCCCTGTGCCTCCGGCAGCCTCCGCACATGCATACCTTTTCGCTGCCGTCGCACAGCCTGTAATCTCCGCCTTCTATCCTTAGGGCCCGTCCGTCGACTATGACCTCGGCTATCTTTTTGCGGGCATTGTTATATATCTGCTGTACGGTGGTCCGGGCCACACCCATATACCTGCCGCAGTCTTCCTGGGAAAAGCCCTCTTTGTCTATAAGCCTGATGGTCTCGTACTCGTCTACAGTCATTATCACAGGCTCCCGGGCCGCCTCCTCTGAGGCCTCCCCTGCGCCGCAGCCCGGGCCGCACCCGGCTTCCCTGTCCGTACCGCAGACCGGCATGAACTGTGTATGGGCGGGCATACAGCAGACTTTACGGCATTTTTTAGGTCTCGGCATGTTATCATCTCCTGTTGAGACCGGCTGTCGAAAGGCGCTTTCTGTGCGATCTGCAAGCTATGTGCTTCGGCGAGTTGCGCTCTTCGGCCGATTTATGACATATGTCATTTATGTTTTTATTATACGGCGGTTATTGACATATGTCAATAATGTTTCGGAATTTTGTATGTGCAGGCGACGGATTTTATCGATCGGTTTTTATTTCAGATCAAAAAAACTCTTTGCGTTGTCGTAGAGGATCCTTTGCAGCCCCTGCTCGTCGACGCCGCTGACGAGGACTTTCTGAAGTTCCACGCTCGGGTGGTGAAAAGGCGTGTCTGTGCCGAACATTATCCTGTCTTTCCCCACAGTTTCGTAGGCTTCCAGTATCTTGGACGGCATAGGCATGCCGGACATTTCCAGATATATGTTGGAATATTTGCGGGCCATCTTCAGGGCGGCGTCGATATATACCCCGTGGCCATGGCCCATGTGAATCATCATTATCTTCACATTGGGGTATTTTTCGGCCAGCAGGCCGATCTGCCACGGCAGGGAATAAGGCGGATGGCCGCTGTGTATGCAGACCGGAAGGCCCAGCTTTTCAGCCTTTTCCATGACCGGAAAGACCATTTCCCCGTCAGCGCAGTAAGCATGCCTGAGAGGGTTGAGCTTGACGGCTGAAAAGCCTTTTTCTGCATACTTTTCGATTATTTCTGCGGCCTGAGGGTTCAGAGGGTTCACATAAATGCAGCCGATCAGCCTGCCGGGATTATCCCTCATTGCGCCCAGTGTTACATCGTTATCCTCGCAGCAGAGGGCCGTCCTTTCTATATCGAACTCGTTCATCTGGCGGATGAGCCCTTCTTCGGTTATTCCCACATCAGCCCAGCCTCCTATGTATCCTATGTGTGCGTGGGCGTCTATCTTTTTCATTTCACTTCACCTCTTATCCTGAACAGGGCAGGAGCGTGCCTCATCAGCACATTGACCAGCGCCGCAAACAGCACTATCCCTACGACAGTCTGGATGGTCACATTAGGTATGGAAAGTACCGCAGGGCCTGCTCCTATCATCACTATCTTCACCAGCGTGTAGGCCGCTATCTGGAAAATGCCTCCTGCTGCGGCGCCGGCCAGCTGCCGCCTGCCCGCCATGGGCGCTTTTTCGATCACGGTCCCCATTATGAAAGCCATGGCAAACTTTATGATCAGGGTCGGAGCGACCCATGCCGCAGCTCCGGCCAGCAGATCTGACAGAGCTCCGCCTATGGCCGCGGCAATGCTCCCGCTGCGCCGTCCCAGCATCACTACCGCCAGAAATATCATACAGTCTCCCATGTGGCTGTAACCTCCCGTTGCGGGGTTTGGTATCTTTATGAGGTAGGTGGCCACGAACACCAGGGCCGCCATGAGGGCAGTATATGCCACTGCCATTGTCCTGTCTGATCTCATCTTATTCCTCCTCTTCTGACTTGACTTTTACCATTATACAGGGATTTTGTCTGTATTAAAATACACAATTTTTATTATTTTTTAATATACAGTTTGCCCGTATTAACGCAGACGGACACAAAAAACGGTGAAAAAAATACAGACCGCCGAGTTTTAAAATATCGCCGGTCTTTCAAATTATGTTTACTAAGTATTTCCGCTGTGTTATCATTTTCTTATCGAGGAGGTTTGCACAATGAGATATAACGATTTTGAAGGTTTAAAGATTTCAGCCCTAGGCTTTGGCACGATGCGCCTGCCTATGGACGCTTCCGGAGCCATCGACTACGATGAGGGCGAAAGGATGGTCGCCGAGGCCATGAAAGGCGGCATTACATATTTTGACACCGCCTACAGGTATCACGAAGGTCAGTCAGAAGTTTTCTGCGGAAAAGTGATCTCCAAATATCCGAGAGAGACTTTCATGCTGGCCGACAAGCTGCCGACCTGGCTCTGCAGCACCAGGGAGGACGCAGAAAAGATCTTTGCGGAGCAGCTTGAGAAGTGCAATGTGGATTATTTCGATTTCTATCTTCTCCACAATGTAGATGAGGAAAGCTGGCCGAACATCGAAAAGCTTGACCTGGTAGGTTTTGTAGCCGAAAAGAAGGCCGCAGGAAAAGCCCGTCACATCGGTCTTTCTGTCCACTGCGAGCCGGAGCTGCTGGACACGGTACTGGCCAAATACAGCCATGTGCTGGAATTTGTCCAGATACAGCTCAACTATTTCGACTGGGAACATCTGAACGCCAAGGCCTTATATGAGACCGCCAGGAAATACAACAAGCCGATCATCGTCATGGAACCGGTCAGAGGCGGCATGCTGGCTTCTCCTTCCAGCGATGAAGTCCGCAGGATCCTGGACGACGCTTCCGAGAAAGCCGGGCAGCCGGGCGCTTCCTATGCGTCCTACGCTCTGCGCTACGCGTCTCAGCTCGAAGGGGTCATGTGTACTTTATCCGGCATGTCGACGACCGCTCAAATGAAAGAAAACATCGAAACTTTCTCCGGCTCTCTGCTCACCGAGGAGCAGCTTGAAGCCGTCCATCAGGCTGCCGTCAAGCTCCGGGCGGATATCATCGTCCCTTGCACAGGCTGCAATTATTGCTATGAATGTCCTGCGGAGATAAAGATCCCTAAGATATTCAGCTGGTACAACGAAGCCGCAGCCAAAGGCTTCCACTGGATATGGGGTTCCCTGTCAAAGCAGTACGAAGAACTGGGTAACACGGGAAAGGACTGCCTCCAATGCGGCAACTGCCAGTCCCACTGTCCTCAGAAGATAGAGATAATCGACCTGCTCCAGCAGATAGAAGCCAAATACAAAGAACTGAAAGAGGCGGGAGAGTAGGCTAGGCCGCATATAGCCGGAGCCCATCCGTTCCATAACACTGCGGAGAAGCCCGGAGTCACATCACTCCGGGCTTCTCTCATTCTATATTGGAGGGTTCTTTTTCATCATCAGAATCCGGTTTTACCGGACTGTAAACGGCTGGATTTATATGCTTACGCATAAGTATAAAGACGATCCCGACCAGAGCTGCCATAGCAAGGAAAGCATATAGTATCACTCTCACATCTCCCGATTTCGTCTTGCCTAGGTTGTCATGCTGACTTTGAGGTACTGACCACGCAAGCTCAATTTGAACTTCTGAATTATCATATTGTGTGCCGGTCCCCTCAGGCAGGTACAGACTTATACTGTACCTTGTATCAGTTTTCCCTGCACCGTTTTTTTCATTAAGCTGCTCATAGCCGGTCGCTGCGAGTTCTTTCAGACTGCCGTCATAGATCAGCTGTTCGTTGGTGTCATCGTACACCCGTATCTGAAGGGCATTGTCAATATCTCCCGTGAACGATAAGATATTTACTGCCAGGTTCACAGCTATGTCGTCATCGTGATTGACCCGGATCAGATATATTTTTTCCAGTTCTTCTGCTGCTTCGGAGCCGGTCAGTCCTATCTCGTCGCTCACCTGAGTCCGGTCATCCCTAAGCTCAAGTGAAATCTGATCTTCCAGCCCTTCCGGAAAAAGTTCTGCTCTCTCGCTGCTTTGGGGATTATACATCTTAAATCCCAAAGCCAGAGCCAGCAGTCCGATGATCATAAATATCAGAGCCTTGCTTATCCTGACATTTTTCTTTTCTGTTTTGTTCATATCATCTGCTCTTTTTCAGCTTTTTCATCTTATTTTTGCGTTCTTTGTTATATGGGTCGGGATTATTTCCCATGGTCACGCCTGCCTTGAAATAAATGAATATACCTGCAAGAGCGCCGCTTATCAATCCTCTGTACAGGGTAGCGGCCTGGAAATATCTCCATCCTGCGAAGCATAGTATTATGATCATTACCCACATTATTATTCTTCGGAACAGGAACGGAACAGCACGGCATACTTTTCTGACAAACTGTCTGAAACCTTTTGAGGCGTTTTCAATTATGGTGAAAAACATTACCCCGAAAAAGATCCCGGACAGGTAACAGCAGAAGTACATGATCAAATCCATTATCATTTTTTCTTTCCTTTCTTAGTTCTGGTCTGCTTGTCCAGTTCTTCTTCTTCAGCTTTCATTTTCTTTTGCAGGGCTTTCATCTCATTTGCGATCTCAGCCCTTTCCTTTTCGAGTTTAGCCTGTTTTTTGGCCTGACGCTTTTCGATAGGATTCAGCTCTTTTTCCTGTGCCTGGGCTTCGCCTGAAAGGTTTTGTTTATTCTTGAGCATGAGCGCTTCTTTTCTTGCTCTCGCCTCTCTTCTGGCTATCAGCTCGGCTCTCCTTTTTCTGAACATGAGTATATCGGACATCATCAGCATCAAAAACGCCAGAAGAACGGTCACCGCCGCCCCAAGAGCTGTAGTATAAAATTTTAAAAATCCATATAAAAAAGCAGAACTGAAAAGTACACGCCCGCTCACATCGTCAGCGCTTATCTGTATCGCAACCTGATCAGGCTCATTATCACCTCGTACCACATAAGATTTTCCGTCTGCGGATACTTCCGTTATGCGCCTAAGAGGATTGCTGTTGCTCTCTTCATCATAGTATTGTACTATATCGCCTGTTTCGTATGAGTCACCTCTCATTGTGAATACGGCGCTGTCGGCCATTATAGCCGGCTCCATCACATCCGACTGTGTCTTGCTGCTCGCAAAACCCATGACCGTAACTATCTTGGAGTCGTCGTAGCCGCCGCCTCTTACCAGCACATGTACATTGGCAAAGAACATAATAGCCAGGAGCGCTGTGATCACCTTGCATACCCTGTCTATCTTTTTAACCGCAGGAGTCCTGTCATCGGCAAATTTTTTCCTTGGAGGTCTTTTGGGATAAGCCTCCTTTTTTCTTTTGTTCTGAGCGGCAGAGCTCTTGTCGTTGCTCATTTAACTTACCTTTCTAAATTCAGCGCCCATATCTGTCCGGACATGAGCGCTGAATAAACATATCAAATCAAACTCATTATCTGCTGATCTTTCGTCGTTATGTAATCTTAGCCAATCCTAACAGGATCTGTATTATTTGGCGGCTTTCTTGGCAAGTTTTGCCGCCTTATCTGCCAGATAATACCTGTCCGGCGTATTGAAGTATTCTTTTTGAAGTTTCGCAACCTGCGGAACCATTATTATCAGTCCTATCATGTTAGGGATCATGATCGCAGCTAGGAATCCGTCTGTTATCATATACATGAATGTAAGCTCGATTCCGGCCGTAGCTATGATCATGGTGATAGGATAGATGTACCTCCATATCTTGGAGAATTTCAGGCCGAAGAGGAACTCAGCCTGTCTATATCCATAGAAGGCTGATACTACTATGGTCGAGAATACGAACAACCATACGCAGATAGCCACGAACCAGTCTCCTGCCACTCCGAAAGCATCGTGGAATGCTGCCTGAGCTATTGATCCTGCCTGGTATTCAGTAGTCGTCCACATTCCGGTAGTCAGTGTCAGCAGAGCAGTTACGGTGCATACGATGAGAGTATCAACTGTTACCTCGAAAACGCCCCATACTGCCTGTCTGATAGGGTGATCTACATCTGCGGATGCGTGTGAGTTAGGTGCGGTACCGAACCCTGCCTCGTTGGAGTAAACTCCTCGTGCAGCTCCCCATCTGAGAGCCAGAGCAATAGTAGACCCGGCGAAGCCTCCGACAGCAGCGTGCGGTGTAAACGCATATACGAAGATGCTCTTGATAGCAGGCAGTATCTGGCTGGCGTTCATAAATATGATGACGAATGCGCCTGCCATATAGATGATAGCCATAACAGGAACCATTATGTCCATTACCTTGGTGATCCTGCTGAATCCTCCGGCGATTATGATCGCTACCAGGATAGCGGTGATCGTACCGGAAACAGGTTCAGGAACTCCGAGGATTACGAACTGTGAGGTTGCCGACAGAGCCTGAGTACACAGAGAAGGCACCAATTCAATCATAAGACCGATAGCAAAGAAAGTTCCGAGGAATTTTCCCAGACCTCCGCCGAGGGCTCTCAGGTAGTAGAAAGGTCCGCCTACCCACTCGCCGTCTTCATTCTTTTCTCTGTATTTAACAGCAAGGGCAATTTCAGTATATTTAGTAGCGCATCCAACCAGGGCGATGAGCCAGATCCAGAAAACAGCTCCCGGTCCTCCCATTACTACAGCAGTAGGTACTCCTACAATGTTCGATGCGCCTATAGATGATGCCAGCGCAGCACATGCTGCTGAAAACGGTGAAACTTTTCCATCTTCAGCCTTGGCAAACATCTTGCCGAAAGTCTGGGAACAGATATATCCAAACCTTCTGAACTGAACAAATCCCAGACGGACTGTGATCCACAGACCGCCGCCTACGATCAGGAACAGGATAGGTAATCCCCAAAACCAGTTGCCAAAATCGGCAATCGCTTGTAAAACAACCATAAGTTACTCCTTTCTTGCATAATACATAAACATCGTTGCATCAGACTTAATGAGTTTAAAATATGTTATCGGATTATCACCCTATGAGCCCCTTAATGGCCTCATAGGTTATGTTCGGAACATTCTGGAAAGTCTGCCTCATGTCGACCCTTTCGGTGAGCATGTGACCGTCTCTGCCAAATGTTCCTATATTTACAACCGGTACATTGATCTCCATTATCTTATCAATATCATGGGTATACTTGACTCCGTACTGAGGCATGTTGTCCTTGAGCGCCTGTACTGCCAGAGTGTCGTCGCAGACTGCCATGAAGCTGGAGTCGGAAATGTAAGGATAGAACATCCTTGTCTTTATCTGTCTCTGTGCCTCTGGCCTTATCTTTTCAACGGCGGCTTCAACAGCGTCCAGAAGTGATTTTTCCTTGGCGGTCTTCCCGGTCATCTCTATCCTTGCGCTGAATACCGACCCGAAGAAAACTATGATGGCAGGAGACTTGTCTTCGCACCATTTCCAGGCCTCCTCGGCCACTTTCAGCCCGAATATCCTCAGGTCCAGCTCCGGATCGTCTTTGTGGAGCTTTTCCGTAAATTCTCTGATAGCCTTTACATAAGGCTCTCCGTGTATTCCGGCCAGATAATCGTTAAATTCTTTCCAGGTATATACTCTCGTCTTCCATGGCAGAGGCACATACGGAACCTTGCTCAGTTCACAGAATTTTTTATATTGATCCTGGAGATAGTCGATAACATCGTCGAAAGCTCTTACGGCCATCTCTTTGCTCTTTGCAAGCACCTGCGCCGGATCCCAGCCGTGGGTGAAGAAGTTGTAATAGCTAAAAGCCGTAAGGGCCGTCTGTACGGTGTAAGGGCCTTTGGTATCTGTCTGTTTCAGCGAAACAGGCGGTATCGCAACCTCTCCCTGGGCTATGTCGCAAAGCTCTGTATTCAGGGACATCTTCCTGGTCACCTCTGCGATCAGAAGGTTCGGGTCCATTGCGCTGAAAGCCTGCCCAACATGGGCTTCCTTGCCGAAAGCTACGAAGCAAGGCAGGAGTTTTCCGATGCTGCCATAGTATATGTATCTGTTTTCATCTCCCGGGCTGTAGTTGGTGGAGTAATCGGCGTTGATACAGGAAATATATTCAAATCCTTCCGTCTTTTTCAGCTCTACCAGTTCGTCCAGGGCTGTTATTATTCCCTTGGAATTGTCCTCCTCGTCACATTCGGCTATGGCTATGATATTGCCGTCCAGCTCTTCCGGATGTTCGGAGAAATATTTGATCAGGTACATATGTCCGGCCACTCCCGACTTCATGTCCAGAGCGCCTCTGCCGAACATGTACTCGCCCGACTCTATATCGGCCAGGACTTCATCGGAGAGCTTGAATGTCTCTTTGAGCTTTGCAGGCAGTTCCTCGCATTTGAAAGCGTATTCCCTGATGGTTCCGAAATCGTCTACGCCAACCGTATCAAGATGGCCTATAAGGATGACTGTCCTGTTTGAGTTCCCTTTAGTGCCTTTTACATACGCATAGGTGGAGTGTCTGTCTACGAAGTCGTTTTTGGTTTTGAAGATCTTTACCCTCTCAGGGTGCTCTTTGAAGTAACCCAGTCCCATATAGAAATCATAGATGTACTGAGCCACCGCCGTTTCGCCGCCCTGTTCCTTATTGATACTGGGAATGGCTACCATTTCCTGAGTCAGGCGTTTAACTTCATCAAATGAATTGAGTTTCATCCTAAAATTCCTCTCCTTCTCTGCAATATGTTTCATTGCCGGCCATATAAGTATGAAGAGCTTTGATGTCTTTGATCTCATCCTCAGGCACATTAAATATGTCTCTGTCGATCACTACCATATCCGCAAACTTGCCTGCCTCTATAGTTCCCATCAGATCCTGCTCTCCGTTGGCATAAGGAATGTTCTTGGAGAAGATGCATACGGCGTCGTATACGGAAAGTTTTTCCTCCGGCTGTACGCCTCCCTCCGGCCATCCTTGCAGATCTTTTCTGGTAACAAGAGAGTAGATTCCGTTCCAAGGTGAAAAGATCTCTACAGGACAGTCTGAGCCGCCAGTCATCATGAGACCCTTGTCCATATATGTTTTCCATGTGTAGCTCATGGAAGCTCTCTTTTCTCCTACCCTTTCCTTGATCCAGTGCATGTCTGTCAGGAAGAATGAAGGCTGTATGTCCAGTACCACCGGAAGTTTTGTCATCCTCTCGATAAGGTCCGGATTTGCCATCTGAGCGTGGATTATCCTGAACGGAAGTCTGTCCTTTTGCTCTCTTTCGGTCATGCCGTTTTCACGGCTCTTTTTGAGAGTGTATTCGATGGCTGTCAATACCACATCCAGTCCCATGTCGCCTATGCAGTGGATGGCAGGCTGGAGTCCCATCTCGTATCCTTTGAGCATTCTTTCATTCAGGTCTTCCTGGCTTATTACAAGCATGCCTGTAGTCGTCGGATCATCTGAATAAGGCTCATACAGCTTAGCTGACCTGGAGCCCAGGGAACCGTCGCTGAATATCTTGAAAGTTCCGTACTGTACTGCTCTGAACGGGTCTTCTCTTTCTTCTTTTGTAACGAAAGGCTTGTTATAGAAATAGTCAAGACATACTGTCATCCTTACAGGAAGCTCGCCTCTCCTGTTCATCTCCAGATATTCGTTGTAGTCCTCCGAATATTTCCAGATCTCTGCCGCATATGTGTGCATCATGGTCAGACCGTAGGAAACAGCCAGATCGAAGCCTTTCTTCATGTATTTCTTCTTGTTTTCAGGTATCAGGAACGGGTCAGGGATCATTTCGTCATAGATCTTTGAAGCCTGTTCTCTGAATATGCCGTTTGGCATGCCGTCTTTATCAAGCTCCACGCTGCCGCCTGTCCCGAAAACATAGCCTTTGCCGATGCCTGCTTTTTCAAGGGCCCGGGTGTTTGCAACAGCAGTATGGAGGCATACCCTCTTTATTACGATAGGGTGCCTGTCGCTGGCCTTATCCAGGTCTTCTCTGGTCGGAAGCTGGTCTTCGCAGTCGTTCCATTTGGACTGGTCAAAGTTCGTTCCCTTTATCCACTCGCCTTCAGGGGTTTCGGCAGCTTTTGCGGCCAGCAGCTCGATGGCCTGGGCTTTACTCTTGGCAACGCCCAGGTCTACTGTCGTATATGCCTGACAGAAAGCGAAGAAGTGCAGGTGGGAGTCTCCCATTCCCGGCAGGACTGTCTTTCCTTTCAGGTCAATGACTTCTTTTGCTTCGTAATTGTCAAGAGCCTCGTCGTTTGTGCCTACATAGGCAAATTTGCCGTCTTTGATAACGATGGCTTCTTTACATACGCCTTCGGCCTCCAATGTGTACGCCCTGGCGTTGATAAAGATCTTGTCTGCTGATACTTTCATCTCGTTTACCTCGCTTTACTGTTGCAGTATGTGCATCATGGTCTTATAAAGGATCTCCGGCAGCACTTCATATGAATATACTGTCTCGACTCTTTCCGTAAACTGATGGGCGTCTTTCCCGTAAGAACCTATATCTGCTACAGGCAGATCCAGTGCCTGCATTTCCTCAATCGGAAGATCATAGATCACCCCGAATCCCGGCATGTTCTGCCGCAGAGCGTCGATGGCTTCCGGTTCTTTCGGAGCGGCGGTATAGCTGAGATCCGATATACATGGGAGGAATTTTTTCTGCATCAGCTTGTAATCTGAGCTTGTGGTCGTTACGGCATAGTTTACTGCGTCGATGAGAGCCTTTTCCTTAGGTCTGGTTCCTTCAACATATATATGCGGATAATACGGAGGGGTCAGATATACGACCAGGACCGGATTCTTGTCGGACCACAGCGAATGTACATACTCTACCACCTTCATGGTCTTATCCCTTGCGTCATATCTGCTGTCCTTCATGATCTCCCCGGCATAAGACCTGATCATGTCGTCCAGCTTATCGCCTACTTCCTTCCTGACTTCGCTCACCAGGCTGTCGAAGCTCATGGTCCTGGCTTTCCAAGGAAGGGCTTTATATTCTCTGCCCGACATATGGCAGAACTTCTCGTATCTTTCGTTTAGTGCGGTCACCACATTTTCAAAACATTCCTGACCGGTCTTGACCATCTTGTTCATTACATCGGCAGGTGTGCTGGAATGGGTGGCGTAGTTAAAGAACAGGATAGCTTTGCTGGCTATCTGCACCGAATACTCAGGCTTCAGGTCCCTCTGCTTCAGAGTGATAGGCGGCAGGGTCACTTCACCTTCTACCACATCGGAAAATTCCGGATTGAGGTTTACCCTTCTGGTTATCTCGGCAGCTATCTGGTTAGGGTCAAGGCCGCTGAATGACTCGCCCACATGGGTTTCCTTGCCCACTATGTAGAAAGTCGGCATCAGTTTGCCCACAGTGCCTATGTACTGATATACATTGGGGTCTCCCGGATATGCCGGAGCGATATAATCCGGGTCCAGCATTGCCTGATAGTCAAATCCGAATTTTTCTTTGAGCCTGATAAGTTCAGGGACGAAGGTGAGCATTCCCATGGAATTGCCTTCCTCGTCGCATACGGCGGCAAAGACTATATTCCCCTCGAAATTCTTTATATCTTTTGAAATATATTCCATTATTCCGATGACATTGGCATCGCCGGATTTCATATCGAAGATCCCTCTTCCGAACATGTATTTTCCGGAAGCCATGTCGTCTTTTACTTCCTGGGGCAGGGAGACTTCTTTCAGCTTGTCGATGAGCTCATCCGGCTTTGTGGCGTACTCAGCCAGATTGCCATAGTCTGAGATTCCTACCGTATCTGTATGGCCTATGAAAACGACGGTCTTGCGGCTCGGCTTCTTCTCGCCTGTCATTATGGCAACCACGATCTTCCTGTTCCACGGATCGTCCTTGACAGGTACAAAATACAGATTTTCCGGGTGTTCTTTGTAATAGTCCATCCGGCTCATCAGCTCATATACCTTGTCGCTCATGGTGACTTCATCGTATGTTTCAACGATACTTTTCTGGGATACCAGTTCTACGGCGATTTCTTTGATCCTTCTGCTCAGTTCAGCGTTCATTTTTTCCCTCCTGATCGCACAACACTTCTGAGATAAATTGATTTATAGATAAAGCCACTTCCAGTCCCGAATCAAGGTCTACCCTTTCATCGCTGCTGTGGAAGTTGTCCCCGTCCGCCCCGAAGAGGACCGTCGGGATACCCAGCTTTCCACCGATATGGTTAAAATCTCCTATGCTCTGAAAGTAGGCCGTGTTGACCGGCTTTCTGCATACCTTTTCGATCGTTGCTTCTAAAATTTTGAGGTACTTTCCGTCTTCGTCTATGCAGTATGCATCAAAGCCTCCGTCAAATCCCTCGGCCGGCGACTGCCTGAACACCACCTCTATCTTTGACCTTACATTGGCGGCTCTGATGGCTTTGTCTACCCTTTCCCTGATGGTCTGCTGAGTTTCTCCCCTGACCGTATGGTGGAAGATCTCTACTTCTGCATAGTCCGGAACGCTGCATGCCGCTCCTCCTCCGTTCATGGATATGACGCACGGAGATGAGCTGCCCAGTTTTTCATCTGTAACAGGAGGTATCTTTTCAAGCTCCGCCACTATGAGGGAGGCGTCGACCATGGCGTTTATGCCTAGTTCCGGAGTCGCCGCATGGGCCGACTTGCCGTAAACCTTTATGGTGTAGTTATAGCCTCCCCTTGCTCCGAGGCACACGCACGGATGAGGGACCCTCGCAAAGCCCGCCGACGGCTCGGCGATTATGGCAAAATCCGCTTCCTCTGCTACATTGTGTATCTTGTCGTTGATTATAAATACCGTACCCAGGCCGTAAGGACCTTCTTCATCTGATACCAGATGGTATATGAGTTTTCCGCAAAAGCTCCCGTCCTGCAGATGTCTGCCTGCGAATTTTTCTACGGCCAGCATTACGGCGGCACAGCCGGATTTCATGTCCAGGGCGCCAACCCCGTACATATCATCGCCTTCCACCACGCCGTCGTACGGTGGTCTGGTCCAGCCGTTGCAGAGCTGCACCGTATCCAGATGCCCTCCCAGATATATGACCGGCCCCGGTTTGCCGCTGTCCATGATGCCTACCACATTTTTCCCGTGGAATTTGGTCTCCTTTGGCTCATAGAAAGTATGTATCTGAGCGGGCACTCCTCTTTCGGCAAACCACCGATTTACAAATTCCATAACCTGGTCTTCGTGGAAATAGAGGCTTTTTATCTGCACCAGCTGTCTCAGGAGTTTTTCGTATTCTTCTCTTGAAATGGGTTTTTCCATTGCTATCGGTCACCTTTCAATGTCTTGATCTTACAGCTCCCACATGTAACTGATGAGTGCCTTCGTAGTCTTTGGCATTACTTCCGTGAGGCTGCGCCTGTTGACTCTCTCGATATATTCGTGATAGTTCTTTCCTATCGGGCCGTAGATAACTCCCGGCATGCCGCAGTATTCTATGGCGTCGAAATTCATGTTGTACGCCTTGCCCCACAGCGGAGTATTGGCGGAATATTTTTTATAGTCAAAGGGTGATGTGATCGCTCCATAACTCAGGTCAGAGATACCCATGAAGAAATTCTCGTACATCACCTTCTGTCCGAACTGATTTTCGGACAATTCGCTCACAAATTTGAAAGCCTTGGTGCCGAAGCCTTCTTTACCCTTGACCATATCGCTGTGAACGGCAGGGTAGTACGGCGGAGCGAATCCGATTATGGTGATCGGATACTGGATGCCTGAATAGTCGAGGACCGCTTCCATAACATCTATGGTAGCGCTCGGGAAATTGGATTCTCCGCTGTTTACCTTGGCAACTGCGTCTTTGTATGTATCTTCGTAGAACTTTTCAAAGCCGGCCCTGTCTTTTGCTCTGATGGTGTCGCAGAGTTCGTTAAAAGACATCACTACAGGCTCGTAGTAGATCTTTTCCTTGCGCTCGGACTTGTTGATCTTTTTGTATTCCTGATACTCGCCGTCCAGCTTCTTTACCTGATTTTCAATAGATTCGATGCATATCTTCTTCAGCTTGCCCATGATGTCGTCAGGGGTGGAATCGAACGCAAACACCGTGAAATACCCATAGGCTCTGTGAGGAATCGATACATCGTACGACTCTTTCATATCTCTCAGGTTGGCCCATGTCGGCGGCACCGTGGCTTCGTCCTCATATATATCGGAAAATTCCAGAGAACCGTTGGTTCTCTCAGACTGTAGACAAACCCCGGACAGATTGTATGATCGTCTGGGGTTTTTTCTTATGAAAAAAGCCTGTTTTATTGAAATTCCAACACTTTCGCCTCCTTTTGTGATATAATATATCCAAAAGGAGGCTTTGACATGATCTCGAAAACA
>ERZ826764.544-NODE-544-length-52847-cov-16.008732_pt1 | contig 52847 bp, 48 predicted proteins | sample MGYA00519870_ERZ826764 | MGnify/ENA primary metagenome ERZ826764 (study PRJEB31778, sample SAMEA3449239) | human gut metagenome | biome: human gut; feature: human-associated habitat; material: faeces | place: United Kingdom | collected 2010/2012 ... | reverse complement strand
ATCCCATGACAAAGGAATATCTGGAAAAAGAAGCAGCAGGAGCATCTTTTGAAGAGCTGGAGCTTCTCACACTGGGAGGTCTTCGAAAGGCGGTTGTCGACGGTGATGTAAAAACCGGAAGCGTGATGTCCGGACAGATCGCAGGTATGGTAAAAGACATTCCCACCTGTAAAGATCTGATGGCAAGACTGATGGCGGAGACAAAAGAAACAGTCAGAAAAAACAGTTTTCTTGCGGAGGAATAAACAGATGGGAAAAACAGCATTCATCTTTCCAGGACAGGGCGCACAGAAAGCCGGGATGGGAAAAGATTTTTATGAGAAATATGATACTGCAAAAAAGGTTTTTGATTCTGCCAGTAAGTGGCTGGATCTGGACATGAAAGCACTCTGTTTTGAAGAAAATGACAAGCTTGATCTGACGGAGTATACACAGGCAGCGCTGGTCACCACCTGCCTCGCCATGGAAAAGGTCGTAGAGGAGATGGGACTTCATCCGGATGTAACTGCAGGCTTAAGCCTTGGTGAGTATTGTGCCATCGAAGCAGCAGGCGGCATGGAGCTTTGCGATGCCATTACAACCGTAAGAAAAAGAGGAATCCTGATGGAACAGGCAGTTCCGGCAGGAAAAGGAAGCATGGCGGCAGTTATGGGAATGGAAACAGAGAAGATCGAGGAAGTGATCGCAGACATTTCAGATGTCAGCATTGCCAATTATAACTGTCCTGGTCAGATCGTGATCACAGGACTTGCAGAGGCAGTTGCAGAAGCTTCTGAAAAACTGAAATCAGCTGGCGCAAGAAGAGTGATCCCGTTAAATGTCAGCGGTCCCTTCCACTCCGCAATGCTTATTACAGCAGGAAAAGAGCTGGGGAAGGTTCTGGAGGGTATCACACTCCACCAGCTTAAAATTCCATATGTAACAAACGTAACCGCAGAGTATGTGGAAGATCCATCCGAAACAAAGGCACTTCTGGAAAAACAGATCTCATCTTCCGTGCGCTGGCAGCAGAGTGTGGAAAACATGATCCGCCAGGGAGTGGATACCTTCGTGGAGATCGGACCTGGAAGAACACTGGCCGGGTTTATGAGAAAGATCGACAGAAATGTAAAGGTATATAACATCCAGACTGTAGAAGACGCAGAAAAAGTCTGCCAGGAACTTAAGTGATCAGAAAGGAATTCATATGTCAGAGAAAAAAATCGCAGTGGTAACAGGCGGTGCACGTGGAATCGGAAAAGCCATCGCCCTGGAACTTGCAAAAGCAGGAAATTTTGTAGTGATCAATTATAACGGCTCAGAAGAAAAAGCCCGGGAAACAAAAGCAGAGATCGAGGCAGCTGGCGGCCAGGCAGATATCCTGCAGTGTAATGTGGCAGATTTTGATGCATGCGAAGCTTTTTTCAAAGCCATTGCAGAAAAATACGGACGTGTTGACATTCTGGTAAACAATGCCGGAGTTACGAAGGACGGACTTCTCATGAAGATGAGCGAGGAAGATTTTTCCAGAGTTGTTGACACCAACCTGAAAGGAACCTTTAACTGCATCCGCCATGTGTCCAGAATGATGCTGAGACAGAGAAGCGGCAGGATCATCAGTCTTTCATCGGTGGTAGGCCTTCGTGGAAATGCGGGACAGGCCAATTATGCAGCATCCAAAGCGGGAATCATCGGCCTTACAAAATCCGCCGCAAAAGAGCTGGCATCCAGAGGAATCACGGTCAACGCCATTGCACCGGGATTTATCAAAACCGATATGACAGACGTGCTTTCCGACAAAGTGAAAGAAAATATTTCGGCATCCATTCCCATGGGAAGCATGGGAACTGCAGAAGATGTGGCAAAAGCAGCCGCTTTTCTGGCATCGGACGGCGCACGTTATATTACAGGACAGGTACTTCGTGTAGACGGCGGAATGGCAATGTAAAAAAGGCTCCCCGGAGTCAGGAGGATAGATTGATGAAAAGACGAGTAGTAGTAACAGGACTTGGAGCAGTAACACCGATCGGAAACGATGTGGAAAGCTTCTGGAACGGAGTGAAAGAAGGAAAAGTGGGGATCGGACCGATCACCCGTTTTGATACAACCGGATATAAGGCAACACTGGCAGCGGAGCTGAAAGGCTTCGTAGCAAAAGACCGCATGGATCCCAGAACCGCAAGAAGAATGGAGCCCTTTTCCCAGTATGCGGTGGCAGCCGCACTGGAAGCTGTGGAAAATGCAGGTCTTAAGATGGAAGAGGAAGATCCGTACATGGTAGGCGTGATCATCGGTTCCGGTGTGGGAAGCCTTCAGGCTACGGAGCTGAATGAGAAGAAGCTTGTGGAAAAAGGTCCTTCAAGGGTTGATCCCCTTCTTGTTCCCAAGATGATCACAAACATGGCAGCAGGAAATGTTTCCATTGCCACCGGTGCAAAAGGAAAGTGTACAAACGTGGTAACTGCATGTGCAACAGGAACTCACTGTATCGGAGACGCTTTCCGTGCCATCCAGTACGGCGATGCAGATGTAATGCTTGCAGGCGGTACAGAAGGTGCTATCTGCCCCATCGGAATTGCAGGATTTGCAAGCCTTACCGCACTGAGCACAAGCGAGGATCCGCTGCGTGCTTCCATTCCTTTTGACAAAGACAGAGGTGGTTTTGTCATGGGTGAAGGCGCAGGTGTGGTTGTTCTGGAAGAACTGGAACATGCGAAAAAGAGAAATGCCAATATCCTGGCAGAGGTTGTGGGATATGGTGCAACTGCAGATGCTTTTCATATCACATCTCCGGCCGAGGACGGAAGCGGCGCCGCACGTGCCATGGAAAACGCCATGAAAGAAGCAGGTGTTGCACCGGAGCAGGTAGATTATATCAATGCACACGGAACCGGAACCCACCACAACGATCTGTTTGAGACAAGAGCCATCAAGCTTGCGTTCAAAGACGCGGCAAAAGATGTAAAGATCAACTCCACAAAATCCATGGTAGGACATCTTCTTGGCGCAGCAGGTGCTGTTGAGTTTATCGTGTGTGTAAAATCCATTCTGGACGGATTTATCCATCAGACTGTGGGAACTACGGAAACAGAGGAGGAGCTGGATCTCAACTATATGATCGGCGCTCCGGCAGAACAGGAAGTACGCTATGCAATGAGCAATTCCCTTGGCTTTGGAGGCCATAACGGAACCTTGCTTGTAAAGAAGTATGAGGAGGAGTGAAATCATGGAATTTAACCAGATCCTTGAGCTCATAGATCACGTATCCGCATCAGAACTTACTGCTTTTACTTACGAGACAGCAGATCTGACCTTAAGCATGGAACACGGAAAACCACAGATCATCCAGGGAGTTATGGGGGAAACTGTGGAAAACATTCCGGCGGCAGGAATGGCCGGTGGAAAAGTCCGCAGGGCAGTGCATACAGTGCCGATGGCAGGTGCAGGTTCCGTGGCGGCGACAGTATCAGATCCGGCAGATGAAATGGCAGCGGCAGACAAAAATGCAGCAGAAACACAGGGCGTGCAGAATACAGTACCTGTGCAAAATATAGAGCAGCCGGAAAACGTATCACAGAAATCAGATGACCAGACCGGCAGCCTGGTAACTTCTCCGCTGGTCGGAACTTTCTACGCAGCACCATCCCAGGATCTTCCGCCATACGTCCAGGTAGGAGATAAAGTAAAAAAAGGCCAGGTTCTTGCAATCGTGGAAGCAATGAAACTGATGAATGAGATCGAAAGTGATTTTGACGGCGAGATCGCGGAAATCTATGTGGAAAACGGACAGCCGGTAGAGTATGGACAGAAACTTTTCCGTATCCGATAAAATATCTTCAGGTCAGAATTAAAGAATAAGAAAGAGAATGTTTCGGAGAAAAAGAATACAGATTATGTAATCGGTCGTTTTCTCCGTGATTTTTCAGGAGGATAGAGAATGAAACATCTTGACGTAAAACAGATCGAAGAGATCATCCCGCACAGACATCCGTTTCTGCTTGTGGACTATATCGAAGATTATGAACCAGGTGAATTTGCTGTTGGATATAAATGCGTGACTTTCCGCGAGGACTTTTTCCGGGGACATTTTCCGAAGGAGCCGGTAATGCCGGGCGTCCTTATGGTAGAGGCTCTGGCACAGGTTGGTGCGGTAGCTATTCTTTCCCTGGAGGATATGAAGGGAAAAACTGCTTATTTTGGCGGCATCAACAAGTGTAAATTCCGCAGAAAGGTAGTTCCCGGAGATAAACTCCGTCTTGAGACAAAGATCATCCGCAGAAAGGGCCCCGTGGGAATCGGTTCCGCAGTGGCATCTGTAGATGGAGAGGTTGCCGTAGAGGCAGAACTTACATTTATGATCGGGTAAGGTGATTGTATGATTCGAAAGTTACTGATCGCCAACAGAGGCGAGATCGCGGTGCGTATTATCCGTGCCTGCAGGGAAATGGGAATTGCCACAGTGGCAGTTTATTCCGAGGCAGATGAGGAAAGCCTTCACACACAGCTGGCAGACGAAGCAATCTGTATCGGTCCGGGACCTTCCGCACAGAGCTATCTGAATATGGAGCAGATCATCAGCGCCACCATGGTTTCCGGTGCGGATGCCATCCATCCGGGATTTGGTTTCCTTTCGGAAAATGCCAGATTTGCGGAGCTTTGTGAAAAATGCGGAATTACATTTGTGGGACCGCCATCGAAGGTCATCCGCATGCTTGGAAACAAAAAGATCGCAAGAAGCACCATGATCGCAGCAGGTGTTCCGGTAGTTCCAGGCAGTGAAGGGGATGTGGAGGATATTGAAACCGGCCTTAAGGAAGCAGAGCGGATCGGCTACCCGGTGATCATCAAGGCAGCTCTTGGCGGCGGTGGAAAAGGTATGCGTGTGGCAAATACCCCGGAGGAATTTCCAGAGGCCTACGCAACTGCCAGAAAAGAGTCTGAGATCGCTTTTGGCGACGGTACCATGTATATTGAACATTTTGTGGTAAATCCCAGACATATTGAATTTCAGATCCTTGCGGACAACCAGGGAAATGTCATTCATCTGGGAGAACGTGACTGCTCCATTCAGAGAAATCATCAGAAGATGATAGAGGAATCTCCAAGCGCCGCAGTTTCGCCGGAATTAAGAGAAAAAATGGGTCATGCGGCAGTGACGGCAGCAAAAGCGGCCGGCTATGTCAATGCGGGAACCATTGAATTTCTGCTGGAGCCGGATGGAAAATTCTGGTTTATGGAAATGAACACAAGAATTCAGGTAGAACATCCGGTGACAGAATGGGTAACCGGAATCGATCTTGTGAAAGAGCAGCTGAAGATCGCTTCGGGGATGCCTCTTGAAATATCACAGGATGATGTCCATATTATGGGACATGCCATCGAGTGCAGGATCAACGCCGAGAATCCTCAGAAAAACTTCCGGCCTTCACCGGGAACTATCCAGGGGGCACATTTTCCGGGAGGAAACGGGATCCGTGTGGATACCTGCGTTTATAACGGCTGTAAGATCCCACCGTATTATGATTCCATGCTTGCCAAGCTGATCGTTCATGCAGACAGCCGTGAGGCAGCCATTGCAAAAATGCAGAGTGCCCTTGGTGAGGTGATCATTGACGGAATCGATACAAACATTGACTATCAGTATGAAATCTTGAAAAATGAGGATTATCAGTCCGGAAATTTTGACACCGGTTTTCTGGCAAGTCATATCATTGCGGGAGTGAAGATCAATGAGAATTAAGCATATGTTCAAAAAAACAGTACGGGATATCCGGGGGGAGGAGTACGGGAACACTCCGGAGGTTCCGGATAACCTGATGCGAAAATGCAATGCCTGCAAGGCTGCCGTTTTTGCAGATGAGGTAAAACAGAATCATTACATCTGCCCACATTGTGGAAATTATTTTCATGTACCGGCTTACCGGCGGATCAAGATGGTCGTAGATCGAAAGAGTTTCACAGAGTGGGACGTACATATGGAAGAACAGAATCCGCTTCAGTACAAAGGATATGAGGAAAAAATCAGATCACTCCGTGAAAAGACAGGACTTGACGAGGCTGTGGTTACCGGTAAGTGTACGATAAAAGGGACACCGACAGCGCTTGGTGTCTGTGACTGCCGTTTCATGATGTCCAGTATGGGAGAGGTTGTTGGGGAAAAGATCACCCGGGTTTTTGAACGTGCCACAAAGGAGAGACTTCCGGTGATTCTCTATATCTGTTCCGGCGGTGCCAGAATGCAGGAGGGACTGGTATCCCTGATGCAGATGGCAAAAACCAGTATGGCCATTCGAAAACACAGTGATGCAGGGCTTCTCTATGTGCCGGTTCTTACAGACCCGACGACAGGTGGTGTGACTGCAAGCTTTGCCATGCTGGGAGATATTATCCTGGCAGAGCCAAAAGCACTGATCGGATTTGCCGGCCCCAGAGTCATTGAGCAGACCATCGGTCAGAAACTTCCCAAAGGATTCCAGAGAGCGGAATTTCTTCTGGAACACGGTTTTGTGGATAAGATCGTGGAACGTGAGGAGCAGAGAAGCGTGCTGGCGGATATCCTGAAGTTACATGAAAATAAAATACCAGATTATGGACAGTCCGATAATTCGGACATGGAAATGAAATATAAATCTGATAATGCGGAATCGACAGAAACTGCCGTGGGAGATAAACGGGAATCAGAGAATACAATCTGGCCGGAATTCATCCCATCAGGAAATTACACTCCCTGGGAACATGTCCAGCTTGCCAGAGCAAAAACACGTCCCACGGGAAAAGACTACATCGAGGCACTCTTTGACGATTTCATGGAATTTCACGGTGACCGCCACTGTGGTGATGATCCGGCAGTGATCGGCGGTGTGGCATTTTTTCACGGAAAGCCGGTGACGGTTCTTGCACAGGAAAAAGGTGAGGGCACCAGGGAAAATATTGCCCGGAATTTTGGAATGGTTTCTCCGGAAGGCTACTGGAAATCTCTGCGTCTGATGCAGCAGGCAGAGAAATTTCACCGACCGGTGATCTGCCTTGTGGATACGCCAGGTGCATTCTGCGGACTGGAAGCAGAAGAACGAGGACAGGGTGAAGCTATTGCGAAAAATCTCTATACGCTGGCGGGACTTACCGTTCCTGTACTTTCCATTGTGATCGGTGAGGGAGGAAGCGGCGGTGCGCTCGCTTTTGCTGTAGCGGATGAGGTATGGATGCTGGAGCATTCCGTCTATTCCATCTTGTCTCCGGAGGGCTTTGCCTCTATTCTCTGGAAAGACAGCAAAAAGGCAAAGGAGGCTGCCGCAGTGATGAAACTTACTGCTGCGGATCTTTATCAGATGGGAATGATCGAGCATGTGATCCCGGAAGCTGAGCCTGTAAGCCGTGAGAACATAAACGATGCTGCGGCTTATCTGGAAAACGGAATAGAAGATTTCCTTGGAAAATATGGCAAGACAGAGCCAGAGAAGCTTCTGGAACACCGCTACGAACGTTTTCGGAAAATGTAGAAATTTTAAGCGCAGTGATTTTGTATCCGCAAAGCAAAAATCCAGTGGAAAAAATCCTATATTTATGTTACGATGGCTTCATAAACAGAGAACCGGAGAAGCTTTTTGGCTCCGGAGAAACAGGAGCGGGGTAGAGTGGACAATCGGGAAGTTATAAATGACGTGCTGGTGAATCTGTTCAACGAGATCCTCCGGCTGGAGGAAGAAGCCATCATCACAGATAAATATAAAGATATTTCCAACAATGATATGCACATTATCGAGGCAGTAGGCCTTGGCGGAGGAAATATGTCTTCCATCGCAGCCAAGCTGAAGATCACGGTAGGCTCCCTCACAACATCCATGAACAGCCTTGTAAAAAAGGGCTATGTGAAGAGAGAACGAAGTGAAAAGGACCGGAGAGTGGTATTTATCCAGCTTACCAACAAGGGACGTATGGCATATCACCATCATGCGGAATTTCACAGACAGATGACAGAAGCTGTGCTTGCGGAGCTTAATGAGGATGAGACAGAAGTACTGGTAAAAGCACTGGATGGACTGCGTAAATTTTTCAGGCAGTATCATGAACAATAAAGAAATGCACAATAAAAGCATCTGAATCGGTAACGAAAGAATGTTTCCGATTCAGATGCTTTTTAGCTGTGAACAGATATTTTCTGTATTGCCATATATGGAAAATGATGGCAAACAGTGGTTTTATTCCAGGTGAGAGCTTTATTCGTCCCATCCATCCTGGAAACGGATATTTACAGAAATATTGCGGACAACGTCACCCTCCTGAAGATCCAGATCGCTTTCCTCGGAAACCGGAGGAAGCTTGCCCTCAAATTCCATAAGCTCTGTGTAGATCCAGTCATATGCGGCAGCATTGGCATTTTCGATGGCGTCGTCCAGCGTGTCACCACTGGCTTCGCAGCAGGTAAGATCCGGGAAAAAAGCGTTGTATTTTTTGTCCTCTGTGGGACGGAAAACTGCGGGATATATAAATTTCATTGGTAAGATTCCTTTCTGTATTATCACCAGATCAGTGGTGATTTGCTCATTTAGAAGTAGTATATACCAATTTCAGAATGAGGGCAAGCGAGTTCATGATCGAATGAAAGATCCAGGTAAGAACAGCAGTATTTCCGGGAATGTTATAATCAGAAAATTGTCGTATATAAGGAAAAATGATAGATATATAAGACTTTTTATCCTTGTAGGAAGGAAAATCAGATGCTATACTGTGTTATACAGGGTACAGGATTGCTGTAGGCGTAAAAGGTATACAGTGATCTGAATGGCGGTTCAGAGAACCCAACGGGAGGCGCGGTTATGATTTATACAGCTTTGACGAAAAAAGCTATGAAGGTGGCATATGAGGCACATCATGGACAGACAGATCGAAGCGGGACACCTTATATTTTTCATCCATTTCATGTAGCAGAGCAGATGGATGATGAACTCAGTGTATGTACGGCACTTCTTCACGATGTGGTGGAAGATACAGAGATCACATTTGAAGATCTTACCGGAGAATTTCCGGAAGAAGTTGTGGAGGCCTTACGTTATCTTACAAGAGATAAGAGTATGAATTATTTCGACTATATCCGGAATATCCGGAAGAATCCGATCGCAAAAAAAGTGAAGCAGGCTGATCTGCTCCACAATTCTGATGTAACACGTCTTTCTGACTGCGAAAATATATCTGTGGAACAGATCTCACGTCTGCATGGAAGATATAAACGGGCATTGGAGATTCTTCATGATGCCAGGTGATATTATTTTCGCACAAGTCATTTATTGACTTTTATTCAGTTTTTTCATGCGCATGATCCACACAAAATATCCGTGACCTCAGATATTATTGTGGATCTTCTTAGTGGAAGTATGGATTTCTTGCATTGATCTCTATGTAGCATTTGATCGCATATTTGATAAATTCTATGATTTTTTTCATTTTATTTTCCTCCTCTTTTCTTTAACTTACAAATGCATTATAATAAACTCTCGGAAATATTACGTGCCAAAAACACAGAAAAAGTAGTCAAATCTTGCGGGAGAGAAGAATCCATGTTTCCAGTATACGAAGAAAAAAAGAAGAATCTCCATATTCATCTGCGGACCTCTGCCCATGCTTCGCCTCATCTTCATAATTCCATAGAGTTTATCTATATCACAGAGGGAACCCTGGAACTTGGGATGGGACAGGAGCTTTTTCATATGGAAGAGGGAGATTTTGCGGTGATTTTTCCCGATGTGATCCATCATTATCAGGTATTTTCTCCCGGAGAAAACAGGGCAGTGTATCTCTGGGCGAAACCTGCGCTGACTGGTCAGTTTGCGGATATCATTCAGAACAGCTGCCCGGAAGATCCGGTCATAAAAAAGGAGCAGGTTCACCGGGATATCGTCAATGCAGTGCAATGTCTCCGGGCCAACCGGAAAGAAGAGGGAAAAAACCTTGTGGTGGAGCAGGCTTACGTACAGATCCTTCTGGCAAGAAGTATTTCCTGCTTCCATATGATGGAAAAGAGCAGTGTGGAGAGTAACGATATCATCTATCAGACAGTATCCTATATAGCTAGACATTTCAGGGAGGAAGTGTCCCTGGATCGGATGGCCAGAGATCTTGGAGTCAGCAAGTTTACACTGTCCAGAGTTTTTTCCGGAACTTTTCACCGGAATTTTAATCAGTTTCTCAATGAACAGCGACTGAATTATGTGACGGTACATCTGGAATGCACGGATGAGAGTATTACAGACATCTGTATGAATGCAGGATTTGAAAGCCAGAGAACTTTTAACCGTGTATTCCGGGAAAGGTATCGGATGACTCCGAGAGAATACCGGACATTATATAAAGAAAAATACTTACGAGAGGAACCAACATGATCACAGTAGAGCTGGAACATTTCAGCCTTGATAAAATATGCGATTCCGGGCAGTGCTTCCGGATGAAGAAACTTGGAGATGGACACTTTTCCATGGTGGCGGGAGATCAGTATCTGGAAATGCGCCAGAAGGGGGGAGTGGTAGATTTTTACTGCTCTCAGGAAGAATTTATCTGTTACTGGGTGCTGTATTTTGACCTGGATACGGATTATGAAACTTACATGAATGCAGCCAATCCACGGGATAAATATCTGGGTGCCGCCATAAAGGCAGGAGACGGGATCCGGATCTTAAGACAGGATCTCTGGGAAATGATCGTCACGTTTCTGATTTCCCAGCAGAATAATATCAAACGCATCCGCAAATGTATCGAAACTATCTGTCGGAAATATGGAGAGCGAAAAGTTTCATCAACAGGTGTGGAATATTATGCGTTTCCAACTGTGGAGGCGCTGAGTCAGGCAACGGAAGAGAACTTAAGAGACTGCGGCCTTGGATATCGGGCAAAATATATCGCAGTGACAGCCAGGACTATCGCATCCGGCGAAATCTCCCTGGAAAAAATCTATGATATGCGTTACCATCAGGCAAAGAAAGAATTGATGAAACTCTGTGGCGTTGGAGAAAAGGTAGCAGAGTGTATCTGCCTGTTTGCATTGCATCATATGGATGCTTTTCCCATAGATACCCATATCCGCCAGGTCATGGATGTGCATTATAAAAGAGGATTTCCAAACCGCAGATATAAGGGAATGCGTGGAATTATGCAGCAGTATATTTTTTACTACGACTTGTACTCGTAAGCTGCGGATGCTATCATAGTTCACAACAAAGAAAAAATTCATGGAGGTGAGGACGCGATCAGAAAGCATTTACTGAGATTAAGACGACCACAGATAAAGAAAAAAGAAAACAGTTATTACATCCGGGGCTATAAAGGAACAGAAGTAGTTATCCGTACCGATCATGAAATCCTGAAGAGGATTTCCTATGAACGAACCTGCGTGAAACGCATCCATATCCTCAGGAAGTATGAAACTGAGACGAAATATATTTATACAAGCAAAGGAAAAAGAAGAAGCCGACGTATCGTGATTCCGGGGATCCCTGTGAAAGACGGAAGTTCTATGCCACGTGCAGTACGGACAGTTCTGCAGGCTCTTTCCTATGGAGGAATTGAGGTAGACGCTTCCAGAAAGCTGGCAGATATTAAAAAAATGGATCCTATGAGTATTTTTTACAAAACACTGGATGCGGAAGTTTATAATGGGGACTATAAAGTGCCGATCCGTCTGTTTTTTCCAACAGAAGAGGCCATGGAGAATGGGGCTGCTTCCGGCAGAAAACCTCCGGTGATCCTGTTTTTCCACGGTGGTGGATGGGTTACAGAAAGCGTGGAGAATTATCAGCGTGTATGTGCCAGAATGGCGCAGTCCACCGGTCAGATCGTGGCATCTGTGGAGTACAGGCTGGCACCGGAATACCGTTTCCCGGTGGGGTTGATGGACTGCTATGCGGCAGCGAAGGCTTTTTATACCAACCGATTTCTTCTGAATACCGATTCGGATCGTATTACCATTATGGGAGACAGTGCCGGCGGAAATCTGGCTGCGGCTGTGTGCATGATGGCCAGAGACAGGGGAGAATTTTATCCGAAAAAACAGATCCTGATCTATCCGGCACTGAACAACTGTTATACAGAAGAATCGCCTTTTGAATCCGTAAAAACAAACGGGACCGGTTATCTTCTCACAGCAGAGAAGATGGAAGATTATCTGAAGCTTTATGAGAGCTGCCCGGAAGACAGAAAGAATCCGTATTTTGCGCCGATCTTGGAGAAAGATCTCCGAAATATGCCGGATACACTGATCCTTACCGCTGAGTTTGATCCTCTTCGGGATGAAGGAGAGGCATTTGGTGAACGCTTAAAAGCCGCAGGGAATCGAGTGGAAGTACACAGGATCGCGGGTGCGTTTCACGGGTACTTTGCACTGGGAATCAAATTTCTGCATGTGCAGGAGAGCTTTACGTATGTGAACCGTTTTCTGGAAACAGAAGAGCAGGAGCAGTTGTGAAAGGGCAAAATGTCTGCGGACAGGAAACAGAAATCTCAGAAAAGTCCCGGATAATGGACAGTAAATATCTCGCAGGAAGAAGGAAAACATCATGAAGAACGAATATGCACAGTGGAGAAAACTGGATAATGCGGCACTGGCGTTCCCGGCGGTGACAGGAAAAAATGACACCAGGGTATTTCGTTTTTACTGTGAACTGAAAGAAGAGATAAAAGAAGAAACGCTGCAGAAAGCGTTGGATCGTACCATGGAAAAATACCCTCTTTTCCGTGCGGTTTTAAGAAAGGGACTGTTCTGGTTTTACCTGGAGAGACGGGATATTCCGGCGGTAGTAAAGGAAGAAGCAGGTGCACCCTGCAGCGGACTTTACATTCCGGACAAAAAAACGCTTCTTTTTCGGGTGAGTTACTATAAGAACCGGATCAATTTTGAGGTATTTCACGCGCTGACGGATGGAACGGGAGCCATGCATTTCCTGATGGAACTTGTAAAAGATTATCTTCAGGAGGCACATCCGGAGAAAGAACTTCCGGAGCTTTTTCCAGACGAAAATATCACCGGAAGAGATATGGAAGAGGACAGTTTTTCCCAGTATTATTCCTCAGATGCGCCAAGAAAGAGAGAGTCCAAGAAGCCGGCTTTTCAGCTGAAAGGTGAGAAACTCAGACAGGAAGATATGAGTATCACGGAAGTATGCATTCCGGTGAAAGAGATCCACGCCCGGGCAAAAGCAGCCGGTGTGTCGATCACGGTTTTTCTTACGGCGGCTCTTATCTGGGCGATCCATGAGGAGGTGCCCCAGAATCAGGCGAAAAAACCCATTGGCCTTATGATCCCGGTAAATTTAAGGAACTATTTTCCGTCCCGGTCCATGGCGAATTTTTTCGGGTGGATCGAGATCAGCTGTTATTTTTCTGCGGAAACGACTTTTGAGGATATTCTTGGATCCGTAAAGGAGCAGTTTGCAAAAGAACTGAGCAAAGATGTGATCGAGGCGAAGCTGAATGATCTGGTAAGCCTGGAAAAGAATCCGATCCTGCGTCTGGTGCCGCTGGAGATCAAAACGCCGTTCCTTCTTGCAGGGACAACTCTTGGAGGAAGGTCCATTACCGCGATCTATTCCAATGTGGGAATTATACGGATGCCGGAGGAATACCGGAAATACATTCAGAGATTCGGGCTTTTTGCAAGTACGGACAGCCTGCAGCTGTGCTCCTGTTCTTTTGGGGATGAGATGGTTTTAAGTTTTTCGTCGAAAATTCCCAATGGAAATATAGAGCGGAATTTTGTGGGGAAGCTGAAAAAAGAGCAGGTGTCCTGTGAGATCCGGGAGAATGATTTTCCGGGGCAGAAAGAGGAACGGAAATCTCCGGCGAAGCTTTTTGAGAGCTTTACGTTTCTGTGTATTGTTCTGGCTGTGGTATGCAATCTGATCGATTATCTGGTGGACGGCCATATGGGATGGGCCTGGTTTGTGACTGCAGGAGCGTTCTGCACCTGGCTGATGGTTTCGGTGGCGTATGTGAAGCGGCGGAATCTATTGAAGAATGAAATGTGGCAGCTGGTGATCGTAACGGTAGCAGGTGTGCTCTGGGATGTGTTTACCGGCTGGCGGGGCTGGTCTGTGGACTATCTTCTTCCTCTTGCGGCCCTTGCTGTGATCTGTTCCATGTGGGCGATCACAGCGGCACAGAGGCTGGAAGTTGCGGAATATATGATCTACCTTCTGGAAGCAGGAGCTTTCGGCGTGGCGATCCCGTTGATTCTTCTGGCCATCGGTGTGGTGAATGTTCTGTATCCGTCTCTGATCTGTATCTGCGTCAGTTTTCTGATGCTGGTCTGGCTGTTTCTGTTTAAGAGAAAAGATATGGTACGGGAGATGCAGAAGAAGTTCCGGGTGTAGAGAATAAAAAGAACCGTCGGTTTACAGAAGATTTTTTTGAAAATCTGTCTGCAGACCGGCGGTTTTTTATAATGCTGTTCGGATATCAGAAACCAAAGTCCTCATAATCCTCCGGTGTGAACTTATGATAGATCATATGCTCACCTTCCAGGGACAGGCAGTACCGGTAGTCGTCCGGGATTCCGTCTTCGAAATATACGAGATAATCAAATCCGGTGCCGGTTGTTTTTTCCATATGCACATGGTCGGAATAAGCATGAAAAACGTCCATCACTTCATCCAGAGTACAGCCGTGGCGGGCAACGGTGTTAATGAAACGTACCAGAAATTCACTTGGTTTCCGGTTCTCGTGAACATAGTCGGATGCCTGTGGCGGCAGAGTGATGCAGAAACGTTCGTTTTTGGAAGAAGCTTTTACTTTTCCAAGGCGGTCACAGGCATAATCGGAGAATTCTTCCATTGCGTGCTGCATTTCTTCTTCCGTAAGCTCAGTACCGAGAAGACGGTTCAGAGACTGCAGCGGATAATAAAAACGGGTAACTCCGCTCATATATCCGATCTTTACCTGCTGTTCCTGGATCATATCCAGGAGATTATTTTCTAGTTTTTTAAAATTCATAATGTTGTCCTTTCCGGGGTCTGAATGTCCGTTTTATTGTACTTTACATATCGCATATCAGATCCCATTTTTTTCACATATATCATTAAGACAGCAGCGGTCACAGTAAGGCTTTGTCCGTGCTGTACAGACTTCTCTTCCGTGGTTTACAAGGCGGTGGCAGAGATCGTTGCCTTCTTCCGGAGGAATGATCTTCCAGAGTGCCATTTCTACCTTTTTCGGATCTTTTGTGTCATGGACAAGACCGATGCGGTTGGAAAGACGGATGCAGTGGGTATCTGTCACAATGGCAGGCTTGCCAAATACGTCACCCATGATCAGGTTGGCACTTTTGCGCCCCACGCCAGGAAGTTTCAGAAGTGCGTTGAAGTCTTCCGGAACTTTGTCCTGGTACTGTTCGTGGAGGATCCGCATGCAGGCGCTGATATCCCGAGCCTTGCTTTTTCCAAGACCGCAGGGACGTACAATGGCCTCGATATCTTCCGGTTTTGCAGCTGCCAGGGCTGCCACGTCCGGATATTTTGCGTAGAGATCCTGAACCACCACATTCACTCTGGCATCGGTGCACTGAGCTGCCAGGCGGACACTTACAAGAAGTTTCCAGGCATCATCATAATCCAGGGTACAGTCTGCGTCCGGATATTCTTTTTTTAAACGGCTGATGACTTCATAAGCCAGTTCCTGTGTTGTCATTTGTATATAAACCATCCTTTCGATTTCGATGTGTTGAGATTTTTATTGTTGCCCCGATGCAGCGAATGCAGATCGCCAGTATCCGCTTAACTTTCAGGGATCATTACTGAATTACTACAGGTAGGATGATACCACAGCATCTGGAGAATTACAACGGCAATCCCCCCCAGGGGCTTGTTAAAACCCTGACAATTTGGTACATTAAACATAACCTATGGGGGTATGGAAAAAGTTAGGAAAACCTTATCAGATCAGGCCCCCACATAAATAAAAAAGCGCGGAGGAATCAACGTGGAAAAACTTCTCGACGAAATCGAATCTTACTGGAGCACCCGTACAGAAGGGTACTCCGAAGTGAATCATAAAGAGCTTGCAGGAACGCAGAAAAACGCATGGCTTAAGGTGCTGACCAGCCAGTTTCCAGACAAGCCAAAGGAAGAGATCCGTATCCTGGATATCGGAACAGGCCCCGGATTTTTTCCAGTGATCCTGGCAGAAGCCGGATATCACGTGGATGCAGTGGATTATACCGAAGGAATGCTGGAAAAGGCAAAGGAAAATGCGGGAGAACTTTGCCGGAACATTCGTTTCCAGCGGATGGATGCACAGAAACTGGAATTTGAAGACAATACCTTTGATGTGGTTATTTCCCGAAATCTCACCTGGAATCTGGAGCATCCGGATGTTGCCTACAGGGAATGGGTCCGTGTGCTGAAAGCAGGCGGAAAACTTCTGAATTTTGACGCTAACTGGTACGGCTATCTCTATGAGGAAGAGCAGCGGAAAGCCTACGAAAATGACCGGAAAAATGTGGAGAACAACAGTCTGGATGACCACTATCTCTGTACAGACATTGAGCGTATGGAGCGGATCGCCCTCCAGGTACCGCTGTCAAAGATCCGTCGTCCCCAGTGGGATGTAAAAACTCTCCGGGAAGCAGGACTTCTGGGGATTCATACCGATACGGAAATCTGGAAAACAGTCTGGAGTGAGGAGGAGAGACTGAATTATCAGTCCACACCAATGTTTATGGTAACCGGCGTAAAACCGGATCATTTCCTGAATCTTCCGGTTGTGGAAGGAGAAAAAACCGAAGGATTCCTGGAGATTGGAGACGGAGAATTTACTCTTCCGGCAACCATTATCCGTGGAAAAAATCCGGGAAAAACCGTCCTTGTCACAGCTGGACTTCATGCAGGAGAATATGTGGGGATCCAGACCCTGATCGAGCTGTCAAAAAAACTGAATCCGGAAAAAGTTAACGGACAGCTGGTTCTGGTAAAAGTGCTGAACAGGCAAGACTTTGAGAAGCGAGCAGGCAGCATAAGCTGGGAAGACGGAAAAAATCTGAACCGTGTTTTCCCAGGCAAAAAAGATGGCACAAGAATGGAGCGCCTGGCAGCAGCCATCACAGAATCCCTGATCAAAAAAGCAGATTATTATATCGACCTTCACGGCGGTGACGATTACGAGGAACTGACTCCGTATGTATATTTTGCAGGCGTTGCAAAGCCGGAGATCGTGGAAGCATCCCGGAAAATGGCAGAACAGGTAGATGTCCCATATATGGTACAGTCAAATGTAAGCACAGGCGGTGCCTACAATTACGCGGCAAGTACCTGTGACATTCCGGCAGTCCTTCTGGAACGTGGCTGCATGGGAACCTGGGAGCGTGAAGAAGTAGACTCCATGCGCCGCGATGTGCGAAACATTCTCTGCAGCATTGGAGCTTACAACGGAATCCGTTCTCACAGCACCTACTATCCGCTGAAAATGGATGATGTCCGATATCAGTGCGCCAGCGTCAACGGCCTCTGGTACCCGGTGAAAAAGCCAGGAGATATCATTCACAGGGACGAGTATCTTGGCGAGATCCGTGATTATGAGGGAAATGTTCAGGAAATCTGCCGTGCGGACATGGATGGTGTGATCCTCTATCAGGTATCCAGTCTTCAGGTTGTGGAAGGTGGCCCTGTGATCACTTACGGAAATATCGTAAGAGAAAAAGACGAGCGGAAAACAAGGATCGCCCAGTACTGGACCAAGCGCAGCGACAGCTTCCTGGAACAGAGAAGAGCGGAACTTCACAGCGCACTTGCAGGCAGATGGATGACCGAGCTTAAGAAGTATCTGCCGGAGAAAAAGAATCTCAGGATCCTGGATGTAGGTTGCGGAACCGGATTTTTTACCATTCTTCTTGCAAAAGAAGGCCATCAGGTAACCGGTATCGACCTGACACCGGATATGATCACCCATGCAAAAAAGCTGGCAGAGGAAGAAAAAGCAGACTGCCAGTTTGCGGTCATGGATGCGGAAAATCCGGATTTTCCGGATGAGGAATTTGATGTGATCGTATCCCGAAACCTTACCTGGACACTGCCGGATGCGGAACACGCTTACCAGGAATGGTTCCGTGTGCTGAAACCTGGCGGAGTGATGATCAACCTGGACGCTAACTATGGAGCAGCAAATTTTGCGGATACTGCAGATCTTCCGGAAAATCATGCCCATCATCAGATCCAGGATGAACTGATGCAGGAGTGCGAGGATATCAAGCGTCAGCTTCCGATCAGTTCTTTCCTGCGCCCGGCCTGGGATCTGGAAACACTGGGACGCATGGGCGTGGAAGAATTTTCCTTTGACCTTGGAATCAGTAAGCGTATTTATATCGAAAAAGATGAGTTTTACAATCCGACCCCGATGTTTTTGATCTTTGCAAAGAAACAGGGGTAAGGTTATGCTGAATATCAAACAGATCCAGTATTTTGCGGCCTGCGCAAAAACAGGTTCTTTCAGCCAGGCCGCAGAGCTGCTTTTTACTACCCAGTCCAATGTAAGCAAGGTGATCCGTTCCATGGAAGACGACATGCGTACCCAGCTGTTTGTCCGCCATGCAAAAGGGATCGAGCTGACACTGGAAGGAGAGCGTGCATATATCCATGTGCAGAGGATCCTGGAAAATATAGATGAACTGGAAATGCAGGCACAGCCACTTGCAAAAAGCAGCCTGTGTGTATGCTTTCATCCCAGCTCCTGGTTTGCGGATACCTTCGTAACGTATTATGAAGCACATAAGTGCGATGATCTTCATTATCAGGTTTACGCAGCAGATACCCATGAGATCATAAAACGTGTGAAAGGCAGACAGGATGATATGGGATTCGCCTATGTGATGCAGAATCAGCTGGCAGCATTCCAGTATTTTCTTTCCCGAAATTACCTGGAATTTGAGCTGCTGATGGAAACCGAGGTAAATATTTATACAGGGAAGGGGAAAGCAGATACAGCAGATGAGGGAGATTTTAATATGTCCCAGCTCAGGCTGATCCAGAGATTTCCCGATGAATTTTCTCCGGATAATTACCGGAACCTTGTAGAGGAAAACGGTCATTCCGCAGTGGAGGCAGAGACCGTAGTCGTAACAAACAGTGATTATATCGTGGAACGTCTTCTTGGGTCCGGAGAGTTGTGTAATATCAGTGGTGCGGATCTTTCCGGCCGTGATCCGGGATATTCCTCCGTGAAATATACATTTCCGGGAGAAGGACAGAGACTTGTTTACGGGTGCATCTGCCGGAGAGGTGAAGAGCTCAGTGAACAGGGAAAGGATTTTCTGGGATTCGTGAAGGAAAGACTTCAGATTTCCGGGAAGTGATAAAAGAATAAAGCAAAAGACCAGACGGGATTTTTCTGCACGGGACACAGGTTCCTGATACAGAAAAGTCCTGTTTTTTATATGGAATACACATCCATGCCAAACCCGACTGCCCAATATCCCCGTACCGGGGTTGTCCGAAAGCTGTTAAATGATAAAATAATATCAGCAGCACACTCCGCGTGCTGAACATAAAAACACTGTAATGCACATAACCTCCGCGCACTCCTATTTGTGCATACAAATGTTTTGTCGAATAATAACACGACCCTTTCAAAAGCAGTTATGGTTTTGGATGCCATAACTGCTTTTGAAATATGAACACAAATCGTTCCACGATTTGTGTTCATGAGCATGCAGCAGAGCGGAATGCGAATGTCTGCCTTACTGTCTTACATGTAAGTAAAGGGAAGTGGGAAAGGAAAATTATGAACAAAGAAAATAAACTCGTCATCCGGATCCTGAAGCGGATCCTTCTGCTTGCTGTGGTTATGTTTCTGCTGTCTGTGGTGGTGTTCTGGCTGGCGAGACTGGCACCGGGAGATCCCCTGCAGTCCTTTTACGGAGATTCCCTGGAAATGATGACCAGCGATGAAGTGGCTGCGGCCAGAACGAGACTAGGACTGGATCAGGGAATCGGGGTACAGTATGTAAGGTGGTTTACCAATGTAGTCCATGGTGATTTCGGATTGTCGCTGAAATACAGGCAGCCGGTTATGAATGTGATCAAACCGCTGATCGGAAATACTCTGGTGCTGGGAGGAATTGCTTATATTGTGATCTTTATACTGGCAGTTCTGATCGCCATATTCTGTACGCTCCATGAGGATCAGTGGATCGACCGGCTGATCTGCAAGATCGGAACAGCAGCCTATTATGTGCCGGCTTTCTGGCTTGGTGTGGTACTAATCCTGATCTTCAGTGTAAATCTTGGATGGTTCCCAAGCAGCGGGGCCTATGATGTGGGAATGGCAGATAGTATCGGCAATCGTATGAAGCATATGATCCTTCCGCTGGTAGTAATGATCTTCAGCCATCTCTGGTATTACGCATATATGATACGTAACAAATTTCTGGATGAGGTGCGGAAGGATTATGTACTTCTTGCCAGATCCAAGGGACTTTCCAAAAGAAAGATCCTGTGGAAGCATTGTCTTCGAAATGTATTGCCGACGATCGTGAGTATCATGGCAGTTTCGGTACCCCATGTAACCGGTGGGACTGTAACTGTGGAAGCTGTTTTCAATTATGCGGGAATTGGAAACCTTGCAGTGGAATCTGCAAAATATCACGATTATAACCTGCTGATGATCGATGTGCTGATCACGGGATTTATCGTATTTTTAAGCAGCTTTGTTGCACAGACTGTCAATGAAGAGATCGATCCAAGAATGAAGGATTCGGAGGTGAGGGTATGGTAGCTGATCGGAAGCTTTTAGAAGCTGAGCTTTTTCAGGTAGTTGGTGCCGGGTGGAAGCAGCATGAATCTGAAAAACGAAAAAAAACATTTCGGGAAAAGCTGAAGGGGAAACCGGTATTTTCCATGGTCCTGCTTTTTCTGATCGTTTTGGGCTGTATATTTGCAAATGTTGTTGCAAATCATGATCCCTCAGGTTTTTATCTCCAGAATCTGAATACACCGCCGGGAAAGGAATTTATCTTTGGAACGGATTCGCTTGGAAGAGATATTTATTCACTGATCTGGTATGGTGGACGGGTTTCTCTGGTGATCGGGCTTCTGGGAGCTGCGATCATTACTGTGATCGGTGTTACCTACGGATGCATCAGCGGAACAGCAGGTCCAAAGGTGGATTCAGTTCTGATGCGGTTTACGGAAATGTGCGGAAGTATTCCGACCCTTCTGCTGATCCTGATCCTGTCTGCGGTCCTTCAGGCCAATGATGTGATCAGCATATCTGTGATCATCGGTATTACCGGGTGGTTTGCACTGGCACGTATTGTAAGAAGTGAAGTGCGGCAGATAAGGAACAGTGATTATGTGATGTATGCAAGACTCTGCGGAGGAAGTTTTGGATATGTGATGTATCACCATCTGATCCCGAATTTTGTTTCGGCGATCATGTTTGTGGTGATCTCTTCGATAAGCAGCTGTATTACCATGGAATCTACATTAAGCTTTCTTGGCCTCGGGCTTCCGGCTGATGTAGTCTCCTGGGGAAGTATGCTCTCGCTGGCAAATAAAGCACTGATCATGAATACCTGGTGGGTGATCGTGATCCCAGGAGTTTTTCTGGTCATTACTTTAATGTGCATTACCAGTATGGGAAGCTTTGTGAGAAGTGAGGTAAATAACCATTACAGCAATCTCTGATGCAGTCAAAAATATTTGAATACAAACCGTGATGAAGCATTCCGAAGTGTAGATAACCGGTTTGAAAATAAGGAAAGATGAGGAAAACAGAATGAAAAAGAGAACAGGAATCAACTATGGAAGAAAATATGCGGCGATAACACTGGCAGCAGTGACCGCAGCATGTACAGGAGCAACTGCAGGCAGTGCGGTAACCGTAGCTGCGGCAGAAGAAAATAAAACTCTGGTATATGCAGGTGAGTCAGAAAGTACAATTAATCCCCTTCTGAATAACCATGATGAACTTCCGGATCTTATTTTTTCAGGACTGATGAAATATGATGCCAATGGAAAGCCGGTAGAGGATCTTGCAGAGAGCTATACCTTTGACAAGGATACCAATACCTATACTTTTAAACTTCGAGATGGTGTTAAGTGGCATGATGGAGAAGATTTCAATGCAGAGGATGTTGTATACACTTATAAGGAGCTTACAGAGGATGAAACCCTGGGAGCCAGCATCACCAGCAACTATCAGGACATTACAAGTATTGAGGCACCGGATGATCAGACTGTGATCTTTACACTGGATCAGTATGATGCTGCCATGCTGGATTACTTTACCATGGGAATCCTTCCAGAGCATCTTCTGGAAGGGGAGGACATAAATACTACATCCTTTAACCAGAATCCGGTGGGAACAGGCCGTTATAAATTTGAAGACTGGGATGCTACCGGCGGAATGATCACACTGAAACGAAATGAAGATTATTACGGAAAGGTTCCGAATATTGAAACCGTTGTATATCGTACAGTATCGGATGAGACTACAAAGGCAACCATGCTCCAGTCCGGTGAGGCGGATCTTGCATGGCTGAATTCCAACTACGCTTCTCAGTTCAAGGATAAGGACGGATATAATTACTGGGAGTTCACCACAGCAGATTACCGTGGAGCAGCCATGGATATGAGCACAGATTTCTGGAAGGAAAACGGAGATTCTATCGGCGTTCTGAATTATGCGCTGGATAAGGATTCCATTATTGCAGGTGTTCTTGCAGGACAGGGAGAGCCGGCATACAGCCCGATCCAGAGAAACCCTCTCGGAACAGATAAGGAAGCCAATATCTACTCCTATGATCTGGATACCTTTGCAAAGAAGATGGAAGAGCTGGGATGGAAAAAAGGTGATGATGGGATCTATGAGAGAAACGGACAGAAATTCCACTTTACCATCCAGGTACGTGATTACGAAGAAGAGCGTGTGGATATTGCCAATGTCATGTCTGATATGCTGAAGCAGGCTGGTGTGGAAATGGAAGTAAAGCTTGTTACCAAATTTGACTGGGATGCAGGATACAATGGATTTCTTGCCGGCTATGCAACACAGTTTGACCCGGATATGGCATATGTAAACTTTGTAACCGACGCAAGTGGAAATAACATGCATTATTCCAATGCAGATGTGGATAAATATCTTGAGGAAGGCCGTCACGGTGAGACTGAGGAAGCCAGAAAAGAAGCATATAGTGAATTCGAAAAGGCATATGCCAAGGCACCTGGAATCCTTCTGGTTGCTTATCTTCAGGGAGATTATGTAGGCGTTTCTGGACTTGACGGACTGGATACCACACGTGTTCTGGGACATCATTCCGTAGGTGTTATGTGGAATATTGAAGACTGGACCATTACAAAATAAGGAAAAGATCATGCAGGAAACCGTTTTGGAATTAAAAAACTATTCGGTAAGCTTTGACACACCGGACGGCGAGGTACAGGCCGTCCGGAATGTTGATCTCACGGTAAAAAAAGGAGAGATACTTTGTATCGTAGGTGAGTCCGGATGTGGAAAAACCGTTATGTGCCGTAGCGTGATGAAGCTTCTGCCACCGAATGCACATGTAAAAAGCGGAGAGATCAGTCTCTGCGGAGAGAATATCACAGCCTATAAAAGAAAAAAAATGGAAAAGCTGTGCGGAAGTAAGGTAAGCATGGTGTTCCAGGATCCTATGCTGACGCTGAATCCGACGATCCCTGTTGGCAAACAGATCACAGAGGCTATTATCAAAAATCAGAAAGTATCCAGGGATGAGGCGAAAAAAAGAGCTGTGGAAATGCTGAAGCTGGTAGGGATTCCGGATGCAGAACAGCGCTATGGCCTGCAGCCTCATTTTTTTTCCGGAGGAATGCGTCAGCGTTGTGTGCTGGCTATTGCACTGGCCTGTGATCCGGAAATATTATTTGCCGATGAGGCGACTACAGCACTGGATGCAACCGTGGAAGCAAAGATTCTGGATCTGCTTCTTGAACTGAGAGAAAAAACAGGGATCAGTATTGTGTTCATATCTCATGATCTGGGAGCTGTTGCAAGGATCGCAGACAGAGTTGCAGTTATGTATGCAGGAAAGATCATTGAGATCGGGACAGCGGAAGAGGTTTATTATGATCCCCGGCATCCTTATACCTGGGGACTTCTGTCTTCACTGCCTGTATTTGCAGGTGAAAAAGGGGAGCTGAATCCGATCCCCGGAATGCCGCCCTCTCTTTTGAATCCTCCGCCGGGAGATGCATTTGCCGTTCGAAATCCCCAGGCGCTGGCAATCGATTATGAACAGACTCCGCCGATGTTTAAAGTCAGTGATACGCATTATGCAGCCACATGGCTTCTGGATGAAAGAGCTCCGAAAATAGAAAAGCCCGCCATTTTGAAGGACAGATTACAGGAAAACAGCGGCCGTAAACAGAAACCGGATAAAAAGGAAGCGTCATTTTTACAGAAAACAGAACAGAAACAGGCGCCTGTACTGATCGAAGCCAGAAATCTGAAGCAGCATTTCCGTATCCGTTCCGATTATACGATCCATGCAGTGGATGATGTTTCCTTCCGTATCCGGGAAGGTGAGATCATGGCACTGTTGGGAGAGACCGGCTGCGGAAAATCCACAACAGCCAGAACGCTTGCAGGAATCTACCGGCCCACAGGCGGGGAGATCTTTTATCAGGGAGAAAGAGTGCCGGATAAAAAGGATCCTTTCGGAATGCGGAAGAAAATGCAGACTGAGATCCAGATGATCTTTCAGGATTCGGGCGCTGCACTGAATCCCCGAATGAGCATACGGCAGATCATGCTGGAGCCTGTAAAGATCAGCCGCAGGATCCGTGACAGAGAAATGCTGGAGAACAGGCTTCGGGAAATCCTGAAGGAGACAGGACTGGATGAAAGCATTCTGTCGAAAAAGCCGGGAGAGCTTTCCGGCGGACAGAGACAGAGAGTTGCCATAGGAAGAAGCCTTCTCATGGAACCACGTCTTATCATCGCAGATGAACCGATCGCATCGTTGGATATTTCTATCCAGGCACAGATCGTCATGCTTTTTAAAAAGCTTCAGCAGGAAAAAAGATTTTCTTTTCTTTTTATTGCCCATGATCTGTCAATGGTACGTTTTTTAAGTGATACAACAGGTGTGATGAAAAACGGAAAGCTGGTAGAAATGGCACCTACAAAAGAGCTTTTTGAAAATCCGCAGCATCCTTATACACAGTCCCTGCTTTCTGCGCTCCATATCCCGGATCCGCTGGAAGAGAGAAAACGAAGGCTGATCGAGTATGAAGAGCCACAGTCTCTTGGAGAGGGCTGGAAAGAATTATCCGCATGTCATTGTGTGAGAATATAAGAACATAATGGAATACATATGCATGACAAAATGGAATATGTAAAATCCCCCCGCCGGGGTTGTGGCAGAACAGCCGTGTTGTTAAACTTTTGTTATTCGAAATACTGAGAAACAAAGTGCGGAGAGGAAAATATGGGAAAATATATAATAAAACGGTTGCTGCAGCTGATCCCGGTCCTGATCGGGATCACCTTTCTTTCTTTTGCCATGATGCGTCTTGCCGGCGGAGATGCAGTAACTTATATGTATGAAAATGCAGGCTCTGCAGTATCCCAGGAGGTCATTGATAATGCAAAGGCAGAATATGGCCTTGATAAACCATTCCTTGTACAATATGCTGCCTGGTTTGCGGGAATGGCAACCGGAGATATGGGAGAGAGCTATGTGTCTCACAGAGATGTCTATGAAACCTTTATTTCAAAGCTTCCGGCAACGATGATGCTGACTCTGTCATCGATCCTTCTTACGATTGTTCTTGCGATCCCGTTGGGAATCCTATCAGCAGTAAAGCACAACAAATGGGTAGATTATCTGATAAGATTTTTAAGCTTTATCGGCAATTCCATGCCGAATTTTTTTGCTGCCATGGTCCTGATGTATTTTCTGTCCATCAGGCTGGGCGTTTTACCGGTAGTCACAAATACAGATCTTGGACAGAGTATTATTCTGCCGACACTGACACTGGCGATCTCCATGGCCGCAAAATATACCAGACAGGTGCGTGCCACGGTTCTGGAAGAACTGAATAAGGATTATGTGACCGGAGCCCGGGCAAGAGGGATCCGCAGTCGTGTGATCATCTGGAAGAATGTAATGAAGGCTTCCATGCTGACGATCATCACACTGCTGGCTCTGTCCATCGGCAATCTTCTGGGAGGAACTGCCATTGTGGAAAATATCTTTATGTGGGATGGTGTCGGAAAACTGGCGGTAGATGCGATCACCATGCGTGACTATCCGATCATCCAGGCTTATGTGGCATGGATGGCGGTTATTTATGTTCTGGTAAATCTGGTGACAGATATTATTTACCACTATCTGGATCCGAGAGTACGACTTGGAGGTGACAGAGCATGAGTGGAAAAAATAATATCACAGTCCGGAAACAGAAGATCCGGAAAAATCATACAAAAGCAAAGCTTGTCTTTTTTCTTGTGCTTACAGCATTGCTTCTGTTTGTAGCGGCATTTGCAAAATATCTCTGCCCTTATGATCCTTATGTCCAGGATCTGGCACTTGCCCAGAAACCGCCGGGACCGGAGCATCTGCTCGGGACAGACCGTTATGGAAGAGATATGCTTTCCCGTGTGATCATAGGAAGTACGACCAGTATTTATGCAACACTGCTCCTGGTTGCGGTGATCACGGTGGTGGGAACGGCTATTGGTATTTTCTGTGGCTGGAAGGGCGGCAAAGCCGATGCCGTTCTGATGCGTATCTCTGATCTGTTCCTGGCTTTTCCGGGACTGGTATTTGCCCTGGCAGTAGCAGGTGTTCTGGGAGGCGGTATCCAAAATGCCATTATTGCTCTGGCGGTGATCAGCTGGCCGAAGTTTGCAAGACTTGCCAGAGGGCTTACCCTGACTCAGAAGGACTCTGCATATCTTATGGCGGCAAAGCTTTCCGGGAGCAGTACAGGAAAGCTTCTGCTCAAACATATCCTTCCCAATATCGCAGGCCCCATCCTTGTTACCTCAGTTCTTGATATCGGAACCATGATGATGGAACTGGCAGGACTTTCCTTTCTCGGGCTTGGGGTAAAGCCTCCAATGGCAGAATGGGGAAGTATGATCAACGATGGAAGAAGTATGCTGCAGATTTCACCGTGGATGGTACTTGCGCCGGGAATGGCGATTTTTATTACAGTAATGATCTTTAATCTTCTGGGAGATACGATCCGGGATTATATGGATCCGAAGGAACGAAACAGGAGAAGAGGATAACAGGCACTTATAAATAAACATAACAGAGAAAGTGAGAGCGGAGATTATGAAGAAAAAGATTCTGGCAGCAGTGCTTGCAGCGGCAATGGTCATGAGCATGACAGGAGTTCCGGCAGCGGCAAAAAGCAAAGAAAAGAGTGAAGGAACTACCTTTGTTTACGGAACTACCGGATATAGTGAAGAAATGGGAGATGCAGGATTAAACCCTCACGACAATTATTCCGGATGGAGCTGTCTTCGTTATGGCGTAGGAGAAACACTGTTTAAGTACAATGACAACATGGAGGTAGAGCCATGGCTTGCTACAGACTATGAATTTACAGACGATAATACAGTAAAGATCACCCTTCGTGATGGTGTGAAATTTTCCAGTGGAAGAACCATGGATGGAGAAGCGGTAAAAGAATGCCTGGATGATCTGATCGCAAACCATGACCGTGCACCTTACGATATGAAGATCGATAAGATCGAAGCGGATGGAATGACGGTAACGATCCATACTTCCGAACCATGTCCGGCACTGATCAATTATCTGGGGGATCCGTATGGTGCCATTATTGACATGGATTATGGCGTACAGGGAGAAGGTGGTTCTGCAAATGTGGCAGGAACAGGCCCCTATGTTGCAACGGAAGTATCTCCGACGGAGATCAAACTGGTAAAAAATGATGATTACTGGGGCGGAGATGTAAAGGTAGATAACGTGATCGTAAAATCTTTCTCAGATGGAAGTGCTCTGACAGCAGCATTGCAGACAGGCGATATACAGGGAACCTATGGACTTCAGTATGATAACTATGCGCTTTTTGACGGAAATCCGGACTATCAGATCAGCTCTGTGGCAACAAGCCGCTGTTTCTTCGGACAGTTTAATATGAAGTCTGAACTGATGCAGGATCAGAATGTGAGAAAAGCCATTGAGATGGGAATCGATAAGGACGGCTTCTGCAGTGTGATCATGGAAGGACGAGGTGTTCCGGCAGTGGGAGCCTTCCCAAGCAGCTTTTCCTATGGAAACGATGCAGTAAAGGCACCGTCCTATGATCCGGAAGAGGCGAAAAAGCTTCTGGAAGAATCCGGATGGACAGATACGGATGGAGATGGCTATGCAGATAAGGACGGAAAGAAGCTGTCCATCACATGGCTGACCTATCCAACCCGTCTGGAACAGCCTAAGCTTGCAGAATATGCACAGTCCACTTTAAAGGACATCGGAATTGAGGTCAATGTTAACAATACAGCAGATCATGCGACGTATGCGAAGAACGGAGAATTTGATGTATATGTAAGCTCGCTTACAACTGCACCTACCGGTGATCCGGAATATTTCTTCACAAGTACAGTTGTATCTGACGCTGCCAAAAATTATGGCAAATACAGCAATTCGGATGTTGATGATATCGTGGCGAAGCTGCATGAGACCTTTGATACAGATGAGAGAGGCAAGCTTGCTGTGGAAGCACAGCAGACCATTCTGGATGATGATGCGTATTTCTTTGTTTCTCATCTGAATATGGGACTTGTGTCAAAGTCAAATGTATCAGGGCTGACTGCTCATCCATGTGATTATTACGAGATCACGGCAGATCTGGAAGTGAAATAAGATGGGATCATTGTTGAAGCTTGAGCATGTGACGATCTGCTACAACGGAGAACCGGTTGTACATGATGTGGATCTGGAACTGAATAAAGGAGAGATCCTGGGAGTGGTAGGCGAATCCGGAAGCGGAAAAAGTACCATCATCAAGGCAATCATGGGACTTCTGGGAAATGAAGGCATGGTGACAGAAGGGGATATCTGGTACAAAGGAAAAAATGTGGTGGATATGCCGGAAAAAGAACTCCGCACACTTCTGGGACCGGAGATCGCCATGATCTTTCAGGATTCAGGAGCAGCTCTTTGCCCCATCCGTACCGTAGGTGACCAGATTTATGAAAGTCTCCGTGAACACGAAAAGATCAGCCGCCATGAATGCGACAGACGTGCGTTGGAAATGATGGCGAAGATCGGGCTCAAAGATGGAGGGCGTGTTTTAAAGAGCTATCCTTTTGAACTGTCCGGTGGTATGAACCAGCGGGTGGGAATCTGCATTTCCATGCTGCAGAATCCATCACTTCTTCTGGCAGATGAGCCTACCAGCGCTCTGGATGTAACCATACAGAAACAGGTGGTTGAGGAAATGCTGCTGATGCGTAAGGAATACGGAACAGCCATGATCGTTGTCACACACAACATCAGCGTGGTGGAAAAAATGGCAGATAAGGTTCTGGTACTGAAAAACGGAAAGGTGAGGGAATACGGAAAAACAGCTCAGGTTCTGACAGATCCGGAGGATCCCTATACAAAAGAGCTTATGAGTTCGGTACCTCGTTTGAAACGTACAGGTACCGGAAATGGAGGCAGATGATGACAGAAAATAAAAACATTCTGGAAGTACATCATTTGAAAAAAAGCTTCACCACCGGTAAAAAATCCTTCACGGCTGTAGAAGACGTAAGCTTTTCTCTGAAAACGGGGGAAGTATTAGGAATCGTAGGGGAATCCGGCTCAGGAAAAAGCACTGTGGCGAAGATGATCACACATCTGACAGAACCCACCGCCGGAGAAATTTTTCTCATGGAAAGGGATATCACACATGCAAAGGGAAAAAATCTCCGGGAAATCTACCGGGAAATGCAGATGATTTTTCAGACACCGGCAGAATCCTTTGACCCCAGATGCACTCTTGGGGACGGAATCGGGGAAAGTCTCCGGAATATGGGGATAAGTAAGAAGGAAACCAGGAACCGTGTGGAAAAGCTTCTGCTTACCTGCGGACTGACTCCGGAATATGCAGATCGGTATCCCCATCAGGTCAGCGGAGGGGAGTGCCAGAGAGCGGCTATTGCCAGAGCCCTGGCTGTAGAACCCAAAGTTCTGATCTGTGATGAGGCAACCAGTGCCCTGGATGTGACGGTACAGAAACAGATCATGGAGCTTCTCATGAAGCTTAAAAAAGAAAAACAGTTGTCCTTCCTTTTTATCTGCCACGACCTGGCCCTTGTTCAGATGTTCTGCGACCGGGTGATCGTGATGCATGACGGACATGTGGAAGAAGAAGGAACACCGGAAGAGATCATTGAAAATCCGATGACGGAGTATACGAAGCGGCTGATCGAGTCAGTGCTGTGATGCCGCATACAAAGACGAAAGAATGAAGCCCTCAGTAGTGCGAATACTGAGGGCTTTTTTGTATGTTACACGTTGACGCAGTTTCCCTCACCCGATATAATTAAAAAAGAATCAAAACCGGATGAAAACGGAATAAATAATATAGAGGAGACCACAAAAAATGGCAGAAAATTTACAGATCAGACTTGCAGATCCAAAGGAGGCAGACCGTCTGGCAGAAATCGAGGCAATCTGTTTCCCGCCTGCGGAGGCAGCAAGTCATGAGGACGTTGTGAACCGTATGGGAGCATTCCCGGAGAATTTTGTAGTAGCAGTAAAGGACGATCAGATTGTAGGATTTATCAACGGAGGAACTACAGATAAACCGGTACTTCCGGATGAGTTTTATCATGATATCACCCTTCACAAAAAAGACGGAGAGATCCAGACCGTATTCGGGCTGAATGTGATCCCGGAATACCGTCATCAGGGGATTGCAGGAGAACTTGTGGAATACTTCAAGGATCTTGCGAAAGAACGTGGAAAAAAAGCTCTGATCCTTACCTGCAAGGAACATATGATCCCATTTTATGAGAGTCATGGAATGAAGAAACTGGGAGTTGCAGATTCCTGCCATGGTGGAGCAACCTGGTATGATATGCAGATCTGGTTCTGAGAAATAATGACAGGAACAGAAGAAAAAAAGACAGCTGAATAAGAAACCAGAGGAAAAATAAATGAGAATACGAATGTACAATGTAGGATTCGGGGACTGTTTCTGCATTCGTGACAGAAAAAGCAGCCTGCTTGTGGATTTCGGGGCAGCCAACAGCAAGATCGAGGGACGGCCGCGAAGAGAAGTCTTTGACGTGATCATTTCAGATCTTACCACCATCCGCAAAAAAAATCTGCTTCTGACACATTTTCATCCAGATCATGTTTCCGGACTTCTTTATATGATGCGTTATCGAAGAGATGCCTACGAATTTGAAAAAATCTATCTTCCGGATGTGTTTTCCGGTCCGGAAATGAAATACACACTGGCACTTCTGCTCCTTGCGGATGTGACAAAAAAAGCCAGCCTTCCGGGAAGACGTGTCAGCCTTTTTGCCCTGGCAGAAGCCCTTTGTGCCAGAAAGGTAAAGATCGATCTTTTATCCAGAGGTTCAGAATTTGAAGGAAAATATACAGCACTCTGGCCGGATGTCAGTGAAGTCAGCCGGGAGACAGAGGAGGTATTTAATTCTCTGATCGAGAATCACGAAAATGCAATGACAGAGCTTGTGAACATTGCGGAGGAAGTAAGAGAGCTGTTTCTGTCCATGACAGAGGAGACACTGGAAGCAGAGGAGAAATCGGAGCCACTGTCTGTGCCAGAAGATACAGATGGGCCAGAGAGCTCTTTGAAAGACCCGAGAGAGTACAGCGGGGAAAACGAAGAATATACACAGGAAAAACTGGTGCTTGCAAATGAAGATGCAGGCGCAGCAATAGAAGATACAGCAGAAGATCCGGAAGAAACCGAAAAAGAGAGAGTACGTCGTCTCAACCCGGAAAAACTGGAAAAGAAATTTCGTGAATTACAGGCAACAGAAGAATTTCAGGCACTTCTGGAGAGTGCGGAAAAACAGGGCCATTCCCTGCGACAGTTCCGCCACAAGATCAGCCTGGCATTCCAGAACACCATTGACGGCGAACTGAACCTTCTGTTCACCGGAGATGTACAGCCACAGTATATGAAGATGATCGCAGAGAATTATGACGGAAAGATCCAGCTTCACGAACATTACTGGTGCATCAAGGTACCTCATCATGGAACAGAATCTCATTTCTTCGATTTCAGCGGTTTTTTCCCGGAAAACATGATGATCCCCAACGGGGCGTACTACGATAACAGCAAGAAGAAATCCAAGAACCAGAGAACTTCCATGCAGTATGGCGGCCTGTTTTATATTAATGATGCTCATATGTACTGTTCCAACTGTGACTGCTGCGACAGTTATGAAAATGGATGTTCCTGCAGAGAGTACGATGTAATTTCACCATCATATTATAAAGATATCTGATCTGTAAAAAAAAGGGGGCACACTAGGTGTCACATATTGAAAGAATTGTGTAAATGTAATAAAATTTTTGGAAAAGAAAAGATTTATCGCAATACCAGATAAATTCAAACAAATTGGACAATTAAGATCTAATATCAATCCAGAGGAAGGAGCGGGAATGTATGTATTGCGGAAGATGCGGTGCAGAAATAAAAGATAAAACAGCCAGATTCTGCGACAACTGCGGAGCGCCGCTGGAAACGGGCGGCGGTCAGAATGACTATGGCAGTGAAGATACATATAATGGAAGAGGTAATCGCAGAAACGGTACTTACAGTGGAACGGGTACCTATAATGATGGCGGAAATGGGACATACGGAACTTATGATCAGCCGTATAATAACGGAGGAAACGGAACCTATAACCGCTCACATAATAACAGAGGAAACGGAACTTATAATGGGACTTACAACAGGCGCACTGGTCAGAACCAGCAGGATGATAATCTGATCTGGGATGACGGACTGCCGGAAGTGCCAGATAACAGAGGAAACAAGGGCGATCAGAAAAAATGGCTGATCAGTATTGGATGTACAGTTGGAATCCTCGTGATAACAGTTGTCGTACTTGCTCTTCTCCTCGGAAAAAATTCCGGAGGAAGCGCCTCGGATATTGTAGTGAATATCACACAGGCACCAAAGGCTGAAATCTCACAGAACAGCACCAAAACAGCAAAAGCTGATACAGAAGAGAAACAGAATACAACAGCATCCAATCAGTCCACAACAAAAAACAGCAGTACACAGAAAAGTGTAAAAATTGCGACACCTACACCGTCAGCTGCAACAGATGCACAGGAGCTGCAGATCACAAATGAGCAGAAACCCCAGAGCTCATCTGCACAGAAAAAACAGTCAACGGTGCAGCCATCAAAAAAAAGTACACAGAAAAACACACAGTCTGCGAATACACAAAGTCAGCAGTCCCAGCAGACACAGCAGTCTGCTTCCCAGAGCCAGGCAGATAAAGATCTGGAGGCACTTCGAAATGCGCCGGTACAGGAATATACCATGCCGGAAGAAAGCACAAACAGCAGTACACAGAGTTCTCAGAACTCTACAGCAGGTACAACATCCGGATCTTCTTCAACGGCAACAACTGCAGGCTCAGGAGATTATATTTTTCCGGAGAGCAATTCCGCATATCTGACCAGGGATCAGCTGGAAGGCCTTTCCAAAGACCAGCTGGCGTATGCAAGAAATGAGATTTACGCGAGACATGGAAGAAGATTCCAAGACCAGATGTTCCAGGATTATTTCAATGCGAAATCATGGTATGTACCGCAATACGATCCAGACCAGTTCGATGCCATGCAGGATACGATCTTTAATGAATATGAAAAAGCAAACGCCAAGTTGATCCTTGAGGTAGAACAGGAACATGGATACACATACTGATCCGGTGAAAATGAGGTGATATTATGCTTTCAGAAGAGATGACAGGACGTCTTGTCAATGAGATCCGGCGTTTTCTTATAGCAGATGCGGCGACTTTGAGTAAGGCAAACGATGAACAGCTGCGAAGAAGAATTGCGGATATTATAGACCATAAGCTGGTGAATTACAGGATAAGCCCTCAGGAGCGCTCCAGGATCGTACGTCTGGTATTCAGTTCCATCCGTGGAATGGGAATCCTGGATGAGATCCTTGCAGATGACAGTATTACAGAGATCATGATCAACGGACCATTCCACATTTTTGTGGAGCGTGCAGGAAGACTGGAAGCTCTGAACAAAAAATTTGCCAGCGAAAATGAGCTGAGAAATATCATTCAAAAGATGGTAGGGTCTGTTGGAAAAGAGGTCAATGAAGCCAATCCGATCGTAGATACACGACTGGCAGACGGCTCCCGTGTAAACGTGGTCCTGCCGCCGCTTTCCCTGTCGGGCCCCATTGTGACCATCCGAAAGTTTTCCAGAACTCCGATGACGGTAGACCAGCTTTTGAAATATGGTTCCATTACACCGGAAGCAGCGGATTTTCTGGGAAAACTGGTAAGAGCCAAGTATAATATCTTTATCAGTGGGGGTACAGGCTCCGGAAAAACAACGTTTCTCAACGCCATGTCGAATTTCATTCCACGGGATGAACGTATCATAACGATCGAGGACTCTGCGGAGCTTCAGATCGTAAATATTGATAATATCGTAAGTCTGGAAACAAGAAATGCCAACACTTCCGGAAAAGGTGAGGTAACCATCCGTGATCTTATCAAATCCGCACTGCGAATGCGACCGGAGAGGATCATTGTTGGAGAGGTTCGAGGCGCGGAAGCACTGGATATGCTGCAGGCAATGAACACAGGCCATGACGGAAGTCTTTCTACGGGCCATGCCAACTCGACCAGAGATATGCTGAGCCGTCTGGAAACCATGGTGCTGCAGGGAAATGCAGGCCTGCCGCTTCCGGCTATCCGCCAGCAGATTTCCTCCGCACTGGATATCATCATCCATCTTTCCAGACTGCGTGATAAATCCAGACGAACCATGGAGATCACAGAAGTTCTGGGCTGTAAAAACGGAGAAATTCAGCTGAATCCATTATTTGTATTCAAGGAAACCCAGGGAAGTACGCTGGAAAAAGTGCAGGGACGACTGGTACGCACAGGAAATCCTCTGTATAATGATTATAAACTGCGGCTTTCCGGAATGCATTCAGGCCTGTAGATCATCAGGCCAAAAGGAAGATTATGAAAAAAGAAAAAAAACCAAAAACAAAAACTGTAAAACAAAAGAAAGTAAAACCTCAGAAAATAAAACAGAAGAAGGTTAAAGCTCCCAAATATATACCTGTAAAACCTGTTTTCGGAACAGCGGAGGATTATTATATTTATCGTCTGAATCCGGTGGAAACCGCAACAGGTGCGCTATTGGGCGGAATCGTGGGATTTTTCTTCAGTATGGTATTTTTCAGAAATGTGATTTTTTCCCTGATCGTAGGGCTGCTCCTTGTTGTTCCGGGAATCCGGAAATACCGGGATTATCTGAAAGACAAAAGAATGAAAAATCTTCTGTACCAGTTCCGTGATATGATGGAATCTCTTTCCGCATCCTATTCCGCAGGTAAAAATACCCAGGGAGCTTTTTTGGATGCCTGCGGAGATCTGATCGGAATCTATGGAGAAAAAGCAGATATTGTAAAAGAACTGAAACTGATCGTAGATGGTATTTACAACGGACAGAGCGTTGAAGAGATGCTGAGTAATTTTGCGGCACGAAGCCATCTGGACGATATCGAAAGTTTTGCCACGATCTTTGAGGTGACCAACCGCTATGGTGGTGATATGAGACGAGTGGTTGGTGAGACCAGAGAGATCATTAATGATAAGATCGAAACAGAACTGGAGATTCAGACTTTGCTTACAGCAAACAAAAATGACCTGAACATTATGATCGTCATGCCGGTGCTGATCATGCTAATGCTCAACGGAATGGGCAATATGTCTATTGTGCAGAATACACCATTAAATGTACTGGTAAAGATTGGAGCACTTGCTCTTTTCGGAACTGCCTATTACATGGGAAGAAAAATTGTAGATATCAAGATATAGGGAGAAAAAAGCAGTGGATTATTTTCAGTTGATTTTACTTACACTGGCAACGCCATTTACTCTGATCTGGATATATCTGGCCATAGCCGGTGGAAAAAAATATCAGAAATATACAGACAGTTCTTTCGCAAAAGAATTTCAGATGAGCGAGCTTTTGTGTGTGGGATTTTCGGTTATGAGAATTCTGCATATCAGTACAAAGACAAGATCTGCTCAGGCAAAGATCCGGGAGATCGCTGAGATCAAAGGAAAAAAATATGCAGAGTATTATTACTATATGCTTCTTGGAGCTAAGACAACTTACATATATACCATTATTATATTTGTAATACTTCTCTCAGCATTGGCAGACAGCAAGAGTCTGTTGCTTCTGGGATTGGTCATGGGAGGACTTCTGATTCTGTATCTGGATCTTACTCTGCAGGATAAGCTGACAGCAAGAAGACAGGAGATCGTTCTGGATCTTCCACAGGTCTTATCCAAACTGACCTTGCTTGTTAACTCAGGAATGGTACTCCGTGATGCTTGGAAAAAAGTTTCCATAACAGGAGAGCGGGCACTTTATCAGGAGATGCAGAATGCCAATCTTGAGATGGAAAACGGTGTCATGGAGATTGATGCATACCGGAACTTTGCAGAACGATGCAATGTGAAGGAAGTACGGAAGTTTACTTCCCTGATCATACAGAATCTGAATAAAGGTAATGAAGAACTCGCCTATTTCATGAAAGATCTTTCTGATGAAATGTGGGAAGTTAAGAAAAATGAGGTAAAGCAGAAGGGAGAAAAAGCAAACTCTAAGTTGCTTCTGCCAATGATGATGATCTTTATCGGAATCCTGCTTATGGTCATGGTTCCGGTAATGCAGCAGATGTGATAGTAAACGGCATCAGCCGGTTATTATAAAAAATATTGCATAAGGCAAACAAAAATGGAGGATAAGAGCATGACTAGAAAACTTAATTTACTTTGGATCAGCGCAGAAAACAAAATCCGCAGCTTAGTTGAGGATTTTAAAACAGAAGAAGCAGGAGCTGCAGAGATCGTTGCAATCATTCTGATCATTGTTGCTGTCATTGCGGCAGCAGCCATTTTTAAAGACAGAATTGTAGAACTGGTAAATAATATCTTTGATAAGATCAGCCTTGATTAATGAATGAACAGGGAAAACAATAACTCCGAAACAGGCGCCATCATGGTAGAAGCCGCCATCTATTTTCCCATCACCATTGGCATTGTTATGGTGGTGCTCTATTTCGGATTATTCAAATTGCAGGAAAGCTACTTTTTCTTTCAGGTAGAAAGAGCAGCTACAGAGCTGGCGAGAGAAGCGTCTTACCCTGGCTATGACAGTTTTACAGATGAAAATCCTCTGAAAAACAGCAAGGTGGATTTTGACTGGGAAAACGGTCCGTCGGAATCACAGACGAAATCTTACTATGCTGCATATAAAGGCAGTGCTTCGAAGATCTACCGATGGGGAGTGGACAGTAAGCTTGCCAGGCGGGCAGCAGATTACCAGCAGGCGCTTCAGAAAAACAGTGCATTGTTTTCCATGGGGCGCACAGAAGCCTATGTAAAGGTCAACAGTTCCTTTTTGTCCAAGTCGGTACAGGCAGAACTCAGGTATGTTGTTTCCACGCCCGGGATACTGAAGTATCTGGGACTACGGGACAGCCTGACGATCTATACGGCGGCATATCAGCCGGCAATCAACAGCACGGACTTTGTGAGAAATGTGGATCTGGCCTGGGACATGGGAAACTTTTTCCTGAAAAAGCTGGGACTGGACGGAAAGGCTCAGAAACTGGGAGAAACCTTTGATAAGGTGAAAAATTTTTTGTTTTAACTGGGGAGGGAAGTGTATGCAGTTATTTTGCGGGAAACAGAGAGGATCGATCTGCGTACTTCTGACGTTGATATTGGTACCGGTCTTGATGTTTAGCGGAATTATTGTAGATGCTTCCCGCCTTTTTGCGTCAAAGACAGTAGTATCCGGTGCCGGAGATCTGACCATGAATGCGGCACTGGCACAGTATGATAAGAAACTGAAGGATACATATGGACTGACAGCCATGGCAAAAACTCCGGATTCACCGGACGAACAGCAGAAGCTGGAGCAGATGTTCAAAGAATCCATCAACGCAAAAAATCTGACAGGTGAAAGCAGCGATGGCTTAAGTTCACTGATACAGCTGGAAGAAACTGGCTTTGAGGCAAAAGGGGTGGCATCTTCATCCCTGGCAGAAAACGATGTTTTCCGTCAGCAGGTTATGGAATATATGAAATTCCGAGGACCTGTCTATATGGCGGATGATATTGTGGGGAAGATCAAGAAGCTTCCTTTCAACAATGTAAAAAAACAGCAGAAATATGTAAAAGCAAAGTCAGAATACGCCCTGAAAGCGTCAGAACTCAGCGAGCCTATACAGGAGGCAAAGGAAGCTGTGGAAGCACAGACGGGTGCGGTAGATCAGTTGTCAAATACAGATACTGGTTTTGCGGAGGAATATCAGAAAAAAACAGTATTTCGTCTGGCTGCGAAATCACTGCAGAAATATCTGAACGAAGAGATTGATGCACCGTTTCCGGAGGAAGCACCTGATCAGTTGACGTATGATGTGATTGAAGAATATCTGAATTATCCATTCAGCTGGGACAGCGGGAATACTACATTTGATGATCAGATGTATAAAAATATGGTAACTTTACTTGCTGTGTATCAGGTAGCAGAAGCTGATCCGGAAGTGAGAGCTGAAATCAGTGAAAGATTTACTTCAGAAGAAATACAGACATTTAATTCCATCAAATCTGTGATCAACGGAAATATCAGCAGTATGAATAAAATCTATTCTGATGCGGCCAAAACATATCAGGCCTGCATTAAGGCTTTGGAGAAAAAAGCGGATGAGATCATAGATAATGGGAAAAAAGCCAACTCAGCGCTGGATGACGTGCTGAAATGCTGGAGGAAGGTTGCTTCTAAAAAAGAAGCATATAACAAGGCAAAAGAAGATCTGATCGCAGCCGGAGAAACGGTTGAGGAAAGTGCCGGAGAAGATATTGAAATTAATGAAACAGATCTTAAAGAACTGAAAGAAACGATTCAGAATAATATAGATACAGCGAAAGCCTTTAAAGAAATGATAAAGAAATTCAAAAAGGTAACGAGAAATTTTGAAAAACTTTCTGTGGATGAGGAAGAGGCATCATATATAAGAAGTATGGGCGGCACAGCAGCTACAGAAACATTCTGGGCCCAGCATGAGGAGGAAATCGGTGGAAGTCTGTTAAATGAACAGTTCAGGGGAGGATCTTTTTATAATCCTGAGGATACAACCTTTTATCAGACCACCCTTTCCGGTGTAAAAAATGAAGACAGTGACACGACGCAGGAAGATACCAGAGCGCAGAACAGAGAAGCGGCAAAAGAGGCCAGCGGAAATTATACACAGACGAAAGACTCTCTGAATAATTCCGGAAAAGAGCAAAACCTTTCAGAAAAAGAAGGGTATCCTTCCAAGTATCCGAGCGGAATCGCCAAAACATCAGCAAGTGCAACGGGAAACAGTCCGGCAGAAGTAGATGTAAGTGCAGATAAAAAAGCAGTAGAAAGTTCCAAGGATAATGTGGATCTTCTAAACAGTGTTCTGACCTGCCTGGACAATCTGTCCGGCGGGATAATGGAACAGGCATATCTCATGGAATACACCACAGAAATGTTTAACTGTATCACGACCAAAGACGAAGATACGTCGCTCAGCAATGACAAACTTTCCGAACATGTGATCTGGAATGGGGAAATTGAATATATCCTTTATGGAAATGCTTTTACCGGCAAGAACAAAACACTGGCAGTAGCACAGCTCTATGGAACAAGGCTTGCCATTGACAGTTTATATGTTTTTATGGATTCAACTCTGAATGTAGAAGCAGATACAGTGGCAACGGTTGTATGCGGAGCAACCGGGCAGCCATGGCTTTATCCGGTTGTAAAATATGGATATCTTTTCTGTAATGCGCTGAGAATGGCAGCAACGGAAACCGTAGCGCTGGTTAACGGAGAAGAGTCGGCAGTATGGCCGGGAAAAGCGGATGGCCTTAAGTTCACTTACAAAGATTACATGAAATTATTTGTTCTGGTTAAGCTTGCAGATGAGAATGGTAAAAAGGATCTCTCCGTCCGTGCGGCAGACTGTATCCAGCTGAACACCGGCTCAACGCTAAGTCAGAAATATACCATGCTGACGCTGAACGCGAAGGTACAGACATCAACCACATTCCTTCCGAAAGTTCCGGAATTTCTGGGAAAAGGAAAGAGTACAGATGATGGCAGGAGAATCATAGATTACAAGAGTGTTTTGGCTTATTAACAGGAGGGGCAATGTCAGACAGAAAAGAAAATGGTTCGATCACTGTGGAGGCAGCACTGTTTATTCCCATGTTCCTGTTCGCGTTTATGTGCATATTCAGTCTGATCTCCTGTGTGAGGGCACAGGTACTGATCCAGTATTCTGTGGATCAGGCAGCGAAAGAGGTTGCGGAATACAGTTACATACTGGAAAAGACAGGCGTTCTGGACGCATATAAAGGACTTAATACAAAATCAGAAGAATTCTCAAAACAGATGGAGGACATTAAATCCAATCTGGAAGTGATCGAGAATACAGCCAAAAGTGTTACAAACGGACAGGGAACCATACAGGATGTGGCAGATGCCGGAAAGGCGGGAAAAGCTACATATGATCAGCTGAAAGAATATAAGAAAAATCCCAAGGAGTTTGTGAACGGTGTTCTGAACTATGTGAAAAACGGCGCATGGAACAAGCTTGCCAGTTATATGACAGGAGTCGTTGCAAAATCCTGTGTGAAGCAGCAGCTGAGTGTGGCTTCCGGAGGACAGGATGCAGACGAATATCTGGAAAAACTGGGAGTTTCCAATATGAAATTCAGCAAAAGTTCCTGGTGTGCAAAAGGTACCAATGACATAAAGATCGTTGTGGATTATGATATCAAAACGGAATTCCCGTTCTTTGATCTGGGAACAAGACATTACCGTGTCTGCGCTTCAACCCGCGTATGGGCAGGCAGCTGACGGATTGACCAAGGAGAAAAAATGGAACATATAAAAAGTCTTATAAAAGAAAAAAAATATATCCTTCTGATCATAGCAGCACTTGTTTTAGCCGAGATATTTTTTTTCAGCAAATATGGCTATCACTGGCTGAAAGCAGTCCGATATATGATATTGACGGTTTTTATGGTTTTTCTCGGATTTATCGATCAGCAGAAAACCATTATACCCAATAAGCTTCTGCTTTTCATGTTTGTCATAAGGGCAGTGATACTGGCAGGAGAAATTACAGTGAAGCCTTCTTACTGGCTGGATATCCTGAAATCAGCAGGAGGTGGAATGCTGCTGGGATTTCTGATCTTTTTTCTGGCCAGGATCTTTTCCAGAAAAAGTGTCGGAATGGGAGATGTGAAGCTGGCAGCCGTGCTGGGATGGTATCTTGGAGGCTCTCTGATATGGTTTGACATTGTTGTGAGTTTATCGCTTGCGGCACTTTATTCGATCGTACAGCTGATCCTCAAAAAACTGAACATGAAGGATTCCATTCCTCTTGCTCCGTTTTTTTCTGTGGGAACGATCCTGATTTTGTTACTTGGCTTTTGATTCGTAGAGGTGCGTATGAAAAAATTAATGGTTCTGATGATGACCGGTCTGCTTGTGGGAGCATGGTATACAACATTTACTTCTGCAGTGGAAAAACCGATGGAATATAAAAAATGTCTCCAGCAGGCTCAGAAAAATGAAGAAAAAGGAATTTATTACGATGCAATCCTGGAATATAAGAAAGCATTGGAGTATGATGGAGATAACCGAAATATCTATATGAAGATCGCGGAAGATTACAGAAATATGGGAGATGATTCCGGTTTTGTGGATGCATGCAACAGTGCGATCTCTCTTGACGGAGATAATGAACAGGCAATCCTGACACTGGCAGATTATTACGTGGAGCAGGATGAGAAACAGGACGCCATTGCCCTTCTGAAAAAACACATCAAGAAGAAAAAAAACAGTGGCGCGCTGAAGGCAAAGCTGGATTCTCTGGCAGGAGATTTCCAGTTTATCGGAGATGAATACGATAATATTTCAGAAACCTGCAACCATTATATGAGGATCACATCCGGAGAAGATGTGGGTATCCTGGATGAAGATGGAAATTCTGTGATCCGTGCGGAATATCAATATATCGGAATGTTTGGTGAAAACGGTTTCGCGCCGGTTGAGAAAGACGGCGAATGGTATTATATAGATACAAACGGTTATAAGCGGCGACAGCCGGACGAGACTTATGAATATCTGGGAACCTTCAATGAAGGGGTACTTCCTGCAAAAAAGAACGGGAAATATGGATTCCTGGATGAAGATTTCAATGAAAAGACGGAATTTGAATATGATGCGGCGACACCTATGCTTAATGGTATTGCAGCAGTAAAAAAAGATGAAAAGTGGGCTCTTATTGATAAGGACCTGAAGATTATTACAGATTTCGGATTTGACGATGTAGTCAGGGATGCCTGGGGCTTCTGCTCCAGAAATGGTGTCGTATTTGTAAAAACCGGTGAGCAGTATCAGCTGCTTAACAGTTCCGGTGTACAGATCGGCGAAAATTATGAAGCAGTTTCTCCGTTTATTTCCAAAAATCCCGCAGCAGTTCAGCAGGCTGGAAAATGGGGATTTGTTTCATCAGAAGGAGAAAAAGTTCTGGACTGTATGTTTGAAAAAGCAAGAAGCTTTTCTGCCATTGGATATGCGGCAGTTCAGTCGGATGAAAGTTGGGGATTTATTAAGAGCAATGGTGATTTTGTGGTAAATCCGCAATTTGCAGATGCCAAGAATTTTAACAGCAGTGGAATTGCACCAGTACTGTCAGAAGGAAAATGGAAACTGATCCAGCTGGATATATACTAAGAAAAGGAGATAAAGAGTATGAATTTTGAGTATGATTTCAAAGACGGACACACAAGATTTTCCTACAGATCCAAGCCGGGAGAGGTCCTGGACGAAAAAACGTGGAGCATTTTGACACAGGGAACCGCAAATCAGTTTCTGTTGCCGGCAAATGCGAATCAGGATGGCAATGGTTTTATTTTTACATATGATATAGCCGGAACCATGAACATAATGGCATGGATGAGCGAAGCACCTCAGGAAAAGCAGATCGAAATTCAGCAGAAGGTGAATTATGTGCTTACTTTCTTTGAAGAACTGGGTGTTCCAAAGCAGGAAATCGTATCAGAGATGCAGAATATCTATGTGGATACACGAACAGAAGAAGTAAAGGTCGTTTGCATTCCGCTGAGATCAGAGTCCGGTGGATTTGGCGGCGGAGCAGACGGATTTAGTCATGAGCAGACCGGACAGACTGCCAATTATGATGAAGGTGGCCCACTGGTTCCTCCTACACCGGGTGGCGGTTTTGTAGATATGGATGGTGACGTTGAAGAAAAGAAACCGAAGAAAAAGAAGGCGTTGTTGAAGGGACTGTTCCATCGAATGGAGAAAAAACAGGAGGTACAGGAAGAAATTCCATTTCCACAGGAAATGCCACCAATGCCGCCGGAAATGCCACCACAGAGACCGGAGAATATCTGGGCGAATACTCCAAATGAGGGAGGCTGGGATAATCCGCCAGAAGAAAACAGAAAAACATATCCTTCACCAGGGGAAGGCTTCGGAGAGGACCCGGGAAGAGGTTATGAGCCAGATCCGGCGTCAGGTTTTGGAGAGGACCCGGCAGGAGGTTATGAGCCAGATCCAACACCAGGTTTCTGGGACAAACCGGCAGGGGGCTATAACCCAGATCCAATGCCAGGGAATGACGGAGCTCAGGGAAGAGGCTACACTCCGAATCCAACGTCAGGTTTTGGCGAAGAACAGAGAAAAAGTTTTACTCCGAATCCGGGAACCGGTTTTGCATCAGACGATGATGACGGCAATGACGCAACTGTAATGCTGAGGGATGACGGAAGTGAAGCAACGATACTTCTGAAAGCAAGAGTTAAACCAAATGCTACATTGATCCGTTTGCATACACAGGAGAAGTTCCATATCACGACGGAGATCTGCAAGATCGGTAAGCGTGCACTTATGGTAGATATCTGCATCCGCAATAACCCGACCATCAGCAGGGAACACTGTGCGATCCATTTTGAAGAAGGTAAATATTACCTGGAAGATAAGGATTCCAGCAACTATACATACCTGAACGGAAACAGAGCAATGCCAGGCCAGAAACTGCTTCTCAATGACGGAGATCAGATCCGCCTGTCTGATGAAGAGTTTATTTTCCGAAAGGGGGATGTGAAATGAATCCAAACAATAATTCCGGAAAAAAATTATCACCGCAGATATTAGTTCCGATGATCGCAGGAATTGTCTGCGTACTCGTGATTCTGGCAGTTGTGATTTTTGTCACACCTAAAAAGGCAACTGCAAGCCAGTTACAGGAAAATCTGAACCTGGGCTCCAAATATCTGGATGCAGGAGAATACGACAAAGCAGAAGTTGCATTTAATGATGCTTTGAAGATTGATAAAAAATCCACAGATGCGACTCTGGGACTTGCAAAAGTATACAATGGAAAGAAACAGCCGGAAAAGGCACTGGATATGCTGAAAAAGACCGGCGAAAATATGAAAAATGTTTCCACATCTTCTGTGAAAAAGGATTCCGCTGCATGGAATTCCCGTGTAAACGATTATCAGAACGCTTTTGAAAATACAAAGAGCATTTTTAAAGAACAGGGAAAAACTTCTCAGGTAGAAGAGACTGAAAAAGAAGAACAGGATACAACAAAATATATCACTCTTATTATTAATATTATAAATCCAACGGCAACGCCAACGCCGACAACAGATCCGAATGAACTGGATGACGGAAGCAATAACAGTGCGGGTGGTGCAGGTCTGGATTCTGGAAAAGTTGGTGAAGTAACTGCGGCACCGCATCCTGGAGATCAGACTGATCCGACAAGTGCTCCAGATCGGGATAACACGGAATCAGAAGACGGGGCAGATCAGAACGCCGCGGATGATACGGATTCAACAGATGATGGAGATTCAACAGATGATACGGATTCCACGGATGCTTCTGATTATGCAGAAGATACAGAAAATCCATATGACAGTTCAGACTATCCGGAAGATCCGGATTCGGAAACATATGATAATCCGTCAGATGAAGCAGGAACAACAGAAGTGACCAATGAGGATGTATATGGTAAGGATGAACTCCCATCCGGAGGTTCAGAAGTTTCCAACGGAGAACAGGATGAGAACTCATACGACAATCCGGGTGAAGCCTCCAATGAAGATACAGATGATAATGCATATGAAGATCCAGCGGAAACTTCTGATGAAAACCAGGATGGAAATTACAGCGAACCGGATACAGAAACAGCTGATGATCCGGCAATACCGACACCTGGTCCGGCAGAGACTTATACGGAGACAACAGAGACCTCACAAACGGATGAGACAGGTACAGAGCAGACAGATAGCAATACCGCAGAAACTGCAGATGACGATGCTGTACTGGCTGCATATGTAGCACAGGTGGAAATCTCCAAATATACAGGAGGAAGCATTTCCTACACAGACAGTACCAGCATGGCATCTGTAAATGGCGTTCTTGCAACAGATCAGAGAGATTTTAACAGTGATGGAAGACCGGAACTTCTGGTGATTTCTATTTCCGGAGGAAAACTGCAGTTTGAACTTTACAGGGCAGAAAACGGAGAGGCACAGCAGATTGCCAGTGAATCAGCAGATCCGGGCTTTGGTGATCCAGTCGAGGGAATCACATACAGCGGAACACAGGAATGCTTTGTAAAAGATAATGGAACTTCTGTTGATATCGGAATCGCAGGCTATTATTCCGGAATGAGCGGCGAAAATGCAATGCCGGAAGCAAGGCTGGCTATCGCCCTTTATACAGTTAACAGTGACGGAACAGTAAGCCAGACAGGAAATGCGGCACTGGTAAACGGCACACAGCTTTACCTGAATGGAACGACTCCACAGGAGGGCGGAAAGGATGCCTTTATCAGCGAGATTTCCAAAATGGGATTAAGCGGATCCTGGGTTGCTGAAAGCGCAGATATGTTAGCCGGAATGGATCTTCTCAATAATCCGATGCAGGATACAGCAGGAGTACCAAATCCGATCAATACCGGTCTTTCCGCAAAAGAAACAGGAGTCCAGGACCTGGCAGTGATCAATGTGGGAATGCAGCCAGGAAGCAGCAGCATGGATTTTAGCGTAAAATAAGATAAAAAGAGGTTTGAATATATGCCAATTCCACATACTTATCGGGTTATAGGTAAGATTGGAGCTGGAAACAGCGGTGAAATCTACAAGGCTTATCAGATAAACCTTGGAAAATATGTAGTACTGAAAAAAATAAAAACAGAGATCAAAGATTTTCTGAACAACAGAGCGGAAGTTGATGTACTGAAAAACCTCAGACATTCCTGTCTGCCTCAGGTTCTTGACTTTTTTGAGGCGGACGGGGATGTGTATACAGTTATGGATTTTATCCCGGGGAATTCATTTAAGGATTATCTGGATTCCGGAACTGTTTTTGAAGAGAAATCAGTCATTATCTGGGCAAAGCAGATAGCTGCAACACTGGGCTATCTGCACAGCCAGAAACCACCGATCATCCACAGTGACCTGAAACCTGGGAATATCATGCTGACACCGGAAGGAAATATCTGTCTGATAGATTTTAACATTTCTGCCACGCTGGATGGAGATACTGCCTGGGTAACCGGATATACCAATGGATATGCGGCTCCGGAACAGATCGAGGCACTGCATTACAACCAGAACGAACTGGACCATTCACTCTGGAAAACCATAGATGCCAGAGCGGATATTTACAGTCTGGGAGCAACTTTATACCACATCATGACCGGCAGGAAGCCGAAACCGGATGAAAACGGAAATGTCAGTGATATCAGGCTTACCGGTATAAAGATCAATGATATCTTTGCACATATTATCATGAAATGCCTGGAGCCGGACCCGAACAGGCGATATCAGAGTGCGGAAGAGCTTCTGAATGATCTGAAGAATATCCAGACAAAGGACAAGAGGTATAAAGATCTCTGCGCAAAACAGCACATGGCCTATGTTCTGGTTGCAGGTCTGATGATTGGAAGTGCAGCGCTGACGATCAGTGGATATTTCAAACGGGATGTTGGGAAACAGAAAAACTATGAATCTTATGTACGTCAGGAAGCGCAGTGTATCAGCTCCGGAGATTATCAGAATTTTGAAACATATTATGAAAAAGCCACGGATCTTATTCCGGACAGGCTGGATGCCTATTATCAGAAGGCGCTGGCGCTGAACAAGCAGCAGCAGTATGGTGACAGTATTGATTTTATCAATAAAGTGATCCTTTCCAATGATGCGATCCTGAAAAGCGGATCGTCTCTGAATGATATTTATTACCTTCTCGGAAATTCCTATGAGAGAATGGAAAATTATGAGAATGCGGCAGAATGCTACAAAAAAGCCATTGATATCAAGCCGGATAACAGTGCTTACTACAGAGATTATGCCATTGCGATGGCATACACCGGAAATATGGAGGAAGCGGAAAAAGCGCTGGAGACGGCACGTGAGAATGGCCTGGATTCCATAGATATTGATTATGTTGAAGGAGAAATCTCATATAATAATGGGGACTATTCCGGTGCAAAGGATATCTTTGCAGATTGTATCCAGAAAACAGATGACGATTATCTCCGAATGCGTGCCTACATTATGGAGTGCAAATGCATTGACGGGCAGGATGACGGTGTGAGCGGATCGGATGAAAAGATCCAGATTCTGGAGAAGGCCCGTAAAGAGCTTCCAAAAGAATACAATATCGGAATCCTTGAACAGCTGGCGCAGACATACAGTGATCTTGGAAATGATACCTCAGATATGTCCTATTATCAGGAGGCCGCGAAGGTTTTTGAGCAGATCCAGAGTCAGGGCATGGGAACTTATGATACAGATTATAATCTGTCTGTTTTATATCAGAATATGCAGCAGTACGATCAGGAGGAAACGGTACTGAACCAGATGCTGGAGAAGTATGGTGATAATTATAAGACCTATAAGGCGCTGGCATATCTGGAAGTTGCAAAGCAGTCTCAGGCTGATAATGAAGGCAGAGATTATACAAAATTCCAGGAATACTATCTGAAAGCAAAGGAACTTTATCAGTCACAGCCGGATAACAATGCCAATGATATGGAGATGGATAATCTTCAGGATCTGTACGAGCAGGCAGTAGCAAACGGCTGGTTGTCTGCATCATAAGGAGAAAGAAATGGAGATAGGAACGATCATGATGATCATAGGGATCATGGGAATTATAGCAGGCATGGTCCTTTTGTTTCTGCTTCCGGGGATTTTCAGAAAGCAGAGAAAAAAAATGATGGAAGAAATCGGAGAGGATTTATAAAAAAGAGAGGCGTGTGAAAAAAATTCACACGCCTTATTATATATTTTATTTTGTTCTGCTGAGACTGCTGGATTTTACATATCCGGCAGAACTGTAGGGGTTACCGTTTCCGATTCGGGTCATAGAACTGGTATCTTTCAGATTCAGACGATATCCGAAATAGCAGTTATGACTTAATTCTATTTTGAAATAATAGCCGTAACTGGTTTTGATGATCTCATCGATATCAAAAATCCAGTATGGTTCATTTTCGGAGTCGGAGAAATAATAATTTACTTCCTTTCCGGAGAAAACAACTTTATCTCCGTCTGGTGTGTACCAGGTACCTTTGACCAGATTTAATGCTTTCTTATCTGTAGCAGAAGCCGGAATACTGGAAACACGTTTGCCATCTTTCAGACGGTAAATAACGGTTGTCTTATTGGCATCATAAGAACCGCAGCCGTGCCATGCAAAACGGTATGCGAATCGGATGTATCCATCCTTGTTGTAATCGCAGGTGCATTTGGTACTTACATAAAGTCTCATACTTCTTTTGTTTAATGTACCGTTCTTTTTGTAATCGTTGAATTCCTTAAAAAGTGTTTTTTTCAGAGAAAGATCATTGTTGTAGGAAGATTTTAAGGATTGGTTGATCCGTTTAACTGCAGTGCTGTTTCCTTTTAACTGTGGCAGCTCGTAGGAATATGTGGCACTGGAACTCTTATAGGTTTTCTTTTCCTGGATTTTTTTGATCGTATAAGTAGCTTTGGTGGCTGCCTGTACATTCTGTGTAGTTCCCACACCGGCTGTGATGCAGAACGCACACATGGCGATCAGAAATCCTGTAATTCTTTTTTTCCATATTCTCATTTTAGGGTCCTCCTTGTCTGACAGGTGGATAAGCTTATCCACTCTGGTTTCTATAGTATTTCAGAAGTTCTGTTTATAAATTTATGTAAGACGGTTCCGGAGGAGAACAGTCTTTTAAGCGGTTGATTTTATTAAGGACTTCTTCCTGTGGATTTTCAAGAGTTCTCAATAAAAAAAATTTTTAAAAAATTTTTTTACTAATAAAATTCTGTATAATCGTATACAATTAGCGGTTTTTTTGGAATTTTAATCGTTTAATCAGGAAGCTAAATGTAAAAAAATGTTTGAAATTTGGACAATTTTAAGGTATTCTTTTAGATATATAGTAAAGGAATAGGTGATTAAATGTTAAGGTATGTTTTAAAAAGGGTGCTAATCGGAATTGTTACTCTGTTTTTACTTTCATCTGCAACATTTTTCTTGATGAAAGCAACACCAGGGTCACCAATTAGTGGTGAAAAATATAAGAATGAAGCCCAACGTGAACTAATGATGAAAAAATATAATTTAGATAAGCCGGTATATGAGCAATATAGACTTTATATGTCTGATTTGATTCAAGGCGATTTAGGAGAAAGTATTGTACGACCAGGAAGGGAAGTATCTGATACTATTTCTCAAAGTTTCCCAGTTACTACTAAACTCGGTTCAGTTACATTTGCCACTGCGATAATTGTGGGAATTACTTTAGGAACCGTTGCAGCGCTGTCAAAACGGAAATGGGTAAGTAATATTTGTATGTTTATTGCAACAATTGGGGTATCTGTACCATCATTCTTAATTGGTATTTTATTGATTATTATTTTAGGGGTTAATTTGAAAGTCTTACCTTTTGTGGGATTAGATACACCGGTGCATTATATATTGCCGGTAATGGCACTTGCTTTTTATCCGATTTCGATGATTTGTCGTTTAACTCGAAGCAGTATGCTTGAAGTTATGAAACAAGATTATATTATTTTAGCTCGTTCAAAAGGAACATCATATAAAAAAGTAATAATTAAACATGCGCTTAAAAATGCAATGATACCTGTTATTACTTATGCGGGTCCGGCATTTGCATATATGCTTACAGGAAGTTTCGTAATTGAATCTTTGTTTGCAATTCCAGGAATTGGGCGTGAAATGGTTTCAAGTATCCAAACACGTGATTATTCAATGATTATGGGACTTACTATTTTCTTAGGATTTTTAGTTATTACATTTAATATTATTACAGATGTGTTATCAGCAATAGTTGATCCACGTATTAAATTGAAATAAGGAGGGGCAAGATGGAAAGAAATAATGTCATGGACATCGAACTTACTCCTGAGATGTTTGAGAAGTTAGATGATTCAAAAAAGAATAGTGAAAAAATTTCATATGAGAGTAAAACATATTTAGCGGATGCTTGGAATCGTTTTAAAGCTAATAAACTAGCATTAGTAGGATTATGCTTTTTAGCGATTATGGCACTTGCATGTATTTTAGTACCAATGTTTTCTCAATATACTTATGATGGACAAGATATGGCAAATACATTTGCTAAACCATCAGCTGAACATTTTTTAGGGACAGATCGCTTTGGCCGTGATGTCTTAGTTAGAATTATGTATGGCGGGAGAATTTCATTAGCTGTAGGTTTTTCTGCTGCTAGTATTTCATTATTAGTAGGAGTTACTTATGGTGCTATTGCCGGATATTTTGGTGGTAAAATCGATATGGTAATGATGCGTATTGTTGATGCCTTATATTCAATTCCTGACATGTTGTATTTAATTATGATTACAGTAGTATTAGGTTCAAATTTCCAATCAATTATTATTGGAATCTGTATTTCTTCATGGATGGGGATGGCAAGACAGGTACGTGCTCAAGTTATGACTTTAAAAGAACAAGAGTTTTCATTAGCTGCATTTGTTTTAGGCGCTAGTAAATCACGTATTTTATTAAAACACTTGATTATAAATAGTATGGGACCTATCATTGTATCATTTTCAATGCTAGTGCCTAGTTCAATTTTCTATGAAGCAACATTAGGTTTCTTAGGAATTGGTCTTTCAGCTCCACAGGCAAGTTGGGGTACGTTGGCTAACGATGCAAGAGCAATGATTAGCTCACAACCGTTACAAGTTGTATGGCCAGTTCTTGCAATCTGTTTAACAATGTTAGCGTTGAATTTTATTGGTGATGGTTTAGGGGATGCCCTTGACCCTAAAAAGAAGTAGGAGGGTAGTCGTAAAATGAAGATGTTAGAAGTTAATAACCTTACTACTGAATTTAGTACAGAAAACGGAACAGTTAAAGCTGTTCGTGATGTGTCTTTTTATGTAGACAAAGGTGAAGTTTTAGGAATTGTTGGTGAATCTGGATCAGGTAAATCACAAACAATGTTTTCAGTCATGGGGTTACTTGCCGCTAATGGTAAAGTAACTAATGGTTCTATTAAAATTGATGGTAAAGAAATTTCGCCATTAAGCTTTGATTCGAATAAAAAATATGAAATTACAATGGATGATATTCGTGGAAATGATATGGCGATGATTTTTCAAGATCCAATGACTTTCTTAAATCCAACTCTTAAAATTGAAACTCAATTAATTGAACCAATTATTAATCATAATCCAGGAATTTCAAAAACAGATGCTCGTAATAAAGCAATTGATTTGATGAAAAAAGTAGGAATTCCTTCTCCAGAAAAACGTATTAGTCAGTATCCACATCAATTTTCTGGTGGAATGAGACAAAGAATTATTATCGCAATTGCACTTGCTTGTGATCCTAAAATTATTATTGCTGATGAACCTACGACAGCATTAGACGTAACTATTCAAGCACAAGTGTTAGAATTGATTAGTAGTTTAAAAGATGAAATTGATTCAGGAATTATTATGATTACTCATGATCTTGGTGTTGTTGCAAGTATTTGTGATCGAATTGCAATTATGTATGGTGGTAAGATTGTAGAAATGGGAACAACAGATGAAATTTTCTATAGTCCAAAACATCCATATACAAAAGGTTTATTATCTTGTATTTCAAATCCTGAAGATACGGAAAGAAAAGAATTACATCCAATTCCAGGGTCACCACCTGATTTATTAAATATTTCTGATGGATGTCCATTTGTAGATCGTTGTGAAGATGCAATGAATATTTGTCCATTAAAAATGGATGAATATCGTGAATATTCAGCTACACATATTTGCTCATGTTGGTTAGGAAATCCAATGGCATTAAAGAAAGGGGAATAAAAGATGAGTGAACCAATTTTAAAAGTAAAGGGTCTTAAAGTACATTTCCCAGTTTCAGGAGGATTTCTTGCTAAAAAACAAATTGTTAAAGCTGTAGATGGCGTTGATTTTGAAATTACTGAAGGTGACAGAGGTCCTCAAGCATCTAACGTAACAGTATTATAAGAATTGAAAACAAGAGAAATCTT
>ERZ826764.537-NODE-537-length-53088-cov-3.751042_pt1 | contig 53088 bp, 40 predicted proteins | sample MGYA00519870_ERZ826764 | MGnify/ENA primary metagenome ERZ826764 (study PRJEB31778, sample SAMEA3449239) | human gut metagenome | biome: human gut; feature: human-associated habitat; material: faeces | place: United Kingdom | collected 2010/2012 ... | reverse complement strand
ATCCCGGCAGTAACTGCCAGCGGCCAGAACAGCAGCATCCCGGCAACTCCGGCACCGATTTTATCAGACCATTCGCTGATACCGATGGTCACATTTATGTTATCCGGCGCTGTACGTGTGATCTGTACAGTCGTCGCAAGGCGCATGCCTGATACCGTTTTCCAGCCATCCTTTTCCTGACGGCACTGGAGCACGCACTCCTCTCCGTTGGATGCCCCCTGTACCTGTAGTCCCTGGTTGGCACGCAAATAATGATCGACATGAGATGCTACAGCCTGCACGGGCATATTAGGCGGGATGCGAAAAATCCTGGTTTCGTTTGCCATAATGGTGTCCTCCTTTTTTTCTAATTATCACGTTTTGCTGTCGAAAGGACAAGGGAGTTTTCCAAGCTGGCAGTTCCAAATCGGAAAAGGGAAACGCTCATTTCTATTATGTATTATTTTCGGAGTCTGGATTTGATGAAAAAATCCGAAAAGAGGCAGAACTCTCTTCGGACCTGAAATTATATTCTCTGGAAGAAATCGTAAATATCTAGCGCGGTAGTTTGTATTCTTTAAACCATTCCTCCCATACATCCTCCGGGACCAGTGCACCGCCGGTGGCCCAGCAGATATGGGCAGCGTTTTGCAGTTTTTCGCTGGTGATGCCGTGAACGTTGGGGAAGTTGTGTCCGGCAGGAGTCCTTGCAACCTGCACAGGCCCCAGAAAAGCCGCGCAGCTGGATGGTTCGATACGGATATCTTCTGTATCGTTCAGCATGCACATAAATTCATAAAGGCGGGCGTCGTCTACCGTAAAATCTCCGGAAACGATATTGCGATCCATCCGCGTCACGAATCCAGACGGACTTGCACAGGCGAGGCCGTCGGCTTCTGTGATCCCGTCGATGTCAAAGTCTCTCACGCTCACATCTTCGTATCGTTCCGTCGCCATTCCCAGCAGTACAGAAGGGCAGTGAGTCGGTTCTGCGAAGAAACAATGGACATCGTCTCTGAAAATCCGTTTCAGCCCATAGGCCACGCCGCCGGGAGCGCCGCCTACGCCTGCCGGAAGATAGACGAATAAAGGGTGATCCTCATCCACGGTGATCCGATGTTCCGCCAGCTGCTTTGCCAGCCGGGAGGCGGCTACCGCATAACCAAGAAACAGATCCTTTGAATTTTCATCATCCACAAAATAGCTGCGAGGATCTTGTGCAGAAAGCCATCTGCCTTCTGCAACCGCTTTGGAATAATCGTCATCATACTCTACAACTTCTACGCCTTTGCTGCGCAGAAGATCTTTTTTCCATTGCTTCGCGTCAGCGGACATGTGGACTTTCACGCGAAAACCTACCGCAGCACTACTGATGCCAATGGAAAGCCCCAGATTTCCTGTGGACCCCACCTGCACCGTGTACTGTCCGAAAAAATCCTTCCATTCCGGGGTGTTCAGTATGGTGTAGTCATCAGTGATCCTAAGCTTCCCGGTCGCAAGCGCCAGCTCTTCCGCGTGTTTCAGAACTTCGTAGATCCCGCCGCGAGCTTTGATAGAGCCGGCTACTGCCAGGTGGCTGTCCATTTTCAGCAAAAGTTTTCCGGGGAGTTTAGAGGACCCATATTCACGCAATGCTTTCTGCATTGCCGGGATCTCCTGCAAAGGCGATTCGATGATGCCATCCGTTGCTTCTGTTTCCGGGAAACAGGCTTTTATAAATGGTGCAAAGCGGCCAAGGCGCGCTTCGGCATCCTGAATGTCTTTATCGGACACCACCAGCTGACACAGCCCGTCGATCATGTCGAATGGCAGGTATTTATCGTTGAGCCAAAAGACTTCTTCCTGTCTGCTGATCGTATCGAAGATCGTATTTTCTTTAATCAGTTGTTTTGCATAATCTTTCATGGGAATGAGTCCTTTCCTATAAGAAGTAAGGTTTATATTTATCAAGCATATCGTAAAATGTTTTTCTTGAAACATGGAGCAGATCAGCAGCTTTACTCTTATTTCCGTGCGTGATAGCTAAAGCTTCATTGAGAAGATCAGCATATGCATATCCAATGGCATTTCGTTTATCATTGATCCGCATTTCCGGACTTTTGTTGAGATTATCGTTCAGTTTGTAGTTAGCCAACTGCAAAGATGCGGACAAGGTTTCGCGTGTTATTTCGCTAGTAGGGGACATGATACTGATACGACTCATAACATTACGAAGCTCACGAATATTTCCTGGCCAGTAATATTCCATCAAAAGTTGTTTCGCATTTTCGCTGAGCGTTTTTTTCGAAAGGTGGTTTTTTCTCACCGAACGTTCCAAAAAATGTTCTGCACAAGGGACAATATCTTCCGGATGTTCTCTAAGAGGCGGAATTTCCAGATTTAGTACCATTAACCTGTAATAGAGATCCTCACGGAAGAGTCCATCTTTGATCATTTTTTCCAGGGAACAGTTTGTGGCGGCAATGATACGCACATCAACTGGAATGTTTTTTGATCCGCCAACTCGATTGATTTTGCGTGTTTCCAAGGCACGAAGAAGCTTTGTTTGGAAATGTAAAGGCATTTCTGCAACTTCATCCAGGAACAGTGTTCCTCCGTCTGCAAGTTCGAATTTTCCAACCTGTCCACCTTTAGAAGCACCGGTAAATGCACCACTGGTATAGCCGAACAATTCACTGTCGATTAGCTCGGGAGAAACGCTGGCACAATTGATGGAGACAAAAGGCTTGTTGCGGCGTTCGCTGTAATTATGAATGGATTGTGCGAACAATTCTTTCCCCACTCCGCTTTCCCCATATATAAGAATATTGTAGGAGTTATTGGAAAAGGTCATGGCCAGTTTCTTAGCATTGAGCATGACAGTGCTGTTCCCTATGATGTCGTCAAATGTATATTCCGCTGTTAACCCCAGTGTATTTTGAACCTGTTTAATTTTTTCGCGACGGGATCGAGCGATTTCTGTAGCACCGATAATGTTGTTGTTATCATCGAATACCGGGTACATGTCATTGGACGCCAGAACTCTGGCGTCGGGTTTAGTTCCCATAAAAACCTCTACTTCCCAGTCGACGACCGGTCTTCCATATTTTACAACGTCATTCAGTTTCAAATGATCCTGAGGCTTTCTAGTAGAATGAATTTTCATTCCTGTGTCTTTGTTGATTTCTTCTATAGAGCGTCCATAGGCTTTGTTACGATCTTTGATATGAAGATAGTCACAAAAATCATCATTAGCATATAAAAGGCGAGTATTTTTATCGTAGATACTTATGGATACTGGAAGAACATCCAAACCCTTTAGTATATGAACTTTGTCCTGCTCACTGCGGCAAAAAATGGTCAACATATTGTAAAACGTGTTTTGCAGGATTTGGATGTCATCCAGATGATTGCTGTCAGAAGAAGCTAAAATAAAATAATCCGTTTTCTGTTTGTCGCCCACTGCTTTTGAATCGAAGAGCTCCGCAGGAACTAGATAATTTATAGGATAGCTACAAAGACACTGACCGGAGTTTGTAAACAGAATCAAAGTTTCTTCTGTTAGTTCCATCTGCTCCACCAGATAGTGGAAGATTTCTGATGCAAATGTCTTTCGATCATTTGTGATATTATCATGATAAGCCTGCTCCAGCTGGATTGCGAAGCATAAAAATGGTGTTCCTACTTTCTGTTTCATATTGAGCCCCCTTTAGTGTGCCTTAAAATATAAGATTTTTAAGCCTTACATGAAATGCTGAGTTGTGTAGAAAACTATGCATGATATGTGCCATATGGGTTTTTTGTGAAAAAATAGTTGTGAATTTAGATAAATTATAAACAATAAATATAATAAAAGTCAAGAAAGTAAGAATTTTCGAAATTATCTATTTTAGTCCACTAAAATAGAGAGGCTTTTTCTGTCATAAATAATAAATGTAAAGACTTTTATACAAAAAAGAAAGAAAGTGTGTATGGATAGGTATACAATAGGAGAAAAGGACTTGAATGGGTTAGGGAATCACAATAAAATGTAAAGATTTAGTAACAAAATTTTCACCAAACTCATCTAAAAATTCGAAAAATTCAAGCAAATACAAGAGAAAAACATAAATCGCCCCTTAAATAAGGAACATTTCGACGTAAATGGAAAAAAATGTACGGCACGCTATTTGCGATTAACAGTAATCGTAAATAACCCAGAGCATGATATGAGTAAAATGAACCAAAGACCACTGCAATATCCGGGTTATTATAAAAAGGGCTGTACATACATATTGTAAGCAACTCTTTATAGGTTGCAGTAGAAAGGAGGAATTTGATATGCCTACATGGATGATTTTTATTGGAGCTGAAGCAATAGCCGTTATTATCACTATTATCTGGATTCTTTGTTTTATGCGTGGTGGAGATAAAGAAGACGAGTATGATCGCAGATTAAAGGAACTGACTGAGATCACAGAAGCGAGACGCGCGAAAACTTATGCGAAACGCGAAGAAACCGCAGAATAAAAAAACGCAGTAATTAACATTGATATGTATGATGGAGGTGAAAGCTAATGAGCAGCTTACATACTATGGCGATAGTGTTTATGGCAGCATTGCTAATATTCTTTATTATTATAGGTATTTGGGCCGGAAAGAAAAACAAAACCGGCGGTCTCGATGCAGACGTAGAATACTTCTTGGGAGGTAAAACAACGCCAGTATTTGTACTGGGAATGTCTTACTGTGCATCTGCAGTAAGTGCAGGATCTTTTATTGGTGACCCAGGTGTTATGTCCACTGTTGGATGGCCATACTACTGGATTCCGGTTACTTTAGTTCCAGGGCTTGTAATTACCGGGATCTGGATTATCCGTAAATTCCGTCTTCAGGCAGAAAAATACGGGAGCATGACAATCACCGATTATATCAGTGACCGTTTCCAGGCTCCATGGTTAAAAACTTACCTTACTTGTCTGATGGTATTGTGCTATCTGTTTATGCTGGTTTCTCAGTTTAAAGGATGTGCTGTACTGCTAAATATGTACACGGGTATTCCATTTAATGCAGGGCTTATTGTTATGCTGATTATCTGTATTTTCTTTGTTAATATCGGCGGATTACGTTCTGTAGCGTGGACAGATTTTTTCCAGGGATGTTTCATGGTCATTATGTCTGCGATGTTGGTAATCGTAGCTATTTGTGCAGTAGGTGGATTCAGTGGACTGGAAGATAGTCTGGCACAGGATCATCCGACATTCAATCAGATTGTGGAACATGGAAGCGAAAGTGATGTTACGGTATCCTGGATCGGTGCTGTAACGATTCCTCTGTTTGGATTCTTCATTATGTCGAGCCAGCCGTACGTTGCTGCAAGATACATTGCACTGCCGGATATCAACAGAAAGAAAATCGGTAAGTTCTTATTCATGTCTTTAGGAACAGGGTTGGTATTCAATGCAATGTTCCTGGTGGGTCTCTGTGGCAGAGTGCTGATTCCAGATGGAGACGCTGACTACATGACAGTAGCAGTATCTGTAAAACTTTTCCCGAATATTCTGGCTTGCATCATTATGTTGGGATTTTTCTCCGCGATTTTGTCTACAGCGACTTCGATCCTGCTGGTAATGGGTCAGTCTATTGGAGGAGATTTGTATGGCAAGTTCTCCAAGAACTCAACGCCGAAGAAGGAAGTCCGTGTTACCCAGATTTCCACATTGGTAATCGGTCTGATCGTACTGGCATTCAACCTGATCAATCCGCCTGAATTCCTGCAGATCTTCGTATATCTTGGCGTTACAGGTGTTGGTTCTTCCATCGTTATGCCTCTGTTCTGCGGAGTGCTGTGGAAGAAGGTTTCCAGGATGGGTGTTATTCTGTCCTCATTCGTAGGACCTGCATTCTATTTGTTCTGGTCGCAGATCCTGCATCTCAGCTGGTTCTCCGGTATGGGAATGGCCGTACTGGCTGCAGCCGTTGTTACCTTTGGATGGACCTGGATCGAAAATGTAGTTAGGGGACCGAATAAGGAGTTAATGGAATGGGCCGATCCATTTATTGATCCGCCAGATTCCTACGACCCGACAACAGGCAGGGATTAAGGAAGCTTAATAAAATTTGTATTTAATATACAGGTGAAATGGAGAAAAGGCAGATGAAATTTTATAATATCATTTGTCTTTTCCCATGAACAAATAAAAAGGAGATGCACAAATGGCTAAAAAAGGCGATTGGGTACAAGTACGTACCGTGGTGTTAAAAGCTGAAGAAAGAACAGCAAGAATACCGGAAGACACTCAGAAGTGTGATTTGATCGAATGGACAAAAGGTACTTTGCAGGAAAATTCTGCAGAGATAGGAGATGAAGTAACGATCGTTACCGCAGTAGGTCGTGTGGTAAAAGGATTATTGGAAGATGAAGCTCCTTGCTATAAACATAATTTTGGTGAATTCGTACCTGAAATCATTCAGATGGAGAAACAGTTGAAGGAATTTTTGTTTGGAGGTGAGAAGTAATGGCATTAGCAAAAGACTATGATTCCGTTATGGCGAGATCAAATGAGATCATGAAAAAAACGCTTGGACTTGACTACTCTGAATTCGAATCAGGCTCTGTAAGATTTGATTATGAAGCACTCATGGAAGCTACTAATTATTCTATTGAAGAAATCAATAGAATACAGGCGCAGACTGGCGTAGGTAATACTCCTCTACTGGAATTACGTAACCTGACGGCCCTGGCCAGAAAGTATGCAAAACCTGGATATGGTGCTCGCATTTTTACAAAAGATGAAGCGGCAAATCCGTCGGGATCCTTCAAGGCACGGCGTGCTGCATGTGCACTGGCTCATGCTAAGAAACAAGGTTATAAAGGCGTAGTAGCAGCAACATCCGGTAACTATGGTGCTGCAGTAGCCTCTCAGGCAGCAATGCAGGGGTTGCGATCTATTATTATTCAGGAGTGTTTCGACTCTAAGGGAGTAGGTCAGCCGGAAATCATTGAAAAGGCTCGTGCCTGTGAGGCTTATGGAGCGGAAGTTATTCAGCTGACAGTAGGACCGGAGTTGTTCTACACGCTATTGTCCGTTTTGGAAGATACGGGATATTTCAACGCTTCCCTGTATTCTCCATATGGCATTGCAGGGGTAGAAACTCTTGGTTATGAAATCGCAATGCAGTGCCGTGAAAAGCTGGGTAAGGAGCCGGATATGGTAGTCTGCACACATGCAGGTGGCGGTATGCTTACAGGTACAGCAAGAGGGCTGATCAAGGCTGGATGTAAGAACACACAGGTTGTGGGAGCTTCCATTGATCTAACAGGATTGCATATGGCATCTGATACACAGTTTAACAAAAAGTCATGTACAACAGGGCATACAGGATTTGGTGTTCCGCATGCTTCTGATCCAGACAATTGTGATACACCGAGAAGTGCAGGGCGTGTACTTCGTTATATGGATCGTTATGTTACAGTAAAACAGGGTGATGTAATGTATATTACAGAGGCGTTGGCCGTCCTGGAAGGCCTGGAAAGAGGTCCTGCTGGAAATACTTCCCTGGCAGCAGCATTATCTTTGGCACAGGAACTGCCGGAAGATGCGATCTTGGTAGTCAGCGAAACAGAATATACAGGAGCGGGAAAACACATTCAGCCGCAAATGACTTTTGCAAGACATAATGGCATTGATATTAAATTCGGCAATCCGAATGAAGAAGACCGACCTGGCGTTAATCTGGTCCTTCCTTCCGATCCTGGTCTGATCCAGGTGGAAAATGTAGATTTGACACATCTACGCCATTCCTATATTAAAAAAGCAATGAAGAAAATCAATTCTTCAGAAGATCTGGATGAAGCGGATTTGATCTATATGGCAGAAGAAACTAAGACGGATGTAGATTTTGTAAAAGAAACGCTAAAGACATTAGGTTATTAACTGACCCTTAAGACAGGATTTATCTAATCAGGGAAATCTAAGAACCCAACATAAAAATCTCCTTATTACCTGAAGCACCCACTCATTATGCGTGGGTGCTTCAGGCACTAAAAAAGGGGTTTATGAAAATTTGAAGTCGTTATAGTATCAGAAAACAGGTTCAAATTATGGAAAATAAAAAGATAAAAAGAGAAAGGATCCCAGGGATGGTCAGTGCATCAGCTGTGCTGGGAATATGTATTTTGACTTTGGTTGGTGGGATTTTAGTTTTTCAGCTGGATACAGCGATCGCTCTTTTGCTGGCAACTTTGATCATCGTTTTATACGGTATAAAAAATGGCATCCCATATCTTGATATACAAAAGCATATGATGGATACACTGGCAGGAGTCATTAATGTGCTGGTCTATATTGCACTGATTGGAGCATTAATAGGGGCATTCATGTCAGCGGGGACGATTCCGTATATTATATGTGTAGGCTTAAAGATGATCAGTCCGGGGATTTTCCTTCCGCTTACTCTGATCATGTGCAGTGTCGTTTCTTTATGCACAGGTTCGGGAATGTCGTCTACATGTACGGTAGGCGTGGCTTTTATAGGGATCGCAGAAGGAATGGGTATTTCGTTGCCATTAACTGCTGCTGCGGTCGCCTGCGGAGCGTATCTGGGTGACAAGCAATCACCTGTTTCTGGATTTGCAGCATTTACCTCGGGTATTTGTCAGGTGGAGATCTTGAAACATTGTAAAAGTATGTTGTTCACTACGGTTCCAGCATTTTTGTTAAGTCTTATGATTTTTTCTATATTAGGGTGTTCTTATCGTGATCTGAGCTTAGATGGCGAAAAGATCAGTACTTTGACGAATGGATTGGAGTCTGCGTTTCATTTTTCTCCTGTCACGATCCTGCCCCTGATTCTGATCCTGGTATTGATTATGCTGCGAATTCCGTCTCTTCCGGCGATTGTGCTGGGAATGTTTGTTGCAGTTTTGGTGGCAATTCTATATCAGGGGATCGAAGTGCAGCAGGCTCTCGATACCTTGATGAATGGATTTCATGTGAAATCTGATTTGGAATTTGTACAGGAGATTGCTGATCGGGGAGGAATGATATCTATGGGATCGACTTTGCTGGTCATTATGATGGCTTTGTGTATGGGAGGAGCTATGGATCGGACTCATATCATAGAAATCGTAGCTGGTAAACTGGCCAATTCTGTAAGAACTCAAAAGCAGCTGGTAATCAGCACTGTATTTTTAACCATCTTTGGCCATATTGCGACAAGTCATTCTCTGTCATCGGCAGTAATTTCTGTTAATGCACTTGGGAAAAAATATGATGAACTTGGAGTAGACCGGGCTGTTTTATCTCGTTCCATTTCCGATGGATCGGTGGTGCTTTCTCCTATTGTGCCGTGGTGTCCGGATGCGATGGTATGTGCACAGGCTTTAGGGGTAGCTACGCTAGTTTATACACCCTATTATTTTATGATTTATGGTACAATAGTGGCAGCAGTCGTATGTGCCTGCTCTGGAATTGGAATGAAGTTTCATAAAGCAAAAGAATATTCCAAGTGAGAAAGGAACGGCAATGGTGCCAGTGGATGAATTGTTATGAAAAAGGCTACACGTGTTTATATTTTTGCAATACTGTCTATTATTTGTTTTTCATTAAGTCCAACGATATCAAAATATTTTTTTAATGGGATAGATCCTTTTGATATCAATGCATGGAGCATGATTCCATCAACACTGTTGTTTTTGTCAATTTTGATTCGAAATGGGAAGATACGTCGATTCAAAAAAATTCCTGTAAAACATATTCTGGCAATGACAGGAATCGGATTGAGCGGAGTATTTGTGTATCTGGTAGCGTTGCAGATTGGCTATTCGGTCATGCCTGGACAGCAAGCCTTTGTGATCAATTATCTCTGGCCTGCCATGATCATCATATGGGCAAGATTTTTGTTGAAGGAGAAACTGAATGTGGGGAAATGGTGTGCGATACTGCTATCGTTCCTTGGTGTTGTGATCGTGGTGCTTAATGGTGATATCAGTCAACTGTCTGGAGGGACATTGGGCGGTGTGATCGCATGTGTGATCGCTGCAATTTCCTATGGATTTTACTCTGCAATGAGTAAAAAAATGCGTTATGATACAGAGATTCTTCTATTTTTTGCTTTTGCAAGCTCAACGATTTTGTGTTTTGCTGTAGCGGCGATGAGAGGAGAATTGACAATCCCCACGGTATTTACAGGAACAGGATATTTAATTTTTGGACTATTTACTAACGGAATAGCATATTTGCTTTGGATGGTGGCATTAGGAAATGGCAATACGGCTTTGATTTCGAATCTGGCATATTTAACGCCTGTTGTTTCGCTTGGGCTTACTCATGTATTTCTGGGAGAAGAGATTACGCCGTACTCTGTGGTAGGCCTGTGCATCATACTGTTAGGAATTACATTACAGGTGGTATTCAGCAGAGAAAAATAAAAGAAGACGGGCAAATGTAAACCCGTCTTCTTTTATTTTTCTGAATAGCTGTTTAGAATTGCTTCGTTGTCGCGATCGAAAAAAACACTTTTATTGGTTGCAGATAGTGGGATCCCGTAAGCGTAGACTACATCGTTGGGAAAACAGCCCATGCGAATGGCTCCCATGCCTACAGAATACATGATTCTATTATCAATCCGGTGATCTGCAGCAACGGCAGCAGCAGAACCGGCTGCGATTCCTAAATCGCTGATATTAAAGACACATTTTGCATTGGCGTCGGCAGATTCTTTGCAACTTTTAAACCCGCAGAGACTGCAGCCCGGCATGCCGTAGGGCTCTTTGCGAACACCGATCAGAACGACGCAGGGACAGGAGTGCAGTGTAATCGCATCACGCTTCACAAAATCTTCATGGAGTTCTTTTTCATAAAATTCCATCATGCATTGTGATAGTTCCTTTTTTTCGTCTCCATCCAGGATCAAGGTTACGATTTTATCCTGACCACTGGTTTTCGGTGCGGTTAGTGCTGCAGCGGTCATAAGATCAGCAACTGTGTAAATTGCATCAACAGTAGATGTCAGCATTGTTTTCAATTAGCATACCTCCATTAGTCTTCGATTACATCGACCATAGTATAGTTGCCGGGTTTTTGTTTTCCCAGGAAAAGGGCAGCATCACAGGCGCCTAGTGCAAAACAGCGCATGTCGTAGGCATCGTGAGAAATTGTCATGATCTCTCCCATGCAGCCGAAAAGAATTCGGTGAGAGCTTGGTGTGTTCCCCGCGCGAACGGAGTGAAATGTGATATCTTCAAATGTTTTGTCCGGAGCACTGCCTGCGATTTCTTCGCCTAGCTCCAGTGCGGTGCCGCTTGGAGCATCCAGTTTAGTCTGCGGATGAAGATCGATGATTTCGATTTTGCATTTGTTTCCCAGCATGGCCGCAGCTTCTCCGAGAAGTTTTTTCATGACATTAACGACGTAAGAAGTGTTGGCTGCTTTGATAAGCGGAATAGAATTCGATGCGGCAATGATTTCTTCCGTTTGTTCTGCTGTGAATCCTGTAGTGCCACAGAACAATGCTTTACCGTGTGCTTTGCAGGAGGAAAGGACTTCCATAGAAAGCTCCACTGTAGAAAAATCCAGGACAACATCACAGGAATCGATGATTTCATCAATACTTCCGTATACGAAAACGCCGGTCTTTTGACCGATTCCAGGAACTACATCCCCAATATCTTTTCCAATATAATCTTTTTTAGGATTACCGATGCATCCGATGATTTCTAATTTTGGATTTTTCCAGGCTTCTTCGACGATCATACTGTCCATAGCGCCTTTCGGTGCAGTAATAATAACTTTAATCATTGATATTCCTTTCTATGATACAAAGAGCCCCGTATGATCCAACAGGTAAATAACTAACAAAGAATTGTAGAATCCTTAGAGAGGGTTTGTCTTAGGATTTATAGTTGCCTTGTTAAGCATCATCTATTGATTAAGGAGTGGTCTTCTATGGACGCAGATCATAGGGGCTGCTTTTTCAAATTATAATGTGATTTTCTTTTTTAATAATCCAGGAAAAAACCTTCTGGGAACGGATCTTTCGGATCGAGGATCCAGGTGGAATATCCGATTATACAGGCATTGCCTGTGATTCTTGGGCGAATTGCCGTGATCCCTGCGACCTTGGTTTCTTCCACGATTTCGCACTTGAAAAGAGATCCGATCACGCTTTCATGGATAAAGCTTTCTCCTACTTTTAATTTTCCTTCTTCAAAAAGCAGAGCTGCTTTAGCAGACGTTCCAGTACCACATGGGGAACGGTCGATTACCTTTGGCAATGCGACGACGCAGTTTTGAATGTCTGCGCCCTCTGTTTTGGGATCGCCGTAGAATTCCACATGAGTCACATGATCAACGAAATCCAGTTCTGGATGCTTGATTTCAACCTGTTCGTTGATATCGGCTGCAATAGACTGAGCAATTTTAATGAGTTTGCCACAGTTTGATGGTTCAATGGTTTGACCAACCGCTTCTGCCGGAAGGATCGCATATACATTGCCGCCCCAGGAAATGTCCATCGTGAGAGGCCCGAAATCCTTTGTATTAACCGTGATATTTCTATTGAGCACCAGTGCCGGCGCATTGAGGAAGGAGACTTCTTCTACGACGCCATCGATCACCCTGGCTTCTACATCAACAACACCGGCAGCAGTATCAAGGCTGATCTGAGTGATCGGCTCTGTTACATCCACTAACCCGGCTTCGATCAGTGCTACTGTAACTCCGATGGTATCGTGTCCACACATTGGCAACCATCCGCTTGCCTCATAGTACAGAATTCCAACATCCGTTCCCGGCGTGCAGGGTTCTGTGATGATAGTTCCCGACATGATTTCGCTGCCTCGTGGTTCAAAGGAAAGAAATTTTCGAAACCAGTCCTCATTATCTTTCATATAATTAAACTTTTCAGCCATAGTTTTACCGGGGATATGTTTAAATCCACTGACGACTGTACGAGTAGGCTGTCCGAGAGTATGTGTCTCGATAGTGCGCACCATCCTCTTTGCTTTCATATGCAGAACTCCTTTCTTTGCTCTTTACAAAATGCAATTAACAGATATACATATTATACGCAATAAATATGCCATAAGGATGAAAATTTGAAAAGAGTGAAAATAAGCCTTTTTTCAATGTCAGTGATAGAGGAAGAAAGTATTATACCGGAGAATGTGTAGATGAGGAAACACAATAAAGAGTAAAGTGTTACGTATTATAAACAATTAAAGTGAGAAGAAGCGGTGCAGAAGAGAACGTGGTTCTATTATGCGAAGAGTGTATTAAAAAAGATACATAATACTTTTCGGTTTGTTTTGAAAAATATACAAAGGAGTGGAAATTCTTGAAAGCAGAAGAAATTACTGTGATTAAAAGGTTGAAAACAGTGGGATTTTGAAAAATGCGGTACCTGGCATGGTTGTTGCGTAATTATATTAGTAACTTGAAACATGATGCACATGGAATAAATCAATCCGATCAAGGAAAGGAGTATATGATATGATTTCCGAAAGAGTAAAACGTCTTAGTGACAAGGTGCGTAATACGCAACCGACGATTGACATGGATCGCGCCCGTCTAATTACGGAATTTTACAGCAAGCCTTCTCTGGACAACTACATTTTGAGAAGAGCAAAGGCTTTTGACTATTATTTAGAGAACAGATCGATCTTCATCGATGAAGATTCTCAGATTGCTGGACACCAGGGGGATCGCTGGCAGTCTGTTGTAATGCATCCAGATGTTGCTAAGTGGCTGTATGATGATATTGATACACTGGATCAAAGGGCAAATGACAATTTGGAGTTTCGATCTCCCGAAGACAAAAAAGAATTGAAGAAAATCGTAGAAATCTGGAAAGGCCAAACGTTTGGAGATTTTAGTGCGTTGCTTCTGGATCAGAATATGCAGGATTTGATAGATTGTGGTGTATTTACTCATGGAATATCTAACCAGTCTACAATGAACCATTCGCCAGACTACGACAATTTAATCAAAAGGGGTTACAGATATTATATTGATGAATGTAAAGCAAAGCTGTCAGATTTGGAAATCAACGATGTTTATGATATGGAACAGAGGATCGCATGGCAGGCTATGATCATTACCATGGAAGCGGTTATAAAGTTTGCACATCGTTATGCGGATCTTGCAGAAAAGCAGGCAGCGGAATGCAGAGATCCAAAGAGAAAAGAAGAGCTTTTGACCATGGCTGAAAACTGCAGAATCGTTCCGGAAAATCCTCCGACAACATTCCTGCAGGCTACACAGTTAGTATGGTTCAATCATCTGGCGATCTCTATTGAAGTCGCCGGAGGAGACCATAACCTGGGGCGCTATGACCAGTATATGCTGCCATTCTTTGAAAAAGAAGTAGCAGAGGGAAAAAAGGAAGAATACTTTGCAGACATTATTCATGAATTCAAACTGAAGGTAGCAGAGATGTGGAATGTCCGCTGTAATCGTGAATCGGAAGCAGATCCGGGATGTCCGTTATGGATGCATGTGATCTTGGGCGGACAGCTGGAAAATGGCAAGGACGCCTGTAATGAACTGACTAGAGTGTTCCTGCGCTGCATGAGAGACTTGCAAACAAACGAACCGTGTATCAGCTTCCGATTCCATCCAAATGTAGATGAAGAAACGTTCCGTCTGGCCATTGAAGTCGCAAGAGACAGCGGTGGTCATCCGGCATTTTATAATGATACGACGGCGATTACATATCTGCTAGGGCTTGGATTTACGCTTAAGGAAGCAAGAAACTGGGGAATCTGCGGCTGTATCGAACCTCAGGTTCTGGGAAAAACCGATTTCCAGAGCAATGTAGGATACTTTAACCCGATCAAGATCCTGGATGTTATGCTGCACAATGGGTACGATCCAACTACAAATAAGAAAGTTGGAATTGAGAGCGGAGATCCGGCAACATTCAAGAGCATTGACGATGTTATGGCGGCATATGAAAAGCAGCAGGATTATATGCTGGGAAAATTTCTTGATATGTATTCCCGAACACTGGGATGGCATGCCTATACATTGCCAACGCTGATGGGTTCCTGCTTTGCTGTGGGATGCGTAGAAAAGGGAAAACTGCTGCAGCAGAAGGGATCTGATCACCATTATTCCGCAGTTGCAGTAACAAGTCTGGCAAATATGGTAGACTCGTTCGCTGCTATGGATGAATGCGTTTTCAAACAAGGTCTTTTGACGATGGAAGAACTGGTTCATCTGCTGGACACTAATTTTGAAGGCAAGGAAAACATGCGGCAAATGCTGCTGAACAAAGCTCCGAAATTTGGCAATGATATTGAAGAAGTAGATAAATATTCTTACTGGTTGGTAGATCTGCTGAATGAAAGCGTAAAACAGTACAGAGATGCTGATGGTGGACCGTATACGCTGGTTATTGCAACACAGGCTTATAATGTGGAACTGGGTAAATTAACAGGTGCGACGCCAGATGGAAGACTGGCAGGAACGCCGCTGGCTGACAACGCTTCTCCGATGGCAGGGATGGACGTGAATGGACCGACTGCTGTTGTAAATTCATTGGCATGCTGTGATGAGTTGGTGCCACAGAGTGGAATGCTTCTCAACCAGAGATTCGATCCGGCTGTCGTTGCAGGAGAAAAGGGTCTGGATATCATCGAGAGCGTGTTTAGGGCACACTTTGCACAGAATGGATTCCACATCCAGATCAACGTGCTGGATGACGAGACGCTGCGAGCTGCACAGAAGAACCCAGATGAATACCGAAATATTCTGGTGCGTGTAGCAGGATATTCCGCATATTTTGTTGACCTAAGTGAAGAAATTCAGAACAATATCATTGAAAGAACAATCCAAAAAGGGGTTTAGAAAAGGAGGATTTCATGGAATATAAGAACATCATTTTTGAAAAAAGAGATGGCATCGGTTATGTTACCATGAACAGAGAAAGGGCTTTGAATGCATTAAATACAGAAGTTTTAACAGAGCTGGATCATGTATTTTGTGCAATCGATCAGGATGAGGAAGTAAAAATCGCGATCATCACAGGCAAGGGACGAGCGTTTATCGCTGGTGCAGATATTGGTCAGATGGCGAAGCTTTCGGGCCCAGAAGGGCGAGATATGACTATTCAGGGGCAGCAGGTGATGGAACGTATCGAATCTATTACAAAGCCTGTGATTGCAGCAATCAACGGGTTTGCACTGGGCGGCGGCAATGAGTTAAGCATGGCGTGCGACATCCGCATAGCTTCTGAAAAAGCTAAATTCGGGCAGCCGGAAGTGAATTTAGGAATCATTCCCGGGTATGGTGGAACACAGAGATTGCCTCGACTTGTAGGAAAAGGTATGGCGAAAAAACTCATCTACAGTGCTGAGATGATCGATGCGGAAGAAGCCTATAGGATTGGACTGGTAGATGAAGTTGTCCCAGCGGAGTTTCTGATGGAAACTGCAGAAAAACTGGCGAGGACAATTATGTCCAAGGCACCGATTTCCATTAAAATGGCCAAAGTTGCAATAAATAATGGCATAAACTGTGACCTGAAAATCGGTGTACAATTTGAAGCGGAGGCTTATACGAGCACATTTGTATCGGCGGACAGAGTAGAGGGAATGACGGCATTTGTCGAGAAAAGGCCGGCCGAATTCAAAAATAGGTAAGAACGATGAACAATAGAGACGCATGGATAGAAATCAGTGTAGCAAACATAAAATATAATATTAAGCAAATCCAAGCAAAAGCTGGACATTCGAAATTGGTGGGCGTTATAAAGGCTGATGCCTACGGTCACGGTGCGGTGAATTATGCAAAAGCTTTGGACGAGCAGGGAGTAGATACATTTGCAGTGGCTACGATCCCGGAAGCAATCCAGTTACGAGAAGCCGGCTTTTCCAGCCAGCAGATGATCGTACTCGGCATTGCGCCAGAAGAAAGTATTGCAGATATCTTAAAGTACGATATCATCAGCGTAGTCTGTGAACTTTCTTTTGCGGAAAAGCTCTCAGAAGCAGCTGCAAAGATCGGGAAAACGGCGAATTGTATGATTGCTATCGATACTGGTATGGGACGTATTGGATATACGCATTGTGACGAATCTACTTTGGTGGAAATCAAAAAAATTTGCTCATTGAAATGCCTGGAAATTTTTGGTTTGTTTTCTCATTTTGCAACTGCAGATGCAGAAGACAAAGGTTATGCAGAAGAACAGCATAAAAAATATGATGATTTTTATGCTGAGATCACGAAAAGTGGCGTTGCTGTGAAAAACAGGATTCTTGCTAACAGTGCTGCCATTATGGAAATGCCAGGAACCCATTATGATTACGTCAGACCAGGAATTATTTTATATGGGATCTATCCGTCAAAGGAAGTGGATCGAAGGAGGCTGGATCTCAAGCCGGTTATGACTGTAAAGGCGAAGGTTATTTATTTAAAAACGGTAGAGGCAGGAGTCAGTATAGGATATGGAAGAACCTACAAGGCTCCAAGTGCCAGACGGATCGCAACACTTCCTGTCGGATATGCAGACGGGTTGCCTCGACTTTGTTCCAACAAAGGACGCGTGATCGTAAATGGATATTATGCTCCGATTGTCGGAAATGTATGCATGGATCAATGTATGATTGATGTAACCGATATTCCCGATGTAAAGCTAGGGGATACGGTGATCGTTATGGGAAAAGAAGGAAAACTGTCTGTTACAGCGGATGATATCGGTGATCAGGCTTTGACGATTCCATATGAAATCACCTGTGGTTTCGGGCAGCGCCTAGAGAAGATCGTGGTGTAAGCTAGCAGGCTGAAATAGATGTATAGCGGAGGATGAAATGAAAATATCAAATAGAGCAAATGCAATGCAGTTTTCGCCGATCCGTAAATTCAACGGTATGGCTATTGAAGCGGAAGCGCAGGGAGTTAAGGTATATCATTTAAATATTGGACAGCCTGATGTCAAGACCCCTGGCTGCTTCATGGAGGCAATCAAAGGTTTTGACAAGGAAGTCATTGCTTACGCAGAGTCCGGTGGCATTACAGCCTTACAGGACGCTATTATTGACTATTTTAAAAAATATGATATTTCTTATGAGAGAAGCGATATCCTGGTAACGGCAGGCGGCTCGGAAGCATTGACCATTCTTTTTACTTCTATCCTTGATCCGGGGGATGAAGTGTTGATGGCAGAGCCTTTTTATACCAACTACGATTCTTTTGTAAAGGCTGCCTGTGGCAAACTGGTGCCGATCACGACGTCCGCAGAGAACAGCTACAACTATGCAGATAGAGAAAAAATCGAACAGGCGATCACATCAAATACGAGAGCAATCTGCTGTATCAATCCAGGAAATCCAACGGGAACAGTGCTTTCGAAAAAAGATATGCAGCTGATCGTAGATATTGCAAAGGAGCATGATCTGTGGATCATTGCAGATGAAGTGTATCGAGAGTTTGCATATGATGGAAGAACTGCGATCTCTTTTGGAAATTTTGAAGAAGCGGCAGAACGCGTAGTAATTGTCGATTCTGTTTCCAAGAGGTTTTCCGCATGTGGGGCTCGGATCGGATGTCTTGTTACAAAGAATGAAGAGCTGCAAAATGCTGTAATGAAGATCGCTCAAAGCAGGCTTTGTGTTTCCACGCTGGATCAAGTAGGGGCTGCAGCATTATATCGATTGGGCCCGGGTTATTATGAAGATGTGAAAGCAGAATATGAGGGACGCAGAGATGCTGTATATGAAGAAGTAATGAAAATTCCTGGTGCGTTCTGCAACAAGCCAGGCGGAGCATTTTATATGACGGTGAAACTTCCGGTGGATGATATGGAAGCTTTTCTTACATTCTTGCTGAAGGAATATCGAGTAGAGAATGAAACTGTTATGTTTGCTCCAGAAGAGGGTTTCTATAAAACGACAGGATTGGGCAAAGATGAATTGCGAATTGCTTATGTGCTTCAGAAGGAAGATCTGGTTAAAGGTGTGCGGCTGATTCGAAGCGGACTGGAAGCTTTTCAGAATAAAAAATAACTTTTGTTTCTCATAAATAATCAGAGCAAGGGAAAATGGGGCGTTGATGACCGAGGTAAAGAATCCGGTTTGTAGCGCCCCTTTTTCCGCATTGCGATAAGAAATCATTTACAATATTTATCGATCATGCGGTAAATGGTCTGGCGAGTTACGCCAAGAAGCTGGGCAGCTTCTTTTTTATTGCCACCTGTACTGGCAAGGGCTTCATTTACAAGGTCGCGATAGGAGTCATGGATCTGAGTTTGTATCGTTTTGATACGGCTTTGAGCAGTGATTTCCTGATTTTCCCGCAGTGGACTTCCGTTGCTTTGGATAGCATTTTCTACTACGTCGCCAGAAATGACCCCATCTTCAGACAAAACAGAAACTCGATAAATTACATTACGTAGCTCTCGAATGTTGCCGGGCCAGTTGTAATGTAGAAGCTTGCGACGAGCTTCTGCAGACAGTTTCGTATGCTGCGCCTGAGAGCCGTGACATATTTCTTTTAGAAAGAAGCTGGTGAGAAGAGGAATATCTTCTCTTCGTTCTCGAAGCGGTGGAATATGAAGGTTTAAAACTTGAAGACGATAGTAAAGATCCTCTCTGAATTTTCCTTCTTGGATCATCTTCGCAAGATCTCGATTACTAGCAGCGATGACACGGACATCGATCCGGGTTTGTTTTGCACTTCCGAGCCTGGTAATCTGACGCATTTCCAAAACTCGCAGAAGCTTAGACTGCATTGCAAGCGGCATTTCTCCAATTTCATCTAAAAATAAGGTCCCTCCGTCAGCCAGTTCGAATTTTCCCGCCTGCCCGTTTTGATCAGCTCCAGTAAAAGCACCTTTTACATATCCAAAAAGTTCACTTTCGATCAGATTGTCTGGAAGTGAAGCACAATTGATGGCAACAAAAGGGCCATCCCGTCTTGGACTCTGATTATGCACTGCTTGTGCAAACAGTTCTTTCCCAACTCCGCTTTCGCCAGTGATCAAGATATCGAAATTACTGGAAGCATAGCGCATGGCGGTATCTTTGGCGGATTTCATGGGGATGCTTTCGCCTAGAATGGAGTCGAAATTATAATCTGCCGTAAGACCCATTAGCTTTTTAGTCTGGTTTAAGTTAAAGCTGTTGGAAGATGCGATTTCTATCAGATTACGAACTTTACCGATTGTATCTTTTACCGGATAGATATTGTTTACAATAAAAAGTGCATCGGAGGGAGACTGTTCTGACTCAACGCTGATTTCCCAGTTCAACGCTTTTTTCCCGGTTTTGATAACATCCATCATTTTTAAACGAGATGAAGCCGTTTGTGTTGCTTGGATCTTTATTTTAGAGTGTTTCATGATCTCAAGAACAGTTTTGCCGATCATGGCTTCACGATCTTCAATGTTCATCAGATTACAGTAAGCCTTGTTCGCATATACAAGGCGTGTTTTATCGTCATAGATACAGATAGCATTATCGATAGAATCTAAGCACTGAGTTAGAAAACAATTATCGACGGTAAGTAAATTATGTTCTTTTTCGACCATGGAGATCCTCCTAGAAGACACGTTATTTAAGCGAGTATTTTTCTTTAGTGTAACACATTTTTAGGGAAACAGAAGAGCGTATGCAACATTTTTTTTACACAAGACTAAAATAGTGTTAAAAAAATGTTGCATATAAGGATAAAAGCAATATTATCCAGAAATAATGTGCAAAAAAATAAACATTTCGATTTTCAAAAGGGTGAAAAAGAGATGGAAATCCATGAAAAAACCTATAAATGATCGCAATTCGGAGTTTTGGAGATGGCATGTATTTTGCTATATATAAAAGATAAGAAGAATAACGAGGTAATAAAAATGATTTTTAATATACAAAAATGCTCCATTCATGACGGACAGGGTATTCGAACCAATGTATTTTTTAAAGGCTGTCCACTTCGGTGCAAATGGTGTGCAAATCCAGAATCACAGCTTTATACAAAGGAAATTATGGAATTCCCTCGCAAATGCATTGCATGTGATGCCTGTAAGGAAATTTGTCCTCAGGGGGCGATTTCTTTAACGGATGGTGAAATGAAAATCAATCGAGAACGTTGTATGAAATGTTTTCGGTGTACAGAGGTGTGCTATGCAGAGGCTAAGGAACTGATTGGACAGGAGATAACGCCGGAAGAGATTTTTAAAGAAGTCAACAAAGACAGATTCTTTTACATGCAAAAAGGTGGCGGTGTCACGTTTTCTGGAGGAGAACCGCTGACACAGCCGGATCTTTTGGCAGAAGCGGCAGCACTTTGCAGAAAAAACCGGATTCATACGGTAATAGAAACTTGCGGAGCTGGAAATTATGAAGAATTTAAGAAAGCTTTGCCATATATTGATGCGATGTTTTTTGATCTAAAACATATGGATACAAACGTGCATAAAGAACTTACCGGGGCAGGCAACGAACAGATACTGGATAATTTAATAAAGATCACGACGCATGGCATTCCGATCACTATTCGGACTCCGGTGATCCCTGGGTTTAATGATTCAGAAGAAAATATCATTGCAGTTGCAGAATTTATCAAGGAATTGCCTCATGTAGAAAATTATGAGTTGTTGCCTTATCATAATCTGGGAGAATCCAAATATAAAGCTCTTGGTAGAGAATATGAGCTTTCAGGAGTAGAACCTCCTGCTGAAGAGCATCTAATTACATTGGTTAAGATTGCAAACCGTATTTTGAAGCCATACGGTAAGCATTGTTTTTATACGAAGAAGAACAGGAAGGAGATTATAGAATGATTTCAAAAAGAATCGCAAGACTTAGTGACAAGGTTCGTAATAGGCAGCCTACGATAGACCTGGATCGTGCAAGATTGATCACAGAGTTTTACAGCAGACCTTCAATGGATAACTACATTTTGAGAAGAGCCAAGGCATTTGATTATTACCTGGAAAACCGAGAGATTTTTATTGATGAAGACTCACAGATCGCAGGACATCAAGGTGGATGCTGGGAAGCCGTTGTCATGCATCCGGATGTAACGAAGTGGTTGTATGATGATTTTGACACGCTGGATAAGAGACCTTCTGATAATCTGGCGTTTCGTTCAGAAGAGGAAAAAGAAGAACTGCGTCAAATCGTAGAAACCTGGAAGGGGCAGACTTTTGGAGACTTTGCAGCAACTCTGGTAGATGAGGATATGAAGCCAATGCTGGATGTTGGTATCTTCACACATGGAATTTCAAACCAGTCTACCATGAACCACTCGCCAGACTATGATAATCTGATCAAACGGGGTTACAGATATTATATTGACGAGTGTAAAGAGAAGCTGGCCGAACATCAGGTGAATGACGTTTATGACATGGAACAGCAGATTGCGTGGAAAGCAATGATTATTGCGATGGAGGCAGTAATCAAATTCGCACACCGGTATGCAGATTTGGCAAATAAACAGGCTGCGGAATGCATCGATCCGAAGAGAAAAGAAGAACTGCTGATAATGGCTGAAAACTGCAGGACAGTACCTGAGAATCCTCCGAAAACATTCCTACAGGCAACGCAGCTGGTATGGTTCAATCACCTGGCTATTTCTTTGGAAGCTGCCGGAGGAGATCATAACCTGGGACGCTATGATCAGTATATGCTTCCGTTTTTTGAAAAAGAAACTGCAGAAGGAAAGCCAGAAGAATACTTTGCAGACATTATTCATGAATTCAAATTAAAGGTAGCAGAAATGTGGAACATTCGTTGCTACAACGAATCAGTAGCTGACCCGGGAAACCCGTTATGGATGCATATCATGTTGGCGGGACAGCTGGAAAACGGTAAGGACGCCTGCAACGAACTGACTAACGTATTCTTACGCTGTATGAGAGATTTGCAAACTGACGAACCGTGTATTACATTCCGATTCCATCCAAACATCAATGAAGAGACATTCCGGCTGGCCATTGAGGTTGCAAGAGATAGTGGCGGTCACCCGGCATTCTATAATGATACGGCAGCAATCACGTATTTGCTGAGCCTTGGCTTCACATTGAAGGAAGCGAGAAACTGGGGTATCTGCGGATGTATTGAACCGCAGGTTCTGGGCAAGACGGACTTCCAGAGCAACCCTGGATATTTCAACCCTCTGAAGGTGTTCGATGTAATGCTACATAATGGATATGATCCAGTTATTGGTAAAAAAATCGGAATCGAATCTGGAGAAGTGTCCTCCTTTACCAGCATCGATGACGTAATGAGAGCATATGAAAAGCAGCTAGATTTCTTTATGGAAAAGTTTGTAACACTTGCTAACAGAACATTAGCAGGTCATGCATTCACGCTTCCTACTATTATGGGTTCCTGCTTCTCTGTAGGCTGTGTGGAGAAAGGCAAGCTTCTGCAGCAGAAAGGATCAGATCATCACTATTCCGCAGTAGGTGTTGCCGGGATTGCGAATATGATTGACTCCTTCGCTGCTATGGAAGAATGCGTATTTAATAAAAACTATCTGACGATGGAAGAATTGGTTCAGCTGCTTGATACCAATTTTGAGGGCAAGGAAAATATGCGTCAGTTGTTACTGAACAAAGCGCCGAAGTTCGGTAATGATATCGAACAGGTGGATAAATATTCTTATTGGCTTATCGATGCACTGGATACTTCGATGAAGCGATTCCACGATGCACAGGGAGGGCCATACACAGTACTGGTTGCAACACAAGCTTATAATGTGGAAATGGGTAAGAATGTTGGTGCTACTCCAGATGGCAGAATGGCTGGAACACCTCTGGCTGACAATGCTTCCCCAATGGTAGGTATGGATGTAAATGGTCCAACAGCTGTGGTAAATTCTCTAGCATGTTGTGATGAACTGGTGCCGCAGAGCGGACTTCTGTTGAACCAGAGATTTGATCCAGCAGTTGTAGCAGGAGAAAAGGGAATTGATATTATTGAAAGTGTATTTCGTGCACATTTTGCACAGAACGGTTTTCATATACAGATCAACGTGCTAGATGATGAGACGTTGCGTGCAGCACAGAAAAATCCGGATGATCATCGCAATATTTTAGTGCGTGTAGCTGGATATTCTGCATACTTTGTTGATTTGAGTGAGGAGATCCAGAACAACATCATTGAAAGAACGATTCAGAGAGGGCTGTAATAGATAAGATTAAATCCGGGACTACGGTGATGCGCTTGTAGTCCCGGAGATTTGATTATAAATTATGTAGAATGAAGGGAAAAATTTTTTTTGACTATCATGTATGCAACATACAGAACACAGAATGCGAATCTGAATTAAAAAGCAAAATAGGAGGAACAATCAAATGAAAAACGAGAGCCTTGCCTGGAAAGATGTTTTAAAGATTGGTGGCGCATATGCTGCATTTTGTATAGGATCAGGGTTTGCAACGGGGCAGGAAATCATGCAGTTTTTTACTTCACATGGATGGGCTGGTATTGGAGCTGCATTGATTACATTAGTGCTTTATGTATGGATGGGAATGGTAATGATGCGTGATGGACAGCGATATCATCTGGATAATGATATTGCTATATGGAATCATTATTGCGGTAAACACATTGGAGGAATCATGAACGGATTTGGAAGCTTTGTGATTTTTGGTATTTATGTGGTTATGATAGGAGGAGCAGGTGCTTCAATGGAGCAGTATCTTGGAATCCCCAATATTGCTGGTCGTTTGATTATGTCCGCTGCGTGTCTCATTGTTGCATTGATGGGATTGAATAAACTAGTCGATGTTCTCAGCTTTATCGGGCCGGTCATCATTATTTGTGCCCTCGCTATTGGAGTGATCACCATCGCTAGAGATAGCAGTCAGATCGTAGCTGTTCAGGGAAATCTGGCTCGGGTAGAGGTTCCGTCAACTAGTGACAGCTGGCTGATTTCTGGATTTTTATATGCAGGGTTTATGGCTTTTATGATTATTCCGTTTATGACACAACTTGGTTCTACCAGTAGAACATCGTTGCAAAGTGGTATGGCCGGAGGTGTTGCAGGTGCAGTGTTTCAGGTGTGCGCTATCATCATTATATTAGTGGCGCAGCTTCTCAACATCAGTATGATACACAATTCACAAATCCCATCTTTGATACTGGCAGAACGGATCAGTCCAGTGTTGGCAGGCATTTTTGTTGTAATTGTTCTTTTGGGGATATTCTCTACAGCAATGCCGCTTTTATGGATGCTGGCACATAAAGTCGGAGCGGATCGCACCAGGAAGTTCAATTTGACGACTGTTGCTTTAGTGGTGTTGGCAGTAGTTTTAAGTGTACTTCCATTTACAGTCCTGGTTAATAAAATCTATGGTATTTCAGGATATGTGGGAATCATTGCAATGGCAATCACCTTTGGAAGACAGATTTTTATGAGGAGAGATCATAAAAAGAGCATTCAAAAGAAAAATATGGAAATAAATTAAAGAAAAAATATTTACAAATACTTACAAAAATGATACAATAAGCCAATCAAGAGGAGCAAACGAAAGCGGTTAGCCACACCTGAAAAGGGGATCCATTGGGATTAGCCTCGAAGGAGGTGGTGTGCATGATGGATTACATTTTCGGTGTAGTTTATCTGCTGATCCTGTACAAAATAGTACGGGAGATAAAATGACCGCCTTTCATTGTTAGGTTTGCAGCCTGAAGGACGGTCACTCCGCTATTTAGGCTAACCAGTTTACGGTTTCCTCTTGATTTTATTATAGCACAAGAACTTTCAGGGTCAAGTGAAATCTCGCAAAAGGGGAGCGTCTGTGGACGCTCCCTCTTTTACATTTAATACACATACACCTTCGGAAGCCTTTGGCCGAAGCCGCAGACCACTTCATAGTTGATGGTGCCGGTTTCGCGGGCGATATCGTCCGCTGTGATCTCGTAGATGCCGTCTTTGCCCATGATGGTCACTTCGTCACCGAGACGCACATATGGTACGTGGGTCACATCGATCATGCACATATCCATACAGATCGTACCGGCGATCGGTGCATAAACTCCGTTGACGATGACCTTGCCCTTTGCAGAATAAGGTCGAGGAAGACCATCAGCATAGCCTACCGGGATGGTAGCGATCAAGCTGTCTCTCTGAGTCGTGAACTTGCGTCCGTAGCTGATGCTGTTGCCTGCAGGGACCTTTTTCAAATGAATGATATTGGCCTTGATGGACATTGCAGGGCGCAGAGCCAGCTGCGACCGGTTCACTTCGTCAGAAGGATATAGACCGTAGAGAATAACGCCGGGGCGCACCATATCGTAATAAGCCGAGTTGATCTCCATGACAGCCGCACTGTTTCCCAAAGTCCTGAGCGGGATATCGATCCCTTCTTTCAGCAGCTGCTTGTAGAAGCTCATATAACGCTGCTCCTGTACCGTCGCATACGTTTTATCGGCGGCATCTGCTGTAGCGAAATGGGAAAACAGTCCGTTGATCTTGAAATTAGAAAGCCCGGCGATCATCTTCACATCTTCCACAGATGTAACGTCGTCGCTGTAGCCGATCCGGCCCATACCGGTGTCTACCGCGATATAGCCCTTTATGATGATGCCGGCTGCGGCTGCAGCCTTGGATATAGCCTCCGCATTTTTGTAATCGCAGACTACAGGTGACAGTCGGTGCTCGATGATGGTGTCGATATAAGGTTCCGGGATCGGAGAGAGAACCATGATCTCCTCCAGCAGGAATCCGGCTTTTCGCAGGCGCACCGCTTCCGAAAGGGTGGCTACTGCAAAGGATTCGATTCCGTTGGCTCGCAAAACGGTTGCGACGCGCACCGATCCATGGCCGTAAGCATCCGCTTTCACCACACCGGTGATCTTGACACCGGATCCGACCTTCTCCTTGATTTGCTTGATATTAAAGTCCAGATTAGTAATATTGATCTCAGCCCAGGCTGCGCGTAAGGCATCTTTGTACAAGTTCGAGGGCACCTCCTTTATGATTGTGTAAATCCGATTATTTTACTTCTTATTTTACTTCATGCAGCTCATGAAGCACGGTATCCAGCAGGAACTGAACACCGGCCGCGACATCTGCATCGTTTGTATTTTCTTCCGGCACATGGCTTCGTCCGTTGATGCTTGGAACGAAAATCATACCTGTCTGTGCATATTTTGCGATCATGCAGGCATCATGCACGGCACCGCTGTCCATGACTTTGTATGGCAGATCAAGTGCGGTTGCATGCTTTGACATCGCATCGATCAAACGGTCGGTCAGATGGAGCGGACTTGATTTGGAATGTTCTTTGATCTCGCAGTTCACCTGACGCTTTTCTGCGATCGCAACGATAAGATCGATGATCTCATTCATAAAGCGATCGATTTTCGTTTCATCCTTATCACGGACTTCCAGAGAGAATCTCACCGTTTCCGGGATAACGTTAGAGCAGTTTGGCTCGATGTCCATTTTACCGCAGGTAACGACTGTTCGCTTGTCATCGTCGGTTTTGACATGGGCTTCCGCCGCCAGGATGCATTCTGCTGCAGTGCACAGAGCATCGTACCGTTCTGTCATCGGAGTAGCTCCCGCGTGATTTCCCACGCCGGTAAGTGTCACCTCGATGACCCGCATGCCGAAGATGGAATCCACGATCCCGAGGCTCAGGCCTTCTCTGTCCAGCACAGGGCCCTGTTCGATGTGAAGCTCCAGCATAGTCTGGACCTGATCAAAATCCCAGCGAACGTTTTGCAGTGCTTCCTGAGACAAACCGCCTGTGTTGTAGACGATCGTTTTACCATCCGGCCCGTATGGCGAGAGGCTTTGCAGAGTCTGCCGGAGGCTCATGCCGGTATCGCTGACAAGCTTGTCCAGATCGGCTTCTGCGTAGATCCCGGTGATGAATTTGCTGCCGGTCATGGTAGAACCAAAGCCGGAGCCTTCTTCTTCTGCAAAGATCACCAGCTCATAGTTGAAGGATGCATCCTTCAGTGAATCTGGATTTTCTGCCAGGGTCTCCAGGACTTCCAGCGCACCGCAGACGCCGTAGATACCATCCAGCCAGCCGCCGTTTCGCACGGTGTCGATATGGGAGCCGGACAAGACGGTTTTACGTCCCGGTTTGTTGGTGGGAAGTCCAATGCGGATGTTCTGCAGCGCATCGATGGATACGCTGCAGCCGCAGTTTTCTGCTCGTTTTATGATGTATTCTCTTGCTCTGGCATCCTGCGTACCGTAGGAAAACCGGGTCACGCCGTCCTGCGGGGTGTCGGTGAAAGTTCGCAGGGTGTGCAGGTTGTCAAGAAGTCGTTTTTCGTTAGTCTGTAGTGTCATAAAAGTCCGCCGTTTCTACCATTCGTAGGATGCGCCGAACGGCTTTCCAGGAACGAACTTGCCCTGACCTTTATGGCCTATGTACTTGGCATCCTCTACGATTTTCTGTCCGCGCAGGAATACGGTTTCAGGACGGCCTTTCTGTGCAAATCCTTCAAACGGGCTGTAGTCTACACCTTCCAGATTTGTTTTATAGCTTATAGTGCCTTCGTATGCAGGATCGAAGATAACGATATCAGCATCGAATCCTACTGCCAGCTGTCCCTTGTTCTCAAGACCGTTTACCTTGGCCGGAGTCGTTGCGTACAGGTCTACCAGTCTGCTAGGAGAAAGTTTTCCTTCACATACGCCGTAAGTCCACAGGATGTTCAGGCGGTTCTGCAGGCTTGGTGCTCCGTTAGGGATATCTGCAAAGGATTTTCCTTCGCCGTAGCCCAGATGCTTCTGCTCTGCATAGTCGAATCCGCAGTGGTCGGAACTGATTGCGTTGAGCCATTTGCGATCAACAGCTTCCCACAGAGCGTCACGGTGTTCTTCGGTACGCAGGGCAGGGGAGCAAACGTATTTTGCACCTTCGTAGCCAGGCTTGGCCAGATCGGATTCATCCAGTACCAGATAGTGTGCACAGGTTTCTCCAAAGACCCTCTGTCCGCGGCTGTAAGCGGCCTTGAGTTCTTCCAAAGCTTCCTTGCAGGTAACGTGTACGACGTAGAGCGGAGCGTCTGCCAGTTCAGCCAGGTAGATAGCACGTCTTGTTGCTTCGGCTTCGACTACAGGCGGACGGCTGACTGCGTGATAGTAAGGCGCTGTTTTGCCTTCTGCGATCAGCTGATTCGTCAGAACATCGATCATGTCGGCATTTTCTGCGTGGACCATGATGGTCACGCCGGCCTCTTTTCCTTTCTGCAAAGCTTTCAGAATGGCGTCGTCATCAGCATGGAAGAACTGTCCCTTGTACGCCATGAACAGCTTCATTGTCGGATAGCCTGCTTCTGCCAGCTTCGGAATCTCTTCAATTACTTCATCTCTCGGATCGGTCATTACGCTGTGGAATGCATAGTCGACCATAGCAATACCTTCTGCATCGTTTTTACGATAATCATCCAGGGTTTCTACCAGACCTCGGCCCTGTTCCTGGTTTACGAACTCAATAAGAGTTGTCGTACCGCCAACAGCAGCAGCATTGGATGTTTCGAATCCACGGGTCTTGCTGCCCTTGTAGGAGAAGGAAAAGTGCACGTGCTGGTCAACCCCGCCAGGTAAAACGTATTTACCCTCTGCATCAATGACTTCATCACCTTCCTTTGGCTGCAGTCCTTCGCCGATAGCGGTAATGCTTTCGCCCTCAGCATAAATGTCTGCCTTGCGTTCGCCTTCTGCCGTTACGATGATTCCGTTTTTAATAAGTACTGCCATGATACACCTCCATTTTGATCACTTTACAGTATGAAAAAAATCCGCGGATTTCTCTGGGATCCCATGGAAAAGCGCGGAGCGAGATGCCGCCGCGCTTTACAGCTGCGGCGTTCTCTTAATAATATCCTCTCTGCCGGGACCGTTAGATACGTAAGTGATCGGGAAGCCGATGAGCTTTTCGATCTCGTTTACATAGTTTTGAGCCTCAGCAGGAAGTTTATCAAATTCACGGATGCCGGTGATGTCGCATTTCCATCCCGGCAGTTTCTTCAGGACAGGCTTTGCCTTTTCCAGTCTGGCTGTGGTCGGGAAGCGAGTGGTGATCTCGCCATCGATCTCGTAGCCCACGCATACTGGGATCTCATCCAGATAGCCCAGCGGATCCAGTACTGTGAAAGCAACTTCTGTCGTGCCCTGAGTCATGCAGCCGTATTTCGTGGCGACAGCATCGAACCAGCCTACTCTTCTAGGTCTTCCTGTCGTAGCGCCGTATTCACCGCCGTCACCGCCGCGTTTACGCAGTTCTTCCGCTTCTTCTTCGTCCAGGATCTCGCTGACGAACGCACCGCCGCCAACAGCACTGGAGTAAGCTTTTACGACTGTGATGATATCTTTGATGGTATATGGGGGAACGCCTGCTCCGATGGCACCGTAAGCTGCCAGAGTGGAAGAAGACGTAACCATTGGGTAGATTCCGTGATCCGGGTCTTTTAACGCTCCCAGCTGTCCTTCCAGCAGGATCTCCTTGCCTTCTGCCAGAGCTTCGTGGAGAAATTCGGAAACATCGCAAACGTAAGGAGCGACCATTTCCTTGTATTCCTTCAGCGTTTTCATGATATCGTCCGGATCAAGTTCGGGTTTGTTGTAAAGGTGCTTCAGCAGAATGTTTTTCTGTACGCAGACACGCTCCACTTTGTCGCGGAGTTCTGCTTCGTCCAGGAAAAGCTCCTGTACCTGGAATCCGATCTTAGCGTATTTGTCGGAATAGAAAGGCGCGATCCCGGACTTGGTGGAACCGAATGCCTTGCCTGCCAGACGTTCTTCTTCGCATTCATCGAAGAGGATGTGATACGGCATCAGGATCTGAGCTCTGTCGGAAACCAGGATCTTCGGCATAGGAACGCCCTTGCTGACGATGTCATTGATCTCCCGGAACATATACGGAATGTTGAGAGCAACACCGTTTCCCAGGATGCTTGTTGTATGATTGTAAAATACGCCGGACGGCAGCATATGAAGGGCGAATTTGCCATAGTTGTTCTTGATGGTGTGACCGGCATTGCTTCCTCCCTGGAACCGGACGATGATGTCGGCTTCCTGAGAAAGCATATCCGTGATCTTCCCTTTTCCTTCATCGCCCCAGTTGGCGCCTACGATAGCTTTGACCATGTGTGAAATGTTGCGCTGATGCCTTTGTGCTTTCTGCAAAGTTTGCCCGGCAGGGCTTTTGCAGGAGGATCAGCACTCTCCTTTCTGTATGTTAATCTGTGAGATATATGTTTTTTATACGTTGATGTCAGCCGTCATGCCGAGCGCTTCCCTGTTAGCGTCCAGAACCGGCTGCACGCAGCTTTTGAGGAATTCTTCCGTCTGGCTTTCGGCACAGCCTGTAAAGTTTTCCGGCTTCATGATCGCCAGCAGCTTTTCCTTGGTCGTGTGGAATTCAGGGTCTGCAGCGATCCGGTCGAGCAGATCGTTTTCTGCACCTTCTTCTTTGACGCGTTTGCCGGCTGCCATGGAGTGCTGGCGGATCTTTTCATGGAGAACCTGACGGTCGCCGCCTTCTTTTACAGCATCCATCATGATGTTTTCCGTTGCCATGAACGGCAGCTCGCTCATGAGGCGGGCATGGATCACCTTCGGATAAACGACAAGTCCGGAAGTGATGTTCATATAAAGTTCCAGGATGCCATCGGTGGCCAGGAAACTTTCGGATACGCTCAGACGCTTGTTGGCCGAGTCGTCCAGTGTCCGTTCAAACCACTGGGTAGATGCCGTGATCGCCGGGTTGAGCACGCCGGAAATCACGAAGTTGGAAAGCGCCGCGATACGTTCGGAACGCATCGGATTTCTCTTATATGCCATAGCGGAAGATCCGATCTGGTTCTTCTCAAAAGGTTCTTCGATTTCTTTTAAGTGCTGCAGCAGACGGATGTCATTGCTGAATTTGTGGGCACTCTGTGCGATGCCGGAGAGAATGTTCAGCACGCGGGAATCCACTTTTCTGGAATACGTCTGTCCGGATACCGGATAGCAGCCGTCGAATCCCATTTTTTCGGCGATCTTGCCGTCGATCTGATGTACCTTGGAGAGATCTCCGTCAAAGAGTTCCAGGAAGCTGGCCTGTGTGCCGGTAGTTCCTTTGGATCCCAGCAGCTTCATGGAATCCAGGATGTGATCCAGGTCTTCAAGATCCATCAGGAGATCCTGCAGCCACAGCGTGGCACGTTTGCCGACTGTCGTAGGCTGTGCCGGCTGGAAGTGGGTAAATCCCAGAGTCGGCTGTGCTTTATGTTCCTCTGCAAAGTTTGCCAGATTGGAAATGACGTTTATGAGTTTCTTACGGATCAGTTTCAGAGCTTCTGTCATGATGATCAGGTCCGTGTTATCGCCAACATAGCAGGAGGTCGCGCCCAGGTGAATGATCCCCTTGGCTTTCGGGCACTGCAGTCCGTAAGCGTATACGTGGGACATGACGTCATGGCGAACGATCTTCTCGCGTTCTTTGGCTTCGTCGTAGTTGATATCATCGGCAGCGACCTTCAGTTCTGCGATCTGCTCGTCAGTGATGGGAAGGCCCAGCTCCTGTTCCGTTTCTGCCAGTGCGATCCAGAGTTTTCTCCAGGTCCTGAATTTCATTTCCGGGGAAAAGAGGTATTTCATCTCTTTGCTCGGATACCGTTCAGAAAGGGAACTTGTGTAGCTTTGTGTGTTTTCCATAATACTCTCCTTTTATTATCTATCGCCGGGGTGCTGCCGGGATTTCCCGAAACAGTCCGCGGACGCGGGTTTGCCGGTTATTCTGCCTGTGCAGAAAGATACATAATGATTATACCATGAAATGACAGGGGATTACAATGATTTCGGGAGTTTTGTGGGCGAATAATGGCTGTAGTTCATTAGAAGAACTGCAGGTTCGCATAAAAACTGGAGATCCGAAAATCGGATCTCCAGTCATATTTTGTGATGAAGTTGTCAGTTATCCGTTATGTCTTTTTTTATGGATAACCATGATCGTTGCACCGGTAGCTGCGGCTGTCATAAGAAGGATCAGCAGAAGCAGGTGCGTATTGTCTCCGGTATTGGAGCCCTTTGATTTGGCTTTGTCAGCAGAGCCGTTGTCCATAGATCCCTGACCGCCAGGTTTGGTAGAATCGCCGCCCGGTTCTGGCGTTCCGCCTTCGGCGTTCACCCAGATCGGGTTGGATACTGCATAGTTCCCGGTGCTGTCGATGGCAACGTAGCTGTACCACTTCGTGTCATTCGTAGAGTCGATCATGAATTCCAGCGTCTGTTTGTCTGTAGGGCCTTTGTCTGTGGAGCCTTTCAGATCCTTTGTTTCTACTTTTACGCCGTTTCGATAAAGTACGACTTTTTCCAGACCGTTGACTGCCTGAGCATCGATTTTCAGCGCTTTTTTATCTGTGGAAATAGTGTCACCGAACGATTCTCCGTCATAAGTGAAGAAAAGCGGACCCATGGTAACATAGGAACGACCATCTTTCAGTGCTGCAAGGTATGCCTTCGAATCTGCGTTAGTGGCTTTCTTGCTGTCCTTTCCAACTTTAGCGTACTGTCGGATGATACCTGGATACAGTGCAGTATTTGTCGCCTGATGCTGGTCGGAGCCTGCACTCAGGTATTTCTTTTCTCCGGCATTCCAGAACGCAAATGCAGTTACGAGAGCTTTTGCATCCATCTGGGAGATCCCGGCACTTGCGATAGTGCTGCTGAGCTTGTCCAGACTGATGTTCTCATAATTTTCTGCAGTGAGTTCTTCCAGTTTGTCCAGTGTCTTCCCATCGGATGATATCGTCGACTGCAGTTCGAGCAGATCGAAATCTTTCCAGCCGTCTGCATGTCCGCCTGCGACGCTGTCCTGATTATGCAGGAATCCGTAGTCAGAATACGGATGATGAACGATTACCAGAGCATTGGCTTTATGTCCGGCTTTGATGATCTCAGGAGGTGTTGCGGTAGAAGCGTTAACTATGTTGCCTGTTTCCTCTTTGCTGAAATCAACGTTGAGAACGCCCCAGTGTCCCCATCCCGGAGAGACTTCCATATTGGAGATGTATGGTCTTCCGATCTTGTCGGAGAACTCCTTCATCTGAATATTATTGATCCGCGTATCGTGGTCCGCAACGAGGTTGTAATGGAGCTTCGCGGCGATCTGAGCGTTGAACAGATCCTTCGGAGTCGTTGCTCCATCGCCGTAGTCCGAATGCTGATGGTTGTCCATAGATACCCATCCGGATTCTTTCGGATCGATCAGTTCCTCGATGACAAAGGTGTGATCAACGCCGTCTGCAGTCACATCTTTTGTACAAGTAGCTACCTTCGATTCGAAATTCTTCCCGTAGGAAGCGGTAAAGGTCACGTTCTTTGCCTGGGTCAGGTTAAATTCTATATCCATATCCGTTTTTCCCTCTGCGGAATTACTGAAATATGTACTGATCCCGGCACATTTGTTTTCATAGGTCACACCTGAGATCTCTACCCGGAACGGAATGGCATTACCATTCTGATCCGTGGCTCTTAATCTGACAGGAGCTCCCGTTTCGATCTCAAAGTCCTGCTGTGTTATATCGCTGTTGAGTGGAAATTCCGGCGTAGTCAGGGATGAGTACCCGGCTTTTTCCAGCTTTAGCTTATATTTGTAAGTACCTTCTCCGTCAAAGCTGTTTGTGGTCTTCGGCAGTCTGAAAGAATAGTTCCCGTCCTTGTCGGTGATCGCCCATACCATCGGCTGTTCGATAGTCTTTGTTGTACCGGGTTTGACACCGTTTACTGTTCCGGATTTTGTCGTACACATGTACTTACCGTCTTTTTTAACGATCACGTTTACGCCTTCGACAGGATTGCCTTTTTTATCTTTTACGGTTCCGCTTACCATCGCCGTATCGCCATCTTGGATCTTGTCGCGTGCATAGATGCGATCCAGCACGGACGCTGTGGAGTTGGATGTTTCTACGAGGACTTCACCCTTGAAGGTGTAGGATTTCCCTGCCTTAAGAACCTGGTTGATGTAAAGATCTTTGTACCCGGAGGAACCTTTGTAGGAGTTGGAGCCGTCCATGATCAGAGAAACGGCATAATCATCCTTGTACGTTGTAACGAATTTTCCGAAATACTCTTTTACATTTTCGTTATTTCCAATAGCGATCCCGGTGGCCTTGGTATCCGGATAGTAGCCGTAAGGGCCGAACATATTGGCCGCATTGGTGCTGATGGAGTATCCGGAAAACATCCCCGTGCTGCTTTTTCCGGCAGCGGAAGAGTTCAAAGCTTCGTTTCCGTAGTCAATATTCTCGTTAGGATTTGTTACTGTAGTTTCCATAGAAAGATGGCTGTCTCCGGCTTTCAAGGTATAGACCTGTTTTATATCAAGCGGCAGTGCGTCATCATCCTTACCGTCCTTGTTAGGATCAGCCACCCAGTATTGATATTCTGATGTAACGGTAACCGTTTTTTTATCTTTTGACAGCGATGGTGTGACTTTGACCTCATTTCGCAGGTCTTTTCCCTTGTACGCACCTGTCGCTGTCCATAAATCCATCAGAAGTTCAACATCGTTGACCAGATCCGGTCCCCAGCCGTTTGAATCGATCGCACAGATATCCAGAATACTTCCTTTGGTCATGTTCCAGTAGTTATTGGAGCCTACTGCAAACGATACAGCCATTTTATCATTCCAAATGGTAATGTCTTTGTCGTCTGTCGCCATGCCTTCAAAAATCTTAGTCTTTCCCTGCTCGACTCCGCAGGTTCCGCTGTCCGCATAGGATATGGCCGGCAGGGACACAAAAGGCGTCACCGCCATGACTAGAGACAGAATACCAGCTATTAATTTTTTCTTCATACAATATCCCTCTCTTAATAAATGATGTGTTGGTTGTAATAACGTTTTTTGTGATTTTATTTTGCAGTAAAGTATTGGTGGTTGCCTGTTGTTTCGGTTCCTCCTTTCCTAAAAGGGGATGTACCCCCCTAATTATTTTAAAATTCTCTTATTTCAGAAAATTTAGTAAACCAATTATAACCTATCCTCTTACGGGAATGTCCAGCGAAAAAAACAAGAAAACGAGACAGAGGGAATGAAATTTTAAAGAAGCTGAAAAGCAGCAAAAAAAGAGTGTTTCGAAGATATCGAAACACTCTTTTTTTTGTCTTTTTTATTTCTTTTTCTTCGGCGCCATGTGGATCGCACCGCCTTCCAGCTCTTCCAGTGCCTCACCGACTGCTTCGTTATAGGTCGGATGAGCACGCATGCCTTTGAGCAGCTGGGATGGAGTCAGTTTATTGGCGATGGCGGTAGCCATTTCACCGATCATATCCGTGGCGCGGGCGCACATCATCTGAGCTCCCAGGATTTCTCCGGTATCTGCGTGAGCGATGATTTTCACAAAACCTCTCTCTTCCTTGGAGATCAGGGATTTGCCGTTAGCGCTGGTGATGTACTTGCCTACTTTCACCGGTGTTGCGGAAGCCTTGGCATCTTCCTCGGTGATGCCGACGGAAGCGATCTCCGGGCTGGTGTAGATGCAGGACGGAACGATAGCAAGATCCACGTTCGGAGTATGTCCCGCGATCTTTTCCGCTGCCGTGATCCCCTGTGCACTTGCCACGTGAGCCAGCTGGATGCCTTTTACGATATCGCCGATGGCGTAGATGCCGGGAGCGCCGGTCTGTCCGTAGACGTCGGTTTCGATGAAGCCTCGTTCCATGGTGATACCCAGGTCATGAGCAGTCTGTGCCGCAGCTTCCAGGTGTTTGGTCGTAAGTGCCGCAGAGTTTTCCGCGATATCAGCAAATTCCTCCGGATCCAGGAACAATCCCGCAGCGTTTGGCTTTCTGCCCACTGCGCACAGCACGTACTGAGATGATATAGCCTGGTCCTTGTCTTTTTCCGTATAGTGGCAGATGAGTCCTCCGGCAGGATCCTTCTCGATTTTTGCAAGGGATGCGCCGGTATGGATGTCCACGCCTCGTTTTTTCAGGATCATTTTCAGATTCTGAGAGATTTCTTTATCCAGGTTAGCCAGCAGCTTCGGCAGAGCTTCCAGGATGGTGACTTTGCAGCCCAGCGCTGAAAAAACTTCTGCGAATTCCACACCGATCACGCCGCCGCCTATGATGGTCAGGCTTTCCGGGATCTCTTTTAATGCAAAGAGCCCGTCGCTGGTCAGGACGCCTTCCAGCTCCATGCCTTCTACTGGCAGCTTTGCAGGATAAGAACCGCCTGCCAAAATGATATGTTCTGCATCGTAGTAGCTTTCTGTCGTGCCGTCTTCCGCAGGTTCTGCGAAGGTGACTTTCACCTGGCGGTCTGCCAGAAGGGTACCGGTGCCTTTCAGCATCGTCACGCCGTTGGCTTTAAGAAGCTGCTCTACGCCGGACACCAGCTTGTCGATGGTTTCCTGTTTGTAGTCCAGGACTTCACCGTAGTTGACGGTCACTTTTTCCGCATGGATGCCGAACCGGCCGCCCTCCAGGATTTCGCGATACAGGTCGGCCGCATGGAGCATCGCTTTGGTTGGGATGCAGCCGCGGTTTAAGCAGGTGCCGCCGAACCGGTCCTTTTCAATGATTGCCGTATTCAGTCCCAGCTGCGCGCCCTTGATGGCAGCAACGTAGCCGCCCGGGCCGCCGCCGATGACGATCAAATCAAAATTGCTCATAATTTCGTTCCTTTTCTCCGGGGATTGCCCGGCCTTTCGTTCGGGCGCAGCCCAAACTTGTTTCTTTTAAAAATCTTCGCCGTTCACAGCTTCCAGGATATCCGAAAGCATCTGCTGTTCCTGCGGATCCGCCGTTTCATGGGATGCGAGAGCTTTGCAGATAGCGTCCTTCTGATAGATGACTCCGGTCAGATGTTCCGGCAGCGCCAGCATCAGCTCCGGATTCAGGGAGTCGGAGTAGAATACCGCTTCCTTGATAATGCCCTTTTCCACTGAGAAACAGAGATCTATGCCACCCCAGTCGAAGCGGAAAGACATTTCGTTTTCGAAGTTTGGATTGTGTCCGTAGAGCCATTCCCAGGAGACGAACCGGTCTCTGCCTTTCTGCAAAGCATCCTGATCCAGATCTTCTTTTGTCAGGATGCCGGCCTTTAGGCCGTACACTTCTTCGAAGGATTCTTTCAGGGCTTCTTTCAGCCGCGCAACGGTCAGATCCGGTACGAATTCCACCAGGTTAGTGACACGGCTTTTCACGGAAGAAACGCCTTTTGACTTCAGTTTGTCCGCCGATACATTGAGGTACCGTGACAGTTTGGTCACGTCTACGTTGAGCATGATGGTCCCGTGATGATAGCAGAATTTGTTCTGTTTGTAAAACGCGTTGCCGGAGAATTTTTTCCCATCAGCAAGGATGTCGTTTCGGCCGGAGCGTTCTGCCTGGATGCCCAGTATGCGCATGGCGCCGATGATAACATCCAGCTGGCGCCCTACGTTGTAGTTTTCTTTTTGTACCAGGAAGGTGAAGTTGACGTTCCCCAGATCGTGATAGACGGCTCCGCCGCCGGAAAGTCTGCGCACCAGATGTCCGCCGCTTTCTTCCAGCTGCGTCAGGTGACATTCTTTCCATGGGTTCTGATTGCGGCCGATAACGATGGTATGCTCATTCTGCCAGAGGTAGAGGATGCATTCGGTCTCGCCGCAGTGGAGCATCAGGTATTCCTCCATGGCAAGATTGGCATAGGGATCATAGGTGGTGCTTTCAATGTAGTTGATTCTATCGATCATGAATATTAGTACTCCTGTGAAAAACGGCAGCTCCGCGCCTTTCAGGGCAACGAAGCCGCCGTCTTTATGTTTTATTTAGTCTTCAAAGTGATAACGCAGGTGCGGATGTCTTGCGGCGCCGACTTCGTCCAGTCTTGTTACCGGAGTTTTGGTCGGTGCGTGGTGCAGTCCTTCCGGATCTGCTGCCGCCTGTGCATGGAGCTGACGGAATACGGCTACCGCTTCGTCCAGGGTTTCGCGGGATTCTGTTTCCGTCGGTTCTACCATCAGCGCTTCCTCTACGATGAGCGGGAAGTACATTGTAGGCGGATGGATGTTGTTGTCTAAAAGACCCTTGGCGATATCCATCGCGGAGATGCCGGTGTCTTTTTTCAGGTCTGCCAGACTCATAACGAACTCATGCATGCAGATATCGTCGTATGCCATGGTGTAGAGATCCTTCAGCTGGTTCATCATGTAGTTGGCGTTGAGTACGGCATTGCTGCTTGCCTGCGGGATGCCTTCCCTGCCCAGGGTCAGGATATAAGTCAGAGCCTTGACCACTACCAGGAAGTTTCCGTAGAAGCTCTTCATTTCGCCGATGCTGTGCTCTGGCTTGGTGAAGTGAAGCTCGTCACCGTCTTTTTCTACCAGTACGGACGGCAGGAACTGTGCCAGTTCTTCTTTGCAGCCTACCGGGCCTGCGCCGGGACCGCCTCCGCCGTGCGGCGTTGAGAAGGTCTTGTGAAGATTGAGATGAACGATATCGAATCCCATATCGCCGGGACGAACGATACCCATAACAGCATTCAGATTGGCTCCGTCATAGTAGCAGAGTCCGCCGCAGTCATGGACGATCTGGGTGATCTCGCGGATGTTCTTGTCAAACAGCCCTACTGTGTTCGGGTTGGTGAGCATCAGTCCTGCGATATCATCACCGGCAGCTTCCTTCAGCTTTTCGATATCTACGCAGCCATCGTCTCCAGAAGGGATGCTGACTACTGTATATCCTGCCATGGCGGCACTTGCCGGATTCGTTCCGTGTGCGGAGTCAGGGACCAGGATCTTGGTTTTATGTGTGTTCCCTTTGCTGGTATGATATGCTTTCATCAGCAGCAGCCCGGTCAGCTCGCCGTGGGCGCCTGCTGCCGGCTGGAGGGTCATGTGATCCATGCCGGTGATCTCACAAAGGTATTTTTCTGCCAGAGCCATGACTTCCATGCATCCCTGCACAGTGTCCTGCGGCTGCAGCGGATGAATCTGATTAAAGCCTTCTAATGCTGCGATCTGTTCATTGACTCTCGGGTTGTATTTCATAGTGCAGGAACCCAGCGGATAGAAACCGTCGTTGACGCCTCTCGTTTTGTGAGCCAGCTCCGTATAGTGGCGTGAAAGCTCCGGTTCGGAAAGCGCCGGCATGTGAAGCGGCTGTTTCCGCTCGTCTTTTTCCTGTGGCAGGACTACCGGCACATCGCATTCCGGAAGGATCGCGCAGCCTCTGCCTTCTCTGCTTTTCTCAAATAACAGCATGGGTTACACCTCCTTCACGATACGAACCAGCAGATCCATATCTTCTTTTGTATTCATTTCGGTACAGCACCAGAGGATCCGGTGATCGTCCAGTTTCTGTCCGCCCAGGATGTTTTCTTTTTCCAGAGCAGCCAGGACTTTATCCGTGTCTTTGCTGGATACGGTGACGAATTCATGGAAGAAGTCGCCTTTGTTTTCTACTGCAAAGCCTGCTCCGGTCAGCTGATTTGCCAGGTAGTGGGCTTTTGACATGCACTGGGTCGCAGCTTTTTCCAGCCCTTCGTTGCCCATAGCTGCCAGGTAAACGCCTACTGCCAGTGCGCACAGTGCCTGGTTGGAGCAGATATTGCTGGATGCTTTTTCGCGACGGATATGCTGTTCTCTGGCCTGCAAAGTCAGCACGTATCCGGTCTTGCCGTCGGCATCCACCGTCTGACCCACGATACGTCCCGGAAGTTTTCTCATCATCTTTTCGCGGCATGCCATGAAACCCAGATACGGACCTCCGAATGCCATAGGAAGTCCCAGAGGCTGACCTTCTCCCACCGCGATATCTGCACCATATTCTGCCGGTGTTTTCAGAACGCCGAGAGAGATCGGGTTTACGCCCATGATGTATTTTGCACCGGATTCGTGAACGATCTCGCCGATAGCTTCTGCGTCCTCCAGGTTGCCGTAGTAGTTGGGATGCTGGATGTAAACACAGGCAACGGATTTATCCATATGTTCTTTCAGATAGTCCAGATCGGTCACGCCGTTCTTTTCAGGGATGATCTCAAGTTCCATCTCGTTACCGAAGCAGTATGTCTTCACGGTCTCAAGGGCAGCGGGAAGGACTGCTGCGGAAATCAGCGCCCTGTTTCTTTTTTTATCACGGCACATTGCGATGCCTTCTGCGGCCGCTTCTGCTCCGTCGTATACGGAAGCGTTGGATGCATCCATACCAGTCAGATCGCAGATCATCGTCTGATATTCGAAGATGGACTGGAGCAGACCCTGGCTGATCTCAGCCTGGTACGGAGTGTAGGCTGTCTGCACGCTTTCGTTGGAAAGGACGCTGCCTACAACGGCAGGGATATAGTGGTTATATGCTCCTGCGCCGCGGAAAATAGAAGAGAATACTCTGTTTTTTGCAGCGATTCCCTTCATGATACGGCTGACTTCCAGTTCGGATTTTCCTTCCGGGAGATCAAGGCCGTCTTTTAATTTCATGTCATCCGGGATAGCAGCAAACAGGTCGTCCATAGAGGAGTAGCCCATGCTCTTGAGCATTTCCAGCTGCTCTTTGCCCGTATTTGGGATATAGCTTCCCATTGATCGATCACCGCCTTTGCTTATTCTTCGGATTCTTCTACAAATTTTTCATATTCTTCAGCAGAGAGAAGTTCTTCTTCTTCACTGATGTCAGTTACCTTGATGAACCATGCATCGTACGGTGCTTCGTTGATGCTTTCCGGTGCGTCCAGAAGCTCTTCGTTGACAGCGCTCACTGTGCCTGTTACAGGGGAGTAAACATCGGAAGCCGCTTTAACGGACTCTACATCGCCGAATGCTTCGCCAACGGTCACTTCGTCGCCTTCTTCCGGCAGGTTTACGAATACCAGATCTCCCAGTTCGGACTGTGCGTAGTCGGTCAGACCGATGGTAGCAACGTCTCCATCTTTCGCGATCCATTCGTGGGATTTCGTGTATTTCAGTTCAGCTTTCAGTTCCATGATAGTGATCTCCTTTCAAATCATGCGTAATATAATAATGTTATTTTGCTCTTGTGTAGAACGGCAGAGGTACGATCTCGACTTCTACCATACGGCCTCTTACGTCAACGATGAGCTTGGTGCCGACTTCAGCGTATTCTTTGTCGATCAGTGCCATGCCCACCGGTTCGCCCAGGAATGGGCAGTGGGTGCCGGAAGTGGTGTGACCGATTTCTTTGCGACCGTCCGGAGCGGAGGCGTCCTCTGCGTAGACAGTCTGATCTTCACGGATGATGCCGCGACCGGTGACCTTAAGACCGACTCTCTTGATTTTCGGCGCGCCGGCTTCTTCCATAGCGGATTTGCCGATGAAGTCGTCTTTTTTCATCTTGACTGCGAAGTTGAGCCCGGTTTCCAGCGGAGTTACATCGTCGTTCATTTCATGTCCGTAGAGCGGCATGGCTGCTTCCATACGAAGGGTGTCTCTAGCGCCCAGTCCGCAAGGGATCAGGCCGTCGTCCCTGCCTGTTTCCAGAAGCAGATCCCAGAGTTTTTCCGCCTGGTCAGCCGGTGCGTAAAGCTCTACACCGTCTTCTCCCGTGTATCCCGTCTTGGAAATGATGCAAGGGATCCCGCCGACTTCCCCGTCGAATACTGCGTGGTAGTATTTCGTCGGGATCTTGTCTTCCGGCGCAAGTCTGCGAAGGATCTCCATTGCTTTCGGTCCCTGCAGAGCCAGCTGCGCATACTGGTCGGACACGTCTGTGAAGGTAGCTCCCGGGAGCTGGTGATCCAGCATCCACTGGAAATCTTTATCTTTGTTGGCAGCGTTGACTACGATGAAGTAGTGGTTATCTGCCTTTTTATATACGATCAGGTCATCTACTGTACCGCCGTGCTCGTTGCACATCGGGCTGTAGCGTGCCTGTCCGTCAACCATATTTGTAAAGTCGTTGGTCAGCAGATGCTGCAGGTTTTCGAGGGCTTTTTCTCCTTCGCAGAGGATCTCGCCCATGTGAGAAACGTCGAATAATCCTGCTTCCTGCCGTACGGCCATGTGTTCTTTGATTACGCCTGCTTTGTACTGTACCGGCAGGATGTATCCTGCGAAAGGTACCATTTTACCGCCTGCTTTTACATGCGCGTCGTAAAGCGGTGTTTTCAATTCCATTGTTCAGCCTCCTTGTTTTTTTATGATCGTTGTGATAAAGGGTCTGTAGTCTGTATGCTGCAATCGGAGGTTCTCCGTCGGAGGGAGGGTAGTTTCCAGGTTGACCGGAGAACCTGTTTTGTTACAGCAATGTGTGAAGAATTTCAGAACTCTGCGAGCCTGTCATCACGGATATAGATCCATGATGAAAAAAAGACAGGGTGAATAATCCCTGTCTGGGATCACTTTTCCCTGTCTAAATGACAATCCAGAGGTCCGTCCGGATCCAATTCTTTTTGCCTGAGAGTTTCAAGTACCTGTATCAACAGGTTCGCTCTTGCCCCTTCGGCGCTGCTGTGATCTGCAAAGCATAGGTTGGAGATTTTTTCCTAAAAAGGGTTTCTTGTCTTCACAGAGGTTTCGTTCGTTTTAAAAACAGCAGTCTCTCTTGGATCTTTCAACCGGAAATATTAGTGATGTTTCATTATTATAGCGTGGAATCATGCGGATTGTCAATATGTTTGGAAACAGAGACGAAAAGTAGGAAAGAGTGGAATAGACGGTGGCGGAAAGGCAGAACCATATGTGCAAAATCCGAGAGATCCGGTCGGAGAGTTCCGATTTGTACAAACTGGTGTCTGCAAGCAAAAACGAGGCGTCCCGGGTTTCACAGGTGCCTCGTTTTCGTAAGGGGTCTTATGCTGTCCAAAACTTGACAGCGCTAGGATTAGATGTTTTCTCTTTATTCTATATTCGCAATATTGTACAACAAAATTCTCATAAAAACGAAGAAAAGTGCGAAATGTAGTTTTCAGGGCGCGAAATGCAAAAGAATCTGATTGCGGCTGCCCCCACCCTTGCGTATAATAAAGGTATAAGGATTCGAAGGGAGATGGATAGTTTGAAGATAGCTGTTTGTGATGATGATACTTTTTTTCTCAGGCAGGCAGAACATGCAGTGAAACGATGGGCAGAAGAGCAGGATCTGACGGTAGAACTGCAATTGTTCGATAATGGGGATTCTCTGCTGACGGTCAGTCGCACGGAACAGTTTGACGTCCTTCTTCTGGACATTATGATGCCTCTGTTCAACGGCATGGAGCTGGCCCATGTCATCCGGGAGACCAATACTGCCGTAAAGATCGTTTTCCTCACATCGTCCCCGGAATTTGCCGTCGAATCCTACGACGTAAAAGCTTCCGGATACTTGCTGAAGCCTTTGCAGTACGAAAAACTTTGCAGCGTTCTGGATGATTGTAAAGCGCCGCAGGACGAAGAATCACCCCACATCATCGCCAAGATCCCCCAGGGCTATCACAAGATCTATCTGAGCGAGATCGAATGTCTGGAGGCACAGAACAAGAAGGCGATCTTTCACCTTTGCAGTGGAAAAGTCCAGGAAGCGCTCGGGACCTTCTCCAATTATGCGAAGCCTCTGACCATAGAAAACGGCTTTTTTAAATGCCATCGGAGCTACATCGTCTCTATCCCGCAGGTGGACCATTTTAACACTGCGCAGATCAGGACGCGAAGCGGGATGCAGGTGCCTATCGCTCGCGGATACGGGAAAGAATTCAAAGAAGTATATTTCGCATACATGTTTCAAAAGGAGACCACAAATGACTGAGATGCTGCTGGACGGGCTGCGGCATCTGCTGACCCTGCTGTTTGGCATCGGGGTGTCCGCAGCATTTCTGGATGTCGCGCCGACTCGAAAGAACATTGTGATTTTGAGCGTCTTTTCTGCGCTCGATTTTATCGTGCTGTGCATCTTGTTTTTACTGCAAAGCGACTCCGTCACATATGCCTTTTATCCATTGTTGACGCATATGCCGCTGGTGCTTTTGTTTACACTTGCCTTCAAATGCCGCCTGGCACCTTCTGTTCTGGCGGTTCTCACAGCGTACCTGTGCTGTCAGATCAGCAACTGGATCTCAACCATACCTCAGACATTCCACTGCCCTGACTGGAGCGTGGACATAACGTATATCATCGTTTTGATCATTATTTTCCCATTGGTGTGGAAGTACGTAGCTTCACCGATCGCAAAGCTTCTGTCCAAGCCGGCGTCCTCCCTTATTTCCTTTGGTATCGTGCCTGTATCCTACTATATCTTCGACTATGCTTCCACCGTATACACGAAGCTGCTGTATGCCGGGAATCATATTACAGTAGAATTCCCGCCGTTTTTGCTGTGTATTTCCTATTTGATTTTTTGCGCGATCTACTTTAAACAGTACGAGGAAAAACAGGAAGCGGAGAATCATCATCGCTTTATGAAACTGAAGCAGGAGCAGTCCGAGAGAGAAATGACTGCCATCCGCCGAAGTGAGCACGAGATCTCCCTTCTCCGCCACGATATGCGTCACTTTCTCGCTACTGTATCGGATCAGATCTCAAATGGAGAGACAGAAAAAGCGCAGGAAACCATCCATCGGGTAATTGCTTCAGTCGAAAAAACTACGCGAAGAAAATACTCCTCTAACGAAACGATCAATATGATCCTGTCCTGTTGTGAAGCAGATATGGCGGAAAACAGGATCGATTTTCAGCATACAATACGTATTCCCAAAGTTTTGACCGTTTCCGATGTGGATCTGACTTCGATTCTGTCTAATGCACTGGAAAATGCTATCCACGCGGCGAGTTCCGTGCAGGATCCGAAGAAGCGGATCATTCGGCTTTCTATGATCGAATCCGGTGACAAGCTGCTGATTTCCCTGAAAAACACCTGCAGCACGCCCCCTCGCTTTGAAGGCGGGATGCCTGTGACAACGGAACCTGGTCATGGACTTGGCACTCAAAGTATCGACTACGCTGTCCGCAAGCTGAACGGAAACTGTCACTTCTCGATGGAAGGCGAGTATTTCGTATTGCAGATCGTGCTGTGATGCATGATCTGCACTCGCTGTAAATGTGTATTTGCCGGATATACGTGAAAAACTGCCACAGGCTCCTGGGGCAGTTTTTTTCACACTTTTGTTGATACGATAGTATGGACCTAATATTTCGGCAGGAAAAAACTCCAGACTGAATGGTTCATCTGACCGGCAGCAAATTCTTTCTGCCTTCCGTCGATGTCCACAGAATAAACTGGAAACTTAAAGTCATGTCCGTGGTTTGGATGTTGCACCCTGGCTGTTTTTCCCGTCAGCTTCCAGCCGCAGCTGAAGATATTGACTCCAAACAAGGTGACATTGCCCTGGGTCCCGGAGGCCTCATGCTTCCAGCTCTTCGGAGACAGGGTGCGGGGGATCCGAATTTTAGGCGTGATTTTTTTTAATTTTTTAATTTTCATGTTATTCACCATTCCTTCTTTGGAAGTGCTAACGGACGGATTGCAACGACATCAGCATCTATGGTGTCCTGTTGTGGTGTTTATTATACCATACAAGGTCTTTGAAAGTATTAAGAATATTTTAATATTAAAAAAATTCACACATCCTTCATTTTGCACCGATGTAATTAGTTACAAACCACAACTTCCGGACAATATATTGTCCTTGCATCACAAAAGCCCTTCGAATCCTATTGACATCCTAGGCTTTCCCTGTTACAATAAGACCGAAATTAAACATTGCAAAGACTTTGATGGAGACAAGTACCACAGTAGTTCACTCCCAGTGAGCCGGAGACAGTGCGAACCCGGCAGTATGAATCTGTGAGAATAACACTCCGGAGTTGTGAACCGAACGCATTGCAGCATGTGCTGAAGCCGGGACGCCCGATATGTACTGCAGCGATCAGCAAGTAAGGGATCCGGGCTCGGCCCGTCACAGCCGATACAACTGTCAGGTTGGAAAAAGAGGGGTTTCAAATACACGCGAACTCAAGATAGGTGGCACCGCGGATCAGTGGCTATTCGTCCTATGGATTTATAGGATGAGTAGCCACTTTTTTATAACACTTCACACCGCATGCCACAAGGAGGTACTATTATGTGTTCGATCATGTGTTACGTTGGAACATTAACAGAGAAAGAAAGCGAAGCTTTTCTGCCAAAGTTTACAGAAGGCTTCGAAAAGACTAAATCGAGAGGACCTGATATGTCTGAGGTCCTTCAGTTCGGATCAGGGGTCTGCGCATTTCATCGACTTGTCATCATGGATCTTGATGAAACCGGTATGCAACCGTTCTGTTTGGATGGAAGCTATTCCATCTGCAACGGAGAATTGTATGGATTTCGCAAAATGAAACGTGATCTGGAAGCAAAGGGTTATGCCTTCACTTCCGACAGCGACTGTGAGATCGTCCTCCCTTTGTATCGCGAGTATGGGTATGTATCTGCTTTGCAAAAAGATCCGGGAAACCACAGATGTCCGCGTTCTTTTGACCGGAGAGATCTCCGATGAACTGGAACAGAATACAGCGTCTGACTTCTGGCCGTTCCCGACTTACGGGGAGCTGCTGTTTGCGTAACCGGAGACCGGGCGCCCCTACCGGGTCGCCCTCTCGGATGGGATCAGCACGGACCAAAAGCAGAAAAAGACCGCAAGAACAACAGCGAAGCAATAAGGCAGATGTGAAACGGCACTGCCAAACAACATACGCACGATCGACATGAGGATAGGACAGAGAAACTGTGCCAGATACAAAGCCGCAGAAATCAACGGCATAACCGTGGTTGCTGCGGCTTTGCCAGCTCTAACGGAAGCCTCGAATATGATAAACGGCACCCCGACGCCATTGGCAAATCCAATGCAGGCGGATCCTGCCAGCACGCCAAACCATCCTCCCGCAAGGATCAGCAGCAGGTAGCCTGCAAGAAACAAAAGCGGAGCCAGAAATCTTGCGAATCTGCCGCAGATCTTCTTCAATGCAACAAACAGCAGACCACCGAAGAAGGCGATGAGATCCGCCCCTGCCATGATCGATGCAATGTATCTGGCCGGGATCACGCTGTCCTGAACCGTCTCCATGGCAAAGTTGGCGGGATATAGAAAAAATGTAGTCATCAGCAGAAACATGGCTATGATATAAACGTAGTTTTGCCGGAATACGCCTTTGTCGTCGGGGGATGCAGACTCCTCGGCGGCTCTGGCAACTGCAGACTTGTCGGATTCTCTATCGACAGCAGATTCTTCGCTTCTGTGGATCCTGTCATTGGGCACGAAGATCACGCAGAGTATTATGCTGAAAAACCCCATGAGATACACAAGGAAACTGAGCCGCCAGCTGATGGTTGCCAGAACACCAGAAAGCAGGGTCGCCACCACGCCACCCATCTGATTCATTGCAGAAGAATATCCCATCAGCTTTGCCTGTTTTTCAGGTGGAAAATAGAAAGACAAAAGCCCTGTGGATAAAGGCATGATGATGCCAACGCCGATCCCGACAAAAGCTCTCATGATCAGCACCAGAACGATCTGGCTGAATGCTCCGGCGATGCAGCCGCCAACGGTATATAACAGCAGACCGATCATTGTAAGGACCTTCGCTCCGAATCTTTTACAGAGTCGCGGGAAAATACTATTGGTGATAACAATAAAAATTGCCGGGATGCTGATGATCATCTGCACCAGTACCGGGGAACTGTCTGCAAAGTATTCCTGGATTACGCCTAAAGCCGGCGCGACCGCCGCTCCTGCCATCACGGTCAAAAGTGATAGAGACAGGATGCTGACGACCAGCGGTTTTGCAGTAGTTTCTTCTGATTTCATAATGATTCCTCCTTGAAAAAGCCAGTTTTTACGTGCCCTAAGCACATATATGAAAAAAAGCGTAAGTCCTTTTGTCTGGACTTACGCTTTCGCTACTCAACGTGATTATTTTAGCACATATTTATGATTTTTTTCAAATAGTTTTTGATTCGGGTCTGCTCCTATTCTGGATCTTCTTCCAGCAAGGATGACAGATTGGCTTTCTGGAATTCTTCCTTCAGCAGATGCTGGATCCAGGCGAACTGCCGATGCATCCTGCAGTTAAAATCGTTGTTGTGAACACACTCGTAATCGGATTTCAGACATTCGGTCACGATAAAAGTATTCTCGAATGCGCAGATCACATCGTAAAGGGTCAGCTTCTCACAGTCAGCCTTGAGAGAATATCCACCCTTAGGACCGCGTCGTATCTCCAGGATATCCCGTGCTTCAAGCTTCTTGAGTACCCGATAGATAAAAGGGGATGGTATGTTTCTCCGAGTCGAAAGCGCAGCAGCAGACAGAGGGCTCTCGTGATAGAGTTCGTCAAGTATCATGACCGCATATTCGACTTCCTTGATGATCAACATAAAATCGCTCCTTTCCTCGTAGTTATGCAAACTTAGTATATCATTCTGTACCTAATTTGTCAAAACATAATCGGAGTTCCTATCAGTTAGAATTTGGTTTTCTTCAAAAGCTTTTTAGCAGGAATGCCATATAAAGTGGAAGGGTCAAGATTTGCCCATTGCGACCAAGATTATAGTCGCCTAATTTAATAGCCTGGTGCACATGATACTTCTCCGGATGCCGCAAAATGGTTTTTGTGCTTTTGGTATTGCCGGTGTGGGCCTTGACTTCTACCGGTACACATTCTCCGTGATAACGAATCAAAAAATCCACCTCCAGCCCGCTGTCTTTATGAAAGTAATAGAGCTTTCTGCCCATTTTGTTAAAGATATCCGCAATCAGATTTTCAAAGATAGCTCCTTTGTATCCATAGAGATTGCCTTGAAGAATGTCATACTGTGTGCCGTCTTCCAGCATACTGACAAATAAGCCGCAGTCACACATATAAACTTTAAAACAATCTTTTTTTGCATTGCCATCCAAAGGCAGCTCCGTAATGGAGAGATTGTAGCAACGAGAAATAATTCCCGCATCCTCGATCCACTGCAGGCTGCCAGCATATCTGGAAGCGGTGGAGCCTTTTTTGACCACAGAATACTGGAATTTTTTGTTTTCCTTACTGAGTTGCTTAGGTATCGATTGGAAACACTCTTTGATTTTAGATTTATCCTTTCGTTCTGCATACTTTACCATATCATCTTCATAGGAGCGAACAATATCCCGTTGAATCTGCAAAACCTCATCCATTCGCTTTGTGTCTACAAAAGTTTGTACGGCATCTGGCATACCCCCTACAACTGTGTACTGCAGTAGGAGTTGGCGCATACGATTATGGAGTGCTTCCGGTACGGGAGATTCTGTGTCCATATTTTTTTTAAGCATATCAATAATGCCGTCCGTAATACCATTGGCCCAGAGAAACTCTTCAAAATCCAGTGGATACATATCAACTACTGTTTCAGATCCTACCGGGATGGACTTTGGCTCTTTACCGTATCCCTTGACACCCAACAAAGAACCCGTTCCGATCACATCGTATCGTCCGTCGATCCGAAAGAATTTTAAGGCGGTTCTTGCCTCTGGGCAATCTTGAATTTCATCCAGGACCAGCACAGTTTCCCCAGCTTCAAAAACCGCAGTGCTCCCCAGCAAAGCGGTGAGCATCATAACAATATTATCAACCTCCAAAGAGCCAGCAAATACAGAAGCATAGTCTGGGTTTTCAAAGAAATTCAAGTAAACTACATTTTTATAATTTTTGTGGGCAAAATCTAAAACAGAAAATGTTTTTCCGCACTGTCTGCAACCTTTCACAATCAGAGGTTTTCGATTTGCAGTATTTTTCCATTCTAAAAGCGTTTGTTCGATTTTCCTTTTCAGCATGGATGGTCACCTCCTTGTCCTTTGTTATATAGTATATCCATGGATATAAATTTTTTCAAGCGACTTACATAGAAAATCCAAACTTTTTCAAGCGACTTTTTGTTGAAACTTCCCATTTTGCATCACAAAAGCCCCAGGGTATTTGTGAACGATTCCGCAGTTGTCCATAGGACAGTGAGGAATAAGTAAGTAAATACCTTGAGGCTTTTTATCAGTTGCGGGAAATCCCGTCTTTTTTAAATTTCTGCCGCGATCAGATCTCCAGCCTTTGCCGTGCCGATCGCTTCTTCGCCCTCTTTGGCGATATCCGGCGTTCTCCAGCCGTCTGCCAGAACTTTCTTTACAGCCGCTTCGATGGCGTCCGCCTCTTTTCCAAGGCCGAAAGTATAACGCAGCATCATGGCAGCCGACAAGATGGTAGCCATCGGGTTCGCCAGATCCTGTCCTGCGATATCAGGAGCAGATCCGTGTACCGGCTCGTACATGCCGAAGTTGCCCTTCGCCAGACTTGCTGACGGGAGCATACCGATAGATCCAGTGATCATGCTGGCTTCATCGGAAAGGATGTCGCCGAAGATATTGCTGGTCACGATCACGTCAAACTGCTTCGGATTGCGGACCATCTGCATCGCTGCATTGTCGATATAAAGGTTGTTCAACTCTACTTCCGGATACTTTTCAGCTACTTCTGCGACTACTCTTCTCCACAGGCGGGAGCTTTCGAGAACGTTGGCTTTATCAACGCTTGTAACTTTTTTGTTTCTCTTCATGGCCATATCAAATGCCACTTCTGCGATGCGGCGAACTTCTTCTTCTGCGTACTGCTCTACATCATAGGCAGCCGGACCCAGATCCGTTTCTTTCGTTCCTTTTTCACCGAAGTAGATGCCGCCTGTCAGTTCCCTGACAACGACGATATCCAGCCCGCCTTCTACGATTTCAGGTTTAAGCGGACACGCTTCAGCCAGCTCATCGAACAGCAGTGCCGGACGGAGATTTGCGAAAAGCCCCAGAGCCTTTCGCAGCCCCAGCAGAGCTCTTTCCGGACGCTGATCACCTGGGAGAGTGTCCCACTTCCAGCCGCCTACGGCGCCAAGAAGCACTGCGTCGCTGGCTTTGCAGATATCAATGGTCTCCTGCGGGAGGCATTCGCCTTTTTCATCGATGGCGCAGCCGCCTGCCAGTACTTTTGTGTATTCGAACGTGTGTCCGAATTTCGTTCCGACTTTATCCAGAACTTTTAAGGTCTGTTCCACGACTTCCGGACCGATGCCGTCGCCGGGAATGACCGCCAGTTTATAATTCATCTCTATTCTCCTTTCAGGCTCTTCGTCTTATGAATTTTTTCCAGAGATCTGGGCAATCAGACCGCCCTTGGCCATGATGTCCTTGATAAAATCAGGGAACGGCAGAGCCTGGTATGTTTCGCCTTTTGTTTCGTTTGTGATCACTCCGTTGTCAAAATCAATGGAAACCTCATCGCCGTCCTGGATCTTCTCGCTGGCTTCCGGACATTCGAGGATCGGCAGCCCGATATTAATAGCATTTCTGTAGAAGATCCGGGCAAAAGTCTTTGCAATAACACAATCGATGCCGGAGGCCTTGATAGCGATCGGCGCATGTTCTCTGGAAGAACCGCAGCCGAAGTTTTCTCCGCCGACCATGATATCGCCCTGCTTTACCTTCTTGACAAACTCCGTGTCGATGTCTTCCATGCAGTGGCTTGCCAGTTCTTTGTGGTCTGATGTATTCAAATGTCTTGCCGGGATGATAACATCGGTATCCACGTTATCCCCGTACTTATGTACTTTTCCGTGTGCTTTCATCCTGTTCCCTCCTTACATGATCTCGTCCGGTCCGCTGATTTTGCCGGTGATGGCAGATGCTGCAGCGACTGCCGGGCTGGCCAGATATACTTCCGATTTTACGTGACCCATACGGCCTACGAAGTTCCGGTTGGTAGTTGCCACGCAGCGTTCGCCCTCTGCAAGGATGCCCATATGACCTCCCAGGCATGGCCCGCAGGTCGGTGTGGAAACAACACATCCGGCATCGATGAAGATGTCCATGTAGCCTTCCTTGATACAGTCTTTGAAGATCTGCTGAGTTGCCGGAATGATGATAGCTCTTACATCATCATGTACTTTTTTGCCTTTGAGGATCTTGGCAGCCAGTGCCATGTCTTCCAGACGACCGTTGGTGCAGGAGCCGATAACCACCTGATCGATGGGGATATCGCCCACCTCGTCGATGATCTTCGTGTTCTCGGGCAGATGGGGGTAGCTGACGGTGGGCTCCAGTGCGCCGAGGTCGATCTCGATGGTCTTTTCGTATTCGGCATCCGGGTCGGCCTCGTAGTAGACCGGGGTGCGCTGGCTGCGGCCGTTCAGATACGCTCTGGTGACCTCGTCCACAGGGAAGATGCCGTTCTTGGCACCGGCCTCAATGGCCATGTTGCAGATGCACAGGCGGTCTTCCATAGTCAGACTCTTGACGCCCTCGCCGGTA